>VFSW01000070.1_pt1 | contig 119646 bp, 175 predicted proteins | sample 5358111 | NCBI WGS metagenome assembly VFSW01 (sample SAMN11554181, study PRJNA540505) | mine drainage metagenome | isolation source: sediment from site ElyBrook_90M | place: USA: Ely Copper Mine, Vershire, VT | collected 2017 | reverse complement strand
AAGGGACCTGCTGGGCCTGTTCTGTCTGCGGGATGCACGCAAGGAACAAAACTTCTGTCTCAGCATATATCATCCACGCCAAAGGATGCCATCGGAAAGCATGACTCCGGAAGAGAAAGAGAAGTCGCGCAAGGAACAGGTCCAGGCTTGCCATGAGATAGTCGACTGGTTCCGGGATTTGATGCTGAAGAAGCTTCTGGATGAGCAGAATCTCTCCAAGGGTGGTTGGCGGACCACCAATCGGATAGTCCTCGCCGAACGTTTCTACCAGGAGCGAAGAGAACTCGAGGAGGTCCTCAGCTATGGGGCTGGCGAGGAGGATGTGGATGGAAAGATGGCCGACTTTGCCAATCTCTGGGCCATGCTCCGAGATCCCAAGAGAGTCGAGCCGGTTCGCCAGAAAAAGCGACACTGAACTCGTTTGAAAGTTCAAATAGATAGGAGTTCGTCATTAGGATATGCGGAACGATGGTTGGGAGCCTCAGAAGGAGGAGGTTCTCCGAGCCTTGGTAAAAGCCCGGGTAGCTATCAAACCCATCTTTGATAGTGTATGGAAAGAAGCCAATGAGCGTCCACACAGTCGGCGGTTCTGTTTCCGCATGCAACGATTCGAGGAAGCGTCGGCGTGCATCAATCTCTCCATTGATCTTGCCCAGGCAAACAGTTTTGACAAGGCTCTGTTGCTGACAGCCGAAGCTCTGGTCTATGTCCCACCTTCCTATGCACGTCTCCGTTCGATCATAGAGAAAGCCACTCAGACGCTTCTTCCAAGGTGCTGATGCCGAGCAAGAAGCCTCCTCCGAAGATACCCGGCCCGAAGGAAGCGATGGCCAAGTGGCTCGGGCAAGAGCGGTGGATGGTCGAGATCCGTCATCTCAGGGATAGGGCGATATTCACGGGCTTCTCTTGCGAGTCAGGCCGGGAGATGTTTGCCTCGGAGTTCGATTGGGAGTACGAAATACTCCCACTTCAGTAGCATGGTCGCTAAGGAGACTGCATCGGTCCGGCTCCAAAAAGCCCTGATAGGGCTCGGATTGACGGCTTCTGAGGCGGCCTTCCTCTCCTGCGTAGCTGAAACGGCCAAACCCATGCAAGCCATCGAAATCGCGAAAAACGCCAACATCCTGAAGAGTCAAGTCCATGAAGCTGGAGACCTCTTCATCCGGCATAAGATCGTCAAGTCCTACCGAGCCTCTCCCCAAGGACGTGGCAACAGTAGGCTCTTCTACGAGATGGTCGGCACAGTAGAGGACATGCTGGTCAAGCTCACCGTGGCGCATCAAGAGAAAGTAGCCCTGATTGAGAGCCACGTAAAGGAGTATCTCACACAGGCTATCGAAGCCCTGGAAGAACTTGAGCCCGAAGCCTAAGCAAGCTTCACGTTGATCTTGAAGCCATTGGCCGTGTCTTCCTTCTTGAAAGCTCAATGCGAAGTTCCCGTAGTTCATCACCGAGACGAGATTGACTATCATATAGCTCCTGCATTTCAGTCCGCTCAGGAGATTCCTCATCCGAGCTTGAAAACGGTTCTATAGCTTTTTCTCGGTCTTTGTTCAGTTCCAATTCCTTTCCCAAAGCAGCCTCACGCCCTCTAAGCCATTTCAACGGTCTCTCGCTAAGGGCCGGAGGAGGATAGGCTGACAACCCAACCTCATCCATATATTTGATGACCGATTTCTGCATCTCTCTGGAGCAGTTCCCATGATTGTCGAACCCGCTCTTGAAGAAACCATTCTCGAACATCTGGGACACACTTTCGTCCCACCATTCTACCACCGTTCTATCGGTAGCCAAATCGTTGACCACTATCGATTGGCGGTCTCTCTCGGCCCAACAGTTGATGTCAAGTTCACCTTTCTCCCAGCGCTGCATGGCCGTCAGCTTCGGAGGGCCATTGCTCCTGGGTTTCTTGCAGTTGTCGCATCTGCCGTCTTTCATGGTAGCCTTAGCCGGTGAGAGGCCAAGTGAGTAGAAGCGGCTCCGGGATCGCCCATCTTGCAACCTTCACAAACGCCGGAATCCGGAATCTTAGCCATCCTCTCTTGCTGTTTCTTTCGGGCTTCCAAGAGGTGTTTATGCATACGATCCTCATAGTCGGCCTCCTGGCGAACATCGGCAAGATTGAGCCCTCTCATGGTAGCCACTTCCACATAATAGCTTCCTGGGATGTGGGCCACTACCAAAGGTTTCTCTTGACGCACGATGTAGCTGGCATAGCCATCGGCTCTCCGGAACCTGATGAGCCGACCCTTCAGTTGGTTCCTCGGAAGCGCTTCAGATATATCGAATAGCCCATCCTGCCACTTCGAGTACCTCTTGAAGTAGTTCAGATAGTCCTCATCGGGTTGTTTTCTCGGGTAATCCTTCGGCTCATATTCTCCGGAGTATCTCGCCATCTTCAGTCCTGTACCCTCTCACTGAACGGTTGTGGAAAGTCGTTGGAGTCCTGCACGTTTATGACTTTACCATTTTTCATGTGGAGGTAATAGTTGCCTTCCCTATCCAATGTTACGCTCTTGGCCTCGCTTATGAGATGCTCCATCACCTTGTCACCGTCTTCGATGCTCAGGTTGTCTGCATTGTAGGCGTAACCTATGATTCCAGGGTAACGCGAGTAGATGGTATTCTTGCGAACATCATCTTTGCTCACCCTGCGTGCGACGTTTTGAAGGTTTCGCCCCTCACATGTATCGCAGACTTCTTTCGCCATCTTCGTGCCTCGAAGAAGGTCAGAGGAAAGCCCCTATTTAAAGCCCCAAGCCAAGTCCCCTTGTTCCGAAACCATCGACTGTGCGGAATCTCTTTCCATCAGCCGACTGTTCCACGCCCCGCTTCGACTTCCTTGCTCTCGCAATGAGGGCACAAACGACCTTCTCGTATCGCTCCGTAGTGGTTGATCAATTCGGCCAGATCGACTTGCCCTTGAGTTCTCATGCCAGCTACGCTGTATCCTTCCGGGATCTCATCTGCGGGCTTAGGAAACTGGGTCGAATCGACAGCGCTGAGCAAGCTCCCATCGTCCATGTGGAGGAAGGGGCCTCCTGGGGGTATCCTCAATCCACTTCACATGATGCAGGAGGGTCTCCATGATCTGCTTTCCGGAAGAGGTGTCGATCATGTCGGCTCTGTAGGCATAGCCGACCTGCCCCGGCCACTTCCCGTAGATGTAGCCCTTCTCGAACTCTTCCTTGCTCATGCGCTTCGATGAGCCTTTCGGCGTATGCTTTGCCATACTATCTAGACCTGAACCTCCATTCAGCTTCATCTGTTCCGGATGATTCGGCCTCTTCTGATCCTTCGGGAGGTTGCAATTTCGGATAGCCCTTCAGTGGCGCTGGTATTCGGCCCGTAGATGCCATGTCGTCTATGATGTCATCCAGTGTGTTGATGTCAGAAAGGAAAGTGTTTTCAGATGATCCTTCCCGGTACATCTTCACTTGAAGTTTCTTACCAGACTGTGTTACATCCAAAAGGAAGTTACCCCCCACCAGGACCACGGCCCGTATAGACGCCTCTTCCCTGCATCGTATCTAGAAGCATCTTCTCGATGGCTTTCGGGTCCTGTTCCTTCTTCTGGCAGTTGTCGCAAAGGCCTTTATTACGGTGCATCTCAATCTTCCCCCAACTTCATCACGGTAAGTACAGGTTGTGCATCGTCCCCAGGCCCCATCTTCGCCCACAGCTTCTCTGGCACCGCTGCTCCTCCAGGCTTCATGATGAAGAGGGGGTCGAAATAGACGGTATCGGTGCCCTTCGGCGCTTTCTTGATCTCGTAGCGAAGGATCATGAAGATGTCCCAGAGCCGCCCTTCCCTAGACTGGCCCTGCTTCTTCAGTTCCTCGCTGGGTTCGACTATGCCTTCGACCGCCGATGTGATAGCAACTGGTATGTTAAAACCTGCCTCTTTGGCCATTGGAGTGACATCGACTAGCACTCCATCCTCGATAGCCTGCTTCCGAGAGTAGGCCGAGATGACCGGACCCCAGAAGTCGTCCTTACAGTCGTCGCACATACCTTCGGGCTTCTGCGCTTTCCGGCTGGCCTGGAGCCGAGCCCTCTCTGCTATGGCAGCACGTCTTTCCTTTGGAGCCGTCACGGAGCCACCTTCTCTACTCCCGCTATGATCAGAAAGCCCGAAATGATCGCAATGAGAACTGACAGAGATAGGAAAACAAGGAAGAGAATGGTCAGACCTATCACCTCTCCGATGCCGTGAGAACCCATCAACCCGAGCCACAACCACTCATACATGATGTAGTAGAACCAGACTACCAGGAGAAGGACGGCGGCTACGACTAAACCAAGGCCACCTGCGATTGTCAGCGCCCGGTTCGACTTCGAGACCATGATGTTCCAGATAGACGAAAGCCCCTATTTAAACGTCTTCGAGCGGGAATAGGGGAGACGGTTTGCTATAGATCGTCCAGAAGAAGTGCAGTTCCTTTCCCCTATGGCCAAGTGTGGTCATTACAGCAGAAGAGGGGCGCAAGTAGCCAAGTTGTTGAGAGAGATCGGCTAGAAGAATATCCATCTTAGCGGCTCTGGCCAGATAATGCTTCTCTTCTGGCTGTTCATCAAGATGGACTTCATACACTGGGCCATGTCCATAGTCCCTCAGGACGATTCGAGTCCCGACAGGATTGAAGCCGTAGGAGTCATGGGCGAGCTTCGCAATCTCATTGCGAAACTCTCCGTCCGTTGGCTGAATGCCATACCGACCCCAGGAGGAAATGGCGGCATCGAAGTGAACACCACAACTGCATCGGTGACTGCCAGAGTGAGGTGTAGCATCTGAACAGCGATGTTCAGGATGTTCTTCGCCACCGACTCCTCTATTGGGGGCCGTGGCTGTGCATTGCACCAGTTCCTCCTGAAGTTGCTGCTGGCAGGTAAGGCAAAGCTCTTTTTCGTCCATCTACGCTTCTAACCTTTCAACTATAGACCTCTCGGGTGCCATCAATGACTCCTCCCCATAAGCTCCTGCATGAGTTCGGTTATGGTGGCCTTCTGGGCCACCGAGAGTCGGCTCCACTTCTCCTCGGTCGGATTCTCCCCACCCACCCACTGATAGATAGTCGCCGCTTCTTCCTGCGTTAGAAGACCGCTAGCGAAAGCTCGGCTCTGGAGTTTCTGGTACTCCACGAGATCGGCGTAAGACGTGGCGAGGGTCTTGTTCAGTCGATTCACCTTCGCCTGGGTGGTCTTGCCAGAAGCGATTCGGTCTTTGATGCGATGGTCGGTAGAAGCCTCCATTGCAAGAATTCGGTTACTAGGGAAGCGGCCTGCAAAGTCCTTCCAAGTGACTTCCCTCTCTTGCGGGTGGCATTGACAACTCTCACAGAGACCAGATATAGCCATGATCCAGTCAGAGGGAAGCCTATATTTAAAAGCGATTTTGCGAGCCAACGAGCTTCGGTAGTAGCATGTCGACGCCACAGGAAGCCTCCTACTTGTAGGGAGGATGTCATACAATCGTGACAGGTTCTTTCCCAGCCGTCCGAAGTTCCCCAGTCCGCTTGTCCCTTCGGATTGACACCGGCCAGTCCTGTCCGGGTAGCCGATAGACGGCATTACCCTCGGAGCCCTTGTAATATTTGTGGTCCCGGGTCAACGTCTTGCCCTCTACCTTGATCTTCTCGGGCCACTGGAACTTCTCTGGAATGGTCGTCAGCACCTTCAGTTTCTCTGCTTCTTCAGGGCGGGAGGGCACGTCCAGGACTTTCACGTTCTTCTTCCGGATCTCCTTCGGAAGCTCCTTTTCGGAAAGCGAGAGTCGCTCTCGTTGACCCGTGTAGAAGGGAGCGGGATTGATCAGCTTGTACATGCCTCTCCCGTGCTTGTCGAACCCCTGAAGCTCGTAGCGATAGGGAATCACGAGCCGCTCCTCACCTTTGTAAGACCCATCCGGATTGTAGAGAGGGCGCTTTTCCGTCTTGGTTACTGCATAGGCCTTCGGCCAGTAGAACTCCTCGTGTTCCTTCTTGATCCTGGCCAGCTTCTTCTCCAGCGGCTCTACCTCCTTGACCGGCTTCAGAACCCAACTGACTACGTAATCATGGAACTCCTTCTGGACCGACTTGTTCATCTTGATCGACTGTTCGAGATCCCGCTTCCTCCTCTCCAAGAGCGTCTGGTAGGAGATAAACATCCCGCGGGGGGCAAGATAGAGGAATGGATCTGAAGGACTTGGAACTGCTTTCAGTCCGTATTTGGCCATCACTTCTGGAGCAAGTGGCTTGTTTTTCATAATCGGCAAAGGGGGAAGTGCCGGAGACTTTGACCAGGAATCATAATAGGGCTCGTAGTCGAAGACGCCCGGTGGATGCGTTTCCAGGCCCGCCAAGCTCTTTTCCTGCTCCTGGACTCGCTCTGCCATGATTCCCTCCCAGCGTTTCGTCTGCGAGCAATCCTGCTCGTATGGAAGGTACCCGACACCAGGGCAACGGCCTTCTATGAAGCCTCCACCCGGTCGACGGTAGCCGTGGAGGGCCATCTCGCCCTTGGGAAGTCGCTGGAGGGAGAAACAGACCTGACAGGTTCCTTCCGTGGTGGCTCTCCGATCCTTTGGGTTCCCCATGCTCGACTCACAAGGTTGACATAGGCCATCTACCATTAGAAAGCCTCCGGACGTGGAAGCTTCAGGGCTTTGGCCCGCCTCAAGGCTTCTGCTTTCGATACTCCGAAGATGAGCTTGAAGGCAGAAGAGTCGCTGAACTGTTGTGCTACCAGGGCCGATTCTTCTGGGGTAAGCACGATTGCCGGAACCGTTTCACAACCAACCTCTAACCGTCGGGTCGCCCGATGAGTCCCATCAATCATCTGGCCTGCCTGTTGCCCCTTTTCATTTGCATTAGGCAGAAGCGCGTAAATCACAGGTATGTCGATTTCGCACTTGGTTAAATCCTCTTCCGGGCCGACCCCACCGAAGATAGAGATGCCCTTTGAGTTACGGGCCTCCACCAGGAGCTTAAACCGTTCCTTGGATACGTTTCGGATTGGATGAGATCGCTGCTGAACGATCTTCTTGGCGAGATCCACATCGAATACCAAAGTCATCAGATGGAACTGCTCGTGCTGATGACCCTTGGAGAAGCTCCACGGGATGGCAGTAGAGTCCGGATAGGTGACATCGCAATTTTGACACATGCCCTCTATCATACGGGTCCGTCCTTCTTTGGCTCGTTAGAATATTTGAAACGCAGAGTGGTGCCAGGGCCGACGCTCTCGAACTTGGGCCATCGGACTTCGCCAAAGCCGTTCACCTCTCCATACTTGATTGGGTAGAAGTTGCCCGTGATAATGTCACCATTGACTGAGAACTCGGTTGGATTAAGAAAGCCTTCCGTGCCCTTGGGAATGTAGGGATTGCCATCTTCAGTGAGTTTTACCCGGATGAAAGTATGGCAGGTTACTCTCCCTCTTGGTCCCTTCTGGCAGTTTGGGCAGAGACCACTGAGGAACTCATTTACTTTGGTCATATGTGTTGTCCGCCTCTTCCCTTGGCTAGCTCCTCGGTCATGATCATCTTCGCCGCTCGAGCAGCCGCAGAGCGAGCAGTTGCCCGGCTCGTCGTTTTGCCTGAGAGGAGCTTCTTTCCGTCTGGAGAACTAACCGTCCAGTTCCACTCCTGATGGAAGTACCAAGCGCCTTCTCCCTTGTTGACAAGCCACGTACGCAAAGTCAGGTCCCAACAATGAGCCGTGGCTTCATTCCAACCAGCCTCGGACCAATGCACATTGCAGACAGGACCAGAGCATGTTTGGCACAGGCCACCCGTATCGCCCATTGGATTGTTTTCTCAGTAAGGCTTCTTCAGTTCCTTCTGGATTAGGGCGAAGCGGTTGAGTTCCGGTTTAGCCACCGTTTTCTGGTAGAGATCCTTGGCAGAATCCCCATAGTAGCCGAGGATGAGCATGGCGTTGTTCATCGTGTGATAGTTGGCATCCTCCAGAAGATCGTAGGTCTGACTACCGTATTGATGCCCGGGCTTTCCCAGCCTCTCCTGGAGCTTCTTCAGGTAAATCCGTTGCTGGAGCTTGGACTCACTGATGGCATCGCCGCTCCGGATGCCCATCTGTTCCCAGATCGCATCCTCAATGTCCATCAGTCCGGAAGCACTGAAGTTGGGTTTCTTGCATACGTCGCAAACGCTTTCTGCCATGCTGAAGGCAGGAAGAGACACCTATATAAACGATAGTTCAGCCTTTCCCTACGAGGATCATGTCGGGCCTTCCGATGCCGAAACCCGTGTTCTGCTTCTTGGTCGCACAGCCAGGGCAGAGGAACTCCTCGCAAGGCATGTCGATGAGTTTGAGGGGCGTCCCTGGCTCTGCGGGAAGAACTCCGTAGATGTATTCGCTCCTGGTGCGCTTGGACGAGTCGGAGATTACGCGTGTCTTTTGCTTTTGCTCATCGTCAGGCCCATAGTCCTTGACGACTACTCGCCCTACTGGGTAGTAGCCCTTCCCTTTGACGTAGCGATCACCACTGTCCACTGGAGGGGTGTAGCGTACCAAGGGCTGGCCATACCAACTAGCGTAGGCATTGAACTCCTCGACCATCTGCCGGGTGACATCCTTGAACTTCTCCTCCCCTTTCGCATGCCACGGATCGACATGCTTGAGCTTGGGCAATCCCTGGGCTCCCTTCCGATAGTCCCCGATCAACTGTATCTCGTCTCCAGCCCATGAGGAACGGACTGCACCGCCATCAATGTTCCCATCTGCCATGATGAAGGCGAGGAGCCTGCCGAAGTCATCGTTGGCCACTAACTCCTGCATCTTGATAAAGCCAGAGCCGACATTGCTGACGGATACCTCCTCCTTCTTATCGTAGTTGACTAGCGTAAAGTATTGACCCATGTTTTCACCTCTTCATTCGCTTTAAGTCGAATACGATGAGATCTGGAGCAGTTGGGATGGGTCGATGGTGAATGACCTCAAAGCCTTGGAGTCGATAATCAGCAATGGTGCCTTTAATGCCACCATGCATCTGCTTTTTGATCTGCAGTCTCTGGCCAGTAGCTCCCTTAGCCATGTCAGGGTACTTGACAAATGGCCCTCCCATTTGTCCTTCTTCGTATCCTTCGAAGAGTTCCCGAAGCTTGCCAGTCGGTTCCCTTACAAACATGTGATGTGTCAGGTTAATTGAACCGCCCACTGTCTCTCCGAAATCATAACCGTATTCGCCGTTCGGATCTGGAGGCGCACCCTGTTCCTCGGCGAACTGCTTGATAGCCTCAAGGGCTTTACGTTCATCGCTGAACACTTCTGCGTCATCTACGATACCATTGGAGGCCGTGCTAAGAATCCATTCTTTGATTACGACCGGCTTCTTGGCACACTTAGCGCAAAGGCCTCGATCCTGCATATGCAAGCCAGAGGGAAGCCCCTATTTAAAGGGCGGTCACTCCTTGCAAGTGCAAGGCCGGAACTCGACTACGTGGCTTACACCACGGTCATCCCGGACCAGCCCCCAGGAGCCACCGCAAGTAGAGCAGAAGTGTGTTTCAGTGGGAGTACGATTCTCAAGAGCCGCCTCTTCCTCCACCTCATCCTCATCATCCTCATCCTCCTCATCATCTTCATCTTCAAGAAGATCCTCGATGCGTTGATCCCGGATGACCCGCCAGTTGGGGCCATAGCTCCTCTCGGCATCCTCAGGACTGCCCATCTCCGCATCGACCTCCTCTTCAGCCTCTTCCCTGGACATCTCTTCGGGAACATCCTCTCCGCGCATGGCTCGTTCCACGCATCTGCAAGGCTTGTCGAAAGGCGCTCCGCAGATGTCACAGGGCCGGACTTCAGGGTTGATCGGAGGGTAGGCGACTACAGCCGCCGCATTCTGGGCTTCTTTCAGGGTGGGGAAGTAGCCATAGGTGAGATGGTTTCCAGTGAACTTATCCCGTAGGCTCCAGTCCCCCTTGTTAGTTTGAAAAGGCTCGCTTTGTGGATATTCAGCCCCGAATTGCTTGGCAATCGCCTTGGCCTTTTCGACCTTATGTTCCTGGCCGCAACCTGGACAGAGCCCTTCTGCCATCAATCGTACCTCATGACCCATCTGTAGCCATACGCTTTGGAGTCATAATGACGACTAGTGATGATGGCTTCCCCAGTTGCTCTCCCTTCGAGGTAATCGTCCACCTTCTTCACCATGTCATCGAAGGCCTTGTCCTGCTTCCCGCCTCCTTTGAGGATAATGTCGGCCTCCCAAACGCCCTTCTCGATCTCACCTCTGAACTCGAACTTGAGACGCTTGGTCGGGATATCGATGCCCTTCTTGCTCAGGGCCTTCGACATCAAGGCAGGGAACTGGCTGAGAAGCTTCCGCTCTTCTGCGTCACAACCCACACAAAGACCTTCGCGCATCAGGCAGTCACCACCATGTCGTTTCCTTCTCTATAGACGCTAGCCGTAAGGATGACTTGTTTCGCTCCTTGATCCGGATTGGCCAGGGCCTTCACATGATGGGTAAAGCGCTGAGCCTCCTGCTTGTCGAAGAAGTGATAGCGAGTCATCACAGTGTAGGTTCTGCCCTCATAGCGATCCTTCAGAGGCTCGCTGTCGTGGCGAATATGCTTCAGCTTGCGTCCGTAGAAACGGTTGCTAAGGTCAACGACCACTGCATCCACATCCTGAATGAGTTCCCGAGATGTTAGCTCGACTCCATTTCTCAGCCGACCTCGGGCATCTCGCGGAAATACATCCTGCTTAGGCACCACTATGTCGGCAAGGATCTCTTTCACATTGACCAGCACAGTACGATTCCTCTTCGGACTGTTCTCAAGAACCGTGGCATCACTCGCCACTCGGCCCCATTGCTTGTTGTCAGTATCGATGTGGACAATCTGGCCCTGTTCGTAGGAGCATGTTGGGCAAAGCCCATCTTGATTTTCGCTCATTCGTAATAACCAAAGGGTGGGCCGGGATGAGCAGGCTCCGGAAGATAGCCCACGTAGAGCTTGTAGACGCCGTTGGAGTTCACGCTATAGAGAGGAGGACGGTTCTTGTTCGAGTAGAGAGCATTCAGCGCTCCCATCTCCTCCAGGAGAAAATCGCGGTCATGGATGATGACCGTTTTGACTGGAACTTCGACATCGGCGTACTGCCCACCCTCTGCGGGACCGATGTAGGAGCGCTCCTGCCTCATCACAGTGATGACCACTGGACGGTCCTGGGCATCACGGACCATGCGATAGTGGTCCTGTTTGTTCTCAAGCCGCATACGTTGAACTTCCACCATAAGGTCATAGAGCTTATCCATGCTGATTCCCAGTTTCTTGGCAAGCATCTCCCGGGTCTCAGGAGTTGTAAGTACGAAGGCCCTATGCGGGTACTTCTTGATGGAGTCGGCATCTGTCTTAGAGACCAGTGGGTAAAGCGCCCCGAGCAGCTTCCTGATCTGAGCTTGTTTTCGATGGTGCTTACCCATATCCCTCCGGAGCGCCAGTCTGTCGAGATAGGCCGCTTGTTCCGTGCGTTTGTCGACCACTGGCGGATCACCGGGAAGGCCAGTGCCGAGCATGATACAGGGGTCTGCTGGGTGATCATCCAGAAGGCAGTTCCCACAGAGTCCGGTATCCACCGCCATCCACCAAGGTCAGACAGAAACCCTTATTTAAAGGGCTGCGAGCGGGAAGGCCCTGTAGTTTCCTCTGAGGCGGCCAACGTCGCCTTCTCTTGCTCTTCCTTCGTTAGCGTGGCAAGATACTCAGCGTAGAGCGCCCGATCCTTGGCCGTCTTGATCTTGTGGCAGGGCACGCAAAGCACCTGGATGTTCATCTCGTCGAACTCCCCTCCCCCGTTGGAGACAGCTACGATATGATCGACCTCGTACTGATGCCTCTTTTCTTCTATCGTAGAATATCTTCCAGGGTGAGGTATCTTGTGCCGATCAAGGTAGTGTTCGATGTCATGTTCATCGACAGAATCATCGGACAGTATCTTGGCCCTTCGTTCTTCATACCAGCGGTCAAGCTTGCGAAGTTCGATCAGTTGATGGTTCTTGACGGCCTCTGGATGGGACTTTTTGTAGTCCAGCATGAAAGCCTTCCACCTGTCATGGGTCTCTTCATCCGTGACATCTCTGATTCCACAGGAGTCGCAGAAGGGACCGTGATCTGCGAGAAAGTCGTTGCGGAACTCTGACCATCGCAGGATTTTGGAATACCAGATACCACGGTGATCGGGGCAACAGTAGGATTTCATACCCTTCTCGAATTGAGCCTTCGTCTTTCCGCACCAGCATTTGCCAGCGAGAACGTTCTCCATCTCCTCGTCGGTGTACTTCTCGGCGATGTACTTGCGTTTCATCTACACTTCTCGGGCAACTGCTTCTTCGGCACGAACTCGAAACGGATCGCTGTAACGTAAGTTCCTTCGAACTTGTTCTTGCTGTTGATCCGGGCGAGCAACTCAAGGTAGTCCTTCTGAGAGTATCCCCCTTCTTCAAAAGCATCCCTCTCAGAGATTTGCGTAAGCGGATATGGTTCGTGCCATATTTCCAAGACTCGCAGGCCACCCTCGCACTCCTTCCAAGGCTGGCAGAAGCGAGTCTGGACCGGGTAGAGCCCACCCACTTTGACCTGAGGGCGAGTCCAGAGCCGACGGGTCTGTATCTTCCGGCCCTGGATGACCGGCTCCAGATGAAAGGGTTTGAAGAGCAAGATGTTCACTCCCTTCGTTCGATCCTGCGCTGAAGGCGACCCAATTCCTTTGGAGATAATGTGTATTGATGGCGTCGTCTCGGCCAATTTTCCCCTGTGAAGGTCTTTCGTGATGGCTCAAAATTAAGGTCGAAGAAATAGCCTCTCTCTTCTCCTTGCTCGGAGCGCACGGTCAGCCTTGGCATCATCCGGAAATCCTTTACATCTTGGAAGAAGGAATGCAAAACTCGTTGAATGGTAAAATCCATGTCGTGGTGCAAATCCGCTCTCCTTGTCCTATTCGAAAACTTGAAAGTATAGCAATAGAAAGTGACGACAACTTGCGGTTCCACGCTGAAAGACCAAGCGACATACCTCACTCCAGGTATGTCGAACATCTTGATGGCGGCCTCTGCACCGAGATTGCGAATCAACTCACCGAGTCCGATTTGCTTCCCTCTTACCCACCAAAAAGTGCCCATCAGCTTCCTCCCCAGCGAGATATGGCTTCCTCGACCAATGCGTTAGAAGCCACTCGTGGTGCTCCAGTCGGAACTGCTCTATCTCCCTTTTGAGCCTCATAAGGAACCATGTGGCAATCTCCATTGTGACCGGCATCGTACTCGCATCGAAGCGGCACTTCTCCAAGAGTCTTACCGCCTAGCTCGACGTAGATTAATTTCCCTTTCACGCACCGGCCTTCCATCGTTATTCTCCGTGGGCTTTCGACTTACGAGTAGGCTTTTCTGCGGCCAGCATTCGACTGATGGCGTCCCTTAGGCGAATCACATCCTGCCTAGCCATCGGAAGGCCAAAAGTACTGGCAGATTCCACCACAATACCCGGTCTCCATAGCAGTCGAGATGGCCCCACAATAAGGGTTACATCTCCCACAGTGATCTTGGTCGGCCTCATCGCTTCCTTTGCGGCTTCTTGGTGACAGGTAGAGGAAACTTCCCTTCACCTGCTTTGGGGCAGTCTTCTCGGCAAGCGCTCTTCGGTGGGCAATCAAAGTCCCCATGTGGGCAGGATAACCCACAGTGAATGCAAGTAGAACATTTCGACCAGTTGGCGCGTTGCCCACCCATGAAGTGGAGACCATTCGGAAGTGGCCCTCCTACCTCATCGTCTGCCAAGTCACCATCAGAGTTGTAGCCATTCGGGATGAAGAGGTGATTCCTCCTTTCGACATAGTAGCGGAACTCCTCTGGCAGCGCTTCCTGGCGTGTGATGTCCAACCCGATGATAGCCGTGGGATCGACCTCGAGTATCGGCTTGCGGAACCAGACGTTTGCCATCCAACGATTCTGCCCTCCTCCGATAGAGGTCTCAAAGAGGACACGGATGTCCTTTCCCTTGATCCTTACGGTCCAAAGAGGCCAGAAGTGCTCCTCTCCGTCTTCCCACCCGTTGTCCTTCTTGATCGATTCGGCTACGGCCTTGGCGAGCCGAGCCGATTTGCAACTCACAGCTAGCCGAATCAGGAAGTTCTCGCTCATTACCTACTTGACGACCAACTATCTATTTGAACTTTCAAGCAACCGCCAGTCGGCCCATGAAAATGCAGGCTCCGCCGACGGCCACAGCGATGGCACTTTTGATTCTCGCCCGAGTCATGGTGAGCGAGCACCTTGGTCGCCTTTCGTTGACGGTCCCGGACAACCGCATTCGTATGAACCGTCTTGTTGCACTACCCATGCCTCGCACTCCCATCTTCGTGTCGATGATCTGCGATGACATGGCCACATCTGTCACATTCCTCAAGGTCGGTTTGGTCGGGCCTACCGGGACTGAATGGGTGGGTCTGGAACCCACCTATGGCGTGATTCGGGGATCCCCTTAGGCAACCACATAGGAATTTTCCCTGGAGTAGGTGTCCACATCGTTCCTCAATCTTCGTCATCGGCCCCTCCCCTTCTCGGTTGCGCCTAGGTCGCCGTCAGAATGCGATTCCCTCTCGGCCACCGGGCAATCGGATAGGTGGTCCCCATCACTCATCATGCAGGCCGGGCACTCGTATTCGGGCTCATCCTCCTCCTCCTCCCCGTGAGGGGCATAGGTGGGGGTCACGTCCGGCCCCTCCCCTGAAGTCTTTCCAACCGAAACCCTTCGCCCGGAATGATATATCGCTCGCCAGTTATCGTGTGGTCAACCTCGACCGAAGGGTCATCCGGGAAATGCACCTGCTTGACCCACACTTCTATCGTGGTCCATCCACATACGCTATCTGGCATCTTCAGTAGCACCTCCACTCTGATGTCTTGCGGACGAATATAGATCTTCGGATGCTTCTCCTTCATGGTTGGCGTTCCCCCGTTTCTCCCACCTTCGATTGCCGTTTCTTGTAGATATTAGTCATCTTATGGGCGTAGCCACAGATGTTGTTGACAGAAGAACGGTGACGATCCTCGAACTCTTCTCGCCACTTCTTCCGCTTCTCAGGGTCGTCAATGGCCTCCAATGCCTTTTCAAAATCTACCCGTCCTGCGATGCTTACCACGCTGAAGCTCTCTAAGGCATCAATGGTCTCTTGAAGATGGGCATCCAGGTATTCCAGCATGTTCTCTACACTCGTGAAGTACGGTTGTAGTCCTTTGTCCGCATCCTCCTTCTTCCCAGATAAGAACATTGTCGGATAGTTTGTGCTCTTCTCGTCCTCCAGTGGATACTGTCCCTCTCCGACGACCATTGTTACGCCAATGGCAATCTTGGGATCGGCAGCCCGGAAGGTAACATCATCCGAGGGATTGATAACTTCGTAGAGCGTCATACATGACCAGCATTGTGATTATGCCGAAAGGAGTGATTCCCAGCCTTGCCGTTCTTGTGCGCTACTTCAGGTCGGTTGCAGAGACCTCCCCCATTGGGTAGCTCAAAATTGCAAACCTCCCCAGCATCATACTGCTTCTCCGTGAAGCGCAACTCGATCCGTAGCCCTTCTCCGATGCCATTTCCATGCCGGACTATCAGTTCCCACTCGACCTGGGAGTCCACGGTTTGCACGAGATACTTCTCCGTTTCCTTCCGAAGTAACTCGATCAACTTACCATCGACGTAATCATCGGCAGGAATGGCGATGATGGCATCCGGATTCCCCATGAAGGCCCAACTGATACCACGCAGATTGCCGTGCATCTCGCTCAGCGCGATGGCACTCAGTTCTCTTCCGAGACCCCGGATGAAGTGCCGAAACTCCTCGTAAATCATCTACTTTCCCATCTTCCCAGAACAGGTTGGTTGATTCCTCTCTGGGTCCAGCGTTTGCAGGCCGCACCCTTCTCGGAGACAATCGTGGATGCCGTTGTCATGGCCAGGACCGAAGAGATGATGGACACCCGTGACGGTCCAAATCCTGTGATCCTCTTCAGAGGCAAGGTTCCCGGTGGCATCCTGCACCCCCACGGACACTTTCGGTTGGGGCTCTCCCAGGACCACCGCGCTGCCGGACTCAGCGCCTTCTTCCTCAGAGGATGTAACTTCGGGAAAAACTTCAGAGGCGGCCTTTTCTGCCGCAGGATGTTTTCGGGGGCGGTCCCTCTTTGCGAATCCTTTTCGTCCCACCATGTTCTTTCCACGGACTTCTATCTATATGAACCTTCGAGCATATAGTGGAGGCTTGAACGCAGGAGCAGGTTTGGGAACCAGGATTGCAGGCTTCAGAACCTCCCGAAGTCGCTGAGGATTGTTCCAGAGACCTAGTTGGAGTATGTACTGTCGCATCTCATCGACCACTCTCAAGGCTCGCTTCCGGTCCCCATCATGGTTCAACACGCGGGCTTTGAGAAGGCCATCGGAGAGCCGGTCCTCGAACCCCAGCGCCCCATACTCCTCCCCAGGCGCGCATGCCCGTTGCTTGGTTTCCATGCTCTCAATCTTTCCATTCCGCCGCATCAGCACTAGGAATACGTAGGGCTCTGCCGTCGTCTCAGACCTCCAATGGAGGGGTTGCCTGTCGATCTCCTGCGGCATCCTCCCTACAAGTAGGGAGGCTTCCTTGCGCTTCAAGTTCCCACTCGCTTTTATAATCCCTTCTTCGATGTGCAGTTTGTCCCTAACGGTGCGCCCACGTAGCCTTCGATGATCGACTGCAAGGACTCGGCGGCGTTCTTTCGGGCGGTGGCATAGGTGATCCTCTCCGGATCTCCTACGGATACCGCCTTCTTCCTCTCAGCCTCCCAGTAGGTGGCTGTTCCCTCCAGGATGTTCTTCAACCAACCAAAGTCGATAGACGGGGCTGTTCCGGGTAATGGGTGACGTTTCCGTTCTGCATGACGGCCCAATCCCGGGTCATTGCCCCGACCCACCGCGCCTGTCGGTGCGTCACCATTCCGAGCAGACGTGTGGGCAGCAGTGTGATAGTTCTCTGGAGCGACGGGCTTTTCCGGCTCTTCAGGGTAGTCCGGAAACTCCACTGTGTCATAGCAGTTGCAGGAGTGCTTCTTGCACCTAAAGACTTGGTGATTAAGATCAGGTTCTTTGTTCAGGACGGTCCATCCTTCGGCCAAGAAATAGAAAGATGGAGGTGGTCGCTTGTCATCTCTCGGATGCGTGGAATCAATGGACGGGGAGAACTCAATAACCGTCTCTTCATTGCATCCTTCTACCCCGCATCGAACACGGTACCCCATCTGATACTGAACTTCGAGATCTTCCCCCATATTCGACCTTGGCAAAGCCAGCGCGGCCTATCTATTTAAACCTTCGACTACTTCTTCTCACGGTGCAAGCTCCGATTGAGCGCCATTAGCTTGGCGAACTTCCTTCGGGACATGCGCCGATCCACCACTTTCATCTTATCGACCAGCGCTTGGGCAAACTCCTCCTTGCCGATGTCGTTCTTCTGGGCGAACACGAAGAGGCTGGCCGCAACATCGATGGTTTCTTCGACCAAATGCTTCCGGGCATAATGCTTTGGCTTCGAACCATATCCGGCCATCACCTTGATGATGTCGGCCAACTCACCGACCTCACTCACAATATCTGCTAGGACGAGCGCATTGGGTCGTTTCTCTGGCCAATAAGTCCTCTCTGCCCGGTCCACCTCATCCCAAGCCTCATTCAATGTCGCCTTTTTCACCATATCCCCTCCTCATTCTGATTGACTAACGGATTGCTCTGCCTCTCATGTTCCAGCCATGCATCCGAGATGAGAAGAAGGAAACCGAGTGAGGTCATGGCTTCTCCGAGAGCATTTCGATTACTCTGCGATAGCGCTTCTTTAGGGAAAGGAAGTAGTCGTCCATGCCATCCTTGCGGTTCAAGTTCTCCGTGGCATCGGCGAGTTTCACCTTCCGGGCCAGCGGATTTAGCTTTACCCTTTCAATGTAAGCCCAGTATTTCTCCCCCTTCCGTCTGCTGATGGCATCCACGGCCTCGACTACTTCTTTCTCTAAGCCCATGTCGGAAAGGAGAGGCAGGGTCGCATTGGTGTCCTCTATCACGTCGTGCAGAGCGGCTACTGTAATGGCTCGGTAGTTCTCTTCGGACGCGCTTCCATCATCGACTCCCTGGATCACCCGAAGGGGGTGCAGAAAGGATGGACGGCCTCTCTTGTCTTGCACTGTGGAGTGGAACATCTGCGCCGCTCGGAGGGAGGCGGTGAACTGCTCATGGCCATGTACGGTCTTTGGAACCGGAAGCGGAGTGCCATCGACCTTGCCTGCATTCTCGTAGCGAGTGAGAACCGAGGCCAAAACATCAATGGACGTGCGAGGATTTGTGATAGATGTGCCAAGAGAGTCCTGGACTGTGATCGCCTCTCTTGCTAGCTTGGCTATCTTTCGAAGTTCTTCAAGTTCAGTGGGAGCCGCAAATCTTCGGCTCTCAGCCTCTCCTGTGAGACTGCCGACTGTGATGAGAATCCGGTCTCTTTTGACTACCAGATTGTGCCCATCCCACGGGTTCTCGGAGGCTTTCGGGACTACTTGTTCGATATTCCTCCAAGCAGGATGGGAGCGAGGAACGTGATAGGAAATCTGTCCCATCGGATAGGCAAGATAGATGTAGATGAGCGGCCACTCGGAATCGGTGCCTTCGGCCCAGCAAGCGTACCAGCCGAGCTTGGGAGCAGAAAGGGCCAGAAGCATCACAAGGAGGTTACGATCCTCGTATGCTTCTTCAAGCGTACTCGATTCGGTCTTTTCTTCAGTGACATCCTCCTCCGGACAAGTTCGGAGGCTTCCTATGCGCTTCAAGCTCGCTAACCCCCTACTTGTAGGGGGCCTGCGCTCGCTCCTCTCTTGTCATACTAACGCTCGCTTCTTCAGAATGGACACTATTTCGGAATGGTAATGCTCAGGGGCCGTGTTGCCGTCCGTGAGGGCTGATCCGTTACCGTCAACCACTCGCCAGGAGTTGCACTTTTCGCATCGATAGTCGGTCTCATGCCCCTTGCACTCTGGACAGATTCGAAGGCTATTCGAGGAGAGGGCTGACCGAACGCCTGCCGGAAGCTCTATATTCATCTCTTCCTCCGTTCCTTGCGAGCCTGGATACGGCTGTCGTAGAGTTGCTTGCGGAGCTTCAGCAACATTCGTTCCTCATCTGAAGAGAGCTTTTCGATCCGCATGCTGTCGAAGGCAGGCTGGTGCATCTTGGTCTCTCGCTCCATGAGCCGCATGGAGAGGAAGAGGTAGATGCGAGTGAACTCTGTCGTCATCGGCGCATTCAAGCTAGCAGTGTAAAGGTAGGCTACCACTTCCGAATCGGTAGCTTCATGAGCCGTCTCTGGCTTCATGTTGGCCATCATCCTTTCGAGAGTAATCGCCTTCTTCAGCCAGTCAGGAAGTGTTTCGGCCCATCCTTCCGATGCCACTATGATGGGGTCCGTGAGGACTCCTGCAAGTTCCTCGACTGGATCATCGACCATCTATTTCACCTCAAGAGGGGTGGCCACCGAACGCTCTAGGAAGGCCAGCCGTGACCCTGTGAGGACGCCATTGGCGGTAGAGCCATGACCGCTTGCCTGTTCCACTTTCGGTGACACGACCTACCGAGGTCCACGTAGTTATTTGAACCTTCAGCTAGAAAATCGATGGGAAGGTTTAAGCGATAGATGTCGTCAAATCTCATCGATGCCGCCAGTTGTCACCTTCAGGAAGGGACAGAAAGAGGCCATCCTATCCATCCTGGAGGCGGTAGAGAAGGGAACTAAGGTGGTGTTGCTTGAGTCGCCCGTAGGATCTGGGAAGAGCGTCGTACTTTCTGTAGTAGGTCGCCAGCTTCATCGGCAGAAGGACTGGACGGGCTACTACACGACTCCGCAGGTGAATCTGGTCGACCAGCTTCGCACCGATGAACTAGTTCGGCCTCTGATCCAGCCAATAGTCGGCTCGGACAACTATCCATGCGTGATGGTCGATCCTCCTGATCGACAGAAGTTGAGTGTGCAAGAAGGGTGGTGCGTTCTCGGAAGGCCTTGCCCGAACTGCGATGGAAGGGGAGTCATTGGTTACGACAAGGCCCATGAGTTCAAGTGCGGAGAGTGTCGGGGGAAACAGACGGTGAGCTTCAAGTGCCCGGTGAAGATGAAGGAGTGCCAATACTACATCGACCGAAGCCGAGCGGCTCGCGGGCATCTGGCCACCATGACCACGGCTTACCTTCTTCGAGCCACCATGAACTCCTTCTCGAATACGGCTTCAAGCTCTTCAGGCGACCATGACTCTAACCGGGCCAAGTTCGAACCGAGGGATTTCCTCTTGGTCGATGAGGCCCATAACATCGGTGAGTACGCCAGTTTGCTCTCGATCAAGATACATGAGAAACGCATTTCTAGCCCAGTTTGGGACAGGGATTGGTACACTGAGATGGTCCCATTGATTCGGCATCCGGATTCCCACTTCGCAGAGAGCCAAGCCCCAGAGATCCGGCACATTCTCGAAACCATGCGTGCAACCGTGATGGAGGCTATCCGGAAAGAAGAGGCTACTCCTTCTACCGATGCCAAGGACAAAGTAGTGAAGTTTCGCAAGGTGAGAGCATGGGCGAACCTCGTCGAACAGCTTGATGCCGGAATGGCCGACATCGATGATGGAAGTCCGTGGGTGGCCCAGAAGTACGAGTTTCAGACTAGGACGGGAGAGAAGAAGGAGGGTCTCCAGCTTACGCCGGTCCTTTCCCGTAGGCTCTTGCAGAAGCGATTGTGGCCGCTTGGGAGAAACCTAATCGTTCTCTCTACGGCTACCATCCTGGACCCCATCCAGTATCTTAGAGATGCAGGCCTACCGACAGAGAATTTCCTTCACCTGCGTCCAGAAAGCAATTTTCCTCCAGAGAAGGGGCCGGTATATACGCACCTCACCGTAGATATGACCCAGCGGAATCAGGACGCAAACTTTCCGAAGGCCCTCTCTTACGTCCAGAGCATCATGAACCAGTTTCCCGACCAACGTGGAGTCATCCACACCGTCTCTTACAAGCTTCAGCGCTACATCCAGACTCAGATGCCTCAACCGTGGGCCTCTCGCTTGGTATTCCATCAGAGCATAGATCGGACGGAAGTGCTGATAGACTGGAAGAAGAACAGCCCGCCAAACTCTGTTCTCGTAGCTGTGGCAATGGAAGAGGGATTGGATCTCAAGTACGACATGGCTCGCTGGCAGGTCATCCTGAAATGTCCTTTCCCGAATCTTGGTGATCGGAGAGTCAGTGCTCGGAAGAACATGGCCGATGGGCAGAGTTGGTATCGGATACAGGCCCTTCGGAAGCTGCTCCAGTCCTTCGGACGGATCGTTAGATCGGAAACCGATACGGGCGAGACGTGGATTCTGGACTCCTCCGCCGTGCGTCTCCTGCAGGACAACTGGAGCTTGATTCCAGAGTGGGCGAAGGACCGCTTGCTGGCAGGTCAACGGGAAACAGGCGGTTCTGCAATCTGAGGGGGCTTTGCCATCTCCTCGAGCAGACTTAGCGCCTTCCCCTGCATGACTTTCCTGCTGATCTCGTATCCCGGTCGACCTCCTTCCCTCTGCACTTGGCCCTTGGCTACCCACACAAGGACTGACGTGGCGATTCTGTGCCTCTTCTGAAGCTGCACCAGGGCCAAATGCGCCTTATCCGCATGGAGTTCCATCTCCATTATCCGGGCTGACAAGAGAGGAGCGAGCGCAGGCCCACAAATTCATTCGTGGGAGGATGTCAATTGAACCTTCGGATATGCATCACCAGTGGAAGCCGGTGGTGACGATCCAGTAGTTTCGGCTGGCCGGACCGGAAAAGCCATCGGTAGCAGTCTTGAAATCCTCCTCGTTGTCGACCTCGCCGTAACCCTCTACCCACAGGGCATCAGTTGATACGTCTGCGGTGGTTCCAACAAGTGCCATCTGACGCCGGAGTTCGTAAGCTCGAACCTCTTCATTTCCGACCTTCTTCTTGCAATCAACACAGAGCGCTTCCTTGTTGGTGAACTTCGGAAGGGCCTTTCGTATGAAGTTCAAAGCTGCCGTCTTGTTCTTCTTGGCAGTCCCAAGGAACTCGTCCATCTGAGCGACGCCTTCAGCGCTGCGAAAATTAACGATCTTGAACGGCTCCGCCTTGTCCTCGTGGAAGTAGTCGAGATCCGGATGTTCATTGAGGTAATCTTGGAACATGCTCCCGGCATGTTTCCTGGCTTCCTCCTCGTTGTCGGCATCTATGATGAGCGTGACATCCTTCCACATCAGTAGATCCTCTTGTCTTTGGGAGCGTTTCCAGAAAAGACCCTTATTGTCCCATCCTCATTCTTTCCTCTTAGGTTCCAGCAGTTGCCGCACATCGATCTGCGTTCCGTCATAGCAAGAAGGACAGAAGGAAGGTCCTATATAAACATAGTTTGGCTACGTTCCGTGTTTCTTTCTGATGGTGAGTCCGAAACCGTTTGCAAGTTGCCTGGGAGCCAGCAGGAACAGCGTCACTAAGATGCCCAGCATCGGCACGAAGCCATAGGTCAGTAGATATACCGGGCTGAACCCGAAAAAGATTGGGTGGTTGGTCACTCCAAGCTGCATGAAAAAGGAGGCCCATGCGCCATCGACCGCGCTATTCTCTGCGCTTTGAGTTCCGAGAGGGATCAGGATGGTTCCATTCGGTGCCATGAAAAAAGGGCTCACTTCCATATCTATCGCCCAAGAGAAGGTGAAGAAGGTAGCGAAGCCGATCCTGAGATCCCGAGCGTAGGATACGACCTTGAACCCCATCTCATAGAGAGTTGCACCGATCACTAGTCCACCATAGAGGAAAGAAAGCAGGATGGCATCTCCTATCGATGAGATGGCATAGGCCGCAAAGGTCCACGCCGGGAGGTTGTAATAACCGGGCTGGATGAAGAGGTCCGGTATGACAACAAAAGCCCAGAAGATGCTGAAAGCAAGACCAATAGCCGCCCCGCTCAGTCTCGGAAGGAAATAGAACTTGGCGCATTGTGGGCAAGAAAGGTGGGTCAAGACGTAGAGGGTCAGCAACAGGAGCAGGGCGACTATGCCTGCCAAGACTAAGAGGGTGCCTACGAAGAATGGCGCGCCGACCGATAGGCTGGGACGAATGAGCGCAACGGTAATGAAGGTAATCAAGAGTACAGCAACAAGAATCCATCCCCACGGATGCTTGCCTCTTAGAAGGTGCATCGACCCACCATGAGGTGGGTCTCGCTTCCGAGGTCGCAACGCATGAGACTTAGGCATAGTCTCAACTCATGTCCCGTTTATCCCTGAAGCCCTTCCAGCGAGGGAACCTTGGAGCCTCCTTGACACCCGCAGGCTGGAACTTGTAGGTGATGATTTTCCCCTTCAGAGAGTCCCTCTTCTTCCACAACTCTTCTCTCTCTTCTGCATTGAAACCCGAGCCGACCTTGAAGACTTGGCCCGTCTTGATGTCTTTCACCAGAATCTTCCCGAGGAGGGGCATCTCCTCCATGCCTGCCTTTGCATGACTCCTCTTGGTTCGACCAAAGACATTCCGCTTACCCTCATTCGCATTATGTTCCAGAGGGAAGTAGTCCAAGACCTCGGCCTCTGAATCCTCGAAGCGCTTCCACTTAAGTAGGCCTTGAGAGCGAAGTGTGGATCTGCCGCTCTTGTAGGGAGCGGCGGCTTCCCGGACCATGATCCCCTCGTACTCGTCCTCCACGGCTCGCTCCTCGAAAGCCGCCAACTCCTTGGGGTCGTGCATTTCAATCTGAGGTACGACCCAAATGCGGTCCTGCGCTTCCGGACTCAACCCCGCGACCATCTTCTGAAGCTTCGCATAACGCTGAGCAAAAGGTTCCGAGGAACCACAGGAGACGTAATCGAACAGCGCGTAGTAAAAGTCCGGCTCCCCATCCTCAGACATGACGCCGGATTGAACATCATTGAAGCTCTCGTCATGGATTAGAAGCTCCCCATCGACTCCATCTGGGAGGTTACGTTCAATCCACGTTCGGATGAAGTTGTTGGGAATGGCAGTTCGTGTCCGAGAAAGAAGTTGGCCCTGGTCCTTGATAGCGCGAATGCCATCAAGCTTGACGCTGGCCAGCATGGGCTTGAAGATACCTGCCTTGCATGTGTCGCAAACGCCTGTGTCTTTTGGCATACTCAGGCTCCCTTCAGCTTCTTGACGAATCTGTTCCAGGGCACGTAGTTTTTCTTGTTCGTCTTGGCAAGATCGCTGAACTTGATTGTGCCACTCTTCCCAGTCGCAGCCAGGGTAATCGTGACAAGCTCGTTCTTGTTCTCTTCTACGTATTTGTCAATCTCAGAGATAGGCACGCTATTGTCGTGAGTCAACCCCAAAAAGATCACATCTCCATCGCCATAAAGCGAACCGTAGGTCTCACCTTTGAACCTCACCAAGAGTGGGGGATCGTGAGCTATCCTTCCTGGCTGTCCTAGCACATTGTAATCCTTCTTGCATCCTTCGCAAACGCCCATTGTTTCAACCTCGATATCCTTAGCGCGTCATGTACTGATTGCTATCCTCAGGAGGGAAAACGTTCTCTGCCTCCTCTGCGGGTGAAAAAGGCGGTTCGTCATTTACATCCGGTGGTTCCTCATGTCCAGTCGTCTGGCAGGCGATTCTCTCTTCTCTCCTCTCCCACTCCTTGTCGAAGTCCGAGACGATGGTTTGGAACTCATCCAGGAAGTGCCCTAACAATTCTCTATCATTGGAGAGCATGTCATCCTCGTCCAGTTCAATGTGGCGGATTACCGTCTGGCGAACCGAGACGAAATGCTCCTTGCTGAGTCGAATCGTAACCATTATGACTTGTGGCACCGTTGTTCCAAAATGTATCTTGATTCCATTGGCTTTGGCCACCTTCCTAAGGCGGTTTTCCCGCTCTTCTTCGTTCAGAGGGATGAAAGCGCTGACAGTAGGGGTCCTGCAATCCTTACAGAGTCCTGGCATGTTCCAGTTAAGCAGAAGCTCCTATTTAAAAGGCTTTGAAAGTTCAAATATCTGGCCGTCCCTGCTCAGGAGTGCCACCTATGCAACTGCGGGATCTCAAAGACATGCCGACAAAGGGCGAGCCGCCAAAGAATGGCATGGACTCGGTGAGCCGCGGCTTCGTGATACTGAAAGCGGATTCTGTCGGAACTTCAGCGACTCCTCACTGTACCCACATGGGAGCCATGCTGAACGTCGGGCCTGGAATATGGCGCTCTCCCGAGTGTAACTTCTCTTGCGGAGCGTGGTGGGAATGAATCGATCTGCAATCGCCTGGACCGATTACACGTCAAATCCGATTTACGCCCTTCTTAAGTCGACTGGGAAGGCAGGCTGGTTCTGCGTGAAGGCCTCCAAGGGATGCGATCACTGCTACAGCGAAGGACTCAATCTTCGCAGAGGTTTCGGCTTGACCTATGCGAGGGAGAACCTGGACCAGATCGAGTTTGTCCTACGCCCGAAGGAGTTCCGAGAGTGGAAGAAGGCCAAAACTGGAGAGAAGATATTCATTGCCGACATGACCGACCTTTTTCTCTCCTTCATACCATTCGAACTGCGAGAGCAGACATGTGACGCCATGCTGGACACGCCCGATCCGATCTTCCAGCTACTCACGAAGAGGCCGGATCTACAGAAGATCTACGCACAGAAAGGCCGCATTCCCCCTACAGCTTGGGTTGGCACATCCATTGAGGATAGGGATGCCCTGTGGAGGATAAAAGCTCTGAAAGAGACTCCTATCAAGGCCAAGTTCATCTCCTTCGAGCCTCTGTTGGGTCCGATTGGTCCTATCGACCTCACTGGCATCTCATGGATCATTGTTGGGGGAGAGTCTGGAGACTACTTCCGCCCCATGCATATTGAGTGGGCGACAGACCTGATCACACAGGCAAAAGCTCAGAACGTGGCCGTGTTCTTCAAACAAATCGGAGGCAGACGGCCCGGGACCGATCTCGACCAGTTGCCTGAAGGCTTCCGCTTCCATGAGTTCCCGATGGTGAGAACGTGACTATCAAGGGCCTTGGAGAGCGGCACAAGACTACCGATGGCGGCAAGGGTTATCGGAGAACCATCTCAACTGGGTGGATTCCTGAAGAAGCCGCCATCCGTGCAGAGGCTAAGCGAACTGGTCGTTGCTCAGTCTGCCTTCAGTCCCTTCCGTCATGGACGACTCCCTCTAAGGAAAAGCCCTATTGTCTCTCATTACGGAAGAGTTGTGCCAACATCTACTACGAGAGATACTATCGGAGTTGGGCTATCGCCAAACGTGCTACGATCCGAAGGACCAATGGTGTCTGTGAAGGCGGCTGTGGAACCACTGCCGATCCCAAACTGGTTGAGTTTGCCCTTGCCCAGTTGAGCCCAAGACTTCCCGGCTTCGACTTCGACCACATCGTCGAGGTTTCAACAGGCGGAGATAGTTTCGATCCGGCCAACGTCCAACTCCTCTGCAAAGGCTGCCATAAGGCCAAGACGAAGGCGTTCCTCTCAAAGCCGAACTCGCTGAGCGAGAATATCCGAACCGGAAGGCAAAAGCTATTGGAGTATCCGCGAATATGGTGACAACCTCCCATCAAAGATGGTCGCTTTCATCTCCCTACAAGTAGGGGCTTCCCGCTACCGCCCAAGCAGACAGAGAAGAGACTTGAAAGTTCAAATAGATAGCCGGGCCTGACTTTATCAAGATGACCGAACCAGAGCCGGGCCAACTCTTCATGCTTACAAAATGCAAGGCATGTGATTTCACCCTCACTGTGATAGAAACGCAAGCGGGTATGAGTTTTCTCGAACTCGGAGGAACCGGACCATGAGTGGGGACGGCGCACACGTTCCACCTCTCTGGTCCTTCCACACCGTCCCAATCTCCTCTGCTACTTCGGATCGGATGTATCACCCGACAGAGACGAAAAAAGGTGTATGGACCTGCGAATGCCGGTTCATGCAGGAACACCCGTTCGGGAAGTGCCAACACGTTCTTCGACTGGAACTGATGAGGAGGGCGATGGAAATCGACTTTCTGAAGAACTTGGTGGAACTGCCCGAAGATACCTGGGAAACCATCGAGAATGTGGTCGCCTACTTTGTCGGAACCCGTGGGGTCGAGATGAACATTCTGATGGTTCGCATCTTGGAGATCGCCGAGAAGCAGCCTTCCATGACCTCCGATGACCTCTTCGAGTCCTTTGGAGAAAAGACTTTCAAGAAGGACAAGGACCAGAAGGATCGATTGCAACACCTCATCGGAGCCTGTTTCCGTTGGCTCTCCAGCCACAAGATGATCGAGCGGGCAGGCTTCTATAACGTGAAAAAACGGAAGACCTCTCATGGGAGCGTGGTATTCCGTTGGGCCATAACTGATGAGGGGCGGAAGGCGCTTCAACGCCCTCTGATTGCGCCTGAGTTTGACGTGCCTACTGAATGACGCTCACCCTCGAGTGGGACTCGCTCACCGAAGCTCAGAAGAAGCATATCCTGGAAGTCCACCGGACGTTCGCCAAGGATGTAGCGGAGGAGATCAAGAAACAGACCGAGTTTGCCAAGGAGAAAGGCTACAAGGTGCCCCGGATAGCTGAGAGGCTTACGGAACATCTGAATGACCTGGAACTGAAGCTGGAGAAGTACAGGAAAAAGGCTCTAGAGCAGAAGATCGCCAACGACCCCGAACACAAGGCCATTGTCAATGACTTCCTCTGGAAGGACGCCGAAGAACGGACGATAACCTTTGGGTTAGTGTCCAGTTCTCCAAGCCCGCCCACTACGAGGCAGTCCCGTCTGAGAGAACATCTCGAATCTAAGCTGTAGCTGCGGCCTTCTCCTGGGCTAGCTCCACACTGGTCGGCAAGCCCTGAGCGGCATTGAGGATGTCGGCCACGACCTCGTGCGTCTCGTTCATGACGTGCATGACCATCGCTCCCACCTTCTCCGGGCTTCGTCCCCCCGAATAGTGGGCAAGGTAGTTCCAGGCGAAGCCATCAGCGTTGTAGCCATAGAGCCGAGCTAGAGTGGCCGCGCTTAGTTCCGCAATCGCCTCATGCTCGTTGAGTTTGTCAGAGTGCTTGTGGAACTCGTCCGGATGGCGACGGAAGTAGGCTGCGTGGGCAAGCTCGTGGAACATCGTGTCGGGATCTTCAGAGGCCAGATTGATGAGCTTCGTCTCTGGATTCATGTTGCCATAGGCACGAGGAAGATTCCGGTATTCGATTCTGTAGCCCCATGCCTTGGCCACATCAGCCAGCAGCGGCGGGTTACGAGGCTTGTACTTCGGAAGGGGTTTACCGTAGGTATCCTCGTAGCGAAAGACGGGAACTGCGAGGAAGCCCCTCATGTAGGATCGGGTTCGGGTCTCATGGGTTTTCACATGCTCCACATCCTCTCCAGGAACTATCTCCTTCTTGCAAGTTGGGCAGTAGAGGTAGGGCATAGTTTTCATCGCTGGGGCGAGAATATAGATGGCATGGGAGCCCTTCTTGATGCGCCGCCCAGCCTCTTCCCACTGGCGGAAGCCTCGGGCGTCGTTGGTATGCTCCATCAGCATGATGAACTGGTTGCTCCAACTCCACTTGGTCGAGGGAATCTCGGGAGCCTTGATCAGCGTATGGCTTGCCATGTCAGGAAGCTCCTTAGAGGAGAACAACTGGTAGAGCTTGGTCAGTTCATCCTGGACCCGATCAGCCTTGACTTCTCCACCCGTGCCCTCGCAGTTCGCGCAGAGTCCGTTATCCATCGTCATCCACCAAGGTCAGACAGAAACCCTTATTTAAAGGGCTGCGAGCGGGAAGTCCCTACTTGTAGGGAGGATGTCACTCTCGAAGGATTCTCGGGGAACGTTCACGAAATGGCCTCGACTGATTGAGGACAGATTGAGCCTCAATCCGAGCCAGAGACCCGAACTAAGCGCATGTGCTTTCGCTGCTCCCTCATCATCAGCAGTATCACCATCGCCCACACCAGGAAAGTGGCGAAGCCGTACATCACCAGAGCCATGCCCACTATCAACTGAGACTGACTCAGCAGAAGAGAAAGGAGCGAGAGGAGCCCTCCAATGCCAAAAGTGGGCCAGCCGATGAGGATGAATTGGTCGGTGGCGGCAAGAGATGATCGATCCCACATCACGTTCTCAGCACCTTCCGTACCGTGTAATAGACGCCTCTCTCGGAGGTGTCCTTGCAATAGATGACATACACGAGGGCCTTATCCTTTCCTGGAGAGGGGCGCAGAACCCGGCCTACTCGCTGGGTAATCTGGACCTTGCTAGAGCCAGAGCCGAGTATGATAAGTACTCCTACTTCGGGAACGTCCAGGCCCCTATCGATAACCTTAGCTGATCCCAAGAGGGAAAAATCATCGCCCCATTGGTCAAGCAGATCCTCCCGCTTCCTTGGAGGAGTGTCTCCAGTGAGCAGACGCATCTCGATTCCGCGGTGTTCGAGATACCGTTGGGCTGCTTCCAACGTCTCGATGAGGTCGGCAAAGACAAGGACCATCTCTCCCGGGTGCTTGTCGATGATGGGACCAAGGGCCGGGATCTTGTTCTCCGCCCCGGCGATGAGCTTCCGGCGTTTCGTCATCAGTCGGGTGTATTCCCAGGCGGCACTGATGCGCTTCTGATGCGAGGCCTGCTCGTCCAGGGTAGCCCAGGCAGGAGCGATTCCGCCACGGATCTTGGCCACATCGTAGGGCGTATGCACTCCCAGGAGCTTCTCGATGGCCTCTCGCTTTTCGGTCATCTCACTGTAGCTCTGCAGTTCCTCTGGTGTAAGGTCGACTTCTACCTTGATGACCTCTGAAGGAGCAATAGCACCCACCTTGAGAAGTTCCGATGGGAGTATCTCCCGCACAGTCGGTAGCACCTCTTGGAGCTTCTGCGCCCGGATGTGGTCCTGAGGAGGGGTGGCCGTCAAGAGGCAGACGTAGGAGTGTTCAGGCCGCATGGCCTCCTCGATGAGTGCGGAGAACTTGGCGGCAGTAGATAGATCGCCTTCATCAAATACGACAACCTGAGCATCTCGGATGAACTCCGGCCTATCGTAGAGACTCTGATAGGTAGAAACCATGACAAGACCCTTCCGCTCCTTCCTCTCGCTGTACCAGACGCCGGGATGAATGTGTGCCCAGAACTTGAGATTCTTCTCCCATTGCGTGACCAGGACCCGGGTAGGAACGATGACGACTGCGGAAAGTCCTAGCTCGGCGATGAGCGCATAACTTATGTGACTCTTTCCCGATCCAGTCGGGGCCACGATGGTCCCTTTCTTGGCAGTGAGAAGCCTCTGTAACGCATCCTGTTGGTAAGGGCGCAAGTCGGGCACCTTCCAGCCATCGGTCTCTGCCGGGATGAGTTTCGACTGCTCTTCTAACTGGCCTGCGTTCTCCTGCATTCGTTGGTGGAGAAGGGGACATGCAACTACTTAAACCTTCAAGGGCCTGTGACATCCTCCTCCCTACAAAGTAGGGGGTCTGCGCTCGCCCCCTTTTATCTTTCTCGGGTTGGGGGTGCGGCGCTATGGGCGGTTCGCCAGGAAAGCCCAAGAACAGTGGCAGTTTCTATTCCATGAGATGGATGCGATTTTCACCGATTGCGTAGACCTCGTTGAGCCTCTTGATCTCGTGGATCAGGCGTTCGGCCTCGTTCTTCGGGATGTTCTTCTCCGCGGCCTTTTCGATGACCTCGTGGGCCGTGAAGCCCTCGGGCGTTCTTTCCTGGAGCCGCCGCATGATGTCCCGGATAACCCCGATCTGGTCGCGGGGCTTCACGGTGATGTAATCAATGTCGTGCCCTTCAGTGAGGGAGATTGGAGGAAGTTTGACAAACCTGACTACTCGTTCAGATGAGCCTTCTTTTCTCCGTCGCATGTTTCGGTGCATGTGGTCAGCCGTATTCCGCACTTGTTCTTCTTCGTCATTGAAACGGGCGAACTGTCTCAAAAACTCCTTCTCAACTGAATCCATCCAGATGATGAGGGCATCCTCGGTGATCTCTTCGACTGACATATTCAATCTCTTGGCGTACTCTTCTACGGCCTTCTGTAGCGGTCCATTCACGGTAGTTGTCCTCATAGCAACCTTTGGCTCGGATTGAGAGCCAGCTTTTCTCGCGTCTCCCCCAGTTCCCCGATGAATCCAGTCTCTTTCTCCGCGGCCAACATGATAGTGAGAGCTTTGTCACCGGCTAACTCGACTAGGGTTTTGCGACCTTTTCTCCCGCCTTGATTGTCAGGCCAAAGTCGAATTAGACTTGCCGCTTCGAGTTGGGTCAGATATTCCCGATAGGATCTGTCGCTGAGGCTGGGATTCCGGTTCATTGTGCGTGCTAACTTCTCCACCGTCTCGTAGATATTCTTCGTATAGACTGGAGCGGAAGTAGAGCCAGAGCGTTCATTGAAATAGTGATGGTAGGCGATAGTCCATAATACGAGCTTCTGCCAAAAAGGGGCATGTTGAATCTGATGACGGAGGTTGTCCAATTCATTCTGGTCCTGTGCCTTGCTCACATGGTCGATGCTGAGAGATTCGGCCCCTTCTCGAATCGCAATCTCCACGGCTTGTCGAAGTGTCGCCATAGCACTCCGAGCATCTCCATTTAGGTCTGCTGCGGCTTTTGCACATTTGGCGATGACCTCATCCTTAAAGCTGCCTGGATGTAAGACTTGATTGGCTCGATCATTCAGGATGTGAAAAAGTTGCTGGGCAGAATAGGGATTTAGGACTAATCCATAGTGACCGTAGCGACTGCGAACACTCTCACTGAACTTCTCTTTCAGTCGATTGTCCTTGGAGACCGAGATGACCGTCACATGGGCCTTCCCATCCAGACCTACATTGGCCTCGTGCAAATTGTAGAGCAGTACATCGGCTTCCTTGGGATCTTCCTCAAAAAGTCGCTGGACCTCATCCAGTACTACTATTAGGTACGTTCCGGGTTTCGTACTCTTCAGGGCTCGAATGAACTCCGTAGTCATACCAGATGTGCCTTCGGTCTTGGTCCGGAACTTGGCTTCGACTCCAATCTCCTTGGTGATCTCCTGCATCACCTTGAATGGAGTATAGCTTCGCAGACAATTCACATAGATCCATTCCATCTTGACTCCCTTCTCTCGCAGTATCTCAGTAATGGTGTTCAAGGACCACTTCACCAACACAGTCTTGCCAGTTCCCGATGGACCATAGATGAACATGTGGCTTGGCCTGCCTCCCTGAAGTGTGATAGAAAGAGTGCTGGCAACCGTCCCTGCCTCCTCCTCCCTATGCTCGATCTTGCTCGGAATGAAATCCTCGCCGAACATATCCAACGTTCCCCTCAATAATCCTGCCTTCATGCCTTGCTCGATCCTTGCCCTTATCACATGATCGATGTTTGACACACTTACACCTTGGCCCCATACATGCAACCAGTTACTTAAACTAGCGGAGCCCCGGAAGCTCCGGAAGCTCCGGAAGCTGTTAGCATCGTTACGTCAGTTAGCTTTCTTCCTATCTGCTGTCTTTTACCGACTTTTGCCTCAGTTTGCCTATCAAATCATGTCCCAACCCCCGTCTCTCTCTCTCTATCATTTCCGGAGCAAATGGTCAAACGGCTCTCTGCTATCTCTCCAATCCTCTCTTCTCCCTCTTCCTCTCTCTTCCCCTCACACTCCCCTTTACTGAAAGGGTTCGGGTACGGGGGAGGGGTTTGGGTCTGGGAAAGGGGGGGAAAGTTCGATTTTGCTCCGGAAGCGCCTCATACGCCCTTTGGAGGATGGGGTGGGGTCCCATTAGGATTTGCTCCGGCAGCGGTAGAGAGAGAGAGCCCGCTCGAAAACCCAGAAAGTTCAAGTAACTGCTTGTAACTGTGGCACTTGATGGCATCCAAGAAGTACTCCCGCTCTCTCCACCGCCAATATCCCCTTCCCCATCTTGACTTCCTTTTCACGAAAATACCGCGGGCCCCTCCTTTGGAGATCTTCCGCATGGGTCAAGTTCGAATGAGCCTCCTTAGGCAACCCTCATCGGACGCTCAGGCCTTGTTTCGTCGATCACTGAAGGGAAAACGCACTGGCTACAAGTTCATTCCCGGCCTAATGGTCCAGGGCTGGTTTCTCGATTACTACAACGCCAAGTATGGTGTAGTGATCCAGGTGGAGGGAGCCGGGCATGATCGAGCCGGGCAAGCCGAAGCGGATTGCGATGCGGCGCTGGCCCTGGCAAAGATCCGGGTACTGCATCTGACTGAAGCTGAGATCGAAACGGACCTTCCCGCGGTAATCGGGAAGATTAGGTCCTTTATGGGAGGTCCTCCCACGCACGTACTTCGGGAAGGCGGAGTTGACGGAGACTCCAGAATCCTTCGCCGGGGCGTAAGTCACCAGAAGAAGGCGGCACCTGCTCCTGCCGGATCTCCGTAACTAATTGGGGAAAGTATTACCCTTTGCCGAGATAGCTGGGTTATCTGGCCGCTCGATACGGCAACCCTCCCCCGTAAGGTTTATATACTTAGCCGCCTATTGCTTAGGCATGTCGCAACCGGAGAGCCCAAACGTCCCTCCCGAGAAGAGCTACGAGAGAAATCCCGCCTTCGAGCTAGGAGATCGGCTCGAGCTTCACATGAAGGTAGGCAAGAACCCAGTATGGCTCCCGGGAAAGGTGGTCAAGCTCAACTTCCACTCCGCTCGGTTCGCCTTCGATGATCCCCACTATGGAACTACCTCTTTCTCCTACGACAATGAGTGGCGCAAGCCGACCAAGGAGGCCTGAACATGGCGATAGTCCCCGAATACACCGACAAGGCCGAGAAGATTATAGCTCTCCTGCCTACCCTAACCACTCGAGGTGAACTCCAAGCCATTCATCAAGCCATGAAGAGCCACTGGCGACGTATCGAGTCCCTCCAGAACGGGGACCTCTTCGAGAAGTTCGGGATCGGCAAGCGAGTGTGGTTCGTGCATGCATACAAGAATCACTTCGGGACTGTCGTCTCCCACAATGATCGGACCATCGGAGTGGCAGTCGACATGGTGAATGGGGAGAAGGTCGATCCTCCCCTGCGCTGGACTGTAGCCCCGGCCCACCTTAAGCTCGTGGAGGAGGGGAACAAACGCCCACCCGCTATCGACGAAGTGGCGGCTCTCTTCCCCCCATTCCTTTCCGTCCCAACCCGGCCCAACTTACCCCGGGAGACGAAGTGACCTTCAAGGCCAGGAGCACGACCTATCGGGGAATCGTGGAGCGGGTAAATCGCAAGTCCGTGTCGGTCAATGCCAAGCCAGAGGGCCAGCCAAGCATCATCGCTACGAACTGGCGGGTCTCACCCAGCCTACTGACGAAGCTTCCGAAGGAGGAGGCCTAAGAGGATGGCGAAGCTCGTTCCTTACACCGGCGACCCGATTCCGCATTGGCAGGTCGGTGAGACGGACATCTATCTCGAGGCCGAGAGGATCTTCCTGGACAATCTCTTCCAGCGCAGTCTTGCCTTAAAGGATGGAGAGGTAGTCGGTGGGGTACTGACATTCCCTCGAGGGGATGGGAAGGCCATCTATCTAGTAGTCAGTGACAACCCTCTTAGCATCGCCCACATTGCCGTAGGGGATGCATGGACAGTCGAGTTACCCCTCATCCGGGGCCTGCACCGGCAAGACGCTCTCCGCATGCTCCATGCCCAACGAGAACTTCACCGGATCTTCAGCAAGCCGCAACAGAAGGAGACGGCGGAACTTACGGGGGGTGAGGAACTTGGCAGACCATGAGCGACCTGTACACGCTACGAAGGTATCCCCGCTGGGGCAAGTGCAGACCGAAAGTGACATCCTCCCTACAAATAACCAGCGCCTTGCCTGTTGGATGGTGGCACCTCTTTTCTCAAACGAGGCATGCAGGCCTTTTGTGCGAACCTTAGAAGGCATCGTGGGATAGGACTAATACCACGAGCAGTGCGATCCACACGAAGGCGAAGATGCTCCCGACCATGATGGTAAGAGCCGTGAATAGCATGAAGATGAGTAACCCGGCCACGAAAGACCACATGGCGAGGCCGGTCATACCCTTCCCGACAAAGATCAAGGCAGTTCCCATCGACGTGATGGTCCCTCCTTGGATGGCGAGAACTGACGAAATAGGGAACGCGATTATCAGAGATAATATCGGCGAGTAACTCGCAAGTGTGCTGGAAGATATGCCGAATGACTCTATGAGGAGGGTGATCCCATGAAGGTCGATCAGGACGCCGAGAAGTATCACACCCACGGATAGTAGATACACTACTAGCCGCTTGCTCTTTGCAGTCACCTTCGGGTATCCTTCACGAGCTTGTGCCCGCTCTTCTCGGAAGCAGTGTTATCGATTGCACATACGTCTCATGCTTGGCCCGGTTAAGCTCGATGCCCATCCTTGGCATGGTCGAGTCAGAGGAAAACTGCTATTTAAAGGATGAACTACTTGTGGAGAGCAGGTTGTCCAGGGCCACTATGTCTTCGGGTTTGGCTCCAGGGGCGAACTTAAGCCTCATATTAGTGGCATCGAAGAGCTTTCCCGGCTTCTTCTCCGTTGCATTGACCTTGACCGTGATCACTGCAACCGGGCGCTTGTGCCTGCGAAGTTGCGCTACAGCCAGCACGCCAGCGGCCTGCTTGGAAAGATCCGCCTTGACCTTCATTTCCTTGAGGTGAACGTCCCAGTCCTTGGCCTCCTTCCCTCCCCCTAATCCTTTGTGGAACTCCTTGTTCAAGAACGTGTTGATATCCTTCATTGGAGCGCTCTTATCTGTGAGGTTGACCGTAGAGGAGTTGTTCTTCTCGCAAGTCGGGCAGAGCCCTTTGTCCTCAGACATGGTAGAGTTAGAGAGGAGCGCCTATTTAAGTCTCAAGTTTAGTCCCACCAGAGATAGATCACGGTGTCTTTGCCCTCTTGGAACGAGATCACGGACTCATCTGCGGAACGGGAGAGCGCCATCGCCATCTCAAGAGCCTTGTTTGGGTCTCTTGGAAGTCGGACCATGAGGTTGTCGGAGTAGGGACCGTTCTCGTCACTTCTGGCCTTTTGGATTGAAACGACCCTGACAAGAGAGGAGCGAGCGCAGGCCCCCTACAAGTAGGGGGGTTAGCGAGCTTGAAGCGCATAGGAAGTCTCCGAACTTGTTCGGAGGAGGATGTCACTTTGGCCACAATGTAGGTGGTCCCTGCGCTGTCAAGGCTGAGCCAATCCTAAGGTCATCTTTCCTGGGATGATCTCCAGCACGAGGAAGGATATAGATCACTTCCTTGGGCATCGGCGTCAAGTGGGCTCCGATAAAATGACGAGTTATGCGGATACGGTCTGCAGCAGGAAAGAGTCGAATCAACTCCATCATCTTATGTCGTTGTCGGGTAGTAGGGAAAGTGTCATCGTAGACCGTCTTGGGCTGGCACGTCTCGCACAATCCGCTATCACAAAGGTTGGGTTTCGCCATTTCAAAACCTATTGTCAGCCATCATGTATTCGGGCTCCTCCACGGCAGGAGTCGTCTCTTCCAGTTTGCGATAGGCCTCAAAGACCGCACGAGAGGTATCCTCTGAAGTACTGCGCCGTACTCGGACTAGGCCATTGGTGGAACGTTCTCGCTTCCCCCAGATGTGGTTTTCGCCTTTCTCATCTACAAAACCAGCTTCCGTACTCTTGATTGGGACTTCGATAGTTTCGTGAGGATATGCCAACTGTTCGTGTGGATCATAAGTGGCATCTACTGATATGACCTCATCAGGATATTTTCCTTCCATGAGGCCGCGGAGATAGGCTTCGGTCTCCTCGACCATTACTTTCTTCTGTTCCTCGAAATTATAAGAAGTGAGGCCCGTTCTAGGCCGGGCCAATGGATCGATCCACACATCCTCGTGATGGATTATCACGTAGTCATCTTGTCTCCCCTTCTCATAGAGGTGGCTCACCTCTCGAACTCGCTGGGCCACAACGACTTTTCCGAAGTATCGATTGCCATGATGCGTAGCGAGAGCGAGTTCGATAGTACGGCGTAACTCCCTAAGCGCCAACTTGTGGCTTTGCGGAAGCCTCCGAGCCAGTTTCGAGCAACTCTCGCAGAGACCGATAGTGCCCTTCTCCGCCATAGATCAGTACTCCTTGATCATGGGAGCAAGCGCATAGACGACTCGCTGGCGAGGACTAGTTCCTACAGTAATGAACAGCGCCGATTGGCTTTCGGCGTTTCTCGGCACCCAGTAATTGACTCGGCCTCTTGCCGACTTCTCTCCGCCTCGTTGTCGGGATGTCATGCGAACTGCTTCACGGATGGCCTCGAAGCGAGCTTTCTCGAAGGAGACGCCCTTGTAGTCCGGGATATGGTAGACCGGGATCTTGAAGGGCTGTTCTCTTTGGCGAGTGTGATACAGGTCGGTTCCCAGAGCGGCCTTCACTTCCTTTACCGGATAGAGGTCATAGACCTTGCCCAACCGTTGGAAGGTCGGCTCGTCGTAGATGGCGATGGTGCCATCGCCAGAGACCCATTTCAGCCCGGCTCTGTTTGGCGTCAGTCCTCCGCATTGGTGACAGATCTGGTAGGCCGTTGGAGGACTCTCGCCTAAGCTCTTCGTCATATCTTCTATCAAGGGCTAGATGAAAGCCCATATTTAAACGACTGTGAGCGGGAAGCCCCTACTTGCAGGAAGGATGTCACACCATCAACGTTGGTCGATGGCCATGATGAGGTGGCTCACGACAAAATCCCTAGTAAGATCCTCTTTGAACATTGTGTAGCCGCCAAACCATCTGTTGAGCCGTCCTTTCCTGCGGAACTCAAGCGCCCATGTAGCTTCCTGCGCCCCTCCTGGTGGCCATCTAGCTCCACTTCCAGGCGTGTAGCGATATTCGTATTCGCCGCCCTCAACATTGATGACACCCTTCCCAGGTAAGGGTCGCTTCGGCGCTGGCAACTTGCAGGAGTTACAGTGCCCCATATCAGGGAGCCTTTTCCTGCCGCCTTAGTTCATTCTCAAGTGCGTTGAACTTGGACCAGACCTTTCGATGGTTCTCGGTATCTGCAGTGGTCACGTTGTTCACAATCCAGTACTGAATGAGCGTCAATGCCTCATTCTTCTCGGCCACTGTGGGACTTCTCAGTTTCCGCTGCCGCTCCTCTTCTGTCATCTTGCACTTGGAACAGAGTCCGCTCTCATCGGTCACGCAGTCGTATCCACCTCCTTCGCTCCACTGGTGATGTTGCAGTGAGGGCAATGCACATAGACCTCTCCCCTGACTCCTTTAGGGACCTTCATCGTGACTGTCCCATGCCCGGTTGATTTCTTGGTGGCGATCATCTTGCACTTCACCGTCTTGCCATTCAGAGTACCGTTCAGTGACAGGAGTATTTCCTCGTGACTGGCCACCGGCGATGCCCAGATGGTACGGCTATCCTTCTTCCACACTAGGGGGCGACGAAGAGTGGGCGTGCATTGCCCGGTCTTGCAGGCCTCGCACTTTCCATCATCAGCCATCAGTCGAACCATCCAACCTTCGCCCGGTTCAGCTTGACGGCCTTTCTCCACTTCACGAACCTCTCGGGATCTCGCCGCATCTGCTCCGCAACCATGTCATCAGCTATGATAGAGTCGGAAACCGGACGGACTCGCCCGCCTCCGCTGGCAGGGAAAACGCCGCTCTCGCTAACTACGATCTCCTGCTCTCCATTGTGACCGTAAGTGGATTGCACGATGAAGTGGGCTTCTTGAAAGCCATCGAACCATCCACTGGGCTTGTAACCAAGCTCCTGAATGACTTTCCCATAAAGTCCTTTCTTCACAAGAGTGGTATAGGCCTCTCTTCTGGCACTGTAAGTGAGTTCGAACAACTCATCTCCAGGTTGAGTCCCTCCGAGCTTCAGTCGGCAAGCCTCGCATAAACCCTCAGTTGGCATCGCAGAAGGCTATCTGGAAACACCTATTTAAAGCACTGATGAAGTAGCGGAGCCTCGCAAATCAATCCTTCTCTTCCGAAGCAACCTTCTTGTCTCTTCACAAAGAGAGAGGACAGATGCGTGATTCTGATAGTCTAATCGTTTATTTTGATGCGAATATCGTTTATTTTTCAATACATTTGTCTCTTCCATGCGATTTTCGCCGTGAAAGTTTAAGTAATTGCGAACCCTTACTACCTACGAGGCAAAGATGGAGCGCACCTATACCATAAAGGTAGAAGTGGTGGCCACTTTCAGGAGGAAAGTGGGCATTCGAGGCATCGCCAAGGAGATCGCAGAGGGAGTTCGCCTTCCGGAACCGTGGAAGTTGAGTGGGGTTTCCAGCAGTTCGAAGGCCCGGCCCGAAAGGAAAGAGATTGTGAAGGAGCCGACCGAAGAGGATATGAAGGTCCAACAGGGCTTGGAGATACTCCGAACTATCCTAGCGGACATACGGAGGATTCGGCCCACGGGTCCTAAGGCCCATCTCGAACTCTGGCCCAATCGCTGGTGCAATCCCCAGTACTGGGACACGCGCCCCGATCGGAATGCCCATAGCCATACATGCGATGTCTATGTTCATCCGAAAGGAGCGCCATCAGGCCAACCACGGAAGAAGGTAGTGCGGAAAGCCCTCATCTGCATCAATCCTAAAGGAGTTCTCCATTACCTTGACCCTTCCATCGACCACGGAAATCGAACCGCGGTCTGGTTGATGGCCCATGAGTGGACTCACAAGCTCCGCCCTCGGATGCAACACAGCAATCCTAAGTTCATTGCCATCGTGGACGATCTGGTCGAGAAGTATGCGGCGATGAAGGCTGGAACGTGGTCTCCGCCAGTCCATCAGCCTGGATGGACCCGGAAAGTTCAAGAGATAGCCGTAATCCCTTCGGCACCAGTGGGGCAACCGTGAGGATCAATCGAGGCCTTCTGAGTTTGAGCAAGAGAGGCCCTCTCAACACCATCATGGGCTACGAGACGAAGAGCGCAAACAAAGTAGAGCGATTGCAGAAGGCGGCTCCATGTGGCGTAGAGTGGAGAGAGACGTGGCAGGAAATGAAATCCTTGGCCGCAGGTCATCCCGACATTCACGGGCGCAGGCTCTTCGACCCTAAGGCCAAGAACAAGGCTCGCTACGTGGCCCAGGTTGCCTACCGTGCCTATCTGAAACGGCAGTTGCCTTTGCCCGAAGGGAGCCCCTCTGACGCTCCGCGTGAGTTTCGAGAACCCCTCCTTCCGGTGGGAAAGGAATGGGGCTATCTCAGAAGCGCCGTTCTCTTTGTCTATCGATCACTTGAAGGTTCAAATAGATAGAAGTTCCTACTCATGGTAGAATGCCGAGCAAGACCCTCGTTCTCCAAGTCGAGATGGATGGCCTCACCGAAGAGGCCGTCCATCAATATGCAAAGGAGACGGCGAAGTGGGAGCAGCGGGTCTTCGGCAAGTGGTACGCGGACTTCCGTGCCCATCGCGGAGATCTCACCAAGTCCGCTTACGTGGGACTTCTCGGCTCGAAGCTCATCCGGGCGAAGGCACTCGGGCGGAAAGGTGGCCGTGCAAAGTACCGGATCAATGTCCAGGGCAAGGCCCCCAACCTCTATTCCCTTCTCCTCACCAAGGGCAAGAGGGTAGAACCTGCTGTTCCTACGAGGATTCCCAGTGCGCTGCTGCTGGGGTCACTGTCGCACCTGGGAACGACGATGGAGAACTTCCTGGATCTCGAACTCCGACGCCACCGTTCCCACGAGCGGCGTGTGCTGAACCGCCAGAAGGAGGCGCGTGCGAGGAAGCATGGAAAGGTACGGAAGGACTGGGACCCCAACAACTTCTACCCCCATTTCAAACCGATTGCGCGATTCCAGCATCAGTCGGTTCGATGGACCGAGGAGGGCTTCACAGTCACGCACCCGTTCGAGAAGAAACAGCGCCTTTCCATCCGATTGAAGTGGTCGGATGATCCCCGCTATGCTGACCGCCTCATTCCCCTCGCTCTCCACCTCGCCGGGGGTGCCGCAGTCGGGGTGGAACTCAAGCACCACTCGGATGGAGAGATGGCCGAGGGGTGGTACGCTCACATCGCTGTCCCGGTTCCGGAGACCGAGACGAAGGATTCCATAGATGTCGTTATGGGGGTGGACGTGGGAGAACGGAACCCTGCCACCTTTGTTGTTATTGACGGCCCGAAAGCGGAAAACAACCTTGTTGGTACACCCAAGCTTTACAGTGGAATATCGATTCGGAACCGACTAGAACGGCAGACTAACCGCGTCCGACGGCTACGAAGTATGGCTGACTTGGGCTCTCCCGGAACGAGGGAAGCGTTGAAGCAAGCCAAGGGGAAGCAAGGCCGTATCCTTTCCACACTGGCGCACCAAGTCTCGCACGACATCGTGAAGGAGGCAGTGTCCCGTAAGGTGGATGCCATTGCGATGGAGGACTTGACCAAGTTCACTCCGGGAGAGAAGGTGCGGCGGAAGAATATGCCGTTTGTCGGCAAGAGGGCCAAGAAGCTCCGTCGGCTCCTCTCTCGCTGGAACCGGGGAAAGGTGCAGGAGGCTATCCGGTACAAGGCCCAAGCCGAAGGCATCAATATCGCAGGTCCACAAGGAGCAGGTATCTATGCAAAAGGCACCTCCTCCACCTGCCCTCGATGTGGGACGTACGACCAGGAGGCGCGTGACCGGAAAAAGCACGAGTATCGTTGTCGCCAACCCGGATGCGGATACATCGAAAATGACGACGTGGTTGGTGCGTCCAACATCGCCGCTCGCGGCTGGGGCTACTTCCATTCACCAAAGGGCCAGAAGAAGGCCCATGTTCTTCCCGCCGGATTCGACTCCGGCACTGCCAATCACCCCCAGGAACCCGGTCTCGCCAGTACTGGAGGTGGTTCCGTAGGGTCTTCGGGCCTTATGGAAGGGGAGTCTTCTATGCCCCAAGCCACGACGGGAGGGTTGGCCGGTCCACCCTCTCAGCTTCCCGAGAAGGCAGAGAATGGGATGGGGTCGGCAGTAGTTCCGAAAGGAGCGAACCGCCTATCACCTACTGTTGGAGGGAGCCGTGGAATCGACGGATCGACCACAAGCCAGAGCGACAAGGGAAGCGTCAAGCCGAAAGACGCTGCGAGCGCGAAGGAGGTGACACCATCTCCCGTAGGTGCTCGCAAGCCAAATTATCGGCGTGAATCGAGACAAAAAGGGGCGACTGACGCTCTTCTATCCCAACCCGAAAGGGTAGGTGCTCGAAAATGACGCAAATCCTCGGGGTGGAAACGTGCCAGCGGTCGCAATGGGTGGAAATCGGCCCGTCGAATGGAAGATTTGGTCGAGGGGGAGCCCCCTGTTCCGGGGCCTTCGTCGCAATGGGTGGAAATCGGCCCGTCGAATGGAAGATTTCCTACGAGAGTGTCAGGCGGAAGTTCCGGGTATGTCGCAATGGGTGGAAATCGGCCCGTCGAATGGAAGTACCGACCGACTCCGCGGGCACTGTACTGACTTTCGAGTCGCAATGGGTGGAGATCGACTCGACGAATGGAAGAAACTGATGGCCCTGATGGGGCTCGCTCTCCGGCTTGTCGCAATGGGTGGAGATCGACTCGACGAATGGAAGGGCACTCCCGGGGCAGCATATCGACCGTCCGTGCCCGTCGCAATGGGTGGAGATCGACTCGACGAATGGAAGGAAGGAAGGAAGGAGTCTACCCGAAAATGAAGCCCTCTTTTTCTAGCGTACCTTCTCCGAATCTCTCATAGAGCTTCCGTCCGGATTCGCTGTTTCCAAGAACTTTGATCCAGAACCGTTTATTCGACTCTTCATGACGGATGAAGAGCACGAAGTCATCCCTCTTCTCTTGATCCTCGACACCCTTGGGATTCATCTCCATTTGCCCTTCGACTCGATAATGGCCCTCGAGGAGCTTCTTCCCATCGGTATGTGCATAGAGCTTCCCTTCGAAGGAGCGATGGAGCTTCTTCTCCTCGCACTCCTGGCAAAGACCGGGCTCATTGCTGTAATCGTCTGTGGTCGCCATGCTGCTGTAGTACCCAGAAGGAGGCCCCTATATAAACAGCCGAAAGTGCATTTTGCTCTCAACTATTTAAACTTCGAGGCCCGTCTCTGGTGTAGCTATCATGATCGATTTGCCTACTCCTCCTGCTTTCAAATGGCCGGCAGGAGCCACTCCTTCGCTGATTGACCACTACCATAAGAAGCTCACCGACCATGTGACTACGCTGGTAGATGGTTGGCCTGTTCGCCCCAAGGCTCAACTGCTGATTCAGAAGCTTCGGGATCTTCGCATCCCAGATACTAATGGAGGAAACTGGAAGGTGATTGAAGATGTATTCGACTTGCCTCCTACTTGCCCCGCGTGCGATCTGCCCCCCCAGTTTGGCGTCCTGAAGCTAAAGCATGAGAGTGGGGCTATTGCAACCATGTGCGGGGCCTGTGCCGAACAGTTGGTCGGGAAGGGCAATCCCTCCTATGGTATTATCCGTGCCTATTGGTGGTCGGTAGGCCAGCAACGCAGAGCGTTTCCGGACTGGATGCCCTTGATAGTGGCGGCGACCGTCTGGCTGCATCTGCACAATGACTACAAGGTGCTGGCTGGGTCGGCCTACGAGCATTGGGCGCAGGTGAAGGAGTTCCGAGATCGATACATGAAGTTCGGGATGCTTGATACCGTCAAGGCGAATCAACTTGCGCTCATCGTGTCGGGATACACTCTCCCCGTCGATGCGGGCGAGTGGAACCTAGTCAGGAACTTTACAAAGCAAGTCACACATCCGACACCGGAAGAAGGTATGCTAGCCACCCTTCTCCTTCCAGATAACTTTGAAAAGATGTGGCCGGAGCGACAGCGACGGGTGATCGATATTTGGCGACATGTGGATGGCGGCGAAAAACTCAACCGCGTAGAGAGGAGGCAAATATCCATTACTGCACGGTGGATCAAAAGATCCAATGTCTGGTTAGAGTCACGGAGAGTCATCTACGCAAGGCGAAATAGGCGAGCCTTTCTAACAGGATCTCCGATTCGGGGAGAACTATGAAACCCACTCTCCCTTCGCTTATCGAGTTCAAACCTGTGGATATGTCCGCTCTCGATCTCTGGAAAGCGACACGACTGTTCCGGGTTGTCGATGGGAAATGGCGTCATCAGCTACATTTCCCGGAGATTGACGGACCCCGCTGGATAGCCACCGCTAGATACGACAAGTCCAAGCAACGTAAGTGGGACGCCGTGCGTTTCTGGGAGACAAAGAACCGCGTGGACTATGAGATACCAGATGAACTGAAAGCGGGGGAGGTGTTTGTCGAGGCTCTTGATGTGGGGTATCACCGAAGGGATCGCCGGAGTGCCAATTTCTATCGAAGATATGCCCACCGTTACTGGTGGCTCGTGGTGGAGCGACAACCGGGCCTGCTGCGGCTCCTGTTATTGGGAAAGATGCCAGGAAATCCCCAGGCCATACTGGACGTGGTGCTGGCCAAATCCCCATTTGCAGATCTGAAGAGAAAGGAAGAACTGGCAAATAGGATGCATCCGGTGATTGATTATCTCAATCATATTACGCCTCAGGAGCGGAACTATTCCTTAGAGTTGCTCATCGGAGCGACTACGGTTGGGCTGGAAAGAAGTAGGGAGAAATGATGGAGAAGGAACGCACGATGGATGATGTGACCAAGACGCGGATGTTCAGCGAGGCCTATTCGGATGTGACCAGTCTTCGCAATCACGCAAGCTCGCATCGTGCCAAATCCAGTAAGTTGCAACACATGGCCTCCAAGACAGACACCGCGATAGAAAGTCATCGACATAAGGCAACGGTTTTACGAGAACGAGCCGTGGCACTTAAGGCCAAGGCAAAGGAGACGGAAGAGCGAATCGCAACCGTGATGGAGGAGCAGAAAGCGACGGCAAAAGAGGGAGATGATGTGACCCACGGCTTCTGGATCATGAAAAAGACACACCTCGAATACATGAGCTATCTGCGGCTAAAGAAACAGAAACTCCAGCAGCGGGTCATGCAGCTTCAGCGAAAGGCCACCGCCTGTGAGTCCAAGGCGACGGCTCATCTGAACCGAGCCGCGGAGTTGAAAGTGCAGTCCGGGCGACTCCTGGAGGAGGCCAAGAAGGAGGAGGTGGAGTCCAGTGGATTTAGCAAGCGTGCAGATCGGTTGCAAAAGGCGACCGACTGGGACTCGGAGCGGGAAGGTCACACCGAACCTCACCTCTGAAAGTTCAAGTAACTGCCCGTCCCTAAGGTGGGACGTGTGGCAAGAGAGGGGCAAGCGCAGGTCCTCCAACTTGTAGGGAGGATGTCACAGCCGAACGTTCGAGGAGCAATCTTTGGCCATTGCTCGCTTTTCTCAGAATATCATAGAAGAGTTCGCGGTCCTACACCTGAGCTTCAGGCATAGGGTCGATTGATCTCTGCCGTATGAGCAGAACGAGCTTTTGCCATCAAGTCCGAGGAATTAATAGCAGTAGAAGAGCGATCACATTTTTCTCCAGCCTTCAGCCATTGGATATGCAATCGCTTCGGTTCCTCCGTTGCTGCCCAGATGCCCGCCAGGAAAACCATCCCGAGTAGTGAGGAAAAAGTCCACTCCAAATCCTCGCCATCGGGTTCGGAAGCCGAAAGAGCTTGCTTTATCTTCCCAATCTCCAGGATGGCATGCAAGTGCGATGGCGTGCTGGGATCGGTGTAGTCCAGGAAGGCCATTAGCGTCTCCATGAGGTGGGCATCTTCGTCCGCTCCCTTTGGATGTACGTGCAGCCGTTGGCCTTTGTGCAAAGTCATCCGGACACCACCGACCGGGCGGCGGCGAGGTCACTCTGGAAGGGGGAGCCCCGGTTCTCCTGGAGCATCAGGTTGGTGCGCTTCAGGATGGCGTTCTCTGCGGCAAGGTGAACGTACTGTCCCTCCTTGTGGTAGGCTGACCAAACGTAGGCATCGAGTGTGTCCCAAAGAAGGCGGCGATCTCTCGTGCCCTTGTCATCCAGCCATTGCGCCTCCCCATAATAGAGAATGTAGGTGGTGCGACCCCGAGTCACGTAAGACTCTTTCTGTGTCGAACCGGCCCCAGATTGGCCTGGGATCACGAGTTCATGCGTGACTTTTACATAGGAAGCGGCGATCAATCGAGTTCCTCGAAGGGTTCGAGCGTACCATAGGCCTCCACTGACCTGTCCCTCTCCTGTGAGATAGTAGGTCTTTCCCATGAAGACCGCCTTGGGTAACAAATAGTGGGCGACCAAGGGGAGGGCAATGAACCAAGCAATGCCATTGTAGATCAGGAGCCACTGGAGAGTGAGGCTGAGATCCCACCCAAGGAAGAATCCCAATTCGGACCCCGACATCAGGATCGACTGCAATAGGGCAGCCGTCATCAAAAGGAACGCTACGAGGAAGACGAACTTGCCGATGGGGGTGGAAACGAAGCCATGCTCCCACCACATGCCCTTCTTGCGCTCCCCCAGCGCATACGTGGGTGTCTCTTGGAAGCTTTGCCGAGTCAGGGATATGGGCCTCCGGGTGGGATCTCGATCTGCCATAGTTTCTACTAAGGCTCCACCACGTCGCCTTCATATCGAACTGCCGCCTCTCGTTTCGACACTCTGACTCGTGCAAGAAGCACGAGTATTGCCACCATGCCAATCACGGTTAGTCCATCGAACACGAGTTTGTAGGGGGTATCAGTTATGGCTGGGTACGAACTGAGATACTCGTTGTCGTAGTAGTAGTTGCCGCAACCTCCAGGAGACTCTGCCTGAGCGATGGAGGAGCATTGGTTGTAGTTGATCCAGTGGTTCTCATCGGTCACAGTAATAGTCAGGTAAGGCGGAGTTGGGTTCTGTGGCATGCTGATGGTGGTCGTTTGCGGATTCTGGAAGAGCCCAGTTGCGTTCCCCCATACGATCTGCGTGAAGCCTCCTCCATTCCACGTAACCTGGACATCCCAGTAGCAGGTTGATTTCGCTTGGAACACGAAGCTTTGGGCGACATCATTAGAGTTCCACACGAAGAAGGCATTGTAGGCACAAGGAGGTGGAATTACGCTGAACTGGCCAGTGGCAGAGGTGCTATAGCCATCGCCACTGGCATCGAACTCCATCGTATAGATTCCGACAGGATAGGAACCGATGTTTTCCGAAATAGGATCGGCACCGCTAGCTACCGTAAAAGACTTGTCAAGACTTCTACTGCCAGTGGTCGAATTGACCATGTAGACAGTGATGAGTATATTGCCTGACCAGAGGCTGCAGCCAGTTTCGACTATAGCACCTACCTGCGCTGTGACCGGATTCCCGCTCATATAGGTGAGGCCTATGCTGGCATGCATGACGATTCCATTGCAGACAGAGGGATGTGCCGATTCAGGAACGAGAGAGGCTGACACTGACCCCATTCCTGGGGCCAGCAGAGCTATGAATAGGAGGGCACATCCCGCGACCCTAATCGTTCTGCCCGGAAACATCAGCCTCGGCTTCCCTTGTCATTCCCCCTGGTGGAGTCCCATTCGGGTTGGATGGACTGTAGTGCTGGATCTTGTTGAGGAAAGTTTCCCGGACTTCCGGCTCTATGAGATTCGTGTGTTTGAGCAGCACGATGAATGCAGCTTCGAGCAGTTGATCGATAGTGAGTGTCACTCTCGGCGTTTCCGTCTCTTTCAGGACGTAGCGGAACCTATCTTTCCTGCCGAACCGACTTTTGAGCTTTTCCTTCTTTGGTTCGGCTCGTGTGTAGACTGATTCCACTTTAGGCCCCCAGATGGTGATGGAGGCATCTCCATCATCGATCTCGATACCTTCTCCCTTTAGATGGTCTCGATCCTCTACGTCAGCCAGAGATACTGAATCTCCGCTTCTTCCCAAGTACCAATTAGTCTTTTCACCCATCATGCTCTCCGTCTGCGCTTTACTATTCTAGGTAGGCACGTATTCGTTCCCACATTGGGTGCAGATGTGTACTCCTTCCGTGGCCACGACATCCACATCTCCGTTGGCTCCCGTCTTAGCTTTCTTGCCACGCTTTCCCTTGCCTGGCGTAATCATGAATGGTTGCCCGGTGTCTTTCCTTTTCGCCCATTGCGCCTTTTCGATTACCATTAGCGTCTCCTCGGAAATCCCTAAGGAGAGTCGGAGTATTTAAAGCTGGTTTTCGTTTTCCCCAGAAAAGCTTTGGATAGTGTAAGCTCTCCGAGCAATTCCTTCACCCGTTCTACCATCCTGACGCGTAGGAAGTGGTCGAACCCATAGGTGGCCGAAAGTCCATCTATTTCAGATGGCGGGTCCTTCTTCGACCCTTGGACGACTATCAGGAATATCGCCGAAGCAACATCGGCGTCTCGCATGCCTTCGGGGAACTCCATCAGGTTGGTCCCCGGGATAGTCTGCCGGTGAGTGCAGGCCTGTTCCCAGAGATAGCGGAGAGCCCTTCGGTTTTCCAAGGGCAGATTCACGGAAGTCAGATAGTGTTGAAAAAGGGCATCTGCGTCAGCCGTTGGGGTCGTATAGATGCCACTGATTCGTTTCACCCGCTTCACTGTGGCGAAGAGTTCCCGGCGGGCTTTCAAACGAGCATTGGAAAGGGCCGCCGTAGCGGCCTGGATATCTCGAAGCGCTTTTGTTTCAGCATAATGCGTCCTGGCCTGGGCCATCTGGGTGGCATCTTTCATGGCTTTTTGGGCTCGATCCAGTCGCTCTGTCAGAGAAGTGTAGTCTGGGATGATCGCCGCATGGAACCTATCCGGATAGAGGTGGATCTTCTGCGACTCATGCACGATGATGGTGAACGCCGAGACCAATATTTCCTTTCTGGCAATGAAGCACGAGGTTTTCAACCGATGATACCGGATGGCCATATTCATCACTTCGGTTTGAAAACGACTTGGTAAATGTGTCTTCGAAAATATCCAGTCGATAGTCCTTTGCGTTTCTCCCTCCCAGACTGCCTTGGTATAGTACCTGTCTCGTTTGTCCCGGACGACGTGCCGATACCGGATACTTTGTTTGTTACCAATATCTATAGCACTCCCCCTGCTGAAGTCTGCGGCTTGGATGTGGAAGTATCCGATGGAACTGCCCAATTTGCTTTTGTTGCGAAGAAGGTTGTCTTTGACTGGCGTGTTCGTCTGTTGTTGTCTAAGCGAAAGAAGTTGAGAGATGTTTTCTGCCGAAGGGGAATCAATTTCGAAGAGAGGAGTGGTTTCCGTCACAACCCCGCAGAGGGAGCATTCCAATCCGTATGGGCCGGGGATTTTCTGGCCCTGATGGGAACACTGTAGAGGCGTGGGAGTGGGATCGACAGGATGAGGTTGGATCATCGCTCTTAACAAGCATGACAAAAGGCAAATATATAAATGTCGGGAGCCGACTTGAAGCTCTTTGCAATCTATCAGGTTTATATACTTGGCTGGCGCTTGGCTCTTTGCCGCTATGGTTGCTGAATCCAAACCTCTCACCTTGTACGATGTCAAGAGCGAGAGGATACCTTTGGAAGAGGACGAGATAGCTTTGGCCATCCAACTTAGGAAAGAAGGGAAGAGCCTCAGTTGCATTGCTGAGAGGATTGGCCGCGATGTCAGTGTGATATCTCGTCATCTCGACAAAGCTGACGTAAGGCTTCCTGGCCCAACCCGGGAGGAGCTTGCAAAAATGGTGGAAGATCGCAAATCGGCCCTGTTGACGCAACTTGACCGTCATGGGGGAGTGATGTCTCTCTGGAAGCTCAAGGAGGCCATGCGGGAACATGAGCCATCTGTGACCAAGGCGCAACTTGGAGATGTCGTCAGGCAACTTTCTGAGTCACATGAGATAATGGAGTTTCCTACCAAGATGATACTCCCAGACTATCGCTTCTGGGTAGTCGTGATGCGCCTGCACGGGCGTTCGATCCGCTCTATCCCATATCCCAACGAGGTATGCGAGTACATTGCAGAGGTGGCTTCCACCTTGCCTCTGCCTACGGTGAGCCACAAGGGGATGATGCAAAGATTGGATAGCCGGTGCAATGGCTCCTTGACCAATGAGTGGAGGCATAGAATCGCTTTCTCATTCCAGATACGGGCCGGGGGATAAGGAGTGGGTTTATATACTTGGTCGCCTATTGCTAATGGTGAGGATACCATGCCAGCAAACGAGCAGGTCTACAAGCGCTATCGAGAAGTGATCTACGCAGCGGTCGAAAAGGGAGCATTCGGGCGGGAGAGCATACGGAGGCAATGTTCGGTCAAATGTGCTACCGATGCTGCTTCGGATTCAGTCAAGGGGCGGATTGCCACATCCATCCCTGAGCAGCTTACCCAGTTTGCCTCCCTCCAAAAAGAAGGTATGAATGCGACAAAGGCGGCTCAGATGGTTCTCGAGCAGTATGCCGACCAGACCTATCCAGACGAGAGCTTGTGGGAAGTCCTCCATGTGGTCAGCCCCTATCATGCCTACGCTCTCAGCCTCCGCAGTTTCAAGCGGCTTTCCCCTATCATACTCCGTGGCGATCCCCGCTTCGTGCAGGTTTCGAAGGGAGTCTGGCGGATTATCCCGCAGAAGATCGTGGATGTCACGAGCAAACAACTATGAAGCAGAAGAAGCCCTCCGAGAAAATAGCGCCAAAGCCGGACCCCGCATGGTTGACCTTGCCCTCAGTTCCTCCAGTGGAAATACCGAAGGTGAAGTGTTCCGTTTGCGACCACATTTGGACACCTACCAAGTCCCTTGTGAAAAGGTGCCCCAAGTGTTCCCACATGCTTAAGCCACGCCCCATCGAGCTTCCTACCCGGACTTGCCAGAAGTGCAATGCCCATTGGAACCCGAAAACCCCCAAGTCGGTAGAGTGCCCAAGGTGCGGCTCTCGTAGCTGGATGGTCGGCCCGGATGGGAAGATAGTCGCAGAGGCTACCCCTGTTCCAGTCAAGGCGATCATGGCGCTGGCCGTGGTCCTGCTGATGGTCATGGTTTCCGTCCCGAGCTACGGATCGGCCTCAGTTTCACCTCACGTCGCAACGGCAAGCTGTTCCAATACGAACCCTATCTACTGCGATAATCTGACGATCAGCGGAAACTGGACGACTCCTTATGTGTTCATGAACGGCTCGATGCCCTTCATCTACCTCGACTTCGGCTCCAATGCCTCCAGTCGCTACTCCTATACTGGATGGGCCGACACTAATCTTTCCGGTAGTGGATGGTACATCGCCGCCTTCAACATGGTGAACTGGAGCATTGTTCAAGGGTCTCCGTGTGGGGCCACTGTCGGTAGCCTGAATGAAAACATGAGCTATGTCGCCAACATGACTCAGTTCGTGAAGCAGTTCGGTTACAACATCAGTGGGGGTCTCGGTTACTCTCCTTACGGTGGCGTTTGCGCCCCTGCAGGGGGAAATCCCGAGAAGATTTACGCAAACATCACGTATGCGGCGGCAGTTATTTTCGAGGTAGATGGGCAGAGAGGATGGCAAGTGAACATTTCGAATCCCATGCAACTTCAGTTCCGGTACGCCCCGAAGCTGTCGGTGCTGGCGACTAACTCGACTCCCGCCAATGGTTCCCGGGACAGATTCACCACGAGTGCCTCTCTCGGAGCGCCACCCTACTTCTACCAGTGGTTCGTGAATGGCACTCGGATCTCGAACACGACCGCCAATGCCTCCATCGCCTTCAACTCGACAGGCGAGAAGCAGGTGCGGGTGGAGATTCATGATGTAGGGAAGGGATGGGCAAACGCTACCACCTACGTCAATGTGACGCCCGCTCTCAGCGCCCCTCCCAATGTGATCGCTGGAACCTCTCGGGCCAAGTTGGACGTGGGGCAGTTCGCCAACCTCTCCATGAGCGCCAGTGGCGGCATCCCGCCCTACACCTATCAGTGGCTACTGAACGGCACCAGCGTAGCAAGGGCAGGCGCGACCTACCAGTTCGTTCCGACAGGAGCCGCACTCTACCACTTCAATGCCACTGTCACTGGAAAGAATGGCAAGACCGGATGGGATGAACTGAACGAAACCGTCTATGGAAGGCTCTCCTCGGCCCTTGCCTCTTCCGGACAGGACGTGGCCATCGGCTCTCCGGTCACGCTCACCGATTCCATCAATGGAGGCACCATCAGCTACAACTACGTCTGGACCCTCAACGGGACGGTCATTGCAGGCATCAACGCTCCCTCCATCGCCTACACTCCGAAGGGAGCGGCCACCTATGTCTTCACTGTCAACGTGACCGATGGCAACGGGGAGTACTCGAACAGTTCCTTCAACCTCACGGCGGTTTCGGTCTATCAGAAGCCTACTGTGAGCCTCTCCTTGAGCCACAATGCAATCGACCTTGGTACGACCGTGTGGGCCAATGCGACGGTGCTTGGAGGCCAAGCCCCCTTCACCTACCTGTGGAAGCAGACGGATGGCTCTATCGTGGGAACCGGAGCGAGCGTGCAGTTCATTGCTTCTACTGCTGGAACTGCCTGGGTGAACCTGACCATTACGGATGCCCAGTCGGGTACGGCCTCTGCCGCTTCTACGGTTCAGGTCTATCCGACTCTCGCTCTCGCATCTACGGTGAAGCCGATGGAACTCTATGTCGGGCAGACCATCAATGGCTCCATGAGTGTCAGTGGAGGTCACGGCCCCTACAGTCTTGAGTGGAGCTTGAACGGCTCGATGGCCTACTCGACCACCAACTTCTCCTTCATCCCAAAGGGAGTCGGCAACTACTCCTTCCAGGCCTCTGTTTCAGACTCACTCGGCTCTCACGCCGGGGGTCTGCTCTACAAGGTCCAGGTGGCCCCACTGGGCTCCTACATCCTGCCCACGGTGTCGTCTATCCAATCCCGAAACTCCTTCGATCAGGGGCAGACAGTGACCCTGACGGCCACAACTACCTACGGGCAAGCCCCATTCCATTACCAGTGGAACACCGGCATCCTTTCCTCCAGTGGAAGTGGTGGGAATGTCACGGTGACAGCATCAGGGATCACGGCAAGGACTAGCGTAACGTGGTCGGTGACAGTCACGGATGCGAAGGCGAACTCCGCCACGGCCTATGGGAATCTGACCGTCTATCCTCAGCTATCGGTCACGGCATCGGTGTCGTATGCGGCCAATGGAGAGAGCGCCAACCTGACGGAAACCGCTCTTGGCGGGAATGGCTCCTATGCCTATGCATGGACAGTGGCCACTAACGGCTCCGCACAGAGCTACACTACTCAAGCGATCTCAATCACCAATGCGGGCTTCTATCGGTGGTCCCTAAAGGCGACGGATGGTAATGGGGAGAGTGCGTGGTCGAATGGCACGCTAAAGCTTCCACAGAGTTCTCCACTTCCAGTGGCAAGGGGCCCGCCAATCTTTGCCTGGATCTACTCGGAAGAGGGGCTCTTGGTTATCGGGCCAGCCGTGGCGATCATGGTCATTTTCGTTGGTTACGCCTTCTATCGTTCTCGAAAGAGTGAGTCTGATGAGGGCGACTCGATTTCGGCTCCGCCTGAACCCACAAAAGGAGCCGATGAATGGGATGAGGGAAAAGAGCCGACTCCTTTAGACCTGCCGCCATCTTCAGCAACGGTGGCACCTTCCGTTGTTCCTTTTTGTTCTCACTGCGGAGAGCCAAGGGTTGCTGGAAACACGATTTGCCCAGAGTGCTACACCTACTACGAACCTCCCAAAGGTGGGGCATGGAGGATGAAGAAGAAGCTTCCAAAGGTTACAGAAGGAAAGCCATCTCCCCCATCTCCGCCTGCAACTTTGGAAAAGCCCGAGGATAAGGCTCCAGTTGTTGAGAAAACCCCATCTGTAACACCTACGCTACCACCAGAGTTGCAGCATCTCAAGGATGAGATGGAAAAGGTGCTGGAAGCCGCCAGTGCCCCTCCAGCCGAGGTCAAATCGACCATTCCTCCTGTCGATGGAGTGCATACTATTGGGGAAACGCGAAGCGAGACCAATCCCTTGCCGGAAATCCGGCCAGAGGACGTGAATCCCAATGTGTCGCATATCGATCCAGCGCTCCTTCAGCCAATGGAAATGCGGATTACCCAAGATCGTGGCACGGATGTTCGGAATACGACTCTACCGGAGAACGAGACGCCCTCTGAAAAGGCAGAACGTCTGATGGCCCAAGCATCAGCGTCCCGAAGAAAGAGCCGTTTCGGGGTTCAACAGGCTGAGAAGCCGACGGGCGAGCAATGAAGGTAGAGCCACCCCCTCAGTGGGTAAAGGAAGAACGGAACGGGGATGCATGGGTCTTAGTCTGTGAGAGGTGCGGCAAGACCCATGCAAGGCCCGCGGCCACTAATGAGGTCATCCAGAGTGAATTAGACTCCGAACTGAAACAGCGATATGGTCGAAAGTGGAAGGAGGCCAAGGACGACGAGATCGAGATAATAAGATCTCGACAGGCAGCGAAAAGGTTCGAGTCTGCGACAGGAATAATAGAAACCTTCGGGAAACAGCACAGGGCATGCTTGCCAAAGTTATCCGTGGCCTCTCCTCAGAAAGTTCCGCAACAGACATTGGATATACGGGTGGAACCACCTTTAGTCAAAGAAATCAAGCAAGCGGCTTCTGCTCCGGCAGCGCCCAGAGTGCGAAGAGGTCGCCCCATCGAGGCTATGCGGAGACTGAAGGCCACGGACTTCAATGACGACTGGGGTTCTAAGAGGCTCAAGGAAGGGCAGGAGAGAAGGTATCGGGAGTTCACTCTACGTATGACGAGGTCAAAGGCAGTCGGGAAGAGCATTACCTTTGTTGGCTCTCATCCCTTCGCCGTGGATGGGAAGTTGGTCTCGGTCAAAGGGGGGCGTATGGTGATCAAAATGGAGAATGGCCAGTTCGTGGACCTGGATGTTGTCGATTACCTCTACCATATCGTCAGACGAAAGGGAGAGAGAGAAGAGACAAGTTTAAGTCGAAAGATGAGTGTTTGAAGGACATGGCGGATAGTACACCCGGATTCAGGTCAGCATTGGAACTATCAGGGCTCACCAAGCCTGCGGCTTCAATTCAGGAGGATCTTCCCAAGACCCTTTGTAGCTCGTGCCATCCGAGCAAGGCTCCCTGGTGCCACCTCTGCATTGACGGGAAGAGGTGGGGTGTACCCATGCTGAACCCTCCCCAGTCAGAGGTGGTTCGAGTGTTGACGGAGACTCCCAATGTCTCCTTGATTGTCGCTACAAAACCCGGGACCGGGAAAAGTCTAATAGCTCGATATGCGATTGAGCGGCAAAGGGAAGATAAAGTCTTTACACGCGCAATAATCCTCGAACCTCTGAAGGCTCTTACCGCTCAGATGGCACGAGATCTTACTACATGGTTCCCACGGCTGAAAGTCATCGAAGTTAGTAGCGACACCGCGGAAATCATCGGTAAGGGGGTGGAGCGGAATCAATCGATTCTGGAAGCCGACATCGCAGTGTTCACCTATGAATCCTTCGAGGTTGCAACACGTCATCCTGAGACCTACACGTTCCTCCCGGAAATCTCTCTGCTCTACGTGGATGAGATACAATCCCTAAAGGATGATAGACGAGGGGGAACCCTCGACACGGGCCTCACTCGCTATCTACTCAGTCACGGAGCCAATGTGCAGTTCATTGCCGCATCCGGCACGGTTGCTAACTACAAGGACTTGAAAGACTGGCTGGAGGGGATGATTCCTCAAGTCAAGGTCATCCACAGCGATTTCAGTCCGGTAAAAGCGGACTTGGACCCTAACATCTACGTCTATGCAAGAGGAAACACTACGCGGGCGGAGTTGCTAGCTCAGTTGGCGATAGACGCCGTGAAACAGAAACAAGACCCGGTGATAGTGATGACGCTGAACCGCTCTCTTACTTGGTCCATCGCCAAGAAGATACAGGAGGTTCTCGGACCTAACGCAGCCAATGTGCATCACGCCGGGCTCAACCGGGATGAACGAGCGCGCATCGAGGAATCTTTCAGGCGTAAACTACTTCCAGTATTAGTGTCGACCCCGACGCTGGCAGCGGGCGTGAATACGCCATGCCGGAAGGCCATTGTAGACACGACCTACTGGGATGTGACCGAGTTCCGAAACAGATGTGTTACAATTGGGAACATCCTGCAAATAATGGGGCGAGCAGGGCGCTTGCCCGACTGGACTCATGCCTATGTGCAGTTGGCGGCGATGGAAGATCCACACTGGAACCAGAAGGTCAATCTGGGAGTTGTTTCCAGAGTCCCCGACTTGGAGCCCAAGATACCAGAGTTCGAAGCCTCGGAAGAGGTCTTGCTCGGTCTAAAGGAGTTCGCCAAGAAACTGAATGAGGAACAGGAGGATTGGGTCAAGAGAAGGGCGGCTCGCTCCCATGCATCTCCTTACGAGATCCTGAAGGTCATCAAGGACGAGTATGAGAAGTTCAAGGGCCACGAGATGGACGAACAGAAAGCGTTGCAGTTTGCGATGATCCGGGCAAAAGTGGAGGCTCCTGGGGCCGAGCATGCCGACAAGGACCCCACCCCACTGGAGGAGCTTGAGAAGCAACTGAACTCTCCTAGTTTGGTCGTAGGCTCCCTGATGAACTCGATGGAAGCCGCGGTGAACTCCCAGATCGCAATGGCCGAAGTGCCCATCTCCTCCCAGAGCATCTTCGAGTTCCTTAAGCGGACCTACAGTTGGAACACGGCCCGAGAACGCAGATGGGGTTCGAGTTGCCGCATACTCTCAATGGACCATAACCTTAGGAACAAGGCGCTTCGGTATCATGTGTTGGAAGGGGCACCACTCGCATTTCTTCCCCCTACGAAGGTGAAGGTAATTGAGGGACCACTGCAGGACAAGGAATCGCAGATGCGTTTCACAGAAGCCCTGGATTGGCTTTCGAAGCATCGATACACGGGTCAGAAGGACGGCGACTATGTGAGCGAGACAAAAGGTATTTTGACGCACCGATCTGGCCTTCACCCTCAGAGGGTCGAGACGGTGTTATCGGCTCTCGCTAGGGCCCATCAGGATGTGTTGTCCAACGGAGCCCATTTCGTGGAGTTCCTCGCAGAGGCCTACGATTGCAAAGGGCGACGGGACAAGCTCGAACTCTATGCTTCTGCTCTCCGTATGGATTGGATCGCAGAAGAACCCCCCTACAATGCCTCCGAAAGTTCGGTAAGCAAGATTGTCTGGTTCTACCATCCAGAGGAGCGCCTTGGGGATGACGTGGCCAATGAAATACACATGCTCGACTTAGTAGTTCGACCATTGACGGCTGGGACTTTTGGAGGAGAGGTTTACCGGGTACTTCGACAGTGGGCTAGCAACAATGGTATTCCCCCGGTGCTTTGTGAGATGGGTGCGTGGTTTGAGGAACACAAGGTCTACAATTTCAATGCCAAGCGTCTCCTGATGGCTTATCTGAATGGTGCCAGGATCATCAATGGGCAACTCGTGAAGGTCCAGGAGAAGTGGAGAGTGCCACTGGAGGTCCAAGGCATGGTGAAGATAGCCAACGGCCAGATGCCAGAGATCCGGGACTACCGGGATGACACCGAGGGCTTGAACTCCATCATGAGGGGGTTTGACCGGACGGTGAACTTGATGGCAAAGAAAACTGACCCTTCGAAGGAAGGCTGACCAAAGAGGGGCGAGCGCATGCCTTCGGTTTGAGCCGTGGGGAAGATGTCACTATCCGGTTAAGTCGTCTCCATCGTCTTACGGCTCCCAGAGCCCTTCTCCAGGCCATCTGATTCCGTTTTCTCCTAGCGTCTCCTGCTCCACGCAGAAACTCCGTGGGGGTTAGGAACTTCCCGGCTTTGGGTATGAGCGAAACCACGTCGATCTTCCTCCGCCAGTGAGCCATCGAAAGGACATAGACCAGAAGCTCCTGGGGGTCCTGTAGCATCAGGGGGCTCTTCCCACCATCGAAGAACGAAGAAAGGGTAGCTACTGGGAACGACCTCGGCAATAGCAATCGGGTCCCATCCTTCAGGAACTCCACCTTCCAGTCCTGCCAACCGAACGAGCTATCCGTGGGTAGAATCTCGAGGCGACGGGAGCATCGGGTAGCTCCGGTGAAGCGGATCGCAGGCATCAAGCCCGTGGTGGGGACGGGAGATGTGTTAAACAGATCCATCTTCATCCTTCTTCCTGATCGGATACCACTTGACGGTGCGAGTACCCCGTTCCTTCGGGCAAAGTTCATGGGCGAACTCTGGAGGGGCCTCGGTACGAAAGTTGGCACTTACTGTGGTGACGATGTAGGGCATCGCCTTCTCTTCTCCCATCAGGAGCCGAACTTCCTCTGGGGTAGGAATCCGATAGCGGACGCCTACCTCTTCGATGCTAGCTCTTCCCTCCTCTTCGGGAACGACTTCCGTAGTCGTCCCGTCCTGATCCATCTTGTCCAGTAGGTTCTGAGATGCAGCCTCGACCTCTTTCTTGAGTCCCTTCAGAGCCTTCTCCTGCTCCTGATAGCGCTTCTTCAGTCGGGCAAAGGCAATGGCGGCGGCGTGCTTGTCTTCTGGAAGAGGCTCTCCCGCGGAAGCCTCCACATCTCCTTCAGCCATATTGGGTGAGATCCTCCAAGGAAGCACGGCCCTTGAGACCACACCCGTCGCATCGTATGGTGAAGGTGGTCACGGAAGCGCCATCCAAAGTACCTCCTGAGGCTTGCTTGTCGAAATAGAGGCCGCCATCGCAAAGCGGACACTTCCCTACAGACTCATCCGGTTCTCCCATAGTGGAAGAAGCAGGGTCACTCAGATATTTGAACTTTCAGGAAACAGAAAGGGGTTTGAAGGCCCCGGTTCTTTCCCCGGGGCCTCCGTTGGGTGCTGGGAGAGTCTTAGATGTGACCGTGCGCGTGCAGGATCTCAATGCGGGCCAGATCCTCGGAGACAGCGCGCTTGGTTCTCGGATTCGGGTTCTTGATCTTCAGCGCCTCGAGCATCTTGTGGGTAGTATCGTATCCCTCTCGACCCACGACTCCAAGCACGACCCTGATCCTCTTCGTGTCGGGGTCGCTTGCATGCCATTGCACCCCCTTGAAGCGAAGATGATGGCCCCCATCGGGAATCCGTACATCTCCTCGGAATCTTCGGACGGCTCTAACGTCGGTCTCGTAGGAGGTTCCCTTGACTTTCACACCACCCTTCCGGGTATAGCCGCTCCGGTCAATCTCTGCGTGGCGTAGATGATACTTATACTTCTCTCGGCATCCGTGGCACATGTCAGGCGGTGGCATTGGTAGCTCGTGCTCGTGTGGCATCTTAATCCTCAATCCTCTATATCGAAGCCTATATTTAAACCCGGAATAAACCACGACAGGATGGTAATGGTGAATCTCGGTAATACTATGGTGGCCCGTGCGCCCTTTGCCGAGATAGCTGAGCTTTATGGCCCTTCGATGCGCCCACCACTCCCCGTAAGGTTTATATACTTGGCCGCCTATTGCTTAGGTGGTGAGTAAGATGAGCGCCAAAAACCCAATATTTGAGACGACCGACATCGAACAACTGCCAGCCCTGAGGACGGTGAACGTGATCGGCCCCGATCATCGCGTCATTCCCGGCTACCAGGGAATACAACGCATGGACACCAACCAGATAGTGAGCATCATGAGTGACCGCTACGCTCTGGTCCAGCACCGCTCCGTCGCCGAGGTCGCCAAGAACGTCGGAGAGACGTTCGGTTTCGCCGACCCCAAGAGCTTCGGTGCAGACCTCGATTTCGTGAACCGGCTTGAGGCCCGCGACCCCGGCCACTTCCGCCAGCCCCTCAAGTACTCCCTCTACGCAGGAGGCCGGAAGATGGAGGCCAAGCTGATCATCGCCGACCTGCACAAGCTCCGTGGCGGAGAGGAGTTCTACCCCGGCTTCCGCTTCACGAACTCGCTGGATGGCTCAACGTCCATTCAAGTCACGGCCTTCGCTGTCCGGCTTGCCTGCACCAACCAACTCTACGCTGAGCGCAAGGAGGGGAGGATCTTCGAGCTTCGCCAACTTCACCTTGCCAGCGCCCTCGACATCTTGGGGCAGGTCCGGAAGGCCGTGGCAACGTCCCTTGACCAGTTCGACTCCATGCTCGACATCTATAACAACTCCATGAACGCTGAGATCATGGGAGAGGAGGTCACTCCGGCCCTGCTCAAGAGTGGTATGCCCCTCGTCCATGCTGACATCATCGGGCACCGGGCAGAGGTACTCTCCACCCACAACGCACTCATGAGCCGCTGGAGTGCCTATCAGGTCGCCACTGAGTACCTGACCTATGAGGTCCAGGTGAGCCCCGACAGAGCCCGAGAGTTCGAGCGTGAGGCCGCTTCCGCCCTCCTCCTCACCGAGGCCGACGAGGCCGGAACGCTCGAAGCCGCCGTAGCCTGAACGACACGCCGGGGAAGGGGAGGAGAGCCCCTCCGCCTTCCCCTCAACTCTTTTGGCAGGCGGGTTTCTCTCCCATCATGAATGTTCTTCACTACCCATTCCCGGCAATAGTCTAACGGAGATACTACAGAGACGGCACTGACATTGAACAACTCGCCCACATACTCTCTCCTCTTCGGGTGCCCGTCTAGGATCATGCTGACATAATAGGAGGAGGCCGCAACAGTTCGTGGGCTATAGCCATGTCCTACCAGTTCATCTCCCAGATCGTTCAACATCCGTGTCATTAACTGTCTAGCCGTCGCCGGGACTGGTATCTTGTCCGTCACAGAATAGGTAAGCCCGACGGGATCAACAGGTGGCAGCGGCTTCCTGTTCACTTTAATGAGAGATTGGCAGAGCCTCCATACCTGTTTAGGATTCTGCCCGGCTCTCTTGCAGAACTCGCGGAACGAGATGGGTGCCCTCCTATAACGGTAAGCTAAATAGAAACTGGCCGTTGCAATTATTTCCCCGGCTCTCCCTCGCACATTCATCTGGCGACAAAGCTCTTCCGCATCTCGTTGAATGGAAGGAGGTATGCCCAGTTGGTGAGCTTTCCGGTCAAAATCCTGGTGCAGTTGATGATGGGGCTCCCAAGGTGTGATGTAACGACGGAGTATGTGGCTATGGTTGATGGATTTGGGAACAAACGGCGTCGCAGGTCGATCTGGCATCATTGCGGCGTGGGGGAAGGCATCACTGTGATCGGCCTCTCCGGGAAAGCCATCATGGACGATACCGCAGGCTGGGCACATCATGTCGGAGGTGTTCCCATCAGGGACCAATCGGCTCTTGCACGAGTCGCAGATACCCGAGTCCTGCACAGATCTGCTTCACCCCCCGGTCGCTATGTCCGGTTTCGTTGATCCATTTCCCCCGTCTTTCGCCACCGAGTATTGACATTGATTCCTCATGCCGCACCAGTAGCACTCCCGTCCTGGGTTGGCTCTCCAGTCAGAAGCAAGGATCTGCTGAGCGGTTGCGGTGAACATCTTCTCTGCCGTCTGCAACATTTCCGGAGTGGCTGGGGACTCTGGTGCCGCACCCTGACTGATTAACTCGTATCGGACGGCCATCTTATAACGCTCCGCCATGTGGGGCACATCCAGATGCCAGTTGCGAACCCAAAGCCATGCATAGAGGTAGAGTTGAAGAGACTTCTCTATCGAAGATATGTCGTAGTTGCTCTGCCCGGTCTTGTAGTCGACCACGACAAAGACACCGGAGATTCCATCTGGATTGGGCTGAGCGGTCTCACGATAATAGACGCGGTCTGGGAGGCCGTGGAACTTCACCGGCTTCAAAGAGCCACCCGGACCCGGTACTTGGACAATCTCGCTCATGTCCGTCTCGAAGGCTCTCGTCACGCCCTTCAGACGGGAAGGGTCCCACCAGTGTTGTAGGATCATCTCGGCTTCTCGGACGACCTCACCAGTGATGCCCTCCCGGTTTTCCTGGTGGGCTTCTGCTACTGCGGTATCGACTGCCTCTTCCAATCGTTCCTTGCCAGCGGGCTCGCCTTTCTCGAGCCATCCAGTCAGAACTTTCAGGGCTCCATGAGCGACAGTGCCGATGGCCATCGCACGTAGGCTCTTCGCAGTGAACTCTGGCTTTAGTTTCTCATGGTATTGAAGAAGGTAGGCCTGCGGACACTTCTTGAAGAGACTCATCCCGGAATAGGAGAGGGTCAGGACGGGCTCTTCCTCACTGGACATTGACTACCTCTGGAGGGCTCTGCCGGGCCACCTTAGCCGCAGCAAGACGAGCAGCACCGGCCTCATGGGCCTTCTTCGTCCCCCTAGCTCGACGATGAATGGCCCCTATGAGTTCTTTTGGTAGAGGCACCCAGGATGGAACTAATCCGCCAACAAAGTTGGTCACGCCTGGACGCCACCACATCCGGACGGGCTCGGTTCCTGGATGCCCATAGGAGGCCAGATAGCACACCAGAGGCCAGCGCTTCTGCAACTCAGGCTTGCGGAACCAGTCCGCGACATGAATCACTCGGCTCTGGTCCTTCGCATCCCTCGCTTCTGTTGTATCTGGGATCAGTGGCCCTACATCTTCCCACTCAGGGAAGGGCGGCTCTCCATGACTCAAGTGGAAGTCGAACGTGATCGACTTCTTTCCTTCCTCGGTCTCGGTCTCCTTGCAGAAAGGAGTGATAGTGGTCTGGCTGATGACCATCACACCATACTTGGTCCGATGGATGGCTACGGCATCCAATCCGCCTTCGTAGCGATACTTAGGTCGTGGCTTCTTGTGTCTCGTGAACTCTCCAGTCGGAACCATCCGGCAGAACATGTCCCGGGTCTGAGAGATCGGCTTTCCACTAGGACCCCAAAGAATGACCGGGCGAGAGGTCTCCACCCTAAAGCCCTGCGATTCCAGGAACTTAGCCTCTCTCGCTTCCCTCTCCGCTCCCATCTTTCGTAGGTTCTTGACATCCTTTCGCAATCGGCTCATGTGTCCCTCTTCTTGATGAAGATTCTACCCTTGCAATTCGGAGAATGCAGAATACCTTGAAGGGGCTTGCCTTCTGTGAGAAGGACAAACTCTTTCTCGTAAGTACATATGTTGCATCGGTAAGTGACGCATCTCGACGTTTTCCGTCCTGGCATCACCATCTCCTCGTGTAGGGCGCAACAAAGATCCCGATCATGACGACTACGATGCCGACAAGAGGTAGGAAGTACTCTGCGGAACCGACCTGGGCATACGTGTAGAGGACGTATCCCAAGGCAATGATGAGGAAACCCGACACTACTAAGGTGACTCCGACCTTTCTCATGTTAATCTATGTTCCATCTTTGGCTTAAACCTTTGGGTTCCTCAGGGTTGAAGTCTTGGGTTGATATCTGGGTCTAACGCCGTTTTGAACACCACGAAGTATTCCATGCCCACGTAAACCGATGGGAGGCGAATTGTTGCACTTGCCTTGCCTGATCTGGTCACAATGCCTGAGATGATGGGGTTCCTCGTCAGAGGGGAACTCATCGCCGTCACCGCAGCCATCTCGGTCAGGGATACATGCTCCGGCCCATCAGTAAGGAACCGCTTGAACGCCTTCGCCTCGAACTCGTTCCGAGGTGTCAGTGTCATGCACCGGGGGCACTCGTGAACATTTTCAGGTAGTCGCTCTGAGCAATAGAGGCACGTTTCGCTAGAAGGCTCATTCACCTCATCCCCCATCAGATAAAGCTTACCGCGGTCAAGTATTTAAACGTGCATCTGCTGGAAGCCATTTACGTGTTCGAGACAGAAACGCTCTAAAGGTAGAGGAGGGTTGTAGGGGGGATGGGGGAAATCTTCGGTCAACCTGGGGTGCATCTTGCATATTATTCCGGACCTACGGTGGTAGGCTTCTTTTTGGCGTGAGGAGGCCAGGATGGGCTGGTTTTGCTACCTGACAAGAGAGGAGCGAGCGCAGGCCCCCTACAAGTAGGGGGGTTAGCGAGCTTGAAGCGCATAGGAAGCCCCCGAACTTGTTCGGGGGAGGATGTCACTGGCACTGGTTCGAGAAGCCCGGAGCAGGCTCAATCGTTCATATAGGGGCTTGCGTATGGGAGGATTAGATAAATCTATGGCTGAAGAAGAAACCCTCATGGAACTCTGCGGCAGTTGTCGAGAGAAGGTCTCGGATCTAATGAGGAGGGAATCTCTGCGGGGTCTTCACTATGGGCAGATCGTGGCGGAGACTCACGCTACGATAACTCCCGGAAACTCCCCCCCTCAGCATAAACTGGATATAACGAAAAATTATGTTAGGGAACATATCGTTAGTCCGGAGCAGCTCAATATTCTCCCGCCGCTCCCTGGTCAGGAAGGGGCCAGCAATCCCAAGAGGTGCGACTTCCGAATTGTTACGGGGAAGAGCCACCCAGAGATTGGAGATCACCAACTGACGCTCTGCCTCAACCGCTATGGGCAAATAGTCACCACCGTCTCCCATCCCATATCTGAGCTTTCAGCCCTTCTCGCTCGCGGGAACTACCTCAGCCGAGATGCCCAGTATTACATGCGGGAGCATCCCATTCACTAGCAGAACCATCGTCACCCACATTTAAATATGGGTCTCCTTCTGACCCAGGTAATGTCCGCTGGGAAGCCGTCCTATCAGAGAGCGCTGATCGCCACACTCGTACTGTTGTCAATGGTCCTATCTGGCTTGACCTTTACCGGCCAAGCGTCTGCTATCGTGATAAATCCACAACTGACTCAGGATCAGCCTCTCGAAGGGATAGCATTTTTGATGAGCGCGGCACCTACCGGAAGTATGCTGGCCGGGGCTAACATCATCCCAGTAGCCAACACGACCGTCATGATCTGTCCGAATGGGCCAGTGACGTGCAATTCGACCGCCGTGATTGTGGACAGCAACGAACAAGGCATCTGGTACGCGAACGTCACGAACTCCTCCTACAGTAGCTACTACATCACATGGTCGGCTCCTGGCATGCAACCCATTGCTTGGAACTTCACTCTTGGTGATCTTTCGCAGAGCGGCTTTGGGCCCTACAGTGACAATGGCTATTACCTCTGCACGCCATTCGAAGGTTTCGTCTACATCATGAGTGGAGAGTGTCCCACGACTCTCAATGGGCTCGTTCCCGCAGCAGCATTGGGGGCATATGGGATTAGTCCGGCTCCCTATCGGGATAGTTCAGGAATGCCAACTTCCCCTCTCTTCGATCAAAACTTCTCCTTGGTCGATGCCGCTACAGGAGCGACGATAGGCGCTAACACGATCAATGTCAGTGGCGAACAGAACAGCGCCTTCGAGAATCTGATGAGCAGTGGTACAGCGGCTCTGCCTCTTACTTCTGCCCCTCTCTATATCCCTGCTGGCACGGATTACACGGCAGAACTCTGTGCGCCCACCTACTACTGCGACAACGTGAGCGTGGTCGCCAACATGAACTATACCTACAATATCTACCTCTACCCGCATCCAGCCTCCTCGCCTCCCGCCGTCTCCTACGTTGCAGGAACCGTGATGGGGGAGGGGCTGTATGGCGGAGAAATGGAGCCTGTCGCGGCCAATGTCAGTATCAACTATACGTCAGGTATGGCCCCTCTGCTTTGGGCCAACTATACTAATGTCAGTGTGAATGTCAATGGGGTATCATCTGCAAACCAGATTGTGAACTTCAGTCTGTCAGATAATTGCCTTGGAGCGGCTTCGCCATACCCCTTCCTTTGCGGCATTCAAAACCCCTACAATGTGGCCTTCACTGCCGAGTTCCCATCTGGGACTTTCAATCAGCCCGGTCCTTCCAACGCAAACCCCGCTCTGAGCTTCTACGTCGACTCTTTCGTGGTTCCCCGGTCACTCACGTACTTCGTCCAGCTTCCGAACACCCCCAATGTGACTAGCTCTCTGACGCTGACGATGTGGTACAATGAGAATGCCAGTAACACCTACAGTTATCCGCAGAGTAACAGTAGCATCTTCGGCTTCTGGGCTGACTGGTCCCAGTACCCCGCGGGCCCTATCCCTGTCGATGCAGTCAATGGGACCTATCAGGACGGGCAACTGATCCGAGCCGAATCGTTGATTAATCCGGAACGGAGGGTCTTTGAGGAAGTAGGTGGCTGGCATGGAGCGACTCTCACTCAGCTTACTCCTGGGCACAATATATTCACGAACACTGTCAGTGGTATTGTTTTCAATGGCACCGATTCCTTCGTCACTGGCCCGCTGCCTTCTTCCGCTCAGACGCACCTCTGGCGTATTTTGGTCATCGGCTACTCTACTTCTGCAGCAGGCTTGGCTCCCGAGTTGCTTCTCGGTATTGGTGGCAAGGATGGGAATACGAATCCCTATGCGTCCGACTACACCTATACTGGAGTCAATACTAACATCCCGAGCTTGTTCCCTCCACAGGGGGGAATGGCCTCCTTCAACTACTCTTCGCCATCGCTTGTAAATCCGATTCCCTCTCAAGTTGGCATCGGTAACATCACCTATGCTCCTTTGACGGCGGCGAAGATCATCACCGACCAACAGTGGGGAATAGGCGAGCTTCTCGTTAACACTCAGACAGGCTCTATCTTTGGAGAAGGCATGCTGAGCCCTGGGTACTTCTCAGGCTCTCCAGCAGATTTTGAACAGTTGAACTACACAAGCTGGATACGCTCGGGGCCCGTGGCCACAGACTGGATGGTAGGGAACGGCTCCACCACGGTCGGGCTCGGCTCGGTCTTTACCAATGCGTATGCGATCCCCTATGTGTCTGCTTGGCCAACCGTGACCCCTACTATGGTTGCTCACGGAACTGAGAAGATCCTTGGTCAGACGCTCTACTGCATTGGTGGGACATGTGCAGCGGGGCAAGTCACGACGGTCCATGCGGGACCTGATGGGAAGTTTTTGATTCCGATAAAGGGTGGGACGCTTGCCTACACTCACCAGTTGTACATCAACGCTTCTGAGCCTGGAGCCGGATGCACTCGCCTCCAGGACATGCCGGTGTTTCTCCCTACCCATCCACAGAACAATACGACCACGGTGAACATATTCCTGTCCGGCTGTCAGACCGCCTACACCTACTCGCTCACGGGATCTGCCTCGGGTGCAACCGTATTCTTGAACGGGCTCAATCAGGGGCAGTTCCAAACGGGTGCTACTTACCTCGCTTACCGTGACTACAAGACAAAGATGGCGATTACTATCATTGAGGGAGACTACATATCCAAACAGACTTCCTTCTCCTTCATCACGCCTCTTGTAGGGTCGGCCACGGCTTCTGCAACTCTATCTCCCACGTACTCGGACAACATGGCGGCGGATAGTGGCTCATCTGGTAAGTTCATTCAAGCAGTGATGCCGAAAGTGAGGGTGACATTCATTGCCAATCCTAATGACCTACCATCGGGAATGGTACTTCCGGTCAATCCCGTCTTCAAATGGACTACTGGCGGTGCAATGAAGCCGATCTATTGTATTAATCCGGTCTGCACTAGGATGGTTCCGACAGTGGATCTCAAAACCATTTCTTTTGGTGTGTCGACTATCCCTGTAAAAGGGCCGACATGCGGCGGTCACTTCCATTGTCATTTGGGCACTCAGGGGGCGGTATTCGAACCTTTCCCAGCCGACGAACCCCTTGGATTAAGCACCCAACTATTCATGCGGCCTGATGGAACGGGATGCGTTATCCTTACGACATCGATGTATCCTGGTTGCAACACCACGAGTAATGTCGCCAATGGAGTCAGCGGCACTGGGACTTTTGGCGGTCGCGGAGGCCCCAACAATGGTGGAGTCGCACAACCGTTGCTCTTACTTCCCATAGTTAAGTTCTCCAGGCCGCTCAATGGCAACTTCCACGTAGCCTCTATAGAGGTGGGAGTTATTGGTGATAACCAAATCATCCTTGGAGTCAATGGGACGCTGGCTAACAAGGGGCACTTTCCAGCCGCAGCGCTCTTCTATCACAATCTCCCAGCGGGAGGAGTCTATAATATCGCGCTATCCAATACGACCACTGGTAATGCCATCGCGCTGTCCTTCAAGGGAACCGCTGTTACATCTGGGATAAGTCCAGGCGTCAAGCACAATTACGTCATGACTGTCAGGTGGTCGAACTATGCGAAGGACGCCACCTTTACGGCCACTCCACTGGTAGCCCAGCCACCCCTAAGCTACTCCATCTCAGGGGCCGTCCTATCGCCAAATGGGACTGGCATCAGCGGGGCAACGGTGACACTGCAGGGCATTAATGGCAAGTCTGTCACGCACATTTCCACCTCTACGGACCCCTCCGGTAAGTTCATCTTCACCGGATTACAAAATGGCACCTATTACCTCAACGGTTCGGACTCCACAAGCGTATATGGGCCAGTTAGCACCAATGTCACGATCTCTGGGAGCAATGTCAGCAAGAACTTGAATCTGACTGCAGGCGGAAGTGTCGGCACGACTCCACTTTCTCTGGGAAGTATGTTCTGGGACATCATCGTGGGGGTCACAATCGCAACCGGTGTGATCCTCGTACTTCTGCTAGGCTACTACCAGAAGAAGAACCACAAGTGGCCCTTCAAGAAATAGGTCGCCTAGAGGGAACGGCTTGATAGAGCCGTTCCCCCTCAACCCTTTCCGTGTCTGCACAACTATTTAAACTTCGAGCAGAATAGTCCTCGTAGCACGCATGGTCAACGAACGCGCACCTCCGCAAGGAGCCACGGTTGCGGCATCCGGCCAACAATCTGCAGATCTAACGCTGATTCGGGCCAACATCATCACCGCCACTACCGATTGGCAATCCACGACCAAGCTGATGAAGGTCGCCTTGGACAATCCGATCGGCTACGAGGCCGTTCCCGCTGTGTGCAAGATTGACTTTTTTGATGCCTTTCATGGCTTTGACTTGGAGCAATCGGACTTCTGGCAAGGGAGCCAGGATCGACAGAACGCCTTGAAAGAGATACAGAGTATAGCGTTCCCTTCTCGGTTAACGGCTCGTCACTTGGCCTATATCAAGGCCTGTGCGAAGAAGGAGCAGTGGCGCTTCCAGCACAGCCAGATCGAGCCACGTAATCCCCATACCTTCCTGCAGGATGTGATGGCGAAGGACGACCAAGCGCACGGCTTTGGCGGTCAGGGAGATTGGAAAGTTCGCACGATATTCACGCCTCCCACGCGGGGACCAAACCGAAACGAGCCCGACCGGGAGGAAGAGGAGAAGTCGGATGAGATGGAACAACAACTTTTGGGCCAGATGCAGGCATCTATGGCCGGAAGATCTTCGCCAGTTCGCCCCTCTCCTCTACCTCCTTCCGCCCGTAGGCCAGGAGTCCCTCCGGCTCCAGCGGAGGCAACTCTGGTTACGGGGCAGATGCAGGGAGAGGAGACAGGGCAGGTCGAGATGGGTGCCCTTGGAGATCCCGCTGTCGCCACTCCCGATTCGCACCTTCCAGGCCCAGTGGATTTGGCCGGAAACCCTATCTCTGTGAGAGCCCTGTTGATGCAGTCCCTCAAGGTGGAGCAAGAACGGGTAGATCTCGAAATGAAGGCAAAGGAGATGGAAAAGAGGTCTCCGAAGCCTTCCGAATCGAAAGGGAAGCCTGCACCGAAGCCAATTCCGCCCTCAGCGGAAGCTCCTTCGGTTGAAGCTCCACGAGAGAAACCCCACGGGGAGCCCCCGCCTAAAGAAACTCCACAAGCTTCTCCAGAAGCCTTATCTGAGGAACCGAAGGACGAACAGAAGCCCGTAGAGGAATAGTCATGGCCGATGCAGAGACATCCTCTGGCCAGATGGATGAAGTCACCTGGAAGCATATCATCGGGCGTAGCATCAGTGTCGCCTACAGCAAGAGTCGCCGTAGATTCGAGGATATTGTCGATGCGAGGGACTGGAAGAGCGGCAAGCACCTTTGCGTGAGTGTCCTACTGGCTTTCGGAGAGGCTACCGACAATGACGAGTTCATTGAGCTTCGCCGACTGATCGACCTCTATGATGGTTCCCGGTCTCGCCAGCAATACATGGACGGGATGCACCTCATCGAGGGCATTTGGGTAGATCAGAATGACATCCCTTTCGATCTTCCTCCTCGCGTATATGAGCTAGCCTACGACACCAAGATATTCAACGAGACCTTCTGGCACAAGATCGACTTGATGGTAGTGCGGCGAGTCGGCATGCTCTTTGACGCCAACATCCAAGCTGCCTTCACTGCTGCCCTTCTGGAAGAGGATAATGAGAAGAAGATCACCACGATGGAGGCGGGCGATGCGATCATCGAGCCCGGAGCAGACTTGGCAGCTATGGCCGTGAAACTCCACCGCTATGCTCAACTGGACCAACTGCTCGAGGCAGTCTAGGATATGCCAAGAGAAGACGAGCCCGTGGCTATCGAGAAAGGTAATGCGGTCCTTCCTCCGTCCACTAGTAGAATCACCGTCCGCGGATTGGGTGTGCTGAGCCCGGTAGAAACACGCATCTATCTGAAGCTAAAGGCCATGACAAAGGCGCAGCAGATCGAGTTCTTCCGAGAGCATGGACTGGCCGACTCGATAAAAGCCTTTAAGAAGGATGACAAAGAGGCCCGGACGCTACACATCTACCGGACTCTGATGAAGGTGGTCGGGCCGGGCAAGATTCTGATTATGATCGGGGGCCGCGGCAAGGGGAAGTGCATACGTCGAGGCTCGTTAGTGGATACTTCAGCGGGGCTTATTCCGATTGAGAAGATACGACCTGGCATCAGAGTCCAAGCCTACGACTCTGACTTATGCAGTTTTAGGGAAAGCGAGGTAGCAGCGGTAATCAATCAAGGTATTCAGAAGACCAAAAAACTAGTGACAGATGGGAACCATAAACTCGAAGCTACTCCGGAGCATCCCCTCTGGACCCCGGGTGGGTGGGCACAAATGGCCTCTCTAAAAATCGGAGACTACATAGGGGTGAAAGAAGATGGAGGCTTGCGATGGACTCGCATCAGAGAGTTATCTGATGGACAAGCCGAAGTATGGGACATTGTTGTGCCCGAACTGCACAATTTTGTGGCTGAGGGAATCATCTGTCACAACACATCCACCATCAGTTGGTTCATGGACTTCCTTCTGGCCCTTCCGAACACTTACTTCCTGACGAACCAGATCTTCTTCCAGGATGAGCTTGCAAAGCCCGAGTGGGCACCGTTATTCAAGCCGATCCCTGGTATTCCTGGCAAGATTGCCAAGATCAACCCGGTGAGCAACAGCAATGAGGCTCTGCGAAAGATATGCCATATTCGCTCTCACTGGATGGATTCCTTCACGCGGGAGGATAGCGAAAGGTATCGAAGAAACGAGCAGTTGCCGACGGAGCCTTGGATTATCTTCTTCCTGGACGAAGCGACAAACTTCATGAACAAGATGAGGGCGGCGAAGGAGGAGAACGTCATCATGCAGTCATGGGTCGACATGATCCGAAAGTTCGGTGTCGGCATGGTCTTCATCTACCACTTCAAGAAGGAGACGACGTACTTCCTCCAGGATAACCTTGCTAACGTCGATGGGATTGCGACCAAGCTTAGACGACCTTTACTCAAGATCGAGGTGAAGAAGTCCCAGACGAGCCTCGACGAGGATAAGGTGCCACTGTTGATCGACCTCATCCCTCCTTCCGTCCTTCCGTGGGACTCCAAGAGCCCGGCCAGCTTCGACCCCGCCCTCTTCCCTCAGAGCAAGACGAAGTTCACGCTCAGTTCCGCATGGAAGGTTCTCCAGAACAAGCAGATTGACTCAGAGAGGGCTCCGAGAGTCCTTTTGAAGGTTTTGGATGTGGCTACCACTTTCATCGACAATCTCGAACAGGATGAGGACAACATTGAGCTATCCGTGGCTGGCAACATCCGTACCACTGACGGAAGAAGGCCAGTAGTGGAAACTGGTCCCGACCAGGAAGAACGCTGGGTCGAAGAAATCGGTCACGTCGTGGAGTGAGGACTTGCGAAAGCCCGGAACTCTTGTAGCGTCTTTACTAGTTTGTCGAAGAGCAACATCTCGTCGGGTAGGAGATTCAGAGGAGGAGAACCTATATTGGCGAAACCTGCTGCCTGTCTAGCTATCTTTTCGAGCCGCCAATCCAGGATATCCATCGTCGTGTTCTTCATGCGCTGATAGTGGAGCCGGAGTTCATCTCCCTTGCGAGAAAGGGGGCTGTGCGAGGTCTCTTCCATAAGGTCACTATAGGCGACGCTCAAAAGTTTTTGAACATTGAGCCAGAAGTCCAGTGGAATCTCCGTCATGCGATCTGTCGATTTCTCCGCCCGCCTGACTTCAAGCAGTTGGGAAAGAAAGTCCTGGCGCTGGCTGGAGTCACTCATTATTCGCCCCTACAGCGTGTATATTTCTATTCGCAAGTCTGAGAGAACAAAGATTCTCTCGAAGGTCATTTTGACTTCCTATTCGACTTGGAGCTTCTCGGAGCAGTGAGGGCAACTAGTGGAGGAGATCTTTTCCCCTTCCTTGAACGTCGCCTCGAAGGGTGTTCCACACAATGGGCATTCTACTTTTACCGTCTCGGGGCCGAGATTCTGCGCTGCCATATGAACCTATGAGGGACGTGCAGTTACTTAAACTTTCATTGACCCTTTATATAGGGGCTTCCCTCTGACTTACCAATGTCCACGCGCTGTCAGGTAATGGTCGTAGAGGGGCCAGTAGGACGAGGAGAGGTCGGGAAAGCGCCCGTCTTACTGTATCATCACTCCGATGGCTATCCGGACTATATGCTCCCTCAGATCGGAGCGGCGTGGCAGAGGTTCGTGAAGAGACCCCGAGATCCCGGATACCCGGACTCTGGCAGTTGGAAGTCTGGGCGAGCCGGTTACTCAGCCGGGATGATCATCTCAGCCGATCCGGATGGTTTCCAACCAGAAACATTCAGACAAGGCGAGAACGCGATTCATACGGACATCGCATACTTCTACCGGATCATTGTGGAACCCGGAAAACCGTGGGAGATCGAGGTCTATGACAAGATGGAGCACTCCATCCACGGCATCGTCATCCAGAAGCCTCTCATGAAAGGCTCAGTCGAAAAGCTTACCGCTCCCTATATGAAGGCTCATCCTGGGTGGATTGATCCCGTTCGGGCCTACCGGCTGACTCCTGAGGAAGTGAAGGGCCTGTGTTCGACATGCGCAGCAAAGGCGATTGCGCCGCTGAAGTGCATGCAGTGTGAGGCAGGCGAACTGAACGAGGCGGGCAAATGCAACTCCTGTCACAAGGAGACAAAACTATGAGCGAAGTATGCGAGTCCTGTAAGAACATTTCCTTCCGTGGAGTGCATCCAACAGCTATCGGGAAGCGGAAGCTGACGAAGATCGCAGAGTCTTTCAATCGCCAAGTCCGGGACCGCTATGGTTCCCAGTATCATGGGACTGTCACGGTGAAGCCACCATCAGATGCTAGCAACGCCATCTATCACCTCATGGTGAGGATCAAAAAAGGGAAGAAGGTCATCTTCTGGGCACAACCATCTATTTACATAGAAGATTGGGACGAATCTGGAGCAGAACGGCGCATCGCCAAAGAAGCGCTGGACTTCATGAACCAGTTCGATGCCTTCCCTCTCGTTCCAAAGAGGAGGTAATAGATGGCCGAAGGATTGCGCTGCAAAGCACATGTCCAAGACGGGACACGAATGGTCGGCCAATGCTTTGATTGCCAAAGAGGAAATGTCAGCAGCCTTTGACACCATCCGTGAGATTGAGAGGAAGTACTTTGACCGGAATTGGGCTTCTTCTGCTGCGGCGGAACTATCCCGCAAAGAGCAGACCGGGAAGATCATCAGGGATGTGGCCATTATCGCCTATCTCCAAGCAGGATACGACTGGATTCACCGATCAGCCTCCCCAATCATCGATGCCATGACAACAGGACAGAAGAGCCGAACCAAACTGAGCGAGGATCGGTTGAATTATGCAGTTCAGGATGGTCAAGAAGCGGCCCTGCATGGAGCGGCAACAATGGCATCTATGAACAATGAGAACGTATCGACGGCCATCTGGAAACTACAGACGCAGGTTCACTCGATGGTAGTCCATGCTCAGAAGGCCCTTGCCGCGCCTCCAAGGTGAGAGATGGCAAAAGCAGATGAGTTGGAAAAGAAGATAGCCGAATATTCGGATGAGGAATTGCTCGATGAAGTGGAATGGAATGACGATGAGTTCTATGGCCTAATAGGTGAACTTCCAAGGCCGTGAAGAGCCGAGACTGGGGCCTCTGCTCCAAGTGCGCCCAGGCCATCCAGAGTAAGTGGTCCAAGATCGTTCTCAACGGAGGCTATGTGGTCGACATCGGCCAGTTCGCTCCCAGCGATCTGAACGAACTCAATCGGATGGCCCGTCAAGGCCGGGTTGTGAAGGTCAAGGCTCTTTGGCCCTACTGGACGTGGGGCACGTTGCCAAAAACGTGGTACGTGCCAATCGGAACGGATTTGCGGAATGGCCCACCGGATCTGGCGAGGAACATGGGAATGGAGAATACCAATGAGGAAGCTGAGGGAGATTAGTCAATCGACTGGAATTGCTACAGGAGCGCCGTGGGGTGGCTACTCCGGCGGCACGAAGGAACTGGATAATGTCGTGCATTGGGAAGCGAATGCCCTCAGGAGCCTCTTTCCCGGCTATGATGTGGAGATTAGGTTCAACTCGGATCGACAGAGCGGAGGAGCTTGGCTCAAGACGCCCTCGGAGAATCCCGCCCATCCTGTAAGACAGAGCGAGGATGTCGGGATGACCGCCACTCTGAGGTCGAATGGGCAGATAGTTCTCGCTTCCTCCATCAGCAGTCGGGCTCTCAACAAGCCAACTGATTTTCAAGACGAGATGGCGCACATCTTCATCGGTAAGAGCCTCAAAGAGAACGCCGACCACCTCAAGAAGCATGTGGATCGGCAGAAGCTTCGGAAACTCTCTGGTTCTGTTTGCTCTACATGCGGGTCGCATCCATTTAAATAGGTGTCTCCTATTGTTCTTGGCATGGAAGAGCCTAACGAGATTGTGAAATACAAGGGATACGAGATTGGGGTCTTTACCGACCATGACCCGATGAACCCGCGGAAGGAATGGGACAACGCCACAAGGATGCTGGCTTACCACCCCAAGTATGTGCTTGGCGATTCGCAGGTCAATGAGGAGTACATTCCCAATGTGCACCGCAGCGAGATAGATGAGACGGAGGTCATCAAGCAGGTGAACGCAAACGAGCATCCAGTTCGTCTCAAGCTCCTCACCCTTTACGACCACGGAGGCATCACCATTTCCTCTCGGGATACGCCTTCACTTGGTAGAGCCGGAGGGGAATGGGACACTTCCAATGTGGGTTTTCAGTGGATGACCCTTAAAGAGGTGCTCGATGAAGGGCCGGGCCTAAGCCCAGAAATCAGACATCAACTGAAGAACCTTTCTGATAAGGAAGATACCACTCCTGATCAACTATGGGCGGTGCTCCCGAAGGAGACCCGAGAGTGGGTCAACCGAATCATGGATGGGGAAGTCAAAGCTTACGACCATTACATGACTGGAGATGTCTACGGCTACATGATTCGCTACCCGGGTGGGCTTTGGGAAGGTGGCGTATGGGGATTCTTCCCAGACGACTCCAATGGCTACGCTAAGCGCCTTGAGCGAATGCTCGGATCGGCCAAGGCTGAGGTGGACTCCATGCCGTCCGCCATGCAGGAGGCTGCAAAGGATGCTGCTGAAGAGGCCGAGGCGGCGGTTGCCAAGGCACGCAAGCTCGCTAAGGAGGCTGGCCTCGCAACTGACCTATGCCCTACCTGCGGTGGTAATACCAAGAAGGCCATCCAAGTCAAGAATGCTTTCAAGGCCAAAGGGAAGCCTCACTGATCTATGAGCGAAAATAGCGGGCTCTGCGGAGACTGCGCGGCCAAAGGACCAGTGAAACCCTGGGAGGAGTGGAAACCTTCCCCGGATGGGAAAGAGGCGAGGAGACAGTTCGATGCGCCCGAGATGCCTGGAGAGGCCTCAATCTACGAGACGGAATACCATGATGAAGAAGGAGGGAGCATCGGAAAAGCCTATGCATGGCAGATCTACAGCGTCGATGGAGGCCGGACTCACAGTACCTATGGAGGACATCCCGACATGACCCGTGAAGAGGCAAAAAAGACCGTAGAAGCTCTCATAGCTGACATCGAGAAGGAAGGATGGGGCGCAATCGAGCCTCAGTTCGTTAGTGCGGCCAAGGTCCAGTCCAGGTCTCGGCTCCCTCGCGTGGTCAGCCCGGAAGAGCAGGCAGAGATGGACAATGAGCATGCGGAAGCCGTGCATCTGGAAGAGGAAGCAGAGTACGCTCGTAGGAGCGATCGTCCATAGTTCAACAACCCTGCCGTTTAAATATAGGCTTTACTCTGACTCTGCAATGTCCGAGAAAGGCATATCCAGCCGCAGTCGTGTACTTCCGTCTCTAATGATCGTGGCCCTTTTCGTACTATCTGGCTTTGCGGTAGTCGGAAATGGAGCGGGAAAACCCGTCGCCCAAACTAGTCCTGCGGCTGTCATATCCCATCCAGTGCCCCATATAAAGGCCACCGTTCCCTCGGCAGAGGCAACTTCCATTAGTGGCTCTTCAGGCCCCTTCAACTATGTGGTTCCCAGCGTCACATGCCCGACCTCGGGGGTGGCGTCGAGCGATCCGAGCTATACGGGTGGATATGATTTGAAGGCGAATACACTGTTCCTCAACGAATCTTGCTCCTTCACTGGCGCACTCGCTTTCCAGTACAATGTCTCGGTCGGGCAGGGAACGACTGTGGCTTTCAATGGTGGCTCAGTCATGTTCATTCAGCGCTCCTTCAATAGCCAGACAGTGTTTGCTACGGGTTACAAATCCTCTCTTGTACGAGGCATCACGGTTGACCCTACAGGGTCCCTCATGATTTACAACGAGACCTCCTTCCAGACCGAGAACCATACCGGGATCACCAATACGCTGCCTATCGTGCTGGACCCTTATCTGCCCACGCTCCCTCCTACAGGTGGCGCAATTTGTCCTGCGGCTGGCATTCAGCCCACTCTGGAGATTTACAACTCTCACATAGGTTCTGTCAATGTTCCTAATGAGGCCTACAACAATGCCACCATAAATTGGGGAGGGGCGCAGATCGCTGATGTATCGGATCCGTCCGGTCTTCTAACGGGTCACTCGACCAGCATACCCTATGTATGCAATGCCAATGGAATCGTTTATATCGTCCATAGTGACATCTTTGGTTCCGTTGCCTATGGAACTTCCACCGCCTACCTCGGCTTCGACAACATCACCTATGCAGGCGCTCCTCACCCATCCTATAACTTCGCTCCTCATCAGAGCTTGGGAGTAGCTTTCTTTCCTGTCGGCAACTCGGGTTCAGTGGACGACCGGGTTTCAGACTATGGAGCGATAGTCCAGTCCTTGGCCACTATTGCTGATGGGAACTATCCAGGGTATGCCCCTCTTGGTAAGGTATGCCCTCGCGATAATGTCTCGGCGAAGAGAGATACTGCTAATGAGGCCGGTGGAACATGGAACTACTTCATCTGTGCTAATGGTCCCCTTCCTGCTGGCATACCCGGTGCAGTAGAGAATGGCACTATTTTCAATCACGTATCGGTCAGCACCACTGGCTACCTCACTTCAGCAGTAGCCGCCATTACGTATGCGATATGCCTTAACCAGTGCCAAAGCAGTTACTACGACATAGATGGAGTGGACTATCAGGCAATGCCCATCGCCTCAAATCTTACCTTCTCGGCCACCAATCTAAGCATTGATACAGTGTCCGGTGGAAGTTCCTCGAGTCTTGCAGTTAGTACAGGAGGTTCGATAGCACCGCCCACGCTATCTTCGGTTGATCCAGCATTTTCTGGCCCATGCCAGGGTTACATATGTGTATCCTCTATCAACCTAGGTGAAAATATCAACCTTAATGGCGTCACCATTACTACTGGTGGAGGGTGGAATGCTACATGGATGCCAGGACTTGCCGAAACGAACGGCGTGCAATCTGGCACTCCTCTGGTAAATTATGCAGCGTCTAATGCCACGGCCTACATCGTTCTGGATGGCTCTGGGAACGTCACCGCCAACGAACTCTCCATAGATGCTCCACTGAATTACTCGATGGGGATGTGGATCGGGAACGTAACGAACTCAGCCTCCATCACCAACTCGGTCTTTACGGACACTGCAGGAGGTGGTCAACATTACCTGCCTCAGTTCATCTTTGGCCTGCAGGGGCTCAACGACACCGTGCCCAATCTGGTCAACAACACCAATCTCTACGGGCAGTTCTCGATCCCGCTAGCCTTCGATGAGATTGCTGGGATGACTAACTTCACTCTCGCTTCGAACACTTTCATCTCCTCTGGCTTCAACGGGAGTCTGGAAGCCAATGCGGTGGCAGGCATTACTGCCTTCACCACTTCCATGAACGAGAATTGGCAATACTATGATGCACAATCAAAGGGGAGTCAACCCGTATTGCCATATGCGAGAGCGGCGGGTATCGACTCCTACTTTTTTGACAATACCTTTGATCTGACCGGAATGGGCTCGCTTGCTGGAAGACCTGCTTATCCCGTTCTCTCCCTGAGCAACAGCTTTGGGGAAGCTAGCTTAGTCGGCAACCACTTCACGACCAATTTCAATGGGTCGATCACTGCCATCTATGAAGCAGGAGGGAACGCTTACCAGTTCGTGTTCCCCTACCTTGACCTTGTAGGCAACACTTTTACATCTACTTTCGTGGTGAATAACTATAACTGGCTGGTTAAAAATAATGGACTCGCTCTTACTGGAGGTGCTTTCTTCACAGAGGGCACTTTTGGTTTAGTAAGCACCCTGTTGACCTCTACGTCCATCGACATGAGTGGAAATACTTTCTCACTATCTCAGGTTGGCTATCCAGTAACGGCAGGGGCGGCGTACTTTGGAGGGCCGGGCTGTCCCTCTGCTAAAGGTGGAGTGATTACTTGCGATGGCATCGCAGGCTTCCTTACATACGCCAGCACTACGCTTTGGAACGCCCAACACAATACCATGACCTTAACTGGGGCCGCGGTAGGCTTTGGCGGGCTCTTTGGCGGAGTAGCGCTCTACTATGGTTATGACTTCTATGGGACGGGAGCGAGTGCCCTATCCAGCACTCTTGGAGCTTGGGGGAACCCCCGTACGGCGTGGAATAACCCGCCTCTTGGGTGGGCCATACCTCTCCCGAAAGACCTCCAACACTACTTAGATCTCCCATTGTCCTTCACTCACTCTCCATTGCACCCCAATATCATCAACAACACCTTCACTGCCAATGGAGGAGCCGATCTGTTCAATGGCTATGGTACTCAGGTCTGCAACTTCGCGCTATGCAATGGAGCCAGTGGGCAACCCGGATCGAATACCTACTTCCCCTATTGGGCAGAAGATGGCACCGACGATAACCTCTACATCGGGGCGAACATCTGGAAGTTCGATGCCCAATCCATCTTCAGTTACGATGAGAGCAACTTGGAAGTTGTAGGAACCATCACTCCAACTGTTCTACTGGCTTCCTATCAGGTAGCGTCCGCTCAATCAGTGCTGGGCGCTCCCGAATGGAACCTCTACATCAATGCTTCGGCGTCTCAGATTCTTCAGCAACCCGGGGTCGCCGACTATGAGGGGCTCGCTTACGGTTCGGACATATCCTGGGATACGAGCACTGTGTTCACAGACTGCCCCTCTGTGAAGCAAAACCCGTCTGGAGTCGGGTGGGGAACATGGGAATTGGTAAGTGCCTCTTTCGCCAGCGTGTATTCGAGTTCGCCTTGCGATAGGGCGTGGCTCTTTAGCATCTCCTACAGTTACAGCTTTCCTACTGGGGAAGTAGCTCCAGCGTTTAACTGGACCATTCTCTACAACGGAACGGCAGTCGTAAATGTGAATAACAAGATGGGTGCGTACATGAGCATCCAACACACAACCGGGAACAACTATATTAATGGCGTTCAAACTACTGAGCAACTTGAGTTCCAGACCTACAACGCGCCTCCAGAGATACTCACGGCTGGCCCAGGAGCTATAGGGATCAACCCATTGGGGCTGAAAGGAGGTCCCGTTATTTCTCCGCCTAAGCTAGCCGATCCGGATGTTGTGGCCACCTACTCTGCTCAACTCGCCCCATCCTACGAATACGACCAAAGGAACTTTGCCACCACCGGGTCGCTCTTGCCCGACCCCCTTCTACAAAAAGCTCCCGGTGAAAATGGCATGATAGGTCAGTTTCTCCAGCCCCTGTCCTATGCGGCTCAACTGCCTGCGATTCACACAATGGTCTATTTCCCATCGACCAGTCAAACCGCCAATGTGTCATGGATAGGCGGTAGCGGAGTGATAATGTTCGGGCAGCCCATCGTACCTACTCATGTGGATGAGCCGAATTATGCAGACAATGGCAAGCTCATCGGCGGAGACAACATCACGACCTATCCCGCTGCTATTACCAGTGGAATACCCTCCGGATGGAGTCACATTATCCACCTCGAACCGGCCATCGTCCCAGGTTATCTCGTGGCTAACACAACCCTCTACAACGCCTCAGGAGGCTACGTGATTTATGGGTCCGTGTATCCTACGTCCTACACGCCATCTGGGCAGAATACCGCGACCTATCTATTCCAAGTGGGCGAGAATGGCCTCCCTTACACAGTACAGACTGGTGGGCTCAGCGTGGTTGGCCTCAAAGCCATCGCGGTACGTCCTGAAGTTTCAACCCACTTCTATCTTGAGCCTGTATCGATACAGTTTGCTGGTTTGCAGGCCACCGCCAATGGCGCTACCACCTATCCCTACGAGATCCTCATGGGCAACGCCTCGGCGACTAACTGGATCGCCCAAGCCGCTCCAGGCTACTATAACAGGAGTGGGCAACCTATCGACTACTGGTTCGCAGGCGGGGATGGCACGCTCAACTTTACCATCTCGGGGACCGTGATCGACAACCAGACACTTGCCGTCGACCCTGCATTCACCGCTAGTGGGCTTGGCCCAATCGGGAACAACCTGGACAACACATGGTTCTGGGTAGAAGTAGGGATCGGAGTCATTTTATCCGCTTCCGTAGTGTTCACGCTCTACTGGATGAACAAGCATGGAAAGATCCGGTCATCCGGCTCAAAGAGGAGGTAAGTCGATGAGGCTACTGCAGTCGATCAAAGGTGGCAACGTCTATGGCTATTTGCCTCTAATACTCTTCCTCATCTCTACCTTGATGATCATGGTAGCGACGTTCGCCATGATCATGGGCAACTTCCCATCGACCATCCCGAACCAACTCTACGGGAACCAAGTGGTAAGCTACACGAACTTGCAGGGGAACCAGCTTGCCGAGTATGATCTGGTCTTTTTTGTTGGCATTGCTGCCATGTTCGTAGCGGCGCTCTTCACCCTCTTCAGCAACCGGGTCCTGATGACATTCGGTGCGCTCCTCTTCCTAGGGGGCTATGCCTATGACTTCTACGTGCCCTCCGCCACCTATGCCTTTGATTGGTATCAATCTCAAGTCGCGTTGATCTACGTGATAGCCCTGCTAATAGCAGTGGCCGGGTACATCTTCGTGTTCCTCGACTACGCGAGCATCTTCGAAAAGAAGTGACACTTTAGACTTGTTCGCAGGCTTCCCTCTCGAGCCGTTTAAATAGGTGTCTCCTTCTGACTGGGAGAGCGAAGATGGATTATCGGGCGCTGGTCTTCTGGCTATCGGCGATGGCACTCGCAGGGGTAGCTGTGGTCATTGGCTTCGCAGGTCTCTGCTTGGGCCTACCACCTCTCTACCAAACCGAGCCCCTCATGACCATCGCTCTACTCGTGGGGGTAGTTTTGGTGTCTCCCATCAAGAGGAGCATTACGGACTGGCACTTGCTCCTTGGGGCGTCAGGAATCATCATCAGTTTCGCAGTGATCGCCATGTGGATCGACTTTGCCTCTAATGGCGTTGCTCCAGTCCCTCCCATCATTTCCATCGCCTTCTTCGCAGGCTTCAGCGCTCTCGTCTTGGAGATGTTCTCTTATTTCCACCTTCACTGGGGCAAGCAAGTGATGTCAATCACTGGAGCAACGGCATGAGGAGATTGATGAGACGGTTCTTCCCTCGGAATGAAACGACCATTGCAAGAAGGAACCTCTTCCTCTTGGTGTTATTCATGATAGGGTTCCCGCTAGCGTCGGTGCCTGCCGCAAGCGTCTGGCAGGCCTCCCCGATACACAATTCCTTCCAGTCCTCAACTATCTCGCCACCGATAACCCAGGCTGTCCAATCTGGGTCGCATATAGTGAAGCCTGCCTCTTCTGGCGGAACTTGCATCAGCTTTCTGAAAGACTGCTCATCTCCTTGGAAAATGGGCTCGATCAATGCTACCAACTATGGGCTGAACAATATGGTGGCTTACCAGTACGGGAACCCCTGCTCTGGCAACATCTCGCTGACCGGAGGCTTGGGATGCATGAGTTTCCCGACCCCACTCAATGGAGCCATCAGTTCACCTACTATTTCTGTCTCTTCTTCGGACCCGGAGGCGGCTCTTGACGCATTGGCGACGGCAGGAGTCGTTGACAAGAATGGCATATGGTTCAACAATACTATCGGTATTGACTTTGCAGGCGCTCAGCGAGCCGGGGGCGCGCAAAGCTTGAGCATACCTACTTACTATGGGAGAGAAGGCATCATAACTGGCATTTACGGAGGTTATGGGCCGATTACGAATCCCGATACCTACTACAACATCTCACAATCAGCCACTCTCTACTATGGTACACAACCTCAATCAAGCACCATCGGGAGTCCTAACGTAATCACTGGCGTCTCGTTCTATGCCAAAGCTCTTGATGGGGACAATTCCAAGATGCAGGCGACCGTCTCTTGCAGTGGTGCAGGCTATACGAATGCCATCCTTGGTGGAGGTGGCAACGAAAGCGCAATCCTCTCTGTCAATACGGGGCTGATGACACGCACCAATGGCACCAGCATAGGGACACTTGCGGGCCTTGTCTCCATTCACTTTTCACATTACCTCTGGTGCGGTGATGTCAATGCGACCTCGACAGGGCAGATTCGGCTAACACTATCGATATTGCCCTGGACTATCCTCGGTTCGAATGGTGTGCCGCTTCAGGTGGGCTCAGGAACAAGCGGGACCGTGAGTTGGAGCCGGGTCGCCCTTGGCCAGCAATCCCAAGATACCCTCTCTGGGGGCGTGAGTGGACAGGTGCCAACTGGGAGCATTCCGGAGGAGGTTCAACCCCTCGAGACACAGCCCTGCACTGTATCGCTGCTCTCCACGGTCTGCTTTGCGAGCATGGACACTCAACTTCTTTGGCCTAGTATACCTACTGGCACCTACAGCCTATCGACCTTCTCGAACTCCTCTCTCTCATCGGGCTACAACAGCAACTATGGTTTCACTCTTCAGAGTCCGGCTCAGATTGAAGATACCAGCACCAACAATGGTGCGTGCCCGCCCAGCGGTATTGGAAACTTTGCGAATGGCGGATGCATGGTCAATCACTGGAACGGTTACGAGTATGGCTTCCTCTATTGGCCCGCCCTCTCTGCAGGAGTCGGATGCGGTCAGTTTGTGAACACGGCTCCTGGAAGCACTTGGACTGTCGCTCCTCAACCTTACAAGTCCAGCACGACTCTTGCGGTCTATTCGACTCCTGCCTACAGCAATGTGCTCGTAGGATCTGGCCCTTATACGTGCGGGGTTAATCAGCCTGTCGGATTATTCTCACCCTCGGTTGTGGCCGGTTCGTATCTCGGTTCGGATGACCCGGCAAACTCGGCCTTCGTAGTTCCGACTACGCTCTTCGGCTACATTGGCACCAGGGCACCTGTCGATGGAGAGATTGCCATGCCCTCTTCTGTCCATCTGACGCACTCTCAGCTTTCAACGCTGGCCAACAGATCTGTGATCAACATGACATGGTGGGAGAGTTGGCAAGATCCTCTCCTTCAAGCCCTTTCTCCAGTCCCTAATTGCAATAGCGGAGCCTGTGGCCAGCCCCTCTTTTGGCAGATCCCGATCAAGGTTGGCAACACATCCGTAGCAACAATGAACAACAAAGCTGGTTCAGTCTATTCGAGTTGGAACCAAAACGGGTTTGTCACTTCACCGAATCTCAACGTGACAGGAGGTTGCCCGGATGGGACTTTTACTGGCACTCTCCCTCAGAAGTGGCTGACCTATCAGCCTGTAAGCGGCCCTAACTTCCCAATGGGGATCGATGCAAGTGGAAACTATGCGTGGTCGGGGGACATCAGCAATGTGAGTGCTGAGACTTGCACTCCTGCTCTGTTTTTCAATTACACTCCTCAGATGCCATTCCCTATCGGCTACAACTTCTATGAGTACAACACGCCCACGACTGGAGATGCTATCTATTCCGAAGGCCAGACGATTTTTGCCGATGACTACATCTTCAATGTCAGCATTCCCGGATACTCCATAAGAGAGTCATTCGGCGTCCCTGGATTGGCAGGCATTCTCCTCCCCTATCCTTTCACCTCTTTCCAGTCGCTCTATCAGACCAATGCCAACACTTACAAGTCATGGTGGTGGAACGCAACATCGGGGGAAGAACAGCAGTGCCCTTCGCAGATCACAGAAGGCTTCCTCCCACCTACGGAGAATACCTATACACCATCTACACTGCCGCCCAGCACGAACACATCTAGTCCTGGTCTATATGGAGCGTGTGCTAATTCCGCCGCCAACTATATCATAGGCAACGCCGGTGGTCCTGCGCTAGGCGACCTGGGCTTTAGCCCATCAGAATTGGTTTCGATGACGCCCGTATATGGGACTACTATCTCAGTCCAGAAAGGGCACACCGTATCCAATGGTGGAGATCCTCGTAGCAGTCAGATATTCAATGCCACATCCATTCCCAATCCTGTGGATTTTACCGCTCACCTTCCTGAGGAACAAGTAGGAGGCTACGCTTATCAGTCCGGGTGGATCACTCCCGGCGGCTTCACCTTCAACCTTTCGAAGACGGCACCGGCAAACTACCCTTACATCCAAGAGTTCACTCTTGAAGCCTACCCGCAGTACGGCGCACAGAACCTTAACTCGGCGACTAGCGTGAATTGCCGTTCGGGTGGGCTCATCAATGTGACCACTCAAACATCGGGGATGTTGGCCTGCACTCCCTCTCACGTCAATTCGACTTACTACCCCATGCCCATCCCTGGATGGGGGCCCAACGTGGCTGCTCCGCTGAATCTCACCCTGAACCTGAGCAGTTCAGTAATTGGAGGCTATCCGGTAACAGGGAATGATGGTCTTCCTGGCAACTACGTCTCGGTAGGTAACTGGACGGTCGCCACGTCGCTTCGAGAAAAGAACTTCGTCGGGTCGGGTATATTCAACGGATCTTGTGGTGGAAGCGGAGGGCAGGAGGTATGGACCGGGCCTTACCCCAACTTGCATCCGGATCAGGACAACTACCACTTCATCAGCGACCCAACATGGTGGTCATCGAATGATGGAACTGGAGCCTGTGGTGCTGCTGGCCTCGACCCCTACTGGGCCTACTCGAGCAATCTTGCCGCAGGTCTGCTTCCCTTCGGAGCCTACAACTTCACCGCCAATGCTACTGGCTTTATCGGAGACCTTTATGGTGTCAACATCTCCTCCCCCTCCTACTGGAATGATTCCCTCCTGCTCTGTGGGAATCAATGGGCGAGTCAAACCAACAGTGGTTGCGACACATCCAAGTACAACGTGTTCCTCTTCAACTTCGACGTGAGCAACGTCAGCGGCCCCAAGAATAGCCCACTTACTGGCTCATTCATCACGGTGATGACCAATGGTGTAGGAGATCCGTCACTTACCGTCTCGATGAATGTCACGGGATGCGGCCCGAATGGGGGACTCTTCTGCAACAATGTTCTGATGATCCTGACGCCCAAACACAGCACTTACACCATCTCCTTCACGGATCAGTTTCCCACCTCTCTCTTTGGCGGAACCGTGGCAAAGTATAATCCACAGGGACCTACCACGCACAACTACACTCTGTACCCCATAACGGGAAATGCTACCGTTTCGCGCTCAGTCGATTACTTCTGGAATCCCACCTTTAGCTCTTGCGCCCTGTCTGGAATGTGCGGGTGCCAGTTTAACTGTGGCCCTGGTGGCCTCCTTGGATGGCTCGAGCAGAATCTCCTGAACATCATCTACACTCTGATTGCCGCTCTGACCGTTGCAGGAATCGCCTTCTATCTGCACCGGAAGGGCGATGATCAAATGGCCGCACTGGAGGTCTCGGGTGGGTCTTTCTTGGTAGCGTCAGTTGGCTGGCTATCTATGGTGGCCAACTGGAACACCAGCGACAGCATCTTCCTGGCTCTGCTCATCACCGGGGCTTCAATTATCGCACCTGGGATTGGTCTTCTTCTTGTCACTCGGAGCGCTAATGGGGGGTCGCCTCCAATCGGAAGGCCCCTACAGCGAGCCGGAAAGAAGCCCCGCAAGCTCTTCCGGAACCTGAGGAGGAGCCTCAAGCGAAGAAGTCGAAGGAGAAGTCGATGAGGACTCGGCCACTGCTCCTGCTGTCGATAGCCATGTCGCTTCTCCTGATAATCCCATCTGCAAGTGCCCAGACAGTGACTCCGACCATAACCATAGTGGCTCCGGCCATCTCTACGACTCTCAATGTCTCTGCCAAGGCCTTCTTCGGTGTGAACATGTCGATCCTCTTCAATGGTCCGACTCCTTATGTCGAGAATGTCACCAAGAACTCCAGCATCGTGCAATTAGGCCCACGATGTCTTACTCCAGGCGGGGCTGAGATTGTCCGGACCATTTGGGCGAACCTGACCTTTTCGGCTCCGACAGACTACGCCAAGTTCGCAATGGGCGGCACCTGCTGGGCCACGGTGAACATGGCCAACTTCTTCTGGAACTACGCCAACGCCTCTTATGCGGCCTACTACCATGTCTCTTCCTGGCATCTTGCCCTTACCGGGACGACAGCAACGGCCCTCATGCTGGCCTACGAGAACTACATCGGGCAGGTCCGTTTCTTTTCCGTGTACGCGGTTTGTAACACAGGCATTTATCCGTGTGGCGAGGATCAATTCTTGAATATCGATGAGTTAAACGTCACTCCAATCCAACCATACTTGCACAACCTCGGAAATGCTACTGGAAAGCAGGGATTGACTACGTTCAGCCGCGGAGGTAATGGCTCTTACAATTATAATGAGTCCTATTGGGATCTCCCAGCATCAGGAGCCACCTATGCCAGCGACATGTGGCGCTTCACAGAGAGTGCCGACTACTGCATCATCAACCAGTTGGAAACGCCTTGCACGCTTTGGTTCGGCCAAGCCCAGGACATCTTCTATGGTGAACCTCACTCTGGAGGGGGCATAGGTGGAGGAGGCGGAGGAAGTGGCGGCTTCAACTACTGTTCGATTGCACCCATCTGGTGGTCACTCCTGCTGGTCCTGGTCCCGGTAGCCGTTATGGTTGTCCTGACCGAGATATACGGCAACCCGAAAGGTCGAAAGAAGTAGTGCTACTTCCGTTTCCGGCCCTTTGCCTTCTTTAGTCGAGCGTGAAGAACGATAGACGTAAGGGTGATTGCGGCCACTACTATCGCCAAGCCGACTTCGATCCACGGGTTGGAAAGGATCTGACTGATCGTTCCGAGCAAGGTGCTGTTGGTAGTGGCATTGGTCAGATGTACTGTAATGACGGTGTTGCCTGTGATATTTCCAATCGGAGCCGTGTAGGCGTTGTAGGCGCTTCCAGCATCTACCGCAAGAAGAGAATAGTTTACGATGCTATAGACGGAGAGATTCACCGTTCCGGCTGCTCCCGTGATGAGCGACCAAGATCCCGGGTAGGGTTCGCTCGCTATGAGAGTCACCAAGGCGCTTGAGACCGGCAAGTTTGATGCATTGAGAACACGCACCGTCAGAGTCGATTGTGTGACGTTGCTCCAGATGAGGTAGATGGTGACGTTTGCATTCACTTCCCCAGCCCCAAGATTCCAGCGAGTGGCATTGTGATAGCCAGTGGCATTCAAGAAAATGTCGCAAAATAGACATGCCGAGGTCGCATTTCCTGTCTCGGTGAACGTTCCCCCTGCATCTGTATAAGTCTTGCACGGATATCCTGTCGGGAAAGGACTCAAGACGTACTCACAAAACATGGACTGCACATTGATCCGCTTGAAGTAGTCCACTAGGTGGAACTCGGTAGCATAATAGTTGCCCGCTCCCGACTTGAGCAAGGGAGTTGCGGTGGCGGCCCTTCCTGCCACGACCACGGAGATGGAACTTTGAGGTATCGCGGTGTAGCCAGTGGCGTTTACCTGGAAATAATACGTGCCGTTGGGCCAAGTTACGCCAAAGGACTCAGTAGAAAAGAAGCCGCTCTCGTTGGCGGTGAAGACCCAGCAAGGCGCAGGCGGACCTCCTGGGAAACTGCTTCCGCAGTTATATTGAGTAATGGTCGCCTTAGGAACCGCCGCATGACTTTGGCTGGTGAGGACCGTAAAGTTGATCGAGTACTTAGGCGGGGTCGAAGAGGGAGTGGTCGAAGAACCCTGAACGAGAGGGACCAGCATCAATATCAGCAAGAGCAGTAACAGCAGACTTACTCCACCTTTCATCGGCTCAGTTAGAGGGAAGCCGATATTTAAATAGGTGTCTCTGTCTGACCTGCCGATGCCCGCACAGAGTAACCTCCCAGTGCCTCTACAGAAGGGAAATGGCTCCATGATTGGTTTCGTCGTGGCCATAGTCGTATTGATGCTCATCGCAGTCATATGGACTCTCATCGGTGGGCAGAATCTTTCGGTCAATCCCCCAAGCTGGCTCGGCAGCACGACCTATGTTGTGGGAATCGGCCTCGGTTTCCTCTTTCTTCTCTTCGGCTTCGTTGAACTCATCCATGAGGCGGGGATCAAGCAGACCGTAAAGAAGTCCTACCTCGTCCCTTCCCTGTTCATCTTCATCGGGCTTGTTCTGATTGGCTTGACTTTCTATAATGGCTCGATCGGTCTGCCTGGAGTGGATGCCCTTAGTGAGCTTGCGGGCCTGATGGCGGTACTCATCGTGGGCACCATCGCCTTCTTCGCAATGGACCACCTGCACGCCACCCACGCTCTTCTTGCCCCAGTCGCGGGAGGCTCCGCGGGTAGCGGGACTACTATCATCATTCAGAACAAGACGAGTTCGGGAGGGAAGGTGATGACCATCATCATGCTCATTATCATGATAGTCGTCCTTTATGTGTTGTATATGATCGTCCAGGATGTGATGGGTATCGTGAACGCCGCGAAGTGCGGTTTCATCCTGTGTGGGCTCTAGTCGGGAGACGAGAGAGGGAGATCCGGGATAGGTTCGCTCTCGTTGAGGCACCCATCGCAGATATAGACCCTGCGCCCGCTTTCGAGTGTTTTCGCATGCATCTGGCCAGGTTAAATATTTGGCTGTCTCTCCTTCTGTCACTATGAGGACGAGCGGCGTCAATCTAGCACCACAACAGCCGCCCGACCATAGCTAGCTCGTAGCTCTCATTCGCTTCGCCATGTCCATCGTGGTGTAAGGTTAGTTTAGCACAGTAGGCTGTGAACCTGCAAGCCCGGGTGCAATCCCCGGCGATGGCCCTTCTCTGCAAACAGGCGCGTAGAATTAGCGGTCAAGTTCGCTCGGCTCTGGACCGAGAGGCAGGGGTTCGAATCCTCTCGTGCCTACCAGGGATGGGGCATTGATGTAACCTGGACTAGCATCGGGGCCTTGGAAGCCTCTCGTCTCCGTTCAAATCGGAGGTGCCCCACTCGGACATACTCCCGTAGTCTAGCGGCCAAGGATGCAGGGCCTTGAACCTTGCGGCGTCAGTTCGAATCTGACCGGGAGTACTCTTTGGGAATGTTTAAATCCATAGATAGCTCTTAGTTCTCAGAGCCATATGAAAAAGACCCTCCGTCTCAAAGTCGATGTCGATCCCTCTACAGAGGAGGTCTTCCAACGATATGGAGAGGCCACGGCCAAGTGGGAAACAAGGGCCTTTGCCGCCATGTACTCCGAATGGAGACGGACTGGTGGGCGTTGGAAGATGAGCGCCTTGCGAGACTACCTACGTCTAGATGGACGGAAGTTGGTAGTCGACAAAAGGTCTCTCTATACTTATCTGCTGACGGAGAAGCCGACTCCTCGGAAAGGGAAGGTAGCTCGGGCATCGACTCCAGTTATGGTTCCATGCCCACCGGGTCTAAGGAGCCATGTATTTCTCCAAGCCTCCTTGACCGACCTTGGAACATCATTCGAAAACTTTCTCGATCCCAAGTTCAGGCAGGAACACAACGCCGAGCGTCGCCAGACGAATCGATTGCGGAGAAACGTAGCCAAAGCCAAAAAGATCGCCAAAGAGAGAGGTATGACCTTGGATTTGGGCATCGGCGCAGACCATGAAAAACAGATGCATCTTGCAGGCCATCCTCGGATACTCAAGCAATATCGGAGAGAGACGATGTTTTGGCCGCAAGGCCTTTCCAAGTTCAAACCATGTGCGAGATTCATCCATAGACAGGTGATGTTTAAAAACGGCAAGGATGGGCTGATCAATAGTATCGTGATGGATCATCCTTACGAGAAGGGAAAGCTGACGGTGCATCTGCCCCAGTGCTATGATCCTGTGCCTCCAGAGGGTAAGCCAGAGGTGGAAGGCAGTTATCGGTACAAGCTGCAGTGGCTAGACCGGCACTTGCATACGCTGTCGAAGGATGGACAGGGGAAGAACTTCCAGAAAGTAGGAGTCGAGTTTCATCACACTCCAGGGCATGCTGGACGCATGCAGTGGTACGCCCATATAGTACTGGAGGTAGAGGAAGCAGACCTAATCAAGAACCCCAGGTCTATTCTTGGAGTCCACATCGGAGAAAGAGATACTGCTACAGCCACTCTCGCAACTGCCACGGGCCTGAAGGGACCATCGCTCCTGCGGCAAGGACGGAAGCTCCGACAGGAGATCGACTTTCTCCACGCCAGGAGACGAAAGATGCGACAGGCCTACGATAGGGGCAATAGGGATACTCGGCCTGCGATGGAACGACTGAAGGAAAAGGAGATGCGACTGCGAAAGGAGGAGGCGCATGTGGTCTCTCGTGCAATCATAGACAAGGCCCAGGCGGTAGGTGCGGAAAGCATCTCAATGGAGAAACTATCCAGCAAGTTCCCCCGATTGGAAGAGAAAAATAAGGGGGCCGGATCAGATGCGACCAAGCAAGACCGTCAGTGGAACCGGAGGGTATTCAACTGGAACCGGGGTGTGTTTCAGACCGACTTGGCCTACAAAGCAAAGCTCGCTGGATTCCGGCTGGCGGGGAAGGAGGGAGAGGGAGTAAGTCCGGTATGGGACTCTCATACTTGCCCCAAATGCGGAGAAAGCCTTCCAGAAGAAGCCCGGTCCAGAAAGAGACGAACCTTGACCTGTCCCTCATGCGGCATTCTGAATGATGATGTGTCAGCCTCCATGATCGTAGCCGAAAGAGGCTACGAGTTCTTCCATCCTCCCAGGATGATTCCGAAACCGGATTACAATCCACCCTCTACCGGCCACGAGGAAAGAGGGGGTCCCCGGGGGTCTAAAAGGTTCCCGGCCAGGGGGTCAAAAAAGCCTTCTGGGAGGGGGGCGTATCCCACGTCCCGAGAGAACGAATCCGACCAAAAGGATAGCGTGCCACCCGGAAACGGGCCTATCCTTAGCACGACAAAGATCCCGGCAAATAGGCCAGAGGGAGCGATGGTGTATGCCGTCGCCGACAATGAAGGGCCTTCGCGGAGTAGTCGTAGCGTCGAGGTCGGAAAGGGAACGGCAAACATCCAAGCGACTGGCCCCGGAGGTGAGATCGAAACGACCGACGAGGTGAAGGGCCAGACCTCTGCGAGAGCCGACGTGATGACAGACCCACGGGAAGGCGCTCGCATCGGCGTAAAAACCGAAGCGGCTAACGCTCCTAAAGTGATCGAAAGACCCAAAGGAGAAGAGCCTCTCGAAAATGGACCTTCCCTCACGCCGGAGCCGAAGGGAAGCCGTCGCAACGGGTGAATGTACGTTCTACTGTTGGGACGGCCATATCTTCTCGAAGACCTCCGGCTTGAGTAAGTTGTCGCAATGGGTGAATGTACGTTCTACTGTTGGGACAAAGGTCCCCTCGACTACGTGCTTAGTGTAGGCATCGTCGCAATGGGTGAATGTACGTTCTACTGTTGGGACACCCAGGCGAGAAGGATCTCGTTGTCTCGCTCCGGGTCGCAATGGGTGAATGTACGTTCTACTGTTGGGACGATGTACGGGCCATCAAAGGTTTATATGGTTGGCCGCTCTTCTGAATGGCGTGTCGCCCGATCAAAAAGGTCCTATCATAGGTTCCTTTCCTGCGCCCAGGACCAAGGAGCAGTGGGTCGAGGAGTTCATCGAGAAGCTTCCGGGTCTGACTCCCAACGTCAGCTACAAGAGCATCAAGAGGGCCAAGGGGATCACTCAACTGGCCGACATCATCGCCACTGTCTATACGAAGGGTTTCGCTGGCGAGGGTCACTTCTACATCACGGTTTCGACACGAGGAACCACCGCAGAGGCCATCAAGATGGTGGAACGAACCCAGAAGGCAAATCCCGTTCCAGCCGAAGTCCTTCCGATGCTCCTCGCTCCCATTATCAGCGAGAACTCGCAGACTTACCTGAAGCAGTGGAAGCTGGGCTATCTGGACCTGACGGGCAATGCCTACATCAACTTCGATCAATATCTGGTCGACAAGGAGAATGGAGCCGACAAGGTTGCTCCTCAGAAGCGATTCCTGGTCTCTCTGAGCGCTCCAAAGACCTCCCGAGTCATCCTGGCGCTCTTGGCCTCTCCTGGCACTTCCAGCACGGTCAGCGGTCTCTGTGAGGCCTGTTCTGTGAGCCCCGCGGAGGCCAGCAATGTGCTTGCGGCCCTGGAGAAGCGGAAGCTGATCGCACGGGGAAAGCGTGGAGAAGTGGTGCCACCCGTGGAGTCCCAGGCGATTCTAAGGGAACTATCCAAAGAGTGGGCGCAGAGCGATTGAACTATTCCCGCTTTATATAGGGGCTTCTCTCTGACCTGTTTATGCCGAAGAGACGCAATTACGACAGGAAGGTGCCATTCGGAGTGGCGGTAATCTCAGTCTTCATGGTCCTGGTCGGGGTCATAATGGTCCTGGGCGGCCTGCTCATCATCGCGGCTGCCTTTCTAACCACTCTTTTTCATATGGGGGTGGCCACCAGTGGGGCGATGCTCTTCACAGGAGTCTATCTCTACGTGCTTGGAGCCGTTCTAGTCTTGCTTGGGATCATCGATGTCATCCTCGGATGGGGGCTGTGGAAACTCCGTTACTGGGCATGGATGTTGGCTATCGTGTTCGGTATAGTCGATGCACTCCTTGGAGCCGTCACTTTCGATATCGTACTGGTGCTGGTCGCCATTATCGTGGTAGTCTATCTGTGGTTCGTGAGAAAAGCCTTCCGGTAGGATAGATGGCTCGAAAGTTCTATTGAGAGGCCACCCGATGAAGAAGAGATACGCGGAGTCAGTCGCTACCGGGAGCTACTCGTTCAAGCACAAAGCGAAGGCCCTCTTCTACTTCTTTGGCCCGATTGCCATCCTCTCCTTGGGGATTGCCATGATCGATTGGTTCCAGGGACAACCAGGAGGTCAAGGTGGCTACTATGCAGGTTGGTTCATCTTCATGCTCGGAATCGGCTTGTTCCTTCTTGGCATGGACCATGCGCTCTTCAAGCCCGCATGGTTGTTCCTCGTGATGCTCATCACTGAGATCTACCTCGGCTGGTGGAACCTCTTCTGGACCGCCTTCAGTTTATCCTACTTTCCAGATGGCCGTTACTTCGTGAATGGAGTGGCTCTCGCCTACGTCGGTCCCTTCTGGCCCTGGAATACTGGAGGCGGAGTCGGAGTCGTCTTCGTGACTGCGTGGGAGTTCTACCTGATGATCGTAGTCGGTATAATCTTACCTATCATAGTGGCACTGCTGGCTCCAAGGGATGCTTCCTTCAAGACATCTTGCGAACGGGATTGACCGCAGTTTCAGTGCCGCGGCAGATACACGCTGGCGAGCTAGGAGTTCCTATCGAAGAGATCGGCGACTGCCTTGGCTGGACCTGTTCCGGGCTAACTCAGAAGGGCGGGATCTGCGCCTGTCCTCACCACACAAGAGTCGAGATGGGCCGCTATCCGGTTACTTTACCCACTTGACGAGATCCGCTACGTGAGTGTCGGGAGAAAGAAGGACTCTTTCGTAGTTCGCCCGGTTGACGCTCCCGAGAGAGCCTTTTGCATATAGACTCGTGTTCTTGCTCGTGTCCACAACCTGGAGCCTGCCAGAGTGACATCCTCCCCCGAACAAGTTCGGAGACTTCCTATGCGCTTCAAGCTCGCTAACCCCCCTACTTGTAGGGGGCCTGCGCTCGCTCCTCTCTTGTCAGAAAGAAACCTATATTTGAACTATGAGCGGTAGGTGCCGGATTCGAACCGACGCTCCCCATAGGAGTCTCGATTTCAAATCGAGTGCCTTCAGCCTAGCTCAGCCAACCTACCATCTATAGCGGCGCAGACAGGATTTGAACCTGCGAGGGACCGTGAGGTCCCCGGTTGGTTTCGAACCAACTGGCATACCACTTGCCTACTGCGCCATGTGGGAGCGCGAGGTCCAGGATTCGAACCTGGGAGATCCTTCCGGGTCTGTATCGTTTCCAACGATATGCGTTCGGCCTCTCCGCCAACCTCGCCTCTCCAGAGGCTCCTGCGAGATTTGAACTCGCCCTCTTCCACCTTACCAGAGTGGTGCCGCGCCATTCTCGGCATAGGAGCCAGTTGGAGAGCCAACGGAGGGAATCGAACCCCCGAACTCCGACTTACAGGGTCGGCGCAGGACCAACATCTGCTTCGTTGGCATAGAGGCCGGAGCGAGATTTGCACTCGCGGTGGGATCGCTCTGCAGGCGATTGCATTGGACTGCTCTGCCATCCGGCCATAGAGCCGATGATGGGACTCGAACCCATGTAGTTCCTTTACGAGAGGAGTGCAGGGCCACTTTGCTACACCGGCAGGGACCAAACGGCGACGGCGGGATTCGAACCCACGACCTCCATTAGGAAGCACCAGATTAGCGGTCTGGTCCGTTACCAAACTGCGGTACGTCGCCACATGCGGCGGAGATGTAGCTACGTTACCGACTTCGACAACCTGAACAGGAGGAATGCGATTTACCCCGCGTGGTCCCTGTAAGCGGACAGGTAGTGACCCTCTTCACGTTCCACGCAGGCATCGTGGAAGAACCCAAGACAAATACAGATTTAAATACTTCGGTCCACTTGCCGATCTCAATGAGTGAGCCTGTAGCGGTTGATTGTTGCGTCAAGAATTTGCGAGGGGAAAGCCAAGGCGAGAGCCACTAAGATGGAACTCAACGTCAAGACCGACCGCGAGGCCGTCAGAGAACGGCTCGGACTCGTTTTCACTGGCGGCTCGATCACGCATCTGATTGGTGTGCGTGGCTCAGGCCTTACGAATACCTCTCAGTGGCTCATCGAGTTTCTCTCAGAGGACCCCAACCGATTTTTCCTGACCAATCAGATGTTCTTCCACGATGAGGCCAAGAAGTCCAAATGGGGAGGGCTGTTTTCTCATGTGGGGGAGAAGCGCGCCATCATCGAGGTAGTCACTAACATGGCCGAAGTGATGAAGATCGCATCCGAGATAAGAAGCGGTTGGGTCAGTGGCCTTTCTCCGAAAGACCTTGATCGTTTAACGAATCGGGAGCCGGTTGATGGAGAACCAAGGTTAATGCTTGTCATCGATGAGGCGACCTACTTTTCAAACAGACTCCGAGGTAACTTGTCACCGACAGCGCAAGAGGATTATGCCAAGGCGCTCTTCGAGTTCGCGAAAGAGTTCAATATCGCTATCGTAATGACGTGGCACTGTCTGTCTGAGATTCCACCTTACTTCCTAAACCCGTGCGAGACGCTTTATGTGCTGCACAAGGGGGAAGCAACCAGCATTCCGATCATCCGAACTGTTTTGGCACCGCATATAGTGTCGATCCCGAAATCCACGTTGCCTTATGATTGGTGCAGCCCTGCTAGTTTCGATCCGGTGCTCTTTCCCGAATCCAAGATTAAGTACACGTTCGTTTCTGCTTGGCGAGTCATCAAGACTCGGAAGATCGATGTACAACGCAATCCCGAGGCAGTAGGAACGACCATCAGAATGGCATGATCATTTGTCAAGCCAAACGGAGCATGATTGCGAAGCCCTGGATTGCCCTTCTCACTGGATTGTGGCTCTTTGTCGGCCTGTTCTGTGCATGGTTCGCCGCTTTCTCGCTGGTGGTCATCTTACGCGCTCCTCTTGGATCGGCCATGTTCTGGGTCGGTTGGCTCCTTCTGCCAGTCCCTGCCCTCCTGACGTTGGAGATATACTCTTCCTTCGTGGATGAGGTCGTCTTAACCCACGGTTCTCGCTTCGAGCTAGCCGAGAGGTGGCTTCTATCCTTCGGCAACTTCAGAATCCGTCTTAGCATCCGTGCTGGCCGTGAGCTTTAAGTATCAGCCCGTCTCTTGCTGAGATTACTGCCATGTTGCTCTCCCCTCTCAAACGAACGAAGCGAAACGGTCGCTTGCACCGCTTTCGATATTGTGCCTGAACTGGCACAACAGTCGCGCTTGGGTTCGTAGCAAAATTGGTAATGCACCCGGCCCTTAACCGGGAGATTATGTGGGTTCGATCCCCACCGAGCCCGCTGGGTCTGTAGCTCGAAGGCAGAGCATCCGGCCTTTATCGCCCAGAGGCGGGTCGGAAGCCCCTCTGAGTGAAGGAAACCGGAAAGGTGGGGGTTCGAGTCCCCTCAGGCCCGCTGTGCGGCTCCCTTGTGCCCGGCAGTCGCCAAGGGCCAGTAGTTCAATCTGGGAGAACGCCCGACCGAAGATCGGCGAACAGTGGTTCAAATCCGCTCTGGCCCACCTATCCCGGCTTGGTGTAAAGGTGGCATCCGAAGCTGTAAACTTTGTGGGACTCTGTTCAATTCGGAGAGCCGGGACTTTGGCCTCCTTCAATGCTTTATATAGGGGCTTCCCTCTGACCTTCTTCGAGGCTCGAAGATGGGCTACACGCACTATTGGTATAGGCCAGATGAGATTGACCCAATCACCTTCAACGCCATCGTTCACGACTTCGATGTGGCTTATCAGAAGGGCCACGGTAGCGCGTTGTTGGCCGATGGATTGGGAAACGGAAAGCCTGTCATCAACTCCAAGGAGATCGTCTTCAATGGCAAGGGAGAGGAAGGTTCCTATGAGACCTTTGACTTCCCTCGAGTCCTCCCTGCGGAAGGGTACAGAGCGACCACGGATAGCAATCCCAAGCTCATTTTCCAGTTCACCAAGACAGGAGAGAGGCCCTACGATGTCTGGGTGGTCGCCGCGCTCATCATCGCAAAACACCATCTCGGGAAGAACATTGAAGTCTCCTCGGATGGAGGCAACGAGGATTGGAAGGCTGGCCGAGAGATAGTCCAGAGAACGCTGGGCTACGGGAAGGACTACGAGTTGGACGAGACGACAGGGAAGCTCGGACTTTGCGCTGCCTGCCTCGTGAAGGCGAACAAGCGCATGACTCAACACCGGAAGAGGATCCTGAAGGAGGCGAGTGTTGCCAGCAAAGCCGATCTGAAGAAGTTGGGGCTCAGCCGCTACTGAGAAGTTCTATCATGGCGAGTTCAGGTCTCTGCGAGAATTGCAAGAAAGACAAGTCTCCGGTAGATACCGTGGACCAACTGAGGGACATTTCCGAGAGGATTCGGGCAGAGCGAAAGGAGGTCTGGAAGGGCAAGGCAACCACGGTATTTTTCCCGGAGAAGGAAAGAAGGGAAAAACAACCGATCTCCCTGGAAGGGGAAGTCGATCTGAACGACATCGCAGGGCTGCTGGCTTACATCGCCGACATGATGGAGTGAAGATGGGCGATTCCGGTCTCTGCGGCGATTGTGAACAGAGGTCATTCCTGGCTGTGGAGATGGACACGGCCACTGGGAAGCCCACTGGGAGGATGGAACTCTATCAGGGGAAGGATCGGGATGAAGCCACCGCACATCTGCTCTACGCACGAAAGATCTCGAATGGTTACTGGAGGCTTGGACCCAGCGCACATACGGTGCTGATGCCTGGAACCTCTCCTACCAACCCAGGAAAGGTCTGGGTCATGATGAACGGCTCCAGGGAGGACATGTGGCCGAGGGCTATTGAGGAGGTCCCTGCTGGCAGAAGATGAGTCGGTGTGCCCAGAGGTATCGAATAGAGATTCGACGCCAGAGATGAACGATGCCGATCATAGAGATGGTATCTCGTGAAGAGTTCGAGAAACATCCGGGAGATCCGGACTATTGGGTAATTCCACGCAACGATGTGAGAGAAGGCAATTCCCATCCACTCTACATGCGCCGAAGCCACAAAGGGTTGGTCATTGGGGTAGGAGAACACAACCATTACGATGACAGCGATTTCTACGCTGTCGTTTGGAATCCGGAAAAGAAGCGACCCGAGGAGATTGAGTATGCTACTACCCGTGCCTGGACCTATCCGAACCATGCGGAGGCCGATGCCACTCCTGAAGTCCAGCAGGCCTACGTAGATTATGTCAAGGAGGTGGAGCGGAAGAATGCGCTCTTCAAGGCTCACGAGGAGGAACATGCAGTTCACAAGGGTAAGATGGTGAAGGTCGTCCGGGGTCGAAAAGTCCCTATCGGCACGACTGGGACTGTGATCTGGGAAGGCTCCACCAGCTATGCACCGGCTCGAGGGCCACGCAGCCCTTCATGGTATCAGCCGGAAGTTCAGCGGGTCGGGATCAAGACGGCTGATGGAACAGTCTATTGGACGGCTGGAACGAACGTCGAAGTCATCCTACCTACGAAGCATGAGGGTCTCTGCGATGTGTGCAGGCGAAAGGCCACATGAGTAAATCTGGCTTATGCGATCGTTGCTCCAGTGGCGAACACACTTACTGGATCGCATTCGACACCAATAGGATGGCTGACCTTCGCAAAAGATTCGCCGAAGGTTCTCGCTACAAGGTGATGCGGAACAGAAGTTGAGCAGGCGGGACCTTGAAGGTTAAATATTTGATTATCTCTCGCTACCTCCGCATGGAGAGAACCGACTGCGACCCGACTCGGCCCCTTAATGGCCGATTAGGTCGTAAATGGAGAAGCACCAGAGCCACGCAACGCCGAGCGCTCGCCTAAGCCGAAAGCACACGTTCGTTTTCTGCCCACGTTTGGGTCGTTACGTCCGCTACCGGACACAGAAGAACGAACACCGTCACGGCTCCTGCTGCCGCGGAACCCACCTGAGGTCCGGGTAAGATGTTCGGAGCCCGCCGTCGCCGAGCAGAGATCCTGGCCAAGCGTCGGATCAAGCGACTTCAGCTATTGATGAGGTACGATAGCCGAGATTCCGATCCGGAATTCTTTGCCGTCGGCCATTTCATCAAGCAGGACACCCGCTGGTGCGCCCACGGAAGACACTGTTGCGAGCCGCATCTGAAGAGCCGCTACAAGTGGAAGGGATGGAGGAAGGCCCGGGCTAAGCAACTGATCCGGATGGATGAGGCCATCAGAACAAAGATTTAAGTAACTGGCAGTCTCTTCCTCTGTCAGCCGAGCGGCTATAACCCCGAGGGTGTAAAACCCTAACCAACGAGGTGTCCCAAGAAACACAACCAGCAAGGCGGGCTCCGGGGTAGTATATTGGTTGCGTTCATGTTGTCCTCGGAGCCCCTGCCAAGACCGATTCTTTATATATTTGTCCTCTTCTGCTTGCTCTCTGATGACGACCACGGGTGGACAGGAATGGCGCTATGGCGCTCCCGTTCCGGGTAATCGTTCCCGAGGCGTCGGCCCTTTACTCGGTCTGCTATTGCGGTAGGAAACCGCGATTGGCACGCCGAGGTAGCGAAGCACGGTTAACCGCTCTCGCCTTAGAAGCGAGACTCTTAGTGGGTTCGTGAGTTCGAATCTCACCCTCGGCACTTTGGTCCCGTTTCCGAGCAATAAAGGGTGGCGTCTCAAAAGCGCTAGGTCGAAGGGCCTTCGTGGGTGTAACTCCCACCGGGACCACTTGTGCCGCTGTAGCTAAAAGGCGAAAGCAACTGGCCGTTATGCCCTGCGCCCTCGCCAGGGAGCAGGACACGGATACCAGAAGAGTGTCAGTTCGAGTCTGACCAGCGGCGCTATATGTAGGGTCGTCAATGGCTCGGCTGTGGATATTCCGCTGAGGACAGCATGAGATCCTCCCCGGAGTGAGTCGTATCTCACGAGCAAGGTGGATCAAGCGTGCATGTCGACCCGGGTTGGCTCGCCGATCTCGAAAGGGAGAAGCGGTCTCGGCACATTTCTTCTGAGTGAGGATGGTCGGATTTGAACCGGCTGAAGGTTGCTTGTAGGACAACTGGGCTCCCATGCCCAACATCCCCAAGTGGACCGATCGAGATTCGAACTCGAAGCCTCGGCAATGCCAATGCCGCGCTCTTCCATTGGAGCTATCGGCCCGTGAAGATTGTAGGAAGGACATGGACCCAGAGGATTCGAACCCACGACCTCCCGCTTGCGAGACAGGTATTCTTCCACTGAACTACAGGCCTATGATGGACTCATCCGGGATTTGAACCCGGGCCTGGGAGTTGCAAGCTCCATGTGCTTCCGGACTACACCAATGGCCCTTGTTGCGAATGTAAGCAGGTGTCGAACCTACGGCGGCACCACCGCCTTGCGAGCCGCCACTACGACTGCTGCAAAGACGGTGTTGACAATCACAATCGACTATAAGCTCGAAAGAATATAACGATAGCGGAGACAGGACTCGCACCTGCCGCGTTCGGCTTATGAGGCCGACCCTCCCACTGTGGGCGGTTCCCCGCTGATGTCACATATAGCGTTCTCGGCTTAAATCTTTCGATGTCATGCAGTGGCCTTCAGCCACTTTCTGACGGCATCCGGCGCGTTCCACATCCCTCTGCACCTTCTCGCCTAGTGGGGTCGGCCACAGGTCGGGCAAGCCGGATGCTTGTCATGCAGAAGAGTCAGTTTCACCTTGACTCGTTCAGCCATGCCCTCATCGAAAGGCGTGCCCATGTTGGGTCCTGCGTACCACGCTTGGTAGCGCCCATTGTTGATACCAGGAGCTTCCCCCGGCTTCACATTGACCTCGATGTAATCAGCCCCTTCGGACTCCGCCGCTTTCTGCCGAAGCGCCGCTTCTGCTCTCGATGGCTTCTCATACGTTATGCCCCACATGTATTCGCCCATTTCTTTCTCCTACTTCCCCTTCTGTTTGCCGAAACTTCCCCAGCTACCGAAGAGGAAGATGATGATGAGGATCGGCACGACCATCACAAGCAGGCCGATGTAAAGCAGGAAGGGCACAAGCCGGATGATGAACACAGCGCCTCCAATGGTGATGCCACTCATGGTAAGGCCGCTGATGAAACCGAACCAACGCCCCAAAATGACCCCTACTGCGGCTACCACATAGACAAGACCGATGAGGATGGCGACCATTCCATAGGTGTTGAAGGTCGAGGTGACGTTGCCAGTCATGTTTCCGACCACCTGCTTTAGTTGAGGAGGGGACTGGGCTACAATCCCATTGACCTGGAGGGCCATCAGGCCGAGAGCGATGAAGAAGATCGCACTCAGCACGAGGAGGACTGCGGCGACTATGGCAAAACCTCTGGAACGGTCGATCATAGATGCCATTGAGGGAGTCAGAGAGAAGCCCCTATTTAAAGCACACAAAGAGGGCGCAAGAGTAGGGACCAACGTGAGCCCGTTTCAGCGACATGTCACGGCCTCTGTCCGTCGTGTGACACCGACGGTTTAACCTCCAGCGGGCTCTATGGAAAGGCGATGCCGCCTGCGAGATTCGAACTTGCGCCGTTCTCCCGCCGAGAACGGGAGATCATAGACCGGACTATATTTGGCTATACCAAGGCGGCAGTACTCCCTGCGGGATTTGGACCCGCGTTTGAAGGTTGAAAGCCTTCTGTGCTTGAACCAGCCTACACTAAGGGAGCGTAGCCCCCACACCAGGAGTTGAACCCGGATCGCAACCGCTTAGAAGGCGGAGGCTCTATCCAGTTGAGCTATGTGGGGATAAGCCCGCTGGGAGGGACTTGAACCCACATCATCCCGGTTAGGAACCGAGTGCTACTATCCGATTAAGCTACCAGCGGAGGTGCGACTGAAGCAACCTACCGTCTTCGCCTAGCTCGTTCGAAAGTATCTGCGCGGCAACCGCGCTCAAGTGGGATTAGCTTCACTAGGGCTACCAGAGACAAAAGATACTTTAAATAGTCCGACCCCTCTTGCCTTATCTGATGCCCAGAAATGAGTACGCCGAAGACCTCCTGCTGGTGAATGCGCGGAACTACCAAGTGAAGCCTATGGAATGCAGTCATTCGGGGCATGACCAACACGACGCCCCAGACGTTTTTGCCGCTACGTTGCAGTATATCGAAGAGGATAGCCTCCATTTTGAAGCAATTCTCGGCCAAACGCCTCCTGATTTCATGTACGAAATACCTATCGAAGTGGATAACATTCCCGCAGAGAAACTTCCACGAATCATTGGCTTCGGTCCAGAGATTCGACTCTCGGAGAAACCGCTGCCATTCTCGGCTGAAGAAGCTTAGTACCGCAAGAAGGCTCCGTAGCCACTGAAGCCCTTTAGGAACATTGACCCTTCATCGGTCCCGGTTCCGATTAACGAGACTTCCGATCTAGTAGTTCGGGCAATCTCCGCTACCTCAACCGCATCCGGGATCTCACGAGACAGGAGAAGGCGTTCGACCCGGCCCGCTTGAAGCGCATCTATCACCTCCCTCTTCCCATAGGTTACGAGAGAGGCCCGATGGACCCGATCAAGGAAAGCTCTGAGGATGGCCTGTTCAGTCGAAATGCAAAGGTGCTCGAGCGTCTCAGCCGCCGTTCGAGCCAACTCTTTCAGGCCCGACTCGTCCGTATAGCCGATGGAAAAGAAGGGCTTGAGTATCTTCTGGGCCAGTCGGTAGTCAACAGATGATGTCTGGGCGAAGACATCCTTGGTCGATCCCGGACCTCCGAGCAGGATGCCCTGTAGGTGATCGGATAGGTAGAGAGGTAGGAGGCTTCCGTTGGCTCTCTCGGCGAGTCTCCTGAGATAGGCTTCGGTTTCATTCTCCATCGTTCTTTCAAAACGTCGTTGACTTTGACCTCCGGCATCGTGTTTGGATGGCAGGTGGGAGTCCAGATGAAAGAGGCTCTTGATGGAGGACCCAGACAAGATCCCAACTGTCGCTTCGGCTCTATCGACCACAATCAGTCCATAGGTTTCCGGCTCTTCCTGCATGGCTTCCACTGCATCCAGGACAAACCCACTGCCACAGCGATAGAGGTAGGTTCCCAGTGGATCTGGTGGCTCCACTACCACGCTGATGCCGTTTCCCACAAAGATGGCCAGTCCGTGAGGTGGAAGGGCTCGGAGAGCCCGCAAATGGCCCAAGAGGGCCGTTAGCGACTCACTGACGCCGTTCCTTGTCTCCCGGCTCTTGATATTCCTCGCTTCGACCACTTCAGAAGCTATCCTGGATATCGCATCCTGAAGAGACCTTCCAGGTGGAAGACAAAGCGTGACTAGGACGTTCGCATCTCCGGTGGCTGTTTGTAACTCCTTCAGAAGTTGGGAGAAGCGTAGTCGTTCGAGCGGACTTGCAGGATCGCTCCCGCCGCGGAGTCAGTAGATTGGCTGGGCCAGCAAAGTCGAAACGTAGTTGGCTGACATGGCTGAAGCAGAGACGGACAATTACTTAAACTTGTGGGCCGAACATGGACTACGGGCAGAAAGGCCTGTTTTCACGGCTTTCGAACGGTTATAAGTGCGAGCGGGAAGACCGAACTTGTTGAAAGAGAGGCATGGGAACTTGAAGCGCACAGGAGACCTCCCACTTGTAGGAGGATGGCACCCGCCCATTTCGTTAGTGGGTGTAGGTAGTAAGGTATATATACGTGCGTGCCTATACCTAATGTGAGGGCGAAAATGAGCGAACCAACCGAGCAAAGCGAGACCGACATGAGCGACATGAGCCGGAGAGAGTCTATCCAGGAGCGGACGGCGAGGACCCGCATCTGCCCCCTATGTGAGGATGTCACCCTAGAGGTAGAGGGAGACGGGTCTACCTCCACGCCGACATACGGTTCGGATTACTTGCGGTGCCCGGACTGCGGGTGGACCGGGGGGATGGACGGCTACGCCGAGGGGGATGGTCCGGACCTGATCGCAGGCGAGACGACTGAGCCGACGTACTACTATGTGCGCATGGGCGGGAGTCCCCCCGAGTCCGCCGAGCGATATACCTCCGAGGAGGAGGCATGGCTCGCGGGTGAGAGGATGGCTCAGACCCAGGCTCAGGCCCAGGGTCTCGACATGGAGTGCCTCGACCGCTGGTACGACGAGGGAGAGTGGGGATGCGATGGCACCGTGGAGTCAACTATCCACCTGGGCGGGGTCTGCCCCGATGGGGACACCGGGGCGTACTGGCCGGTGGTATATCGGGACCGCACGCCCGAGGACGTGGCGGAGGGGGAGGACTGAACCATGAGCGAGACAACCTGCTTGGCGATGCGAGCGAGCGCCGATGGACAGACGATGGACTGTGGCCACTCTGGACCGGATGTGTCCATGACGGAGGACCCGAGGGGGAGTCGGGACAACTTACCCTGCTGGGTGTGCCCCGACTGCCTCGCCCACCTCTGGACCGTGACTGATGGACAGGGGGGAGAGGTCATCGTAGAGGCCGACACGATTACGGAGGCTGTCGAGGTGGCTCCCGATGCATGGATGCAGGGACTCGACCCGGTGACGCACACCACATGGTGGCACCTGTCGGTCTACCCGGCAGACCCATCCCTCTCCATCGCCCGACGCAGGATGATGTGGCAGGATGTGACTGTCACGCAGGAGCCCGCAGAGCCGGATTGCACCGGCACCGCGCACGACTGGCGCGAGTCCCCGGCCCGGTGCCACGGAGGCGGAGTCGTGTACGATGAGACATGCCGGGTATGTGGGGCCGTCCGCACCGTCGACACCTGGGCGGAGGACCCCGAGACCGGCGAGCAGGGGCTCGGGTCCGTCACCTACCACATGGGTGACGACACCGACGAGGAGGCCTGAGCCATGAGCGAGAGAGAGATACGAAACTACCACGAGATCGCAGGTATGAGCCCGGACGAGGCATTCTACGCGGTGTACGGTCGTGTGCCTGATGCACAGGATGAGAAGGTCGGGGTGCACAGTCTTGCGTGCGCTCCACTGTCGTCGTGCGGGTGTGCCGAGTGCGAGAGGGAGGACTGAGCCATGACCGCCCACTCCCCCGAGTGCGACCAGGCCAGGGCCGCCTACAACCAGGCCGAGGATACCTGTCCCGCCTGCCAGGAGGCCTGCGCATGACCACCCCGACCGGCCAACCCCAGCCCCAGCTCGTCCCGATCCACATCCAGGCCCAGGGATACCGGTGCCTGCGGTGTGACCACACCTGGATCCCCAGGCGCATGGGGGCACCCAGAACGTGCCCCGAGTGCGGGAGCCCCTACTGGTCCGTGCCGAGAGGAGTACTCCCGCACGGACCCCGGCCACGGGGGAGCCTACCGACGGCGCCTCCCGCCGCCCCGGCGTAGGCCCGGACCCTCTTGCCTCGGCCCTTCCGCGTCCCAACTCACCCATGCATCAGGAGTAGAGATACCGTGCGTGACCAAAGAGTGGCGAGCGCATGCCCCGGATTCATCCGTGGGGAGGATGGCACACCTCCGGCCTTCCAATCGATAGCGGGTCCAAAAGACGATTGGGGGTTGAAAATGAACCCCTTAGAGAATCTATTCAAGGGCGTGTTCGAAGATGCGACTGGTGAGAGTCGAACTCACAATCTCCCGGTTATCAGCCGGGTGCTTTTGTCCACTTAGCTACAGTCGCATAAGTGGGCCTGATCGGATTTGAACCGATGGCCAAGTGGTTATGAGCCACTCGCTCCAGCCAGACTAAGCTACAGGCCCATGTGGTGGGGTTGGAGGGATTTGAACCCTCACCGACGGTTCTGGAGACCGCCACGCTACCGGATTACGCTACAACCCCTTTGCGAATGCGGATAATGCGCCGGGTGGGACCTGCCCCCACAAATCCTGGTTGGCACCCAGGTAGTTTTCAGTTGAGCTTACCAGCGCACTGGTTTTAAAACAATGAGGTCCCTATTGGGACCAAATACCTATGCCGCCGAAGTAGCCGAGAGCGTTGCGTGGACACATGGTAGGAAGAGGAGAGCCTACTGGATATTTAAAATCGCCTCCTACGTTTATATAGGCGCTTTCCTTTGACTCGACATGCCGAAAGCAACGTCGTGGGGCGGTCTGGTAGTCGTAGCGCTGTCGATACTCATCATGGCCACTCCGATTGGAATTACGGGTGGCAATCATGTCCCAAAGCCATCGCGTCCGATCACTGATGCTAAGCTTACATCGCCTCCTGTGAAATTGTTGCCACTGACGAGCCCTACTTTCTCCTTCACTGCATCTCCAAACCCTACCGACGTTGGCAAAGCCGTTACCTTCACAGGAACTCCGACAGGAGGAACCAGTGTCGCCCTTGATAGTACCATCTCAGCCGCAACGTATGGGAATTACAATCCGGCTTTTTCCGCCTTCGACAGTAACTTGAATGAGGTGTTCATCACCAACGCAGGTGCCGATACTATTACGGTGATAGATGCCAGCACGCATGCAATCGTTCACCAAATCCCGGCCAGTGTTGTTTGCGACGCGGGAGGCACGCCTGAAGGGAATCCGGAAGGAATCGTCTTTGACCCCAACAACAATGCACCAGATGGCGAGCTTTACGTGGCTTGCGAGAATGTGGGCGGCCCTGGTTACGTGCCTGTAATCGACCCTGTAACCTATACGACAATAGCCCTCATCCCAGTCGGTACTACGGGAGCGCAACTATTCGGTGTAGCTTATGACCCCACAGATGGAGAAGTGTTCGTAACGGAATCCAACGGCCTCTCCCTTGATACTATTACGTGTGACATCACTAGCGTCTATGGTGGGGCGGCATTGGGGTATCATGGGGATGCTGTGGCCTTTGATGCTTACAAGGACCAAATCATCGTGACTGAGCCATCTGGAAGCCAGATACAGGTCATAAATCCTGTTGGGTCCGGTGGAACGAATACGGTCCTGGCTACCATATCTATTCCCAGTTCTACGCCATATGGAATAGCCGTTGATGCGCCAGTTGGAGGAGATGCCTATGACCAGTGGGCTGTCGGTGACGACAACAACGGGGACATCTATCTCATCAGCGATTCGTCAGAGACGGTTACACATACCATCCATGTGGGGATAAGCGTCGATTGGGTTACGTTCGACCCCTCGCAGAGCGAGTTCTTTGCAAATAACTATGAGTCGACCAGTCAGGTTTTTGTCATCGCTGAGAGTACCAATACTCTGGTCGCCACTCAGACTGTAGGTGGGCAGTCCTTTTCAATACTGTACGTCTCGACAACCCATCAAATATACGTTCCCAACTTCGGCACCAACAACGTCAGCATCATTGACGACCAGCCCATCTATGCGTACAACTTCGGGGATGGGAGCTATCAAAGCGGAGCGGGCGCAACCTTTTTGGACGCAACCACACAGTACTCTGCACCGGGGGCTTACACGGTAAATGGCTGGTTCAATTCCACTGGCGGGAATGTCACCTCCTCGGTTGTTGTGAATGTTAACGTCGATACGACTATCAGTTCATTCACGGCATCCCCACCGGCAACCGATGTAGACATCGCCACAATCTTCACTGTGGCGACAACTGGGGGAACTGCACCTCTACATTATGCATACAATCCATTACCAACCGGATGTGTCACTGTTGATCTTCAGACCGATAACTGTGACCCCACGGCTACTGGGACGTGGCATACAATTATCTATGTTAACGACAGCGCAGGTTACACGGTGACGGCAGAGGCGACCGTTGTTGTGTCAAATGGGCCGGTGATCAATTCTGTCTATAGTCCTGCCGGTATCGTTATCGGTGAGACTGCACAGTTTCAAGTGATGGCTATCGGTGGCACTGGGAGCATCGCCTATGCTTACACCGGGCTTCCGACAGGTTGTTCAACGAGCAATACGGCAACATTGTTTTGTACTCCTATCAAGACTGGCACGTACACTATCCGGGTCTTTGCGAACGATTCCGTTGTGATCTCAGCCACACAGTTGTTCAATCCCATCACAGTGCTTGCCCATTTGCCTTCAGCACCGACCATATCCTTCACCAACTCAACCTCCACCAGCATCACTGTTAGCATCGCACATAACGCGACCCCGGTGGAAACCACTGTGATAGCATACGCAGCAGAACCGTGTAGGATTACTGCGGGTGGGAGTATCGACAATCACAGTTTCACCTACATCAATAATACCTCGGGTTACATTGGCTCGGTAAAGCTCACCGGCCTTGCTGGAGCCAAATACTATTGCATAGCCTCGGCCTTCGTAGAGGTGGGTGTCGTCAGCAACGCCTCTAATGTGATCGTTGGCGGAACTCTGGGAGTTACGCCCGTGGCACCAGTCTCCGTGAACGCCGTATCAACCACGAGTGGCTCAGCAGTGGTAACATGGGTCGATCCGAACAACGTCACGATACTGAACAATACTATCTACCTCAACCTTACCTCGTGCCCCGGAAAGCTCTCCGAGTTTTCCAAAGTCATCTCAGCAGGGAGGGGCGAGAACTATACTCTTACGAACCTGACAGTCGGAACCAAGTACTGCATCGAGATTACGGCCTGGGATGGGCAGAGCAATGCATCTTCGCCATACTCTTTCACCACAACCTCAGGTACGGGAATAGGGACTACGTCCACTAATGCGACTGATTGGATCATTGTAGGGGTGATACTCGTAGTAATTGTCGTCTTCTCCGCCCCGGCGATCTATTTTGTGCATCCTCGCTTTTTCAGACCCCGAGGAAAGCACTGAAAATCAACTGAAGGTTCATATAGATAGATGGCCCTCGCTTTTGAGCAAGGAGACAACAGCCGTGCTAGAGATAAGCGTCAAACAGGAGACCCTTCGGGAAGTAGTCGAGTTATTGTCGTCGGTCGTGTCGGAAGCCAAGATCACCATCACTTCGGATGGGATCAAGGCGAAAGTAGTCGATCCCTCTCACGTCATGATGCTCACGCTGGATCTCAACAAGGCCGCACTCGAAGCTTTCCAGGCTCCCATTGGGGAGGAGAATATCGGTCTGGACGTGGAGAAGCTGAAGGCGGTACTGCGTCTGTCCAAGCCAGGCTCAATCCTCAGGCTCTCCGAGCAGAAGAGCCGCATCGCTATCACCTTTGGTAACTTCAACCGCCAGATGGCCGTTATTGATCCGACCGGCCTTCCAGACACCAAGGTTCCATCGGTCACTCCCCCCACGACTATCGCAGTCAAGGTAGAGGACCTCCTGCAGGCCATCCGTGGCTCTGAAGCCATCACAGATCACGCCGAACTCTCAGTTGATCCCGAAAAGGGCTTCACGGTAAAGGCCAAGGGGGAGAACGATATCGTGGAATTGACAATTCCAAAGGTCGGCCTGTCAATGTTCGACGCTAAGGAGGCAGTCAGTAGCCTCTTCCCTCTCGATATGTTCGCCAGCATGGTCAAGGCGATACCCTCAACAGAGATCCGGCTCGGCCTTGGCAATGCATACCCTCTAAGAGTGGAGTTCGACTTCGCCGAGGGAAACGGAAAGGGTGTGTTCCTGCTGGCTCCGAGAGTCGAAGAGTAGTCCTTCAAATAGGGGCTTTCGTATCCTGCATCAATAGATGAACGCCACGCACCCGAGAACCCCCGCTGTTTACGACAGGGAGTATGTCAGAAGCGCTTCTGAGGCTCTCTGTTCCGACTGCAACCGCCCAGCCTTGGATAGAGATGGAGAGCGGCACAACCATCGCTACCTAGTCAAGGTCCGCTTCGATGGAATGCAGGATGTCCCATGCCCCTATCTCAGTCCGGCAAGAGCGCAGAAGAAGCTGAAGGAGACGATACTGGCCGAGATTCGGAAGCGCGTCCAATACAAGGTTGTGAAGGCCGGGCCTATCGAGATGAAGCTCTCTTCTGTAACTATGCTTGGATTGAATAAGGAGAACCAGTTGGTCAGGACGATCAATCTCTTTGATTCTACCGCAGAGAAGAAGATGCTGGATTCCATATGGCAGTCGCTCCTCAAGAACGAGTCGGCTACGATTAAGGGTATCACCATCGAAACCTATGCGGAATCGATTCAAGGATCTGGGAGTGGCCACTTCGCTTGGAGGCCAAGTGGAAACGACATCTACATGGAGATCGGCTATCGTATTCGAGACGATCCTGAGAGCAAGTTCCGGGTTGTCCATGTGGCCACAACCCACTGGCCTTACCGGAAGTGGCTGGATAGCTTGGATTGAGCGGCTCTGCCGGGACTTGAACCCGGTTCGGGAAGTTGACAGCCTCCCATCGTAACCCGTGGACCACAGAGCCATTGTAACTGATGCCAGCCCCCACGGTGAGATTCGAACTCACGACCGTTGGTTTCGAAGACCACTGCCCTATCCAGGCTGGGCTACGTGGGGATGGCCCCCGCATGGAGAATCGAACTCCAATCACAAGGTTCGCAACCTTGTTGCCTATCCAGATTAGCGATGCGGGGCTTGCGAACGCAAAGGTGCGCCAGGAGGTAATTGAAACCCCATCACACGCTTGGAAGGCGCGGGTCCTACCGTTGAACGACTGACGCTTGAAACAATGTGATCGGCCTAACGCCGATCTTGAAGTCCACGTCGCCCAAGTTCGGTCTTCGTGCCATCCTCCTCCTCCCTACAAGTAGGGAGGCTTCCTTGCGCTTCAAGTTCGGTCTTCCCGCTCGCTTTTATAAGTATTACCCAACACTCCCCGATATTTAAATATAGGCTTCTCTCTGACTGCGGCAACCATGAACGAGGTCTGTCCTGGTTGCGATGCCGCCCAGAAGGAAGTAAAGGCGGAGATGGAGGCCTTAAGGGGCACCCTCAACAAGGATGTTTCGACCTCCAAGAAGACGGCTCGCGAGTTGATTCGGAAACATGGCGAGGAGCCCATCCGGGGAACGCTCAAGAGTCACAAGAAGGGCAAGCATCTGGAGAAGGAACTGGCCGAGCATCTGACCGCGGGAGCCGTGGCAGAAGTGGCTCTCGATGTAGCTCTTGTTTGAAATGCCTACTGACGAGCCTCTCCGTAAGAGGGCGCTCACTTTGATGGAAGGTTTATATACTTAGTAGGTTCTTGTTATGTCACCCAAAGAGGTGCCAAAAATGCCAGCAGCAGCAGAAGGAATACTGAGAAAGATAGAGCCGAACTTCCCGGTGACGTGCGACGCATGCCACGCGGAGATCAAGCCGGGTGTGGCCCGGATCTGGAACGGACGGAAGAAGCCCAACGCAAAGAACTTTTGCCTGAAGTGGGATTGCCTTCCAGCCGATGTCAGAGAGGACGAGATGGATCGCTGGTTGGTCCGTGCGCTTGGACCCAAGCCGTCCAAGTCCGCCCCGACCCCTGCGCCCACACCTGCCGCCCAGCCTCCGACTCCAGCACCACCCGTACAGGCCCCTCCTGTGCCCACTCCGGCTCCTGCGCCAGCCAAAGTGAAGCAGGAGTTACTTGGAGCCGAGACGTTGAACCGTGGCACGGTTCTCCCGGCCAGCCACTCCGCTCCTGGGGACATCCTCCAGTCCGGTTTGAAAGTGGAGATTCCCCGCGACTACGGCTTCATGGAGGCCAGCCGAAGCCTTGGTGACTGGAACCCTGCTCTCTTGGTGAAGAACATCACCGTCAAGGGTGGAACCTACGCCAAGGAGGGAGAGACGCTCGAAGCCGTCCTCGAGCGAGTGACCTTCACGGTCCTCGCCGTGACCGCCACGGTGCCTCTCCCTGAGCCCCATGAGTCGGCGGAGGTTTACCTCGCCCGCCTCAAGTCGTCGTTGCCCCGCGGTATCGACGCCGAGGTCGACACAGGAGCCCGCGCCTAGCTCTACCACCACACCTCGAGGAGGGGCAACCTGCCCCTCTCAACCTTTTCTACCGGACTTTGTGGTTTATATATGGGCTTCAGTATGGAGTAAGTATGCCGAACTCGAAGCAGATCGTCATAACCGTCGGAGCCATGCTAACTGGACTGATCGCCACGCTGTTCCTGCTGTTGGGGGTGCTGAGCCTTGCCTATCCTTCCAGCATGGGAGCCCTTGGGAAGCTCGGAGCATTCCCTGGCAGTATGCTGGGGACTGCATCGGTAGCCGTGATCCTGTTGATCGGCCTGTCCCTTGTAGTTCTGATGCTTGTCGCCGTCGTCGTTGGCATCTATCAGAGCAAGGCAGCGAACTACCTTGCTGCCAGTCTCGCCTTCCTGGTAGGCATTCTGGGCATCTTCTTCGCTGATTGGGGTCTCGGAATTGGAGTCGTCGCAGCGTTCTTGTTTGCGGCTCTCGAGGCCTTCGTCTCGTAGATTCGACAGGTTGGCAGGACCCACATGGTCAGACGACACCGATTATCTGTCCATGTGGGTCGAACTCTTTTCGGTTCCCGCTTCCGCTTCTCCCTCTTCGTGCTTCTGGCAGGGATTATCTTTGAGATTCTAGGTCTGCTCTTCGTCCTGCTCCTTTACAATTCCACTATCGCCATCGTTTCCGGAACCAGCATCCCACTTCTCTACATTGAAATCATCAGCGTCACCCCTATCATTATAATAGGAACAGGCCTGTTATTGATATTAGTCGGCAAAGGGACGCAGATGCAGGTCAATGGAGCGGCCCTGGTCCTTATTGGTGCATCCCTCAGTTTCCTCTTTGACTCTTTGGGAGGGTTCGTTATCGGAGGCACTCTCCTTTTCATCGGAGGAGTGTTGTCGCTGAAAAGGTTTTGAAAATGCCGATATCGACTATCAACGTACTTCAGATGATCCACGCCAAGAATCCATTGACCTTCTCAGATCTTTGTCCTGCTTGTGCCGCTCAGATGGCTAAGCGAGTGTCTTTGCAATCCAACAATGCATTTAGCGATCCGCGGTCTCTCGCAGATATTTCCGAGCCTGATAGTGAGGGGCTATTGCGTAATGCGAGCGAGTGACAGCCTCCCTACAAGTTGAGGGCCTTCCCGCTCGCAGCCCTTTATATATGGGCTTCCCTATGAGTGATTGAGGGAACAAACATGCCAACAGCATTAGCAGTAGTAGCCGCACCAGCACCAGCCAAAGCACCCGCTTCAGGGACTGTCAGCGTGTCTGGAGAAGGAGTGTGCCCGAATTGCAAAGGAGTACTGAGATTCGCGCTGGTTCCGGCCAATGCCGCTTCAGCCCAGGCAATGGCCAAGGCATCGGTTCCAACCGTCAGCAGTTCGCCTACTACTATCCAATTGAAACTCAATCTACGCCCATTCAAAGCAGCGAAACGACAAACTAAGGCAGAGGCTATGAGGGGGAGGGGGAGTAAGAACGGAACGAGTCCAGTGGCATCGGCCCCGGCGAAAACAGTGGCAGCAACCCCGGTAGCCTCGGCAGTGGCGCTCAAGAAGGCATAAAGGCCGCGGGATAGGAACGGGTCACTTCTCAATGACCAGCAAGAGGCCTAGCCGTGTTTATACGTCGGCTTACGGAGGAGCGGCAGTCTTAGTTGCAGTCACCATCATCCAGCTTTTCGTGGGGATCTGGGAAGCCATAGCTTATCCGACCCTCGACTTCAATTACTTCATCAGCATGTCTTATCCGCAGAACTACACACTTTTCATACTCGTGGTTCTTGCGCCGACATTAGTGTCATCGATACTTTTCATAGCTGCGGCCCTCTCCCGATACAACTTTGATCTGCGCCCGTTTGGTGCCATTCTAATGGCCACCACTACCTCTATTTTCTTCTTTCTCGGATGGGAATGGTTAGTCATCGTGGCGGCACTTGAAATGGCAGGGTTCTCTGTGGCGATTATGTTCACCGTACCAGTCACCAAGAACGCAAGATGAGCATGGATGGGAACCAACGGTGCCCGCACTGTGGCCAGGAGATTCCCATCTCTATGCTCGCATCCTTAATGAACGCAGGAGATGTAAGAAGCGATCCTCATCAGGTCTATGCGTCGATGCGAACCTATCTCACTCGGGTCCTGGGGAAACGTTTTGCCCCTACAGGGGCCTCCTACTTCACCAAGGATACTTGGCCGCGGGTGGAACTGTACTTTCACCATCAGCGGCCCTATGCTGAGAATGAACAACGTGCCCTGCGGAATACACTCGATTCCTACTTTGACCCTCGCCGTGTTTCCATAAGTTGCGTTCAGAGGGCACCCTCTCCCGGACAAGGCTACGTCATATACTTGGCCTGGAGTAAGTGAGAATGATGCCGGAAGAAGGAGGTCTCTGTCAGGTATGCAAACTGCGGGGTCACGACTCTGACAATACTGACAAGCACCCAGTCGTCTTGAAGCTCGATAACGTTCGCAGCGTGGATTTTGACGAGGGAAAGGCTGGTTCGGTAGTGGTGAAGAACGTCACCATCTCAGAGACAAAGAAGAAGGTCTTTGGAGGCACCAAGACGATCCCTGCATCGGTCAAAGTGAAGATGGAAGTCGAAAGGATACTGGACAGAACGACGGCTACTCATGAAGGATTGGTGGATGCCCCTGATTTCATCAAGAAGTCCAGGGAACATCGGTTGATGCCTGAGGGAAGACTGAAGATTGTCGAGGATAAGAACAATCGTGTTCTGGTCCTGGAACAGGAAGGGCAGTGACGCACTATATACTTGGCCTTCCACCGGGCCTCGTGACACCCCCTCTAGTCTATCTTTTTGCCTTTGGTCTTCTATTCCTCATTTTGGGAGGCATTCTGTGGGCGATGGCCACTCGCAGGAAGCAGTGGATGTTCCGTGGCCTAGCTATGGTGGGAGTAGTGATGGCAGTCGTCTCGATCTTTCTGGCCTACGTGCCGATTTCGAACTTATTCGGGCCCTAAGATGATCGATGGACTTTGTGCTCCATGTCGTACTGCTCTCCAAGTAGCCAATAGCGCCTTGCAATTCCGGACGATTGGAGAAGTCCGTGATGAGCTTGCAGATGGCACGAGGACCTTGGAGGACCTCGCAGATCGGCTTGCGGTTGCGCCAAACTATGCGGGCAAGGAGGAGGATATGCACCGCCTTCATCGAGCCATCACTTGGTCGACCAGCGCCGAGATGTATCTTGACATTCTCAACACGATGGGAATGGAGATGGACCCCAAGCTGGCTAAGTATCCATTAAGCCGAGCCCGGACGGAACTTGGTGGAGTTCTGAGGTCGATGGACTACTTGAATGGCCGGGCTACCTCCAATCCAGATAATCCTCTGGTGACTTTCTCGAACTACTTCGAATCCGTGCGCGCCCAGACAATTGCCATCAGAGAGCGGTTGGATCGAGCCGCCCACAAGGTTTAAAGCCAAAGATGCCACCTTCATTGGTGGAATGGCCGAAGCATCAACTACCAGTGAACCCGAGCCTTTTGACGAGCTAGCCTGCAAGGTAGGTATCAAGCCTCCTTATGGTGTGCTGGCCGTCAAACCTACTGTGGGAAAGGACGGCAAGATCACCTTTGAGTTCAGAGATCACTTTCCTCCTGAGACGGATATAGTGGAGCTAACAGAGGGGCTTGAATGGAAAGGCAAGCCCGTCAAGATGGCCGATGTCATTCGTACCTACATGTTCCTCCACCTGATGGAACAGTTGGACGAAGGAGAATTGAAACGCATTGCCAAGGTCATCAATCCGAAGGCCTACAAGGACCTCTTCGAGAAGGACAACTCATCGATTTATGGGTGAAGAACTCAAAAGTCGGAGTCGAGGTTCGCACGTCGACTGGAAGGGCGGATAGCTGACCACGGCATGGATCTCGCCCAAGGTAACTGGCGGAACATACTCGAGGCTCTTGCCAAGGTCAGAAAGGATGGAAGATAGGGAGATCAACCTCTATCAAGTTGCAGATGCCACCGACCGACGAGCATTGGAGGCTTGCCTGAAGAACATCTCCCCCAAAAAACCCCGCCAGGATAGGATCGTCAAGCATAAAGCCAAGTGGAGCGGGAACTACACCATCTTCCAGGGGAGGGATTACGATGGGAACTACATCTATCTAGTCCGGGTTAAGGGTATCCTCAAGACATCCAGCTTTGACGTACCCGTGAACAATCTGGCTCTCCTCACCAGAGCGGAGAACCACTCGCTTATCTTTACAGCCGTACCCTCCACTATTTCCTGTATCGGGGAGGCTCTAATGTGGCTCGACGAGCAAGGCTCTTGGCTAAAAGGCTTTAACCCAGATGGGGCTCAGCCTCCCCGAGATCCCCGGTAGGCCCTTTGGGTGTTCTTCAGAAGCCGTGTGCCTTGAAGAGATAGCTCCCCTTGGAAGTTCGCTCCTCCCTCCCAGTACTTTAGGTCAAAAGTTAGCGCAGGGAACTTCTCTGCCATTGCCCGGATCACGAGGGAAGGAGGGCTCCAGGCCGTCAAGAACGCATATCCAATGTGGCCCTTGTCAGGGGAGTTAGTCGAAATTGTGACTTGATCGAGGCCCCACTTGGTCCCCCAGTGTTCCTGAGCCCATTCGTAACCCTTCTCGTTGTAGAGCTTCTGGAACTGCTCCTCACAAGCCTTGCAGAGTCCCGGTGTTGTCCCGCACGAGCCACATTCTGGAGGAGCATAGTACTCTCTGGGATACGGAATGAACTTGTCGGCGCTCAAGAGGCTCGTCTCCTGATTCTTCCTCCCCGTAGGATTCCCCGCAGGCCCCACGGCGAAGGCCATGAAACGTTTCAGATCGGCAGGCGGTCCCTTGACTTGCAGTTCGTTCTCGACCCAGTTCGGCATGACAAAGACAGGGATAGACACCTATTTAAACGTCTGGCGGCGAGCCCCAGCGTAGATACCACTCGCCCTCCCGGATCTGGACCATCTCATCTGGAGGGAACACACTGGCCACGCTTCGGGCTTTCTCCTCACTTGGGAGATAGATGCCAGTGAAGAGTATCTTGGGGTCGCTCTTGGGGGCAAACGCCGATACGACATACCCATCAAGGAGGCCATGATTCTGGCGGGCAAGGGCAACCATGTAGCTCATGCTCGGGCCATTCCCCTCGTAGTCGTTGGGATCGACTCCAGGATGTCCTACCATGAGGCGCTGAGCTACTGCAGGCGCAAGGCCCCTGAACACAGTAGGCATCCGGTATCTGCGAGAATTGTCGGATGCCCGATCCTCTCCAATTCGTACCTCTTGAGCCTTTTTCTGAAGTAAACGAATATAGCCGAACTGTGTATGCCGAACTCCCTTTTGGGAACACGGATTGCAGAGGGTTTGACTTTCATTCATCAATAGTGAAACATAGCAGGCAAAGTATATAAATGTAGGCTGTGTCGCCAACAGAAGAAGTGCCGTCCTCCCACGGATGAATCCGCGGACCAGGAAAAGATCCCGGTATCTCTGCCACCTGTGCAACGGCGGTCGTTTATATAGGAGCTTCTCCCTGACCTTATCGATGTCCGCAGGAGAAGCGCTCTGTCCAAGTTGCAAGATTAAGCTTGAGAAGCCCACCTTCGAGTCCCGAGATCCCTATCTTGGAGAGAGAGATGCTGGACGCTTCGTTGCTACAGCGGAGGAGAAGAAGCGTCTCTACAACCAGTGGGTCCGGTTCATCTCGAACGGGTTTCAGAGGAAAGACTTCACAAAGGGCCTCTATCACTATTTGACCCAGCACCACGGGGACTACGCACACTACAGCGAAAGCAGCTACTACGATGACTACTTCTCCGCTCCTGATCGGGCCGTAGGCTTTATGGAGTGGTTCATAAAAGAGACGCACATCCATCGGAGCATGGCTGGCGTTAATCGGCCTACCTATGCATGGCAGGACTTGGCCGATGCCATGAACGCAGCGATGCTGAGCGTTGCTCCTGCAATCGTCCAAGCTCTTAAGAAGGAGCAAGAGAACCGGGATGTGGCGACTGCACAAGCTTTGCTCGCCCAGCATGGCCTTACTGCTGAAGTGAAGAGAAGGGACTGAAGAAGTCGTCCCGGGGAGCGGTAGCCGTTCTCAGCGAGGATGTCAGGTATGCCACTACTGTTAGAAGCCCTCTACAAGTAGGGGGCCTGCGCTCGCCCTTCATTTGTCACGGAAACCGAAAGTAAATCGTCCAAAGTCGAAGGCCGTCCTATCGATGGGCCCATCATGTGGGTCTTTTCGGCGATCATGTCTCGATAGCGCCCCTCGACTTCGTATCCAATGCACTTCCGGCCAAGTAGTCTAGAGGCCAGGAGAGTCGTGCCGCTACCGAGAAATGGGTCAAGAATGGTGTCCCCTACAACCGATTGAGATCTAATGCACCGCATTGGAAGCTCCAGAGGAAAACTGGCTGGATGCGTGATGCCCTTATGCTCGTCAGCCCTGACGCCTGGAAAGGTCCATAGCTGATTGTGACTATCTCTCCATTGTTCCTTCGTTAGGAGGGATTTTCTCCTCCGTGCCTTCCGCTCCTCGCTCATCTCCCAGCCATCTGGAGGTAGCTTCCGCAAGATTCCGACAAACTCGGCCAGTCGGATGACTTGCCCCTCGAGGGGTTGAGGATAGGAACCCATGTAGAGGAAGCTCTCGCCGCCTGCATTGTGGGCGGTTCGGGTGGTCAGCCAGATATGTTGCCACTTGTACTCCGCCCCGAGCTTCTTCCGCCAGTAGTACATGACATCTTCGTAGATTGGGAGCGTGAAAGCGTGGCCGAAGAACTCGGCCTTCGAGTGGGCGTTGATGAAGTTGATGCACGCATAACCTCCAGGGGCCAGAACCCTCCAACATTCATCCCATATCGGTTCCATCCGTTTCAGGTAGGCTTCATAGTCGTCCAAACTCAGCGTGGGCTTCTCGATCTGCCCCTCTGACGGAACTGCTCCTTCGTGATAGCCCTCGTATCGGAGCCCCAATGCATAAGGTGGGGAAGTGGTTATGCAATCCACGCTCTCATCAGGTATCTCCCGCATGTTGGCCGCTGAATGGAAGAAGGTCCGGAAGTCGCCATTGGGACTGATGAGAGGCTCAACCATAGGTGACGTGGACCTTACGTCTGGAACGCTTCCGCAAGGATAGAAGATAAAGGCCGACAAAGACTAGCAGGAGGCCGACTCCACTGATGATGTCCGCTTGCTGGAAGAGATACGGACTATGGAGGCCGATGGTGATAGGGTCTGTATAGAAGTGCCACGTAAGTTCTCCTACCAAGCCAGCCCACACGACCAAGAGAATGAAGTCAGTCCAACCTGAGATGCTTTTGTTGAGCGCGAGAGCGACCAGGAAAACCAACAGCACTAGAATCAATATCGCGAAGAAGATCACGGCGTATGTCTGATTCACCAACGGAGTTGTCGTGTACCACTCGGCACCAAAGGCGAAGATCACCATTAGGACACCAAGATAGGCCAGCCAAGAGCCGATTGTATAGGAGGTGGTCACAGCCTAAGATGGATCAATCAGTTATGTGACATCCTCCTCCGAACAAGTTCGGAGGCTTCCTATGCGCTTCAAGCTGTCACACACGTAGCGCACGGCGGTTCCTGCTTCGACGACCGGACTCGCCTACCCTTTCGGGCAGGTGGAGGTC
>VFSW01000069.1_pt1 | contig 121632 bp, 89 predicted proteins | sample 5358111 | NCBI WGS metagenome assembly VFSW01 (sample SAMN11554181, study PRJNA540505) | mine drainage metagenome | isolation source: sediment from site ElyBrook_90M | place: USA: Ely Copper Mine, Vershire, VT | collected 2017 | reverse complement strand
CCGCCGGACCGTGGTCGCGGCCCTGCTCTCCTTCGTCCTGCCCGGGCTCGGCCAGCTGACCCTCGGCCGCCGCCGGTCCGCGCTCGTGTTCGGCCTGCCGACGGCCGCCTTCCTCGTCTGGGCATACCTGCAGGTGGATCAGGGCCTGGACGTGCTCGCCACGAGCCTCTGGGACGAGAGCTACCTGGCCGCGTTCTTCGCCGTTGTGCTCGTCTTTGGCCTGTGGCGCGCGGCCGCGGTTCTTCACACCTTTTACGCGGGCCTGAGGGGCCGGCGCTGGCGCGTCCTCGAGGCTGCCCTGGCCATCGTGCTCGTCGGCGCCATCGCCACGATGCACACCGTCGCCGCCGCCGGAGCGTGGCTCTGGTACGACATGGCCGTCCAGGTCAACCAGAACGACATGCTGGCACAGGCTTCTCCGACACCTTCGCCCACCGTCACCCCGACTCTGGCTCGAACTCCCACCGCCAGGCCCCAGTACAGCTTCCCGGGGGCAACCGCAGCCGCCCTTCCGTCGAACCCGTATCCGCCGAGCTCCCCGAGCGCGCCGCCCAACAAGAATCGGATCACATTCCTCTTGATCGGCGTGGACTTCATGGAAGGCCGGTCCCACTCGCTCACAGACAGCCTCATGGTCGCGAGTGTTGACACCTCCACCCGCAAAGCGTCCCTCGTCTCCGTGCCGCGTGACACCTCCGGCTTCCAGCTCTACTGGGGGCCCTGGGTCAGCTACAACACCAAGATCAACACGTTGCTCACCTCCGTGGACAACGGCCGGCTCAAGTCGCCGGACTCGGGCATCGTCACCCTGGAGAAGGAGATCGGCTTCCTGCTGGGAATTCCGATCGACTACTACGCGGCGATCGACATCGACGGCTTCGTGAAGATGATCGACGCCGTGGGCGGTGTGGACGTCAACAACAAGCACGCCATCAACGACCCGCCGTTCCTCATCCTGCCCACCGGCCCGGCCCATCTCGACGGCGACACGGCAATGCGCTACGTCCGGTCTCGCGAGCACGGCGGCAGCGACTACCTCCGGGCCGAACGCCAGCAGGAGGTGCTCAAGACCGTGGAGAAGTACGTCACGAGCGCGGCGATGATCCCGCAGCTTCCCACGCTGCTGTCCCTGGCCGGTGCCAACATCTCCACCAACTTCCCGCTCAAGACGGCCAAGAACTATGTCAAGCTCGGTCAGAAGGCAGTCTTCGACGGCTGCGTGCTCGGGCCGCCGTACAGCTGGCACCCGAGCTCGGACTCGACGGGCGGGCTGTGGACCAGCCGCCTGGACCTCAATCTCGTCGCCAGCCTCTCGGTTCAGCTGTACGGCCAGGACAGCCTCTACTACGGCCAGGCCGGCGTAAAGCCCGTCCCCTGCCAGTCATCATCGGATTAGAGTCACCAACCTATGGGATCGAACATGGAACCATCCACCGACGACACGAACCGATCCGACGCGCCAGAGACGGCCGCCAACCAGGAGGAGGCAGTGTCGAATGCGGACGCGGCCACCTCGGACGAGGCGGAGCGACCCGGCGCCGCCCTCGGAGGTCGCCGGCGCAATCTCCTGATCCCGGGGCTGCTCTCTTTTCTGTGGCCCGGACTCGGGCAGATCTTCATCGGCAAGCGCCGCGCGGGCATCGCCTTCGCCGTCCCGGCCGCGCTCTTCCTGGTCGTCGCCTTGCTCCAGGTCGTGACCAACCCGGTGCTCTTCGCCGTCAGCCTGTGGGACGAGTCGTACGTCGATCTCGTCATCATCGGCCTGGCCGTCTTTGGGGCCTGGCGCGTCGCCGCGGTGCTCCACGCCATGTTCCCGGCCGGGTTCAGGCGGCCCTGGCGCCGCCTCGAGGTCGGGGTGGCGGCCGTGCTCGTCGCCGCGATCCTGGTCGTCCACGGTGGCGTCGCCGCGGGCGCCTGGGTCTGGTACGAGACTTCCGCGTCGATCCAGTCCAACGACATCTTCGCCGTCGGCTCTCCCACGCCCGGCGCTCCCACGCCAACGATCGCGCAGACTCCAACTTCCTCGCCGACGTCCGGCGCCGTTTACACGGCCATCCCGGAGCCGACGCCGTCGCCCACGCGAGCCCCGGACCCCAACCGGATCACGTTCCTGGTCGTCGGCCTGGACTTCACCTCGGGCCGAGACCATTCGCTCACGGACACTCTGATGATCGTGAGCCTGGATACGGTCACGCATGAGGCCTCGATGATCAGCGTGCCTCGCGACACGACCAGCTTCCCGCTCTACTGGGGCGGCTCGGTCGCCAACACGTTCAAGCTCAACACGTTCATGAACACGGTCTCTCAGGGGAGGCTCAAGGCCCCGGACGAGCCGATCGTCGCCCTCGAGAAGGAGATCGGATTCCTCGTCGGCATCCCCGTCAACTACTACGCCGCGGTGGACATGGACGGCTTCGCGAAGGTGATCGACGCGGTGGGCGGCGTGGACATCTACAACCCCCACGCGATCAACGACCCTTCCACCGGCATCATCCTGCCGGCCGGACCCGCGCATCTCAACGGCATCGAGGCCGTGCTCTACGCCCGCTCCCGGGAGAACGGCGGCAGCGACTACATTCGCGCGAACCGCCAGCAGGGGATGCTCGTGTCGCTCAAGAGCAAGCTTCTGAGCGCCTCGGTTCTGCCCAAGTTCAACAGCATCCTGACGATCGCCAGCCGCTCCGTTGGCACGGACTTCCCGCTCAAGACGGCCAGGAACTACGTGAAGGCGGTCCAGAGCGTGAAGAAGATCAACATGTGCGTTCTCGGTCCGCCCTACAGCATCCACCCGCCCACGACCCAGACGGGCGGCAAGTGGACGAGCTACCTGGACATGAACCTGGTCGCGGGCGTTTCCGTGACCTTCTTCGGCGAGGACAGCCTCTACTACGGCCAGCCGGGCGTCACTCCAAGGGCCTGCTGACGCCGCGGTCGTTGCGCGCGGAGAGAGCCACCGGGCCGCTGTCATCTGAGTAGACTCATCCCGAGCAATCGGGGGCGGATGTGGAATCGGCTGCCAGCGGCGAGAAGGGGTCCGAGAAGAGCCTGTCCGGGCACGCGGATGCGATGGACGGCGCCCTCGAGACGGCCGAGGCAACCGCGATTGCCGAGGCACCCGAACCGGCCGAGGCGATCGAGGCGGCCGAAGCGAGCGAACCGGCCGACGTCCTGACCGCGGCCGAGCGCTCGCAGGTCGAAGCGGCCCTCCTGGCAGGCGAGCCTTCGGACTCCCGCCACGACCCGAGCCGGCGCCGCCCCCTGATCGCGGCCGCTCTTTCGTTCATCTGGCCGGGCCTCGGCGAGCTGACGCTGGGCCGTCCCAGAGCGGCCGCCTTCTTCGCCGTGCCGGCCGCGCTGTTCGCCATCCTGGTCCTCTACGAGATCGGCACCGACCCGGTTCTCGTGGCGACGAGCCTCTGGGACCAGACGTACGTCGTCGCCGTGATCCTGGCCATAACCATCTTCGGGGCCTGGCGGATCGCGTCCGTGCTGCATGCCTTCGGCCGGTTCGACTTCAGGCGCCGCTGGCGCTCGTTCGAGTCGGCAGTGGCCATCGGTCTCGTGGCCGCGATCGTCGGCATGCACGGCCTCGCCGCGAGCGGCGCCTGGATCTGGTACCAGCTGTCCGTGGACGTGCAGAACAACGACTTCTTCGCCGTCTCCTCGCCCACGCCGGCACTCTCCCCGACGGCGACCGCGAAGCCCACACCCACGCCGCCGGGCTATCAGGCCACCGCGGCCCCGGTCTGGGCCGTCAATCCCATGCCCGCCAGCTCGCCCAGCAAGCCCCCCAACCCCAATCGGATCACCTTCCTGCTCGTCGGCATCGACTTCATGGCCGGCCGGACTCACGCCCTCACGGACACGCTCATGGTCGTCAGCGTGGACACGCAGACTCGCAAGGTTTCGATCATCAGCGTCCCGCGCGACACCGCCGGATTCCAGATGTACTACGGGCCCTGGGTCGGGTCCATCTTCAAGCTCAACAGCGTCCTCTCGTACGTGGACAACGGCAAGCTCAAGTCGCCGGACGATCCCATGACGACCCTCGAGAAGGAGATCAGCTTCCTCATCGGGGTGCCCATCAACTACTACGCCGCCGTGGACATGGACGGCTTCGCCAAGATGGTCGATGCGATCGGCGGCGTGGACGTGTACAACCCAAGGAACATCAACGACCCGGACACGGGCATCATCATGACGAAGGGACCGCATCACCTGGACGGCGCCACGGCCGTGCTCTACGCCCGATCCCGCGAGAACGGCGGCAGCGACTACATTCGAGCGGACCGGCAGCAGGGCTTGCTCGTCGCCCTGGAGCGGAAGGTCCTGAGCGCCTCGGCCGTGCCCAAGCTCAACACCCTGCTCAATCTCGCGTCGCGCAGCATCGCCACGGACTTCCCGCTCAAGACGGCCAAGAACTACGTCAAGATCGGCCAGACGTTGACGTCGATAGAGAACTGCGTGCTGTCGCCCCCGTACAGCTGGCACCCCGATTCGTCCACGACCCGCGGGACCTGGACGAGCAGGCTGGACCTCAACCAGGTCGCCGGACTCTCGGTCGCGTATTTCGGACAGGACAGTTTGTACTATGGTCAGCCGGGCGTGAAGGCGACACCCTGCCTGACGTAGCGCCCACGGCTCACACCCAAGTCCTCGTCTGCTAGAGTCAGACCGCATCGTTCGAGGACGCCGAGGGGCGAAGGTCGAGGGACCAATGACAACGGATACGTCGCGCCACGTTGACCAGTCGAGCAGCCAGGCCGTGGGTCTAGACGTCGTCATCCTGGGCGGCGGAGGCCACGTCGGCCTGCCTTTGAGCCTCGCCCTTGCCCAGGCCGGGTTGCGCGTCGGGATCGTCGACATCGCGGCCTCGACAGTCGAACGAATCGGACGCGGCGAGATGCCGTTCCTGGAGTCCGGCGCCGACGAGCTGCTTGCCCAGGTCATGCCGACCGGACGGCTGGAGCTGACGACTTCGGCGGACATGCTCGACCGGACGAAGATCGTCGTCGTGGTGGTGGGTACGCCTATCGACGAGTTCCTCAATCCCTCGATGACGGTCTTCCAGAAGACAGTCGACCAGATCGCCCCACACCTGCAACCGGGCACGCTCCTGGTCCTGCGCTCGACCGTCTACCCGGGCACCACGGAGTACATCGCCAAAGCCCTCGCGGACCAGGCGTGCGAGGTGGACGTGGCGTTCTGTCCGGAGCGTATCGCCGAGGGTCACGCCCTCGAAGAGCTCTCAGGGCTTCCCCAGATCATCGGTGCGGACGAGCAAGCTGCCGGCGACCGGGCCGAGGCCCTCTTCCGCAACGTCACTCCGCACATCATCAGGACCACGACCAAAGAGGCCGAGCTCGCCAAGCTTTTCACGAACGCCTGGCGCTACATCAAGTTCGCGGCCGCCAACCAGTTCTTCGAGATCGCCCACGAGGCGGGCGTGGACTACACGAGCGTGCTGCGGGCCATCAAGACGGACTACCCACGTGCGCGCGACCTGCCGGGTCCGGGCCTTGCCGCCGGGCCGTGCCTGCTCAAGGACACGATGCAGCTCGCGGCCTTCACGTCCGATCATTTCGGCCTCGGCCAGGCGGCGATGCAGGTCAACGAGGGCATGCCCGCCTATATCGTGAGCGCCATGGAGAAGAAGTACGGCGATCTTCGGCGCCGCAATGTCGGTCTCCTCGGCATGGCATTCAAGGCCGAGTCGGATGACATCCGGTCCTCGCTAAGCTTCAAGCTGCGAAAGCTCCTGCTCTGGTCCGGGGCACGCGTCCTGTGCACGGATCCGTACGTCTCTGACTCTCGCTTGCTGCCTCTGGACAAGGTTCTGGCGGACTCCGAGATCCTCGTCATCGGCGCGCCCCACCAGGTATACCGGCAGGCCGATCTCCGGGGCCGCAAGGTCGTCGACATCTGGGGTCTCGTGGACGGGATCGATCTCTAGGCCCACCGTCACTGGAGGAGATGTGAAGGTACTCGTCACCGGAGCCGCAGGCTTCATCTGCGGCTACCTGGTCCCCGAGCTTCTCGAAGCGGGGCACACCGTCGTTGGGCTGGACAACTTCAGCAAGTACGGCGACACGGCCAAGAGCTACGACTCGCACCCCAACTACGAGTTCGTCCGGGGCGACGCCAAGGACGAGGCGCTGATGCGCGAGCTTGCCGCCGGCTGCGATCAGGTGGTCGCCGCTGCCGCGATGATCGGCGGCATCAGCTACTTCCACGAGTTTGCCTTCGATCTCCTCGCCGAGAACGAGGCCATCCTGTCCGCCACCTTCCGGGCCGCGATCGACGCCCGCAAGAACGGCCACCTCGAGCGCATCACGGTCTTGTCCTCGTCGATGGTCTTCGAGTCAACGGACGTCTACCCGACGCCCGAAGGTGCCCAGCTGACCAGCCCACCACCCGTTTCCACCTACGGCTTCCAGAAGCTGGCCTCTGAGTACTTCGCGAAGGGCGCCTGGGAGCAGTACCAGCTCCCCTGGACGATCCTGCGGCCGTTCAACTGCGTCGGCGTGGGCGAGCGGCGGGCACTTCGCGACGCGGAGATCATGTCCGGCAACGTCAAGCTGGCCATGAGCCATGTCGTTCCGGACCTGGTTCTCAAGACGCTCAAGGGCCAGGATCCGCTCCACATCCTGGGCCAGGGCAACCAGGTCCGCCACTACACCTACGGCGGCGATCTGGCCCACGGCATCCGGCTGGCGATGGAGAGCCCGAAGGCGGTCAACAACGACTTCAATCTCTCGACCGCACAGAGCACCACGGTTCTCGAGCTGGCCCACACCGTCTGGCGCAAGATCAACGGCGAGCGGCCGTTCAGCTACGTCTCGGACCCGCCGTTCGAGCACGACGTCCAGAAGCGAGTCCCGGACGTCCGCAAGGCTCGCGAGGTGCTCGGCTTCGAAGCGGCGACGACACTCGATCAGATGCTCGACGAGGTCATCCCCTGGATCCGAGCCGAGATGGAGGCCGGAAGGATCTAGGTGGGCGGATCATCGGGCAGCATCCGCATCCGCGTCCTGGGGCTGGCGATAAGCGTAGTTGCGCTCCTGGTCGTGCTGCATTCGGTGGACCTCAACGCCAGCGCGGATCTGCTCCGCCGGGCCAATCCCGCGTATCTGGTCGCCTGCCTGGGCGCCATCGTCGCCCAGGTCGTCCTCCGCTCCGTGCGCTGGCGGTTGCTGCTGCCACGCCATCGGGATGGCCGGCTGATCTCGCTGACCCGGATCCCTCCGGTTCTGCTCGTCGGATACCTCGGCAACGCCGTCCTGCCCGCCCGGCTGGGCGAGCCGATACGCGCCTATCTGATCGCGAGGCGCGAAGAAGTGCCCGCCCTCGAATGCTTCGGCTCGGTCGTGCTGGAGCGCATCGTGGACACCGCGACCCTGGCGATCGTAGCGTTCGTCGCCGCCCTGGCCGTGAACGCCCCCGACTGGATCGTCCGAGCCACCGCTCTGGTGGCCGTGGCATGCTCCGGCCTCACCGTGGCCTTCGTGGTGGTCGGCCTGGCCCCGTTCGTCCGGCTCGGTCGCGCCGTCAGCGCGCGGCTGGCGCCGCTCAGACGGCTGGATCCGCTTCTGGGCCACCTCGACGACTTCGCCCGGGGCGTCGATCGCCCGAGCCGGTCGTTCGCGATGGTGGTCGCCGTCGCCGTGAGTGCCATCTGCTGGATGCTCGACGCCTCGATCTTCTGGCTGGTGGCGCGCTCCATGGGCGTGGAGATGAGCTTTGCCGCGGCGTTGCTCGTGGCCGCCGTCACGATCCTGGGGACGGCCCTGCCATCGGCACCGGGCTACGTCGGCACGTTCGAGCTGGCCGCCTCGGCGACGGCGCAGACCCTCGGCGTCGGATCGGCCGCGGCCCTGGCGCTTGCTATCCTGGCCCATGCAATGACCGTTCTGCCGTCCGCGGCGGCCGGAGCCGTGAGCCTCGTGGCCATGGACGTCCGGCTCGGGCGGCTTGCCGCGGACGCCGCCGAGGCCGAGGCGGTGCCGGCTCCTGCTGAGGTGTAGCCGATGATCGAAGAGATGGCCCGCCCCGAGCTGTCGGTCGTGCTGCCCGTCTACAACGAAGGCGAGTCCGTCGCGCCCGTCATTCGGGGACTCCTGGACGGCATCCATCTGCCCTGCGAGCTCCTCGTGGTCTACGACTTCGACGAGGACACGACCGTGCCCGTGGCTCGGGCCCTGGCCGCCGAGCTCCCGGAGATCCGACCGATCAAGAACGAGTTGGGCAGGGGAGTGCTCAACGCCATGAAGGCGGGCATCGCGGAATCGCGCGGCAATTTCGTGCTCGTGTCGATGGCGGATGGCTCGGACGAGCCGCAAGTCGTGGACGGGATGGTGGCGAAAGCACGCGAGGGTGCCGACGTGGTCGCCGCGAGCCGCTACATGCGGGGCGGCCACCAGGTGGGGGGACCGTTCATGAAGCGGTCGATGAGCCGGGCCGCCGGTCTGAGCCTGCACTGGTTCGGCGGCGTGCCCATCCATGACCCGACGAACAATTTCAAGCTCTACAGCCGCGGGTTCCTGGACACGGTGACCATCGAGAGCACGGCCGGCTTCGAGCTGGCGCTCGAGCTTTCGGTCAAGGCGACGCTGGCCGGCCGGCGCCTCGCCGAAGTCCCCACGACCTGGCGCGACCGGACCGCGGGCAAGAGCAACTTCAAGCTCCGGGCGTGGCTCCCTCACTACCTCCACTGGTACTTCGCCGCTTTCCGAGGGCGGTTCCGGATCCGCCCGCGCCGCGACGAGTCGGCTTGACCGGCGATCGGTCGGGAGCGCCACTCGGAGCCCCTGTGGCATACTCGGGGACGAGGTAGTACTTCATCAGGGCCGCCTGCGTTGTGCCAGCGCAGCGAGCCTGTCGATTCGCAGTCGAGGTAGTCAGCCAGGATGGAGGTCGCAGCCGACACGGCCGCGGTGATGGTCACCCACAACGGCGGGCGCTTCATCCGCCAGCAGTGCGAATCGATCTTTCGCCAGACCCTCCTTCCGGCAGTCGTGGTGGTGGTCGACGACGCCTCCACCGACGAGACCCGGGACGTCCTCCGTGAGATCGCGCGAAACGCTCCCGTCCCCTTTCAAGTTGAGTGGATTGATGGATACGGCGAGTCGGATGTGAACACCAGAGTCGCCTCGAACTTCCAGCGGGCACTATCCGGAGTCGCCGAGTTCCAGTTCGTCATCCTCTCCGATCAGGACGACGAATGGCTCGACACGAGGCTGGCCGGCCAGCGGGAGGTCCTCCGGCACTCATCCAGGTCAATGCTCGTGGCGGGCGACGGCTTCCTGATCGACGAGGGGGGCACTCCTACGGGGGGCCGCCTGCGCGAGGTATTTCCGTTGCCCGAGGGTTGGACGGACCTGGACGCGGCCGGACGGATGCGAGCGGCGCTGCGCCGCTCCTTCGTGACAGGTGCGGCGTCCGCCGTAAGCATGGAGATGGTCCGCCGGATGATGCCGATCCCCCGGGGCTGGCTACACGATCGCTGGGCAACCCTGGTCGCGACCGCACGCGACGGGCTGATCGTCCAGGACGAACCAGTGATCAACTATCGGATTCACCCGGGCCAGGTTCTGGGTGGGAATCAGGCACAGACCGGCGCTGGCAAGGCCCGCTGGCGCCAGGTGCTGGAGAGAGGCTCCAGCCCACTGAACGCAGCTTCGCGCGCCAGGGATGTAGTGCGGCGCCTCAAGCCGATAGCCGTGGATCCAAAGACACGATCGGAACTCTCCTGGCGAGCCGTGCTCAGCTCCGCGATGGATCGCGCATGACCAGCTCCGCTCGACCCAACGCCTCCCCGTGGCGATATCGATCGCTCATCTGGAACTTCGCCCAGCGGGACCTCAAGTCGCGGTTCAAGGGAACTGCCCTGGGCTGGGCCTGGTCGCTCATGCTCCCTCTGGCAACGCTGCTGACCTACAGCCTCGTCTTCTCCGTGATCTTTAGGCTCCAGCCGCCCGACTTCGGCAATGGCCGCGCCGGCTTCTTTCCGGTATGGCTCTGGGCGGGCCTCATTCCGTGGACGTTCTTCCTGATAACCGTCAGCGTCGCCATGCCCACTCTGCTGGCCAGCGGTCCGATGCTCCAGAAGGTCTACTTCCCTTCCTATGCCCCGATCCTCGGCGGGGTGACGGCAATCCTGGTGCAGTCGGCAATCGAGCTCGCGCTCCTCGGCGCCGTGCTGATCCTGTTCGGCAGCATCGGCCCCACCTGGCTGCTGTTGCCGCTCTGGGCCGTCTTCTTTGTGACGTTCGTGGCCGCGCTATCGGTGTCGCTGGCGATCATGAACGTCTACTACCGAGATCTCGCGCACCTGGTGAACGTCGCCCTGCAGCTGCTGTTCTATCTGACGCCGATCATCTACCAGATCAGTCTGGTCCCGGAGTCATGGCACGGCATCCCGCTCCAGACGATCGTCCGCCTGAACCCGCTCGCGCTCTTCGTGGACACCCTGCGTGCGCTGGCCTACGACCTGAAGGTGCCCGACATCTGGACCTGGCTGGGCATGGTCGCCTGGACGGCCTGCGCGATCGGCCTCGCCATCCTGGTCTACAGGTCGCACGGTCTGGATATTGGTGAGTCCATATGACGGACTTCGCCATTCGCGCCGAGAAGCTGTCAAAGCGCTTCTGGCTGCACACCGAAAGGCGCACCGGCCTAAAGGAGCGCTTCATCCGGGGGAAGGCCCCAAAAGCCAAGGAGTTCTGGGCACTCCGCGAAGCTTCTTTCGAGATCCAGCGAGGCACGACGTTCGGCTTAATGGGCCAGAACGGTTCCGGCAAGTCCACCACGCTCAAGGTCCTGGCCGGGATCTACCGTCCCACCAGTGGCCTCGTCGAGGTCAACGGGCGGGTCTCGGCTTTGCTCGAGTTGGGCGCCGGTTTCCACGCCGAGTTGACGGGTCGGGAGAACATAAGGCTCAACGGCGCGATCCTGGGTCTCTCACGACGACAGATCGATTCCTCGATGGATCGGATCATCGATTTCGCCGGCCTCGGCGATTTCATCGACTCGCCGGTCAAGATCTACTCGAGCGGAATGTACGTTCGCCTGGGTTTCGCCATCGCCGTCTCCCTGGATCCGGAGATCCTGATGGTCGACGAGATCATCGCCGTAGGGGACGAGGAGTTCCAGAGGAAGTGCTTCGACTACCTGTTCGAACTGCGAAAGCGGGGATCGACGATCGTCCTCGTTTCGCACTCGCTGGGTCTCATCCGCGACCTGTGCGACCAGGCAGCCTGGCTCGAGCATGGTCAGATTCGCGAGTTGGGGACGGCTCGTACCGTGGTGGACGCGTACCTTGCCGACGTGAACGATCGAGAGGTTCGCGCCCACGAGGTTGATCATGCAGCGGAACAGAAAGAAGTGGTCGAGAATCGACCTGTTGAGCATGACTCGACCGCTGTGCCTGCTGCCGACGCACCTTCAGCGACGCCACAGCGTCCGGGTTCCGGCGAGATCCGAGTGACCCGAATTGAATACGTGGATCGCGAGGGGGCCACAACGTCCGTTCTCGTGACCGGGGAGCCGTGCACAATTCGGATGTACTACTCGGCGAGCCATGAGATCCCGAGCGCCGTCTTCGGAATCGAGTTTTTCAATGAGGCTGGCGTCAACGTAGCAGGGCCGAATTCCGGGCGCGTAGGCACATGGCCCGTCCGGCCCGGGGACGGGTATGTGGATTTCGCGGTCGATGAATTGCTTCTACAGCCCGCTAGTTATCGCGTGAGCACCGCTATCGTCGATCGAGGGCACACGTTCGACTTGGCGGACCGAGAATACGAACTGCGCGTTCGTGGGCGCGGCGATGAGGAGCCGGGGCTCACTCGAATGCCAGGGATTTGGAAGCCACCAGTGCCGACGCAGCCGGTCGTTTCATCGACGACTTTGGACGGGAGATAGCCAGTGCTTAGTCGGGAGACGTTGACCAGTATCCTGCTTGCGATCGCGATAGGAGAGGGTGAGCGCGCGCGCGATCTGGTCGCGACGACCGACGAGGTGGACGACGAGGTCCGAAGAACCCTGGAGGAGGCGCTGGCAGACGGTCTCACCGGATCGGAAGCAGCGGGAACACTCGGAGATGCCCTCCGATCCGTCGGCGCCGAGAGACACTTGGTCAACGAGTGCTACCGGGTGGCGTTCTACGCAGGTGAATCCTGGGCTTCCCTGTCCGACAATCCCTTCTACGCCTTCTTCACGGCCAACAAGAGCGGCCGTCCTCTCGATAAATGGGTCCACTACTTCCCGATCTATCAGCGCCATCTTTCTCGGTTCCGAGGGCGTCCGTGTCACGTGCTGGAGATCGGCGTGTACCGCGCCGGGGGACTCAAGATGCTGAGCCACTACCTTGGGCCTCAAGCATATCTCGTCGGCGTGGACATCGACGAAGCCGCTCAGACCGCCGCCGGTCCAGGCTACTTCGTCGAGATCGGCGACCAGGCCGACCCTCAGTTCCTGCGGGGTGTTGCCGAGAAGCACGGCCCATTCGACGTGATCGTGGACGATGGCGGCCATACAATGCGCCAGCAAGTCACCTCGGTCCAGACGCTGTTCCCACTTCTGGCCGATGGCGGGACGTACATAGTAGAGGACTGTCACACCTCATATTGGCCTGAGTACGCTGATCAAGAACCCGGCGAACCGACCTTCCTCGAATGGACGAAAGGTCGTGTCGACGACCTTCACGCTTACCACTTCTCGAAGTCTCAAGCGCTCGTTACGCCCTGGCAAACGGACCTTGCCGGCCTGCACATATACGACAGCGTCGTCGTGATGGACAAGGAGCATCACGCTCCGCCATTCAGTGAAATTAGCGGAACTCACGAGTACATCAACTATGATCGCCTGGCAGTCGCCGCCGAAGTCGAATTCGTCGCGACCCGCGATCGCGCTCTCCTGCACGCGGCGCAGATAGAAGCGATTGTCCAGGCACGAGCCAGTGACTTGGAGTCGCGGGCGGCAGAGGTCGAAGCGCGGGCGGTGGAGCTGGAGGACGCCGCGGACGACTTCGCCGCGCTGGCATACCAGGCGGATAGGCTGGAACTCGAGTTGCTCCGCGAACGCGACGAGTTGGAGCAGACGAGAAGCGACTTGCATGGTAGCTGGGGAATCATTCGGGAGATGAGGACCAGCAAGTCTTGGCGGCTGACGGCGCCGTTGCGGCGGGCCAAGTGGATCCTTCGAGGTCGGCCATGAGGATCCCCCCCTTGCGACGGGCGAAGCGGTTGCGAGTGCTCGAAGCACAGACCGGCGTCCACGCAGAGGGAGCCGACCATCTGGCGGAGATCGCCGCACCGGAACGGGTCGCGTTCGTGGCTCATTGGACACGCGACAGCCGGGTCAGCCGATCAGTGTTCGAACTCATCGCCGCTCTCATTGCGGATGGCTACTCCGTCGCCCTGGTGAGCGCGGCGCAGGGCGAGGAACCTCTGGCGTGGCCCGCCGCTGCGCCCCAGGGCTTGACTATCCTGCGACGTCCCAACCTGGGTTATGACTTCGGGTCATGGGCAACCGCGCTCGACAGGTACCCGGCAGTCGCCGGCGCGCAGGAAGTCCTACTGATCAATGACAGTCTTGCGGGCCCATTCAGACCGATCGGCCACATCCTGGGCCATTTCCACAACTCTAAAGCCGACGTCTGGGGCTTGACGGACACCACCCAGCACACGCACCACATCCAGAGCTACTGCATCGGTTTCAAGTGCCAGGTTCTCACTGAACCACCTCTCATGGAGTTCTGGCGGAATGTTTGCGTTGAGGCCTCCCGCGACGATGTGATTCAGCGATATGAGCTCGGCCTTAGCAGGCTCCTTCACCGTGAGGCCTACACCATTGAAGCGGCCTTCCGATATCAGAACGTCATCGGCGAGGGGCTCAATCCCACTGTACATGGGTGGAGGCGGCTGCTCGACTTGAACTTCCCATTCGTGAAACGAGAGTTGATCAGGAAGCCGGAGGTGACGCGAGACGGGACTGAGGTCTCGGCCGAAATACAGCGCCGGTACGGCATCGACATCCGAGACTGGATATGAACTGTCCACGGCTAGCAGCCCGTCACGACCGAGATCCCTCGTGCCTCGCCCTCTGACACGGGCTAGGATAAGGTCGGGTATGTCGCGGATTCGGGCCAGCCTGAGAAGCCGCGCTCGACATGCCGTAATGGTTGTTAACCCGTCCGCATTCTCCGGCTATTCGAGGTCGCCCGCCAACTTCGCAGCCTGGATAGATCGAGGAGCCGGAAGACAGGTAGCGGGTTTCCCGGACGTGTGGCGGAACCGGTTGGATCTGCCGTTCGCGTCCCCGGCCCGCGTTGCCGTCGTGTTCCACGTCTACTTTCTCGAGCTTCTCGATGAGATCCTGGATCAGCTATCGGCCATTCCGGTCGGTTTCGATCTGATCGTTACGAATGCTTCGGGAACACCTCTGGCGATCGAGCCTGGCCGTTTGCGTAGCGCCGTCAACGTGACCGTTCTCGACGTCCCAAACCATGGGCGGGACATTTTGCCGTTGGCCAGCGTGGTGAACGCGGGCCTGCTCGACCCGTATGAGATTGTCCTGAAGGTCCACACCAAGAAGAGCGACTGGCGGGCTCAGCATTCGCTGGAGGGAACGGGTGCAGAATGGCGCGCCCGGCTACTGAGCTCGCTACTCGGCAGTCCCGACAACGTCTCATCCATCCTGAGTGCCTTCGCCAGTTCGCCGGAGCTGGGAATTGTCACCGCGGATGGCAGCCTCCTTGGGCCGGAATACTGGGGCGACAACCAGTCGGTTACGGCTTCACTCCTTCGGCGCTTGGAACTGGACACTCCGCATGAGCTGAGGTTCGCGGCTGGCTCGATGTATTGGATTCGCGGTTTCGTGCTGCAGGGCCTGCGCGCCATGGGGTTGTCGGGCGCCGACTTCGAGCCCGAGGCGGGACAGGTTAACGCAACCACCGCCCACGCAATCGAGAGGCTGATCGGAATAGTCGCGACCGAGGCGGGCCTGACTCTGGTCGAGCGTTCCGCGCTCTCGGAGACAGCAGGAGACGGCTGGAAGGGCTACGAGGTCGGCAGTTCTATTCTGCCCCGCTGTCGCGTCATCCCCTTCTATCTTCCGCAGTTCCATCCAATTCCGGAGAACGATCGGTGGTGGGGCCCGGGCTTCACCGAATGGACGAACGTCGCGGCCGCCAGGCCGGTCTATCGCGGTCACGATCAACCCAAGCTGCCCGCGGACCTCGGGTTCTACGACCTACGGATGAAGGATGTCGTCGTCCGGCAGGCCGGCCTTGCAGAAGATGCGGGCATCGCCGGTTTCATGTACTACCACTACTGGTTCGCCGGCAAGCAATTGCTCGAAATGCCGATCCTGGATCGGCTGAGCGGCGACCAACGGCTGCCTTTCTGCCTGATGTGGGCCAATGAGAATTGGACCCGCCGATGGGATGGCCGCGAGTCGGACGTCCTCATCGGCCAGCGCTACGAGGAAGTCCCGGCCACCAGGTTTGTGGATGATGTCTTGCCGATCCTGCTCGACGAGCGCTATATGCGCCTTGACGGTCGGGCGATCCTCGCAATATACAGGCCCGGCCAAATCCCAGACCTTCCTTCGGTCATCGAGGACTGGCGCAAAGCCGCCCGCCACGCCGGGGCGGGCGAGCTGTTCGTAATGGGCGTGGACGTGGAAAAGGAGTTCCACGGCCTGACGGGCAGCCCGGGACAGATGGGCTTGGATGGGCGCCTTGGCTTTCCACCGCACAACGCTCTCTGGGAGTGGGTCTCCTTTGAACGAATCGAAGCAGCCAGACGGTTCGGGGGCCGAGTGCTCGGCTATCGGGCCATGGCCAACGATGCCGTTCGCCGATTGGGCGAAGGAGTGCCGGACGACTACTTTCCGGGCGTAATGGTCGGGTTCGACAATACGGCGCGCAGGCAACAGAACCCGGATATCTGGTACGGATCCAATCCCTACACCTTCCATCGCTGGCTGGCCGCGGCCGTGGCGGCCGTGTCTGGCAGAGAGGTCGACCGGCGCATCGTCTTCGTCAATGCCTGGAACGAGTGGGCGGAGGGAGCGGTCCTGGAGCCTACAGTGCGGTTCGGCAAAACCTTCTTGCTGGCCGTAAAGGACGTTGCCCAAGGATGACTCCGGCAGTCTCTGCTGGCCGGATGAGCTGCCGCGCAGCGAAGCCGGACGTAGACTGCGCTCTCGCCGGTTCGCGTCACCATCAGGGCCTGGGCCCTGCATTCTGTCTGGCGATGATCTGGCGGCCCGGGCGTCCAGCCGCCCCCATCCGCTTGCCCGGCCCAAGCGACTGGTTTCCCATGAGCCTGCTGGGCGCTTGCCCGGAGAAAGGTGGCCGCTGCCAAAGTGATCGCCGCTCTTGCGGCGTATGGGACGTCCCGCGCTGGCCTGGGGGGCATCGATCTCGTGATCTCCGGCACCGCGGCCTCACTGTGAGCGTGGGGCCATCGCCGCTGTGGTGGCCGCGGCTCACTCGGTTCCCGACGACCAGCAAGCGGCCCGGGTGGGAAGTCGCCTACACTGCAGCCATCGTCCACGGTTCCTTGCCTTGGCAAACAGGAGCGTCGTGAAAGTAGTAATCCTTGCCGGTGGTCTCGGCACCCGTCTATCGGAAGAGACTGCCTCCAGGCCCAAGCCGATGGTTGAGATCGGCGAGCGGCCGATCCTGTGGCACATCATGAAGACATACAGCCACTACGGCTTCAACGACTTCGTGGTCTGCCTCGGCTACAAGGGCTACGTCATCAAGGAGTACTTCTCGAACTACTTTCTGCACATGTCCGACGTAACTTTCGACATGCGGGACAACTCGATGAAGGTCCACCAGAACGCTGCCGAGCCGTGGCGCGTGACTCTCGTGGACACCGGGGCAGATACGCAAACCGGCGGTCGGATTAGGCGCGTCGCCGAGTACGTGCGCGACGACACGTTCATGCTGACCTACGGAGACGGCGTCGCGGACCTCGACATCGCGAGACTGCTCGAATTCCATCGAGCCCATGGCAAGCTGGCGACGATCACAGCCGTCCAGCCGCTCGGGCGCTTCGGCGCGTTGCAGATCGACGAGGACCTGGTCGGTGGGCAGCTCTCGGCTCCGGCCGTGCGGGCATTCCAGGAGAAGCCGATGGGGGACGGCGCCTGGGTGAACGGTGGGTTCTTCGTGCTTGAGCCGGCAGTGCTGGATCGAATCGAGGGAGACGACACCATCTTCGAGAGGACGCCACTCGAGGGCCTGGCTGCGGACGGTGAGCTGCGAGCCTATCGCCACCGCGGCTTCTGGCAGCCGATGGACGCGCTGCGTGACCTCCGCGTTCTCGAGTCGCTGTGGGATTCGGGCGAAGCGCCATGGGCGGCGTGGGCCAGCAATCGACGGATGCGCGCTCGGGTCTGACATGCCATCCCGTGATCTACTGAGTTCGCCAATGTGCTTGACTGAGAGCTACGCCGACCGCCGCGTCTTCCTGACCGGCCACACCGGCTTCAAAGGGGCATGGCTCGCTGAGTGGCTCGTGACCCTCGGCGCCGAGGTCACTGGTTACGCCCTCGACCCACCAACTGAGCCAAACCTCTTTTCCGCTCTCGACCTGGGGGCGCGACTCAAGCACGTGGTTGCCGATGTCCGCGACCGAGAACGCCTGGTGGCCGAAGTGCAGGCCGCGCAGCCATCGGTAGTCTTCCACCTGGCCGCCCAACCTCTGGTCCTGCGGGCGTACGCGGAGCCGCACGAGACTTTCGAGACCAATGTGATGGGGACCGTGAATGTGCTCGAAGCGGCGCGGGCCTGCACCTCGGTCAGAGCCGTCGTAGTCGTAACCAGCGACAAGTGCTACCAGAACCACGAAAGCGGTCGGCCCTTCCGCGAGACGGACGCCATGGGCGGCCGCGATCCCTACAGCGCCAGCAAGGGCTGCGCGGAGCTGGTCACGGCTTCATATCGCGACGGCTTCTTTGGTGATGGGGCGGCGGTGGCATCGGCCCGCGCCGGCAATGTCATCGGCGGTGGCGACTGGGCGGCTGACCGAATCATCCCCGACTCCGTGCGAGCCCTGGCGGCCGGCCAACCCATCGTCGTGCGCAACCCCGATGCCGTCCGCCCCTGGCAGCACGTCCTCGAGCCGCTGGCTGGCTACCTGTGGCTCGGAGCTCGCATGTTGAGCGGGGGCCGTAGCTACGAGGGTGCGTGGAACTTCGGACCGACCGACGACGCCGGTGACCATCAAGTGCGCTGGGTGGTCGAGCGCTTTCTCGGGGAATGGGGCTCGGGCTCCTGGGTAACCGCAGGTGTGACGGGATCGAAACCCCACGAGGCCCATCGACTGAGCCTGGATAGCGCCAAGGCGCGGGAGCAGCTCGGTTGGGCTCCCGTATGGGACGCTCAGACAGCGGTGCGCCGTACCGCCTCCTGGTACCGCGACTACTACCGCTCGCCTGCGGCCGCCCGCGACCTGGTCGATAAGCAGATCCGCGCCTACCAGGACGATGCACGCACCGCGGGGCTCCCCTGGGCCGAGGCAGAGACTGACACTGTCAGATGAGGGCGATCTAGTGACGGACGCGCGACACGATGGAGCAGACACCCGCAACGGGATCCTTGAGCTGGTGGGCCGGTACTACCGAGAGCGCCACGCCCAGCCGCCATTCGACCCGGACCGCGATTCCGTGCATTACGCCGGACGCGTGTTCGGCGAGGATGAGATGCGCTACCTGGTCGACTCCAGCCTCGATTTCTACCTGACGGCCAGCCGCTTCACGGAGGAGTTCGAGGCGGGCGTCGCGGACTACCTCGGTCTGTCGGACGCCTTGTTCGTCAACTCCGGGTCGTCGGCCAACCTCGTGGCCCTGACGGCGCTGACATCGCCCAAGCTTGGCGAGCGACGCCTCAGGCCCGGCGACGAGGTCATCACCGTGGCCGCCGGCTTTCCCAGCACCGTGGCGCCGATCGTGCAGAACGGCCTGGTGCCGGTATTCGTCGATGTCCGCCTGGGCGACTACAACGCCGACCCGGCCCAACTGCGGGAAGCAGTCTCGCCGCGCACGCGCGCAATCATGTTGGCCCACACGCTCGGCGCGCCCTTCGACCTGGACACGGTCGCCGAGCTCGTTGAGAAGCACAACCTGTGGCTGATCGAGGACAACTGCGACGCCCTGGGCTCGCGCTACCGGGACCGCCTCACTGGCACCTTCGGCCATCTGGCCACCATCTCGTTCTATCCCGCGCACCACATCACAACCGGCGAGGGTGGAATGGTGGTCACCGATGACGACGAGCTGGCCAGGATCGCCCGGTCCATCCGCGACTGGGGTCGCGACTGCTACTGCGCAGGCGGCGAGAACAACACCTGCGGCAAGCGCTTCGCGCAGCAGTTCGGCACTCTGCCCTACGGCTACGACCACAAGTACGTCTACAGCCACCTCGGCTATAACCTCAAGGCTACGGACATGCAGGCGGCCATTGGCTGTGCACAGCTTGCCCGCCTCGAAGGGTTCATCGCCGCGCGCAAGCACAACCACTCTCGCCTGCTCGAGGCGCTCCGCCGATATGAGGACCGGCTCGTCCTGCCGCTGGCACCGCCGCACACGGATCCGTCGTGGTTCTGCTTTGTTATCACGGTCCGGGACGATGCCGGTTTCTCGCGCCGGGAGCTCACGGGCTTCCTCGAAGCCAACCGCATCGAGACGCGAACACTGTTCAGCGGCAATCTGCTCCGGCACCCCGCGTTCCAGGTCATCGATCGGCGAGTCGTCGGAGACCTCGCGAACACGGACGTCGTGATGGAGCGCACCTTCTTCGTGGGTGTCTATCCAGGCATCGATGATGCCCGCCTGGATTACATGATCGGGGCCTTCGACCGCTTCATGGCCGGCGAGCGGGTAATCGGAGGCGGACCCCGGAGCGCGTCGGCGCCTGCCGACCGCTGAGGGCCCCTATGGCGGTAGTTCGCAAGATCCCCTGCGTGGTCCGGGCCGTGACCGATCACGGTGAACGCGTCTACACGGTCGAACTCAGGCCGTCCGTTGCGCTTGCGTCCTTCAAGCCCGGGCAGTTCCTGCATCTGGCCCTCGATGCCTACGAGCCGGGCGGCTTCTGGCCCGAGTCGCGGGTGTTCTCGATCGCCAGTTCGCCCCGGGAACGGGGCATGCTCGCGATCACCTACGCCGTCAAGGGCGCCTTCACGACGCGAATGGAGCGCGAACTGGCCCCTGGACGCAGCGTCTGGGTCAAGCTGCCGTACGGCGAGTTCGTGGTCGATTCGAGCACGGACGCGGTGTTGTTCGCCGGCGGCACCGGCGTCACCGCATTCACGGCGTTCCTGCAATCGCTCCGGCCCGACCAAGCCACGCGCGTCCTGTTGGTCTACGGCGCTCGCAAACCGAACCTCTTTGTCTACGGTCCGCTGGCAGAGGCCTGCGCACGCGACGTGCCGTCGCTGGAGTGTGTGCTTGTCTGCGAAGAGACCGACGGGCCATTACGGGTGGCCGACGAATGGCCAGCGATCGAGGCACTTCACAACCCGGTCTTCTACTTGAGCGGTCCGCCGCAGATGCTCCGAGCGCTGACAACTCAGCTATGTGAGCACGGCGTCTCGCCTGACGAGATCAGAACCGATGCTTGGGAGTGACGTGTGGGCGCGAGGGGGGGAAGGGCGCGGAGTCGAGCTGATGTGTTGCGACCACATTAGGGGTCGATCATTGATCGATTTCTAGCTCATTGCGATGGGCGGTTCCCAACGAGGCCCTTGCGCTGGCGTTGCTCGCAGTTGCGTCAATTCCTGCACCGCCGCGGCGGAATCACCGGAACGTGCAAAAGAGAAGAATCCGGACTGCGCTCCAGTTGCGTGCTCGGGCGGCTGCAGGCAGACAGGTTGCCGCGTGCACTCGCGAGGACAAATGCCAGCGCGCTACACGTGCAGCGTGTTTCCAGCCGATTTGATCCATTTTCCGGGCCATCGCCAAGGAAAAGCGGCGCTCCTCGACAAACCGTGTTCCTGCGAGAGCCCGCCAAGACGATTCGCTCGCGCGATGGCGGCGATAGTCGAACACGACTTGGTCATCCACGACGAGGGTTCCACCAGCCATCGTTATGTCGAGCGCTAGAGCCAAGTCTTGGACGACGTGCAGTCCCTGCCGGAAGCCAGCCGCCAGCATCCGATCCGCTCGCCATGCGAGGGACGGAAAGTACATCCAGTTGCCCCGCAGGAGACTAGTGGCAAGTTCCTCGCCAGTTAGCGTGCGGCGGCCCGTTCCCTTCGGTCTGTAGCGCCGCTTCGCTCTCTCGACCCGGCCGTTGACTTCTGCGCCGTGCTCATCGATCACATGCACGCCTGGGTGGAACATGGTTCCCTGTGGGAACTCCGCGACGGCCGAACGCAGCCATTCTATGTAGTTGGGACGCATGACGTCGTCGGCGCCCATCATGACGACAAGGTCGTGCTCAACCAAGGTAAGGCATTTGCTGAAGTTCCCAACGCCGCCAAGGTTCCTGTCGTTGCGGAAGTAACGCACCCTCGGGTCGTTCAGAGACTCAAACCAACCAGGGATCGAGCTGTCGGGGTAAGCGTTGTCCACGACCGTTAGACGCCAGTCTCGGTCCGTCTGGGCAACAATGCTGCGCACGGCGAGTTGCATGAGGGAGACGTCGCCGTAGAAGGGCAGCATTATGTCGACGGTAGCCATAGGAATCCTCGTTCTGGATCTTACCGGCGTCGAGGAGTGTCGATGCCGGCAAGTATATTCCTGCAACATTGCCCTTCAGCGTCCGCCGATCTGCCGTTGAAGACACGCCCTTCCGCCTGGAAGGTGGAGCCCCGGAGCGAATCAGCGGCCGCTCGGTCTCTGCCCCTGCCTGCGCGACCGGACCCGAACATCGTGTCTGGCACGATCAATCGGGCACTCTGGCCGCCGGTGAGCATCCAAGTCCCTGCCCGATACCGACCGGGATCATCCCGGGTACAAATCGGCGCCCGAGAGGCTGAGGCATGGTGCCCAGCGGCGACTTCTACGATGTGTTGCCGTGCTTTCGCCGCCTGATCGTCATGCAGGCGTTTCCCAGAGGCTCCGATGTGTTTTGTACCAGTCGAGGGTTTTCGCCAAACCAGACTGAAGGTCATGTTGCGGCAGCCATCCCAGAGTCTCACGGGCACGGCGACAATCGCCCAGGAAGACTGGACGGTCGCCCGGATTCTCGGCACGTGAACCGCTGTGTACCCCCGCACCAGATCCGGCCAACTCGACGACACGCAGCGCGACATCCAGCAGAGAGTGCACTTCAGGTCCAGCGAAATTGACAGTCTCGGGGAGCGGCCCCTCATGTGAGGCTAGTCGAACCAGACCTTCCGCCATGTCTGCGACGTAGAGGTAGTCGCGCGTCTGGCGACCAGATGACATTTCAATCGGGCGTCCGCTGAGAGCCGCGGTGATAGCGGATGGGACGAACCGTGTCAAGCGCTCGCGAGGACCGTAGACACTAAACGGACGTGCAACACACACGTCAAGAGCGGCAAAGTTCCGAAAATAGTGTGCCACCACCGACCCTGAAGCCTTCGTAGCCCCGTAGAGAGTGTTCGGACCGATTGGTGAGTTCTCGTCGAGCGGTGATGCGGCCGGCGAGTACTCAAAGCCCGAGCCGATAACGATGGCCCGGCCTACGTTCGACCGGACGCACGCGTCCAAGACGACAGCAACCGCCGTCACATTCATGCTTCCGTACGCCCGCGCGGCGTCGGCTACCCAGGTCGGGTTGGTCGACATGCAGTTGATCACCACGTCGGGACAATGCTCGGCCAACACCCTAGAAATGGCATCGCCATCGAGAGCATCAGCCAGAGTCACTACCTGCGCACCCTGGACGGCGTCGAGCACGGGGGCAATGGAACTCGGGTCACGAATCGTTGCCGCGACTTCCCAGTTGTCGTCAAGTAGCTGTCGCACGAGCTCCGACCCGACAAGACCAGTCGCCCCCAACACGACCGCCCGGCCTGGCCCGCTCATCGTTGTCGCACTCCCCATTCGTACGGGATCGACGGATCGAAGGGGTCCATGCGGTCTATCTCTGATGGATCATGCGGGAGGGTGGCGCAGTTGGCGACGATGGCCGCAGTGGTCCCAATGCCCTTGAAGCCATTCCAAACAAGTGGCGGCACCGTCACGAGGACGTAGTTGTCATCGCCCAGAAAGTGCTCCTCGAGGTTTCCACGAGTCGGAGATCCGGGTCTGTCATCGTACAAGACAAGCTTGATACGACCGACAGGGACGGCGTAGTTGAGCGTCATGGCTCGGTGGATGTGCCATGCTTTTACGATACCGGGATAGACAGTGCTGAAGTAGATCTCGCCAAACCCCAAGAAGTGTGGGGCGTCGGCGCGGAGCATGTGCATGATCGTCCCGCGCTCGTCTGGGATGCGCGCCAGCGGATTGACTAGGACGCCGTCGATTCGGGAATTCACGCCAACACCTCGCGATAACATTCGACCGCCGTCTGGAGACTCTCTTGTGGCGTGCACGCGGGGCCCACGCGTATCTCGTCCATGGCTCAGTCGCATCGAGCCACTGTTCGAGATCTCGCTTGGCGCCTCGACAACAGGAGCAAGATCCGACGGTCCCACCGGTCGGCCGACTCTCTGGACGACGTCGAAGACCAGCACGGCCTTGCTGCGCCCGCATTGAAGCCGGCAACATCCGCTCTCTCTTCCGAGGAGGGCGCACAGCTGAAGCGACGGAGCCCTCTACCGGGACAACTTATTCGTTGATGATGCGGTGAATAGCAGCCTGGCGCTCGAGAAGGCTCGGAGCGGCGGTGGCGAGCACAACGAGCCGTTCAACCTCGATGCCAATCCAGTTCGCCATCTCCGAGGATACACACCCACCGGGCGATGCCCAGATCAACAGGTCATCTCTCGTCATGAGAGGTCAGGTCCAAACGCTGAACTGAGAAAGCGCGACCCTACAACTCGAGAAGCCCTGCCGGCTCGGATAATATACTGCGGAGAAGCTCGCCACATCTCTCTGGGGGTTGGGCATTCCGATCAGTCGGGAGACACGAGACGGCGGCGCCCAGAAGTCAATGACAGGCAGGCGTGCGATTCGGCGAAGGGAAGCCCGGCCATGGCAGTGGCCGAGAGTCTTTCTGCGATCGCGAACGGCGCGCTCCGGTCTTGCCCTAGGAGCGCGCGAAGCGCGAGGGCATTCCCTGGAGCTGCGACCCGTCGCTCTTCGTCCCGGTGCAAGCCGCGGTACTCCCCAGCGCCACCATGGGTCCGCGGTCCGGGCCACCCTCCTGGACGATCCCACGTGCTCGCGTCCGACGAACCTCGGCCAGTGCCCGCCGGGCGGGCGACTGTTGGGCTACCCGCGCCGGCCCAATGACTAGGACTCGTTCTAGAAGGGCCAGCACTAGATCGATCTCGCTTGCACCGTGGAGCGCGGGCCCAGCACTGGACGGAATGTCGGTGCCGCGGATCAGGTCGACGGGAGGGACCTACATCTGCCGCGAGATGTGCTCTGAACACTGGACATCGTTTATCCTAGCCGGGCACGTGCTACTACTCTTGCGGCCGCTGCAGAAGTACTCTTGCGGCCGCTGCAGAAAGCCAACGGAACGGCCAAGAGCGCCGTCGTCGCTTCCCTCCGGCCCAACCACATTGGTGGATACATGCGCGAGCAGCTCAAGTACTGGGTAATCCTGCGGGCCTGCAGTCGCCACTTGGAGACGGCGGTCCTTGGCCAGTGGAGGTGACGTCGCAGGTGGGTACACTTCAGCGCTGGGCCCTCGGACACTGGCCTCGTCATCGACAGAAAGTTGCGTACCTCATCGTCGGTGGGTGGAACTCAGCGTTCGCGTATGCGTGTTTTGCCGTCTTGTACCACCTGCTGAGCGACCGACTGGCGCCTTCGTTGATCCTGACGGTTTCATTCGCCGTGGCTTCGGTGAATGGATACCTGACGATCCGGTACTTTGTGTTTGGCCCAGCTCGCCACCCGCTCGTGGAATATCTTCGCTATCAGATGGTCTATCTGCCTATTCTGGCGATCAACGTCGTGGTTCTGCCTCTCGCACTGATCTACACACCCCTGAACGCGTACATCGTCCAGGCGCTGTTCACGGCCGTCGCGGTTGTGCTGGCCTACCTGGGCAACAAGTACTTCACTTTTCGCAAGCCGAAGACGAGCGGATAGCGAGGGCCGATCGACTCAACGCCGGAGCCGAGCGCTTGCTGCCAACCCGCCGGCTCGCAATAGGGGGCGCCTCCCGTCCTGGAGCGCGCCGCGTCTTGCCGATTCTGGCCTACTCCTGCGGACTCGGACTGCCCTGGGCTTCTCTGTGGCGACCTCTAACTCGTGGTTGGCGCTCACGCGCGCGGCATACTTGCCGACGACGACGATCGGCCCGGCGACCCACTCATCTTTGGAGGCCGCCTGATGTCGTCCGTGAGCCAATCCGGAAAGCAGCCATCGCCCAACGAACCGATGCGGTCGGGCTATAGGCGTGGCCAATTCCGACGTGTGCCACTGGGACAAGACCGCGCTCGAACCCGATGCCGGGCTCGTGAGAGCCACCGGTCAGCGTTGGGAACGTCCGGCCGTCACTCTGTCCAGTGCGCCCTGATCCGTCGCGGCCTCAAGGCCCACTGGTGACTGCTCGATGCCCGTGTCCCACGCGCCCGGCCTGTCGTCATTGGCGCGGTGGGACTCTTCGGCCATCAGATGCATGACAAACGAGCTGAAACACAATTGCACTCCCGCCACGACGAGCGTGGCGGCTACGATCGTCGGATGCACCGTGCCTTCTGATGGGCCTCCTCCGGCGGCGATGAAGCCCATTACTACGGCCGACTGGATGGCGATCCCCGCCGCAGCCAGGGTCAACCCGGCGATCAGGCCGTGTTCGAGACGGAATCGGTTGAGCGTCCAGCTCACCAGACGACTACGTATGGTCGGGTGGGTCCGGCTGATCAGCAACTTCGCGATAGTGCCGAATACGAAAAGCGAGATCCCGCACAAGGTCAGCATTGAGCCGAGAGTGAGCCAGTGGACGCCGAGGTAGATCGAACCGATACTGACGGGCCCCGCGGCCAGCAATCCAACTAGGAGTGCCCCTACTACGAGCATCGCCAGGGCGGGGATGAGGAATAGATGGTCAGGGGCGTAGGTGGCGATGAAGCGCACGTGACGCCAGCCATCCCTGAACGTATTGAGGTGTGGCGGGCGGTCTCGGCCGTCGGGGTAGAGGACCACCGGCACCTCGCCGACGCGAAGGCCGGAGAGGACGGCGTTTGCCACCATCTCGGTCGCGAACTCCATTCCGGGTGTGCGTACCTGCATGCGGCGGTACCCTTCCGCCGTGAACGCACGCATGCCGCAGTGGAAGTCACCGACCGGGGCGTGAAAGGCAATGCGGGCGATGAATGAGAGAATAGGATTCCCTATGTATCTATGCGATCGAGTCATTGCGCCCGGCCGGATCCCGCCCTGGAAGCGATTGCCCATCACGAGGTCGAAGCCGGATCGGATCTTGTCGACGAAGACCCCCATGCTGGACCAGTCGTAGGAGTCGTCCGCATCGGCCATGATGATGATCTGGCCCTGGGCCGCTTCGATTCCACCCATCAACGCCGCGCCGTACCCGCGACGGTCGACGTCCACCACTCTCGCGCCAAGGGACCGGGCTATCTCCTGCGATCCGTCGGACGACCCGTTGTCGCCTACCACCACCTCGCCGTTGATGCCCAAGTCCCGGAAGCAAGCTTGCGCCTTCCGAATGCACGTCGCGATCGTGCGCGCCTCATTGAGACACGGCATCACGGCGCTCACTTCCGGACGGGCCGAAGCCGCTTCACCCATGACTGTCTAGGTCTCCTACTCCACAAGCTCACCAGGAACGAATGCTTCCGGCCGCAGTAACTCAGCCGGCCCGCCTGGTCGTCCCCCCTCGTAGTCGGGCCCCTCGAAAGGCCGGCTGCTCATCCGGCGGACCGAGATTAGGTTATGCGGTAGAGGCTGGCCCGGCGATTATACGGTCTGGTTCAGTCGGCTGACATTCGACAACCTGCGATGTCAAAACCGACCATCGCCGCCACCCAAGGTGCGTCGGTAGGGAGCCTGTGGCCGGCCAGTCGATCTATCATTGCACTGCCCTGGTTGGCCCAGAGGACGGCCCACCCAACCGGCAATCCCCGATTGATGCCAAGACCGCAGATGGCAGGTACGCACATGGGAACAGCACGGATGGTCGACAACGGCACGCCGACGGCCCAGCCGACGGAATCGCGAACTCGCGGGGGGGCGCCTGGCGGTTTCCCGTGGCGTACCCTCCTGCTCCCATCTGTTCTGTTTGTACTCGTATTGGGATTGTCGGCGACGGTCGCGGTCAGGCACAAAGCCCTTAACGCGTACGACGAACAGGCCCACTTCGACTACGTCGTACAACTCCAGCAGGGCAACTTTCCTGTGCCGGCCGGCCAGCGATACGCCGAAGAAACGATCCAGACTTGGGCGTGTCGCCCCGTAGACAGTGCGATGTCCGTGGCACCATTGTGCGGGGAGCCCAACTCGGCCAGTGATCCGCGGCTGCCTTTCGGGGGGGTCAACTATGAGGCGACAAGCGGCCCGGTCTACTACGCCATAGTGGCGGGCGGGTCATCCATCCTGAGCAATCTTGGAATCAGCGACCTCACCGGAGCGCGGCTTGTATCTTCGCTTCTCTACGCACTGGGAGCGGCGGTCTTGCTGTTGGTAGCACAGCGGATGGCATTCTCGCCGCTCGCAGCAGGGGGAGTGATCCTCGCGGCCGCTTCGACCGGGTTGCCCGTAAGCGTTGGCGCCGCTGTGACGCCGGACTCGCTGGCGTTCCTCATGGTCGCCGCGGTAATAGCCTCAGCACTCTTGACTCGCACGTGGCGGGCCGCGGTCTTGGCCACTGCTCTCGTCGGCGTAGTCGCCGGACTGACGAAGGGCAACTTCATCGTTGTTGCCATGCTGGGCTCGATGCTGCTGCTCCTTCGCTGGGTCTCCCTCGAGCGGCCCACGTTGTCCTGGCAAACCGCGCGACGACTACTGGCAGTAGGCCCAGTCGTGGCCTTGCCGGTCCTGTTGAGCGCCGCGGGCTCCTTCGGGTGGGCATCTCTGGCCGCAATGCGAAATACGACTGGCGCCCCCTCAGACGGGGGAATGAGCGTGATGCTCAAGAGCACTCTCGGACCTCATGAGCGCGTGGCCGGAGAGCTGTCAACGTTGCTGCACCCCAACGCGCCGGCCGGGTACACGGTACTCAGCAATCCTGTGCTGGACGTGGTGGGCCAATTGGTGGTCCTCGCGGTTTTGGGTGCATGCCTGTGTGCCTGGCTCTGGCGCATCGATGCAGACGTGCGCGGGTTGATCGTGCTCAGGTCGGTCGCCCTCACGATTCCGCTTTCCGCAGTCGCGCTGGTAGCGATCTTCTGGGTCTCCAGTGGCGGGGCGGCCGCCACTTCCGCCCGCTACGGGCTACCTTTTCTTGCGGCGGCAAGTGCGGGCTTAGGTGCGTCGATTCAGCGCCGGGCCGCCGTCCTCGTCGGAATTTTGGGCCTGGCCGTCTGGCTATACCCATGGGTTGGTCTCTTCCTGCAGGGATACCTCTGACCAACCGCCCAAGACCATCAGATCCCGTTCTGGCGCTTGGCGTTGTCTCGAATGATCACAACGCCAACGGCTCCTATTCCAGATCGGTTGGGTAGGAGGTCTGGATCAGCGACCCCATATCCACGGGCCACGTGACCGACGATGGCCCTACCTTCTCCACCATTACGGCCGACATCTCGAAACCGACGGCCTTCTCCGAGTCAAGCTTGCCGTCGCGAATTATGAACGGGAGTATGTACTCGGGGTAGTCCAGGATACGCTGAACGATGCGGAAGCCGGTGGCGGCGTTGAACAGGGCATCCCATGCCGTATCCGAGATTCGCCAGAAATCCCAAGGATTGTCGTGCATGCCAATAGTCTGATGTGTGGAGATCCATGCCTTGCCCCCGAGCTTCAGGACTCGGTTGATTTCGATCGCTACCTTCCACGGCATGAGGAGATGCTCGAACACGCTGGCCGACACAACGTAGTCGAAACTCGACGGTTCGAGCACCTGCGACATGTCGTGGGCGTCGGCAACGATGTCGACGTTGTCTCCCGGCATGATGTCGAGCACTATGTACTCTGCGACTCTGAAGGCTTGGCTGAGATCGATTCGGCTCCTGTCCCTGCCACCGATGTCGAGCACTCTCGCTTCGGCGTGCTGGTTTACGATCTGTCGGAAGCTCTCGTATAGCGCCGTCGCACCGTAGGTCGAGGGGTAGTACGAGATCCGGTCGTCACTGAGCTCTTTGACCGACGCCTCGACCGTCCGTCCTCCCTTCGTTCGGAACTTGACACCCAGATCCCAGGTGAATCCCCGATCGAGCAGGGCCTGCAACTGGAAGCCGGCCTCTGCGCCGATCGCCCCGTAGTCGAGGCCGATGTCGCCTCTCTGTTGGATGCCCTCCTGTCCTATCAGTGAGACTTCGACCAACGGGTCGTTCGGACTCAGGAACCAACCCTTGATGACCAGAGTGTCGTAGAACTTCGTTAGGCAGTCAGCCACGAACTGGTAACCATCGCGGATCACGTTAGCCTCCGGACTTCTTCTGTTGGACCGTCACAAGCGATTCGCGCAGTGATCGTTTTGCTTCTCGGAGCGTCTGAACCGCCCGGGAGATCGTGGAGACTTCCGACGTAGGAATTGGCCGGCAGTTGCTGCTGGTTGGCGATGGTATGCCTCTTCGAACACTGCCGGAGGGCATTTCCCGCGAGGACCCTGACAGGCAAGGGTTCGCATCGGCGAGTTCAGCGGCCCTAACGCCTCAGCATGCGGGTCAGCGCACGCAGTGGCATGGTGCCGCGCCATGACTTGGACGCAAGGACTCCTGCCAAAGTCTTCTCGCAGTCAGAAAGGGCGTGCTCGCGTTCGAGAAGAGTCTCCCCGAAGGCGCGGAGCGTCTGTTCGCTCGCCGAAAGCGCGGCGTTGAGACGCTCGGCCTCGGCCGTGGCCGCCTCCCGGCTCGCCGATAGCGCGGCATTCCAGCGCACATCTTCGGCCGCCAAGATATGACCCTCGGAACGGACCCCGATCTCTGACCGCCAAAGATCCTCAAGCGCCAGGCGTTCGGAGGCAACGTCCCGTCCGCCTGCGAGAGCATGCAATGACGACAACCACTCCATGAATCCAATAGGCGCGTCTGATCCCGCCCTAGTCCTACCAACGAGATCGTCGAGGATCGCAGAGGCGAGGCCGCCACAGGATAGAGGCACCTGCGGTAATGGCTGGGCTACGCTCGTTAGCACCTGTAGGCTGAAAAGAATCCCTCGAAGTGCCACCCAGTCGGTCGCGACGGGTACGGCCCAGATCCACTCTTGGTCGAAGGGCCTAATCTGCCCGCCGTCATCCATGACGTTCAATGGAGTCAACTCTACGTGCTCACCAGAGACGCAGCGGGGATCGTGATCTGATTGCGCGACGAGTGTCTCGTACCAGCCTTGTAGCGCAGCGGCCGCATCGGACACGGACCAGCCTGACCGGTTGACCGACCTAACGAAGAGCAGCCATGCAGAACGTCCTGGCTGTAGGGGCTCTGAGCCGAGCTGTTGTGTCAACGGCGGTACATCGCCAGACATTGGCCGGAGCCGAGGATGCTTGACGCAGACGCCGTCGTCAGAGGTGCACATGATCGTCGCCTTCGCGAAACCTGGAGCGCGCTGCACTGCATACGACCAGGCAAACTCGCGCTCGTCGAGCACAGCCGTGATAGAACGCTCGTCGCGGCTCGCGAGCACCAGGAACGAGTTGGCGAGCACCTCGAACGCGCGCTCGGACACTATTGCAGCCCCGGTTTCCTCGAGCGAGAAGGGGGGAATGCCCCGGTGCTGGGGGTCGTCATGGAATGACGCGGCTACGAGGTGGCCCAGAGACAGAAGTGACGACTCCGGCGCCTTGGAGAACCGAACGACCGATCTGACTACCTTGTAGTCAGGCAGCGGGACGAGGAACTCCGTGACCGGCAGGCCGGCCTCGGCGAGGAGTCCCCTGAGCTCGCCCTTTGTGAAGGTTCTCGGGCCGTTCGGAGCGTAGCCGTTGTTGATCCCGATGTAGGGCTCGCCCGTGTGATCCTCCGCCGCACCGGCCAGATACTTGAGGCCGAGCCGGTTCTCGATCGCCAGTACGAGCACGCCGTTCGGAGCAAGCAGATCGGCGCATCGCCGTAAGAGGGCCAGGTGCGAATCCACACCTGCATCACCATACACAGCGGCATACTCGAGGACCCCCACGAGTACCACGGCATCGAAACGATCATCGAAGTCGATTTCGTCGAGACGCCCCTGGACTACGCGCACGCCTGGAAGGTCGCGGGTTCGCATCGCCGCGATTTGCGCCCTCCTGCTACTGCCCTCGATTGCGACGACCGCGAACCCATTCTCACCGAGATATCTGGTGATGGCACCGCATCCCGCGCCGACCTCCAGGATGCGAGCTCCTGGCCGAAGCCGGAGTGGGCGTACAAGGTTGGCTCGGCCGGGGTCGAAATGGTAGCGGCTGGGCCAATCCGTGATCAGCGCCCGGATCTCTGGGCTAAGTACCGAGAGGTCCGACGCCGCCGAGACCTGTTGGAGCATCCGGTCCTCGACCGTGGCTCCGTCCGTGTAGTCGAGGCCAGTCGTACCTTCGGCCACGAGCACACCGTTTCGCACTGAGAAAGATCCCGGGAAGACAGCGCGACCGCTGTTGACCTCACTCAAGAATCGACCTCCGAAGCGTGGACAAAGGGAACACGCCGGGGAACGGTAGCACCCGGCAGGGTTCCATTCTCCGCGGTCTCGCGGAGACTTCTCTGCCGCCTCGGAAGGGCGGGTTCTGAGGGCGACCAAGGCCGGGTGTGGCTGCCGGACCGGATTCTAAGTGCCTCGGGGGCACTGGGGCATGCCCCGCCTTCTAGGGACCGGGCGGCACGCAACGGTATTGAGTCTGGTCGAGGGCCAGCTGGGTGTGGGCCCCCTCTCGCATGGCCAGGCCATTCGAGGTCAGGGCGACGACTCCCAGCAGCACAGAGGCCGCAATCAGGGCCCAACCGCGCCGGCCTGCAACTCGAAGGGGAAGGATGCTGCCGGCTCCGGTGAGCATGAAGACGGCGGCCGTCGTGACGTAGCGCGGCGGGTAGATGGGCAGCTGGGCGCGGCCCAGACCGATCACGGCGAATAGTGCGATTACGCCGAGTACGGCTCCGACGAGGAGGCCGGACGGCCGCCAGCCTCGCACGAGCGCGACCGCCGCTCCGACCGTCAGGGCAACCAGAATGAGCGGCGCGGCGACATCCCCCAGCCCCGTGACGCCTCCGATGGAGTGGTTGACGCTCCCCAGGATGTAGCCCGGCTCCAGGGCGAGCTGGTCGGGCGCGAACATGCGCTCCGAGGCGGTGGCCGCGCGTCCGTAGACCTCGTACCAGGTGCCGAACGCGGCCACCGGCAGCGCCAGCCAGGCAAGGCCGCGACGCCAGCCGATCATTGCCGCAACGGCCGGAATGAACGCGACTCCGATGTCCGACGAGGCGGCGCCGGCCGTCAGCAGCAGCGCGGCGAGCAGCAGCCGGCCGCGATCGGCCGCCGCCATCGCCCAGACTCCAAAGCCTGTCGCCAGCACAAATCCCACCTGAAAGGCCCAGAACTGGTTCTCGTTTCCGGACCCCAGGAAGAGGAGGAGTGTGTACGCGAATAGCGCGAAGAGCTGGCTTCGGCGGACGAGGAGAGCGTAGGTGCCCAGCGCCATGAAGATCTGTGTGATCGTCAGGAGTAGCAGATAGGGCGCGTACGACCCCGTCCCAACGAGAGCTTTGAGAGTCCCGTACGGGATGAACGCCAGCGTCACCCAATGCTCGTTGTGCGGCCGCAGGAGATCGTCGAGATTGGTCAGGCTGCGCGTCAGGAAATCGCACTCGTCGAAGTAGAACGTCAGCTGACGACCGAGCCAGAGCGTGACGCCGACGTAGACGACCGCGAGGGCGGCCAGCAGAGCGATCGTCTGCCGTGTCGGGATCGTTCGGTTTCGATTCGACGAGGCTGAGGCTTCGGTCACCGATCTACGTCCACGATGGGAGGCAGATTCGGGCCGTACCCGAGCCAACCGTCGCGACGGCTGTTCGCCCGGAGACGGTCTCGAGGCTGGCTGGGGCGCCCGGCAGCTGGAATTGGCGCGCGGCAGAGCTCCCCGTGTACTGCACGGTCAGCGCCGACCCGTGACTCAAACCCACCACGGAAGCCGACACGCCGGCGGCCAGGTTGAAGCTCTGTCCCGACGGCAGATCTCGGCACACGCCCGCCTGCTGCGCCACCGCGACGATCCGCCACTGCATGTTGAGCGAAGCCTGATCGGCATCCGTTGTGGACGCGATCGTCGCATCGAGCTGGCCACTCGCGGCCAGGGCGCGGAGTCGCTCCTGAGTCACGGTGGGAGCAGTGTCGGGAACGGGGTTCTGATCGGCGTAGGTCGGCATGCCCGACTGCAGTTCGGCGGCCGCCGTCTGCAGAAGCCGCTCGCCGTTGCTCTTCCATATCTGGAGCCCGGTGGCGTTCGCCCGGAACGTATTCGCGCCCATCAGCGCCACGACCAGGTAGACGCAGCCCAGGCCTATCAAGGCCGCGCGTGTTCGCGCCACGTGGGCGAGCAGAATGCCGGCGATCGGCATCAGCGTGGCCAGGACCAGATAGGCATAGCCGGCGCCGCCCCAGCTGGTGACGGGCAGAGACAGGCGAGCCACCACGAGGCTCGCCGCGGTCAGGATGCTTGCCAGGGCAAGGGCTATGGTCACCCGTCCCGACATGGCCGTCCTTCGCCATGCCAGGCTCACCGAGACGAGTGCCAGCGCCCCGAGAACCAGCGCGGAAAGCACCACCGGTGTCAGATGTGATTCCTCGAGCGTCAGGCTGATCGCCGTGTCGAAGATGGCGTAGACGAAGGCCGGTCCTTCGCGGAGGATCTGGCCGATCCCGGTGGCGGCGTAGGGGTCCACGGGCGCCCAGACCAGGCGGCTGAAGGCTTCCCAGGCGAGCGGAATACCGGCGACCGCGCAGGCCTCGACCCAGAGCCTCCGGCGCGCGTACACGACCGCGGCAGCCAGGCCGAAAGCGACGAAGGCGCTGCCGTTCAACGTGCCGAGAACCGTCGCAACTATCGCGAACGCCAGAGCGCGGCGGCCGGATCGATCGACCGCTAGCCACAAGACAACCAGACCCGCCGCAATGGAGCCCACGTACTGGAGCTGGCCGCCCCACGTCAGCGTGCCTACGCCCGCTCCCATCGTCAGGACGATCAGCGCTACGCCGGTGGCGGCTACTCGCGAGTGCGTCGCCTTCCAGGAGAGAGCGTAGGTCGCGGCGATCACCACGAGGTGCGCGGCGACCATCGGGAGCATGTACAGCTCGTAGTGCCGCAAACCCACGAGGTTGCCCAGGAGCTCGAACCAGGCTTTCGTGAAGACGATCGTGTGCTCGTTGTGCGGCTGGAAGAGCCACGGAAGCAGCGGCTCGTGGTTGTAGTTGAAGTAGTCGAACTCGTCGGTCACGAACCATTGCTGCCGGGAGAAGTTGAGCAGCCACAGCGCAAAGCCGGCCGATGCGGCCACGACAACGAGGTAGCTTGCCCAGCGGGCGGGATCGGCCCTCACCTGGTCCAGCAACGATGCCGATCGGTCGCGCCAGGTCTTCCGCGGCTCAGCGGTCATCGGGAAACGATCCTCCTCCGTCGGGCGCTGCCGTTGTGACCGGCGGGCACCGAGACCGCATTCTAGACCGAGTCGGCGTCTCGAAAGCGACCGCACCCCGCGCCGAGGTGGCGTGCTCCCGCTACCATCATCCGATGCGCATCGCGATTCTCGGGACACGCGGAGTGCCCGCCAACTACGGCGGGTTCGAGACGTTCGCCGAGCAGCTGGGCAAGAGGCTCGTGGCGAGGGGCCACGAGGTGACCGTCTACGGCCGCGATACGTCCGTGCCGCGCAACATCAAGACCTATCACGGCATGCGCATCGTCCGCCTGCCGGCGCCGCGGTCCAAGTACTTCGAGACCGTCATCCACACGCTGTTCGCGGCGATTCACGCGCTTCGCCAGCACTACGACATCGTCTACGTCTGCAACTCGGCCAACGTGCCGGCAGTCATGCTGCTGCGGGTCTTCAAGCGGCGGATCGTCCTCAACGTGGACGGCCTCGAGTGGAAGCGACGCAAGTGGAGCCCGATCGGCCGCGCGTACTACCGGCTGTGCGCCTGGACGGCGGCCCGGCTGCCCGTGTACGTGGTCACCGACGCCCTCGTCATTCAGCAGTACTACAAGGAAGCGTACGGCCGCCACACCGACTACTTCCCCTACGGCACCGAGCTCGATCCGGTGCCCGACGACGGCACCCTCACACGCCTCGGCCTGGAGGCCGGCAAATACGTCTTGTACGTGAGCCGGCTCGAGCCCGAGAACAACGCCCACGTCCTCCTGCAGGCCTACGCGCGAACCGCCACCGATCTCCCGCTGGCGATGGTCGGCGACGCGCCGTACTCGACCGAATACATCGCCTCGCTTCACGAGACTACCGATCGTCGCGTGCGCTTCCTGGGGGCGATCTACGGGACCGGCTACAAGATCCTGCGCTCCCACGCGGCCGCCTACGTCCAGGCGACCGAGGTCGGCGGCACCCACCCGGCACTGGTCGAGGCGATGGGCTTTGGCAACACGATCCTGGCGAACGACGTCCCCGAGCACCGGGAAGCACTGGGCGACGCCGGCCTCTACTACCGCGGTCCGGCCGAGCTGGCGGTCCAGCTCCAGAAGGTGCTCGACGATCGATCGCTTGCGGGCGACCTCGGCCATCGTGCTCGGGAGCGGGCCCGGCGCCTGTTCGGCTGGGACGCGATCACCGATTCGTACGAGACGTGGATGCAGGACCTCTGCGAGGAGTTCCTGCGCCGGCGACAGCACAGGCGCCCGGTCACTATCGCGGGCATCGAGATCAATCCGCTGGACTTCGACGGCACGGTGGATTGGATCGTCCGGCGGGCAATGTCCGGCGAGGGGGGCTATGTGTGCACCCCCAATGTCGATCACATCGTCAGGGCCGTGCGCGACTCTTCGTTCAGGCACGCGGTGAGGGACGCCGATCTGCGAGTCCCGGACGGCATGTGGATCGTCTACGGCTCGCGGATTGCCGGTCGGGGCTCGCTATCCACCGTCACGGGCCGCCTCCTGCCCGAGGCAGTCGGCAAGGCGCTTGCCGCAAAGGGCGAGCCCATCGGGCTGTTCGGCGGACCTCCGGAGATGGCCAACCGGGCCGCCGCCACCCTTCGGAAGCGCGGCGTGCTCGTCGCGGACGCCTTTGGGCCCTCGATGAATTTCGTGGTCGGATCGGACGAGGATCAGGAAGCGGTCGCCCGGCTGGCGAAGTCGCGAGCCAGGGTGATATTCGCGGCGCTCGGAGCGCCCAAGCAGGAGCTCTGGATGCAGTGCCATGCCGCCGAGCTGGACGGCAGGGTCCTGATCGGCGTCGGCGCCGCCCTGGACGTCCTGGGCGGCCGCGTGCGGGAGGCTCCGCGATGGGTTACCTCGCTGGGCCTGGAGTGGTTGTTCCGTCTGGCCCAGGAACCGCGCCGGCTATCGCGCCGCTACCTCTGGGACGACCCACGCTTCCTCTGGTGGATGGTCCAGACCCGCCGCGGTCACGACCGCACGCCCAGGGATTCGTAGAGCTTCTCGATATCCTCGACCAGCCGGGAAACGTCGTACTCCGCCGCCTTGGAGCGTTCGCGCTTGCCCATCTCGAGCTTCGGCGCGGGTGCCATCGCGAGCATGCCGGCGAGCTTCTCCGACGCCCTGTCGACCGAGCTGAAGTCCACCAGGTTGGAGGCCAGCTCGGTTCCGAGCAGCGCTCGATGGGCCGGAATGTCGCTCGCGAGGACCGGCACGCCGCCGGCCATGGCCTCCAGGAGCGCCAGCCCGAAGCCCTCACCGGAGCTCGGGAACGCCGCAACGTCCGCGCCGGCGAGCAGCGGACCGAACTCGTCGTCGGAGAAGGGGCCCAGCCAGCGGACCCGATCCTGGATCCCGAGGTGAGCGGAGATGGCCTCCAGCCGGGCCCGCTCGCCCGCTTCCTCCGCGCCGGCGATCCACAGCTCCCACTTCTGATGGTCCACGTTGGCCAGGGCGGCCATGAGGCGGTCCAGGGTCTTGGAGCCCGCCACCCGGCCGAAGGCGAGAACACGGCCCGCGACGGGGTCCCTTTGCAGCGAGAGAAGACCGGTAAGGCGGATCGCGTTCTCGAGGACGATGACCCGCTTCGACAGATAGGGGGCCAGCTCCAGTAGCGCTTCGCGATCCGGCCTGCTGCTGGCCACGATCGCAGCGCCGGTGAGCCGCAGGACCGGCCCGTAGTAGGCCCTCATCAGGAATCGCTTGAGCCTGGCGGCCCAGCGCGTGTGGAAGATCAGGCCGTGTGTGTGAACCACGATCCCGCGCCGCCGGATCCTGGCGGTGAGGCAGATCGTCGCGGTCATGAAGCGGATGTCGTGGACGTGCACGACGTCCGCGGCGGAGATTTCGCCGATCAGGCGCCAGGGCCGGCTGGTTATGGCGAACCGCTGGGCGCCGATGCCGGGCAGCCGGACTACTCGCACCCCGCCGCGCTCCTCGCTCGCCTGCAGGCGCCCCGGAACCACGCGCGTCACGTCGCGATCCAGCGTCAGGACCCTCGCGGCGTGGCCCTTGCGGGCCTGCGCCTCGGCCAGGTCGCGGACGTAGGTTTCGGTGCCGCCGAGGAGCGGCGCGTACCGGCGGACGATGTGGAGGATGCGGAGTGGCCTGGCGGCGGCCTCCGTCGGGGCCGGATCCAGTCTGACGTCGGCGGGTGTTCGGAAGCTCCAAGCGGTGGCGATGGCGATTCCGGCGATGAGGCCGCGCGTCTCGGGCGCGGGCGCGCTCCGCCGGCGCAGCATGGCCGATGCCCAGCGGCGCGAGATGACGTAGGTCAAGTGGAAGGCTGCCTGCACGGCGCCGCGGAGGCCCAGGTGCCGCCGGCTCACCAGCAGGGCGTTGCGAAAGTGGTAGTAGGCGACCACCCGGTTCGGGGCCGCGCCGTGGATCTCGTGGCGGACCCACGCGTCGGCCACCACGCAGGTCTTCCAGCCCGCACGCCGGACCCGCAGGTCCAGGTCCGTGTCCTCCCAGTAGAGGAACAGCCGCTCCCAGAACGTGCCCACCTCACGCAGGACCCGGCTGCGGATCATCAGAGCGCAGCCGGTCAGGAACTCCGAAGCCACGACGGCCCCGGCGGGCAGTGGATCGACGAGATGGCGGGTCTCGCCCCGGCGCAGGTCCAGGACGCCTCCGGCGAACCAGATACCTCCCGGCGCCTCGGGTCCTTCCGGTGCGGCGATCTGGGGGCTGGCGACGCCTATCCCCGGGTCCGCCTCCATCGCCGCCACGAGCCGCTCGATCGTCCCGGGCGGCACGGTCGTGTCGTTGTTGAGGATCCAGACGTAGTCGGAATTGCGTGCGAGCGCCCACTCGATGCCCAGGTTGGCGCCGGGGCCGAAACCAAGGTTGCGCCCGGGACGAATGGTCTTCACCCGGTCGCCGAAACGTGCTTCCAGCGTCGCCGCCTCGCCCATGGAACCGTTGTCGACCACGACGACCTCGAGGCCGTCGTAGCCGGTCACCAGCAGGGATTCGATGCAGGCCAGCGTCGCCTCGGGGTTGTTGTAGGTGACGACCACCGCCGCCACGCTGGGCGTGTCCTCCGAGCCCATCCATCCTCCCAGGCGCCAGCCGTGAAGCCGACCTGTCGGGCCGATCACGCCCGAATAGCCTACCGCGAACCGATGGCCGCGAACCGATGGCCTCGAACCACTCCGGCGATGGCGCCCCGCGCGGACCACCACGAGGTTCGGCCGGCGCGAGGTCGGGCCGGGAGCATGGGCCATCCTGACGATCTGCGAGACCCGCGGCTATACTCGCGACGGCCCGGGCCGGAGATGGTGTCGCTCGCGGCGCCCGGCTCGCTTTGGGGAGTGCACTTGAGTCTCGCAGGAGAAGCATCCGCGCCGCTCGCCCGGGTCGCGGAATCGTCCACGGTGCGGACGATGAGCATGGCGACGGTCGCTCTGGCCCTTCTGATCGCCTGGCTCCCACTCCAGACCCCGCTCGCGATCATCGTCTTCCAATACGGTCACGCCGACCGGACAGCCTGGGCGATGCTGTTGGCCAAGGACGTCTTCACGGCGCTTCTGATCGTCTACTTCTTCGCTCGCTACTGGCGTCAGGTTCGCTTCTACTGGTTCGACTGGGCCGCCCTCGCCTACGTGGTGCTGCTCGGCGTCTACTCGATCGTGCCGTGGCTGCTCGGATCCAAGATCGGCGTGACGCCCGTCATCGCCTCACTGCGTGAGCTCGGAGTTCCGGTCGAGCTGTACGCGCTCGGTCGGCTCGCGATCGTCGCGGGGGCCGACGTCCGCTGGCTGGTCCGCTGGTTCCTTGCCGTCGCGGGCGTCACGGCCGCGTTCACGGTTGCCGTGTGGGCCCTTCTCCCGGCGTCCTTCTGGGCTACCACCCTCGATCTCGTGAGCTTCGTCCGGGTAGTGCAGGGCATTCCCAACGCCCTCACCATCTGGGACATCAGCCTCGTGGCGCACTTCGGCGGCGGCCCGAGCGACATCTACTCCCGTGCCGTTGGGCCGTTCACGCAGCCTGTTGGGACGGCCCATTACTTCGTGCTGCCAATGATCCTGTGCGTGGCGTTCGGCTTCCAGGCGATTCGGGCGGGCAATCGCCGCAACATCGCCATCGCCGCTGTGGTGGGGCTGCTCATGGCGGCCGCGGTGGTCACGCCCATCTCGCGCGGCAGCTGGATTGCCGCCGGGCTGGCGTTCTTCATCTGCGCGCTCGCCTACCGCTACCGCGCCCTCGTCGCCGTGGTGTTCGTCGTAGCGGCCCTGGTGCTGCTCGCGGTCCCGGCATCTCGCAACTCGATCATCACTACCCTGCAGGGCACGGACGCGTCGTCGGCCGGCCACGCGGCCGCGGTGGACACCGGGGTCAAGACGATGACCGAGAATCCGCTCGGCCTGGGAGTCGGACAGTCCGGCCAGTTCGGCCAGGTTCTCGCCTCTGGTGATGAAGCCGGTGCGGGCGTCGGCGAGAACATGTATCTCGAGCTGCTCGTGAGCGTCGGGCCGCTGGGCTTCCTGGTCTTCGTCGCCTGGATGGCCGGGCTGCTGTGGACCCTTGCGGGGCTTCGCCGCCGGGGCCCGCCCTCCTGGATTCTCGTGGGAACCTCGGCCGCGCTCGTCGGCTACATCGTCTCGGCGCTGTTCGCCTCTCCGCTGATGCGTTTCACCACGTCGGCGTCGATATGGCTCGTGATCGGCCTCTGCATCGGCGCCCTGGCGACTACGCTCGCGCCGGTCCTCCTCGAACAGGAGCCGCAGACAGCGCCCGAACGACCGCTCGAACCGGAGTCGGCGGCGTCGGCGTCGTAGAGGCGCCTACGCCTCGATCCCGGCGCTCGGCTTGAGGAATTTGGCCGGATCCAGACCCGCGTCGCGCAGGTCCGCCTCGACCATGATCCTCACCAGCTCCGCGAAGCGGGTTCGGGGCTGCCAGCCGAGTATCCGCCGCGCCTTCGAGGCGTCGCCGCACAACGCCTCCACTTCCGTGGGCCGGAAATAGGCCGGATCGATCACGACGTACTTCTGCCAGTCCAGGCCCGCCAGCAGGAAGACGCTCTCCACGAACTCGCGGACCGTGTGCATCTCGCCGGTGGCGATCACGAAGTCGTCCGGCTCGGGCTGCTGGAGCATCAGCCACATGGCCTCGACGTATTCCGGTGCGTAGCCCCAGTCCCGGCGGGCGTCGAGGTTGCCCAGGTACAGGTGAGACTCGCGGCCGGCCAGGATGGCCGCCAGGCCCCGTGTGATCTTCCGTGTCACGAACGTCGGGCCGCGGCGTGGCGACTCATGGTTGAACAGGATGCCGTTGCAGGCGAACAGGCCCTGGGCCTCCCGATACTGGACCGTCATCCAGTGGGCGAAGACCTTGGCCACTCCGTAGGGGCTGCGCGGGTAGAAGCGGGTGGTCTCGTTCTGGGGCGTCTCCTGGACCTTGCCGAACATCTCCGACGAGCCGGCCTGGTAGAAGCGGATCGGCCAGTCCGCGCAATGGACTGCTTCGAGCAACCGCAGGCTGCCCAGACCGGTGGTGTCCGCGGTGAACTCGGGCATCTCGAAGCTGACCTTGACGTGGCTCTGGGCGCCCAGGTTGTAGACCTCGTCGGGGCGCAGGCGGTTGAGCGTGTGGATGAGCGACGACGAGTCCGTCAGATCGCCGTAGTGCAGGTAGAGGCGGTTCGATTCCTCGTGGCGATCGTGATAGATGTGGTCGATCCTGCCCGTGGAAAAGGAGCTCGAGCGCCGGATGAGGCCGTGGACCTCGTAGCCCTTGGCCAGCAGAAGCTCGGCCAGGTACGAGCCGTCCTGCCCCGTGATGCCTGTGATGAGGGCTGACTTGCCGGCGGTTGTGGGTTCGGTCATGCGCCGATTGTCGCAGAAAGGTAGCGCTTCGGATCGATATGCTCGAGGACGAACTGACGCCGGGCCAACAGTCCCACCTTGCTCCGGCATTGGGTACGGCGCGGGATGGGAGCCTCCCGTGTTAGCCTTCGGACGCCAGCCGCGCCGGCCTGTAGAAAGGCCGACCCGTGCCGCACCTGGCCCCCGCCGCCGAACGTCTTGTGCGGTCCTCTGTGGGGAACCCGAACGGGGAGACTAGATAAGTGATCAAGCAATTCTTGGGGGGCCGGGCAGCATTCTTGCGGAGCCATGCCAGGCTGGCCTCGGCCGTAGGCGCCGGCCTCGCCGTACTGGTCATCGTCGGCGCGGGCCTGATGCTCGCCGCCGGTTCCGGTAAGGCATCGCAAGCTTCGTCCAGCCCCATCGCCTCGGCAACGTTCAGCCCGTCCCCAAGCCCCACCGCGAGCCCCACACCGAGCGAGAGCCCCACTCTGGAGCCGACTGATTCAGGGCCGACGGCGATGCCGAGCGGATGGGCTTACAGCGACCTCGACGGAGTCCCCGCCCCGGCGGACAAGGCCCACCGCCTGCCGATGGCGATCATGATCGACGACAACAAGGTCGCCCGGCCTCAATCGGGCATCTCGACCGCCTCGATCGTCTACCAGGCGATGGCCGACGGCGGCGAGGACCGCTACATGATGATCTGGCAGGAAGGCGACGCGACGGACATCGGCCCGGTGCGAAGCGCCCGTCCGTACTTCGTCTACTGGGCTGCCGAATACAAGGCCCTCTTCGGCCACTTCGGCGGCGACGCCCAGTCGCTCCAGCAGACCATCCCGCAGATGTCCAAGTACATCTACAACGAGGACGACCTCAACGGCGGCGCCTGCCCTTACCACCGCGTGAGCACGCGTGCGGCGCCGCATAACGCCTACACGAACACGAACATCCTGATGAGCTGCCTCCTCAAGCGGGGCTATCCGGCGACCTTCCAGAAGACGCCGGGGCGTCCGTTCGTTGACGACACCCTGGCCGCCGACCTGCCTGCCGGGCAGAACATCAACATCCCGTATCGAACCGGCCAGATCGGCTACAGGTTCGATCCGGCGACGGACTCCTACCTGCGCCTCGTGAGCGGCACCGTGGAACTGGATCCTGCCAACAACCAGCAGGTTCACGCCCGGAACGTCGTGATCATGTACCAGACCTACGGCATGGTTCCCTCGATCGATCACCTGCGGCCGGTCGTGGGCAACATCGGGTCCGGTGAGGCGGTCGTGTTCAAGGAAGGCAAGGCCATCGTGGGCACGTGGAAGAAGACTTCCACCACCGCCGTGACCCGCCTCTACGACAAGAGCGGCAAGGAGATCCCGTTCGTCCGCGGCTCGATCTTCATGCAGTCCGTCCCGATCGGCACCGGCGTCACCTACGACAAGTAGCCGGTTCGACGAGTAGCCGGTTCGACGAGTAGCGGTTCGACGAGTAGCCGGCGTCCGCCGGACGTCGCGCGCATCGGGGTCCGTGCCTTCTGCCTCGGCTAGACTACCGCCGGACCCCAGCGCGGCGCGGCCGCGCCCGTCAGCACAAGAGGCACCGGTGCGGATCTGTCTCGTGAGCGCGGCTCTCCCGGACGTTCCGTGCGGGATAGGCGACTACACCGATCATCTCGCCCGAGGGCTCGCCGCCGCCGGGGTCGAAATCGTGGTCGTGACGACGAACCAGCCGGGCCTGCGGACCGCATCCGCCTACGAGGTCCGGCCCGTAGCCACGCGCTGGCTGCTCGGCGACACCGCCCGGGTGACACGCGCAGTCGACGGCGTCCGGGCGGACCTGGTCCACATCCAGTTTCCGGGCTCCGGCTACGGCCGCGGTTTCGCGGTCACGACTCTGGCCTGGGCGCTCAAGGCCGGCCACCCGCGACGGCCCCTGGCGATCACCCTCCACGAGTTCGACCGGCTGTCCGGGCGACACCGGCTTCGAGTCGCCGCCGGCGCGGTGCCGTGTCGTCTCGTCGTGGCGCCGGGGCCGGAGCTGGCGAGGGCGGCCCGGCGCTGGATCGGCTGGCGGCCCGGGACGCGGGTCGTGGAGATCCCGCTGGCCTCGAACGTGATCCCGGCCCAGGTTTCCCCGGCCGCGTATCGGCGATCAGCGGGGGAGCTGGTCGTGGGCTACTTCGGCTTCCTGCGCCCCGACAAGGGTCTCGAGACTCTGCTCGAGGCTTTCGCGAAGGTTCGAGCCGAGCGCGCGGCCCGGCTCGTGATCGCCGGCGATCCGGGGCCGGACATCGAATACGCCGCCGCCGTTCGCCGATCGGTCGAGGTGCGCGGCCTGGGCCCCGACACGCTCTTCACCGGCCCGCTGACGCGGGACGCGCTGTCGGCGGGGCTCCTGGGCTTCGACGTGTGCGTCCTGCCGTTTCGGGATGGGCTCACGGCCAACAGAGGCTCGTATTCAGCCGCGGTGGCTCACGGCCTGCCGATCGTGACGACCAGCGGCGTATCCCGGGGTTTCGATGCCGCCGCGAACACCTGGTACGTCGCCCCGGGCGACGCACCGGACCTGGCCCAGGCGATCCTTCGACAGGCCGCCGGCGCCCACGGGCCGATTTCCGCGGCCACGGGCTCGGAATGGACGGCGATAGCCGCTCGCCACGTGGAGCTGTACCGGGAGATCCTGGCGCCGTGAGCGACGTCGTCGCCTTCGACCTGCGATCCGCGGGCGGCTCGCCGACCGGTGTGGGGCGGCACCTGATGTCCATCGTCCGCGCCGTCGCCGAGCGTCAACCGGACATCCCGATCCGGGCGTACGTTCGCGATGAGGTGGCCGGGCTGCCCGCCGGGGTGAAGGTTGTTCGCATCCGCTCGCGCGGGCCGCTCTGGCACCTGAGAGTCTGGTGGGATCTGCGGCGGCGCCCGGTCCGGGCCTACTGCTCCACGAGCCTGCTGATCCCGGCCCTGACCGGAGTGCCGGCCCTGCCGGTCGTTCTCGACGTGATCAGCTTCATGTATCCGCAGTTCCACACGTGGCGGACGAAGCTCGCGGAGAGGATGCTGATGCGCCGGGCCATTCGCCGCCACCCGATCGTGGCCGGCAGCGAGACCACTCGCCTGGACGTAGAGCGGGTCTTTGGGCCGTGCCGGGCGGTGGTCGTGCCGCCCTGGGTCGCCTCGAACGCCCCGAGCGCGGCGCTGGCCCGCGCCGCGCCGGCCGACGCCGCGTCACTGGAGAGGCTGGACATTCACACGCCGTTCGCCCTGTATGTGGGCACGATCGAGCCTCGCAAGAACGTCCTCACGGCGGTGCGGGCCGTGGAGAAGCTGCGGCTCGGGGGCCGGGATCTCCGACTCGTCGTGGTCGGCGCGCCGGGCTGGGTGAGCGCGGACGTGACCGCCGAGCTGGACGCCGCGGAGAGTCGCGGCACGATCGTCCGGACCGGCTACGTCTCCGACGACGACCGCGACGCGATCTTCGCCTCGGCGGCCTGCCTGGTGCTGCCGTCGATCTACGAGGGCTTCGGCCTCCCGCTCCTCGAGGCGATGAGCCGGGGTCTGCCGTGCGTCTGCTCGGACGCCCCGGCGTTCCGGGAAGTGGCCGGCGACTCTGCCCTGGTGGCCCCCGCGCTGGACGTGGATGCATGGGCGGCCGCTCTCGAACGGGTTCTCTCCGAGCCGGACCTGGCCGCGCGCCTCTCGGCCGATGGACGCAGCCGCGCCGAGACCTTCAGCCCTGAGCGGACGGCCGCGGCCTTCGCCGTCGCGCTCGCGCAGCTGGCCGGCTGAACCATCCGCGGGGTCCCGTTCTGCCACACTAGGTGGACAGAAGCCGCAGCGGATCGTTGCCAGTGAAGGCCTCGCGCGTAGTCGTCGTGCTCCATCAGCTCACGCTGACGGGCGCTCCCCGGCTGTCGCTCGATTTCGCCGAGGCCATGGCCGCCGCCGGCGCATCCATCCGGATCGTCTCCTGGGAGGGCGGTCCGCTCACCGCCAGGACCCGCGCCCTTGGTCCCACCGCGATCCTGCGCCCGGAAGGTTCCGGTGGCTTCCTGCCGCGCCGGTTCGCGGGCGAAGGCGCCAGGCAGCTCGTTGCGGGATTGGGTTCGCGCACGAGGGCGATGAGCCAGGCGGCGGCCCTCCGAAGGTGGCGGCCGGATTTGGTGTACGTGTCGAGCGTCGAGGCGCTGCCGCAGGTTCGGATGCTCCGTCTCGGGAAGGTCCCGGTGGTCCTCCACGTCCACGAGCTCGGAACGGCGCTCGAGTGGTTCGATCGCGGCCATCCCGGAATGCTAAAAGCGGTGCCCGACCGAATCGCCGCGGGCTCCGGCGCGGTTGCTCGCGACCTGGTGCGCCTCATCGGGGTGCCCGCGGAACGGGTGTCGGTCGTGCCGCCGCACGTCCCCGAGCCGGTGCCCGCCGGGCTGCGCGCCCGAGCCGCCGCCGGGGCCGCTGCCGGAACCGGGACCGCCGCCGGACCCCGCGACGCCGGCCGGCCGTTCGTCGTTGGGGGAGCGGGCAAGCCGAGCTGGACCAAGGGCCCAGACCTGTGGCTGCTCGCCGCCCGCGACCTCGTCGATCGTCTCGGTCCGGACGCGGTCCGCTTCGTCTGGGTGGGCTACCGCGACAACCGCGACGGTCTGGAGTTCCGGGCCATGATCGCCAAGCTCGGCCTGGGAGAATCGGTGGAGCTGATCCCCGAGACGGACCGGCCGCTCGAACACTTCGCCCGATTCGACGTTCTCGCGGCGACCTCCTGGGAGGAATCCGCCTCGCTCGTGGTCCTGGAGGCCATGTCCCTGGGAGTGCCGGTCGTCTGTTTCGCGCAATCGGGCGGGCCGCCGGAGCTCGTCGGCGACGCCGGAATCGTCGTCCCATCCATGTCTCCGGCGGGCCTCGCGGACCGCATCGTGGAGCTTCGCGCCTCGATGAAGATGCGCGAGGAGCTAGCCACGGCCGGAATGCGGCGCGTCGGCGACGCCTACAGCCGCGACAGGTCCGTGGCCGCGCTCGTGGAGCTGCTCGACGACTGCGTGGCCTCTCGTTCGGGCTCGTCCGACTGACGCCGGCTCTCCACGACACTCGCGAGGAGCGCCTCCCAGCTGCGCACGACTCCGCTGAGCTCGTAGGTCCCAACCGCCTTCCGGCGCGCGGCCCGGCCGATCCGGTCGCGACGGTCGGAGTTGGAGAGGAGGCCCGTGATCGCGGCCGCGTAACCCTCGAAGTCGCCGTCGCCGACGAGCAGGCCGTCCTCGCCGTCGGATATGAGGTCGGTCCATCCGGGGACGCGCGACGCGACGATCGGCTTCGCCATTGCCATCGACTCCAGGCCCGACATCGACAGGCCTTCGCGCTGCGACGGGAACATCATCACGTCGGCGTCGGCCAGCGCCTCTCGAATGCTGGCTCGGGGCGGCCGGAGGTGGACGTTGGTCAGCCCGCGCGCCGAGATGGCCTTGCGGGCTTTCTCCGTCTGGGGCCCTTCGCCGAGCAGGACGAAGGCGACGTTCGGCCGGTCGCGGAGCAGCGCGGCGGTTTCGACGACGTGCATGGGCTGCTTCTCGGCGGACATGCGGCCGTAGTAGAGGACGATCGAGGTGGACGGAGCCAGGCCGAGCTCGCGCCTGAGAATGCCCCGCTCGCACGATTCCGGATTGAACGCCGCTACGGTGTCGATGCCGTTGGGGACGATGCTGATCCGATCGCGGCGTTCGCCGTACCGCTCGACCTGGGCGGCCGCCACCAGCTCGGTCGTGACGACCCGCCGATCCAGGAACTGCCGGTAGCGGCGGGCTAGGCGGATCTGGTCCATCGGGGCGTAGGGCGCTTCGGCGTGGAGCAGATCCACGAAGGCGGTCCCGGGGCAGGCCGCCCGGAGCTTGGGCAGAGCCTGGTAGGCGAAGATGCTGAGCGAGATCAGCACGACGTCGATCCGACGCGAATTGATGAACTCGATGAGAAAACGCAGGAAGCGCTCCCTGCGGAGGAAGGTTGGCAGCTCGAACAGGCTGTCGGTCTGCTCGGCGAACAGCCGCCTCGGCATCGGCTTGTGGTCGCCGTCCGGGTCGGGGTCCGTGGAGGCCAGGTGAACTTCGAAGCGATCCCGGTCGATCCGGCTGAGCAGGTTGAGCACGACCGCGTCCGCGCCGCCGACGGTGAGGTAGTGGTGGATGACGAGAAGCTCGATCTTGCGGGGCCCGGCAGTTTCCGGGGCGAACGGGCGCAGCTGCGCCGGATCCGGCAGCTTCGTGTCCGGCGGGTCGTAGGTCCACGGTTCCGGCCTCATCGGCAGCCCCAGGCGCTGCCAGCGCCGGCCCTTGATCGGCCGCGGCATGAAACGCAGGAAGCTCTCGAGTGGGTGGCGCAGGACCTTGCGGCGGTCGGTGAGACCTTCCACCTCGATCTTGCGGGCGAACCAGCGAGGGACGGCAAAGAGGATGGGGGCGCGGCGCCGAAGCGTCTGCCTCACCCCGCCGGCGCCACGCCCGGCCACGGCCCGCAGATAGAACGTGCGATGGCGGCGGCGAAGCCAGCGGGTCGCCGCTTTGTCGTGCCGTTCCGGCGAGGGCGGAGGGTCGCGGCGGCAGAGAGCCTCGGGGATCGTCAACACCCGCCATCGCTTGTCGAGCGCCCGGATCGCGAGGTCGAGGTCCGCCGCCCCTGCCGGTGCGCGTTCGTCGAAGCCGCCGGCATCGGCCCATGCCTCCGAGCGCAGAACGTAGCTCCCGATGCCGAGCCCTCGATCGGCCAGTCTTGCCCGGCTCGTCGGACCGAAGACGGCCCGCCGTTCGGTGCTCCGTGGCTCTTCGAAGACCACGATGCCGGCGCGGGGTGACGTCTCCAGGGCCCAGGCTGCCTTCTCAAGAGCGGCCGGTTCCACGCGGTCGCCGCTCCGCAGCTCCAGGACGTAGCGGCCCCTCACCGCTGCGAGCCCGCCGTTGCGAGTGGCCGCGGTTGCCGGTCCCGCAGTGCCGGAGATGGCCGTCACCGCCGATGCGAAGCGCGGCGGAACGATTCGCGCGAGATCCTCACCGGCGGGCACGTCCCCGGCTAGCAATACCTCGACGCGCCCGAGTGTCTGCCGGGCGAGACTCGTCAGCGTCGTCGCGAGCGATTCCGTGCTGCCGTCGCAGTAGACGACGACCGAAACCGTGGCCGGCGTGCCGACGGCCGGCATCCCTAGGACGGAACCTTCCGCGTCGATTCGTACCAGGCGATCGTCTGCCTGAGCCCATCCTCGAACGAGGTTCCGGCCGAGAAGCCGAACGCCTCTCTGGCCCGGCTCGTGTCGAGGGCGCGTCGAGGTTGTCCGTCCGGCTTGGACGGATCCCAGCGGATCTCGCCGCGGAATCCGGTGAGGCGGGCGATCAGCTCGGTCAGATCGCGGATAGTGATCTCGCTGCCGACTCCCAGGTTCACCGGCTCGCGGCCGTCGTAGCGCTCGGCGGCGAGGACGATCCCCCTGGCGGCGTCCTCGACGTACAGGAACTCCCGCGAGGCCGAACCGGTGCCCCAGGCTTCGATAAAGGCGTCGCCACGGTCGCGAGCGTCCACGCACTTCTTGATGAGCGCCGGGATCACGTGGGAGCTGGCCGGATCGAAGTTGTCGCCCGGACCGTAGAGGTTCACCGGAATGAGGTAAATGGCGTTGAAGCCGTACTGGTCCCGGTATGCCTGGCTCTGGACCAGGAGCATCTTCTTGGCCAGCCCGTAGGGCGCGTTCGTCTCCTCGGGATAGCCGTTCCAGAGCTCTTCCTCATGAAACGGAACCGGAGTGAACTTGGGATAGGCGCAGACCGTACCAACCGTGAGGAACTTGGCGATACCGGCCAGGCGAGCCGCTTCGATGAGCTGGATGCCCATGATCGCGTTGTCGTAGAAGAACCGGCCCGGATTCTCCCGGTTGGCGCCGATGCCGCCTACCACCGCGGCGAGGTGAATGATCATGTCCGACCGGCTGTCGGCGAGGGCCCGCTCGATGTCGGGGAGGCTGCGCAGGTCGTAGTCTCCGGACTTGGGGACGAAGATCTCGCCGGCGCCCGAGTCGCGCAGCGTCCGGACGACGGCCGAGCCGAGGAAGCCCGCTCCGCCGGTGACCATTACCCGGCGGCCGGCCCAGAAGTCGATCACGCCGCTGCGCTCCAACCCTGGGTACGGCCACGCCGGCCGGTGAAGGCGCCGCCGACAGGACAGCCAACCGCGGCTTGGTCGGTATTGACGATCATCCTGGCGCACTCCTCCGGACGCGACGCTGGCCGGCATCCGAAGGGTCGGCCGGCGTCCGGCTCGGATTCTTGCACATGGCCGCGTCCGGCGGGTCGGTCCGTCGGGGTAGTGGCTGGTTCGCGGGCGACGTGGCCGGCCGGCGGTCAGGAGTGGCTGGTCCGCGGCCGTCTGGCCGGATGTGCACGGACAGATACACGTCGGCGAGTTGAGCGGCGCCACAGGCACCTGTCCGGACCGGATGTGCGCCGACAGATACACGTCGGCGACCGTCAGGGCCGATTTGGCGCGTTCAGCCGGCCTTGATGGCATATTCGCCCGCCCGAGCCTGCCTTTGTTGCTCTCCAGGTGGTCATCCGAGCTCCAACGTGTGCATCCCCATGCACATCTGGCCTCGATCCCGGCTCCTGCGGCCGGCCGGACGTCCGACGTGTAGCTCCGCACGCACACTGGACGGGGGTCGCGGGGCCGAGTGGCGGCCGCGGGCCGAGTGGCCGAGTGGCGGCGCCGCGGGCCGAGTGGCGGCCGCGATCCGAGTGGCCGAGTGCCGGCCGCGGGGCCGAGTGGCGGCGTGGCGGGCGCCGCGGGCCTCAGCCCGGTCCGCTCGGTCCGCTCTCGACGGGTGTCATGAACTCCACCGTGCTCGCCAGGTCGTACGTGGCGCGCCAGCCGAGCACGCGCTCCGCGGTGGAGACGTCGGCGACCTGCCAGTCCACGTCGGACGAGCGCGGAGAGCTCGTGGCGGCCGTCTCGCGGATCTCCCCGGTGAAGCCGACCCTCACCGCGATGGCCCGTACCAGGTCGCGACTCGAGCGCGGGATGCCCGTGCCGACGTTGACGATTGGCTCCAGGCGGGGCGAGCGGCAGGCCGCCACGACCGCGGCCGCGACATCGCGAACGTCCACGAAATCGCGGACCGCGCCCAGCGGCCCGAACTCCACCCACTTCGTGGCGCCGCGGGCGGCTTCGGCGAGGGTCCGTGTCGCGGCGCCGGGGAGGGTCCCGGCGGGCATGCCCGGGCCCAGCACGTTGAATACGCGCAGAACCACTGCCTCGTGGCCGGCGGCGGCCCAGGCGCCTACGGCCTGAGTGGCCGCGAGCTTGGCGATGCCGTAGGCGCTGAGGGGCCGCGGGACGGCCGATTCCGGCGTGAGCCCCCCGACGACACCCCGTCCGTATTCCGCCGCCGAGCCCACGTGCACGAACCTGGCGGCGATGCCGCTCCCATCGACCGCCCGCAGCAACCCTTCGGTCACTGCGACGTTGAGGCGGTAGAGCTCGACTTCGGTCCCGACGGTAGCGCCCGTGCAATTGACCACGACCTCCGGCCGCACGCCGCGGAGGGCCGCTTCGAGCGGCTCGGCCGGGCCGAGAAGGTCCAGATCCAGCCAGCCTCGCTCCAGCTCGGCCAGGGGAGAGCCCAATCCGGCCCCGACTACGTCGATTCCGCCCGCGTCCAGAAGCGCCTTCGTCACGTGGCCGCCGATGTAACCGTTCGCCCCGAAGACCAGCGCCCGCATCACTCGCTGTCCGGCAGGAGGACCGACCTCAGCTGCGCGAACTCGGAGTTGGCTCGGTCGTAGTCCTCCGGCCGCCCGATGTCGAGCCAGTAGCCGTCGAACGCGTACGAAGCCGGATTTCGACCGCGGGCGAGAAGGTCCAGCACGAGCCGGTCGAAGCCGAGCGGTTCGCCCTTCGGGTAGCTCGCCAGGGCAGAACGCGAGACCGCGTAGACGCCCATGCTGACCGCGTAGTCGAGCTTGGGTTTCTCGACGAAGCCAACCACGCGGCCCTCTTCCACCGTGAGCACCCCGAAGTCCACGTCCACCTGCCGGCGGTACGTGGCGATGGTGAGCGGCGCGTCCGAGGCCTCGTGGGCGTCGAGCAGGGCCGCGTAGTCCAGGTCCGTGAGGATGTCGCCGTTGAGCACGAGGAAGTGCTCGGGCAGGCGGTCCAGGATCGCGACCACCGGGCCCATCGTGCTGAGTGGCTTGTCCTCGACCGCGTAGTCGACCTCGAGGCCCCAGCGTTCGCCGCCGTCCACGTAGGCGCGTATCAGCTCGCCGAGGTGGCCGATGGCGATGGTGATACGGCGGAAACCGCTGTGGGCCAGCTGGCGCAGGACGATCTCCAGGATCGCGCTCTCGTCGCCGATCGGTACGAGCGGCTTTGGGATGCTGGTGGTGTAGGGCCGGAGGCGGGTCCCCCGACCGCCGGCGAGGATGACGGCGTGGCGTTCGGTCATTGGCGCCTAGACCGTGTACTCGGCCCACTTGTAGTGGGCAAGGTTCTCGGGCCTGGCGAACCACTCGGCGGTCCGGGCCAGCCCCTCGGCCAGGGTCACCTCCGCCTTCCAGCCGGTGGCCCGGGTGAGTCGCGAGCTGTCGCAGAGCAGCCGCATCACCTCGGAGCCGGAGGGTCGCAGTCGCTCGGCTTCTTCGACGATCTCGACTTCCTTGCCCGTCGTGCGGGCGATCAGCTCCACCAGCTCCCGGATCGATGTCTCGGTTCCGGTGCCCGCGTTGAGGGTTCGGCCGACCACAGCCTCGGCGGGCGCGTCGGCCAGGGCGATGAACGCTCGGGCGGTGTCTGCGACGAACGTGAAGTCCCGACTCGGCCGGAGGTCGCCCAGCTTGATCCGGCGCTCGCCGGCGGCCAGCTGCGACAGGATCGTCGGTATGACTGCCCGGCTGGACTGCCGGGGGCCGTACGTGTTGAAGGGCCGAAGGGTCGCGACGGGCACCTCGAAAGCCAGGTTGTAGCTCTCCGCGATCTTGTCGGCGCCGATCTTGGAGGCGGAATACGGCGACTGGCCCTGGAGCGGATGGTCTTCGTCGATCGGCACTGTTCGAGCCGTACCGTAGACCTCGCTCGTGGAGGTGTGGACGACGCGCGGCGTCCGCAGCTGCCGGGCGGCTTCCATGACGTTGAGCGTGCCGGTCACGTTGGTGTCCACGTACGAACGCGGCGAGCGATAGGAGTAGGGAATCGCGATCAGTGCGGCGAGGTGGAAGACGACCTCAGCCCCGTCCGCGAGCTCTCGGACCGAAGCGATGTCGCGGACGTCGCCGAGCTGGACCTCGACCGATTCGAGGATGTCCGGCGGTAGCGCTTCCAGCCAGCCCCACGAGTTGAAGGAGTTGTAGAGGACCATCGCCCGGACGCGATCGCCGCGCCTTACGAGCGCCTCCACGAGGTGGGAGCCGATGAATCCTTCGCTCCCCGTGACGGCCACGACTCGTGACAGTGTCCGCCTCCTTCTCGATTTCCCGACGGGCTGGAAGCGCTTCTTCCTCACGAAGCGCGTGATCCAACGGCACGAAGACTAACACCCGAGCCCGACGCCCTGGCCGCCGCCCGGCGGCTACTCGGCCGCCGGCCCCTTGATCGTCCGCTTCAGGCGTCCGAGCCCGGCTCGGGCCGAGTATCGGACGATTCGAACTCCAAGCCGGGCGGCCCGCCCGTAGTCACGGGACGAAACCGCGGCGACGTACGCCGGGCGCATCTCACGCCACATCTCCGCCCGGAAGGCGCTCGGCAGGCCGTGGCCGCCGTTGCCGGCGATCATGCGCTCCATCTCCTCGAGCCGCGCCAGCCCGCCGGTGTTGGTCTTGGTTTCCGGGTAGACGCGCGCCTGGGCCAGGACGCGGGGCAGATAGCGGACCTGATAGCGAGCCCCGAAACGGATCCAGAGGTCGTAGTCCATGACGTAGTGGAACCCGGCGTTCAACCCGCCGATGGCCATGTAGGCGTCGCGCCGGAACATCGTGGCCGGCTGGAGCAGGAAGTCGGTGGTTGTCAGGAGCCGGTCGAAGTCCCAGGGCTCGATGTGGTCCGCCGGCCCGATCAGGTTCCCCGCCCGGTCCACGAACTCGCCCTGGCCGTAGAGGAGGGCCGCGGCGGGATTGGCTTCCAGCTCCGCCACTGCCGCGCCGATGGCCCCGGGCACGTAGCGGTCGTCGGAGTTGAGCCATGCCAGGTACTTGCCCGTTCCGGCGAGGAAGCCCTTGTGGATTGCGCCCGTCTGGCCGCTGTCCGGCTCTGAGATCCAGCGGACCCTCTCGCCGTAGCCACGGAGGACGTCCAGGGTCGAGTCGGTGCTGCCGCCGTCCATGACCAGGTACTCGATGGCGGGGTAGTCCTGCGTCAGGACCGATTCGATCGCGTCGGCGAGGAACTCACCCTGGTTGAACGACGGCGTCACGATCGTCACGAGCGGCGTCGAGGGTTCGGTCGCCACCGACGGCGGTGCGGATGTCATGGGCTTCACGCACGGGATTGTACGGGCCACCGCCACCCGCGCCGCCCTCCGCACCGCTGCTACGATCCCGGAATGCGACTCCAATTCCTCCGCAACCGGGGTCTCGGGCCGGCGAGCCTCATCGCCCGAGCTCAGGGCAAGGGCCGCCCCCAATTCTCCCGGCGCAGACTCGAGTCGTTCGTGAAGGAGATGGGCCGTCAGCCCGTCGTGCTGCCGCCCGGGCCGCCTCTATCGATCGCCCTCGTAGTGCCGTGCTACGGGCACGCGGACTACCTGCCCGAGGCGCTCGGGAGCATCACCAGTCAAACCCGCCTGCCCGACGAGATCGTCCTCGTGGACGACTGCTCGCCGGACTCGACCGGCCGAATTCTGCAAGCGTTCGTGGACCGGTGCGCGGCCACGGGCCAGAGCTGCCGGCTGCTCGTCAACGACCGGAACCTGGGCCAGGCCGCCAGCCTGAACCGCGGCATAGAGGCTGCCACGAGTGATCTCGTGATGGTCCTCAACGACGACGACTACCTCATGCACGACGCCGTCGAATCAGCCCTCGCGCTCTACGCTCAGAACCCGGACCTGGCCCTGATCGGGGCAGTTCACGTGGGCTTTGCCGGCGACGATGCCCTGGCCGCCGCGCCCAAGTCGAGTCGGGTCCATGCGGTGGACGGCCCCCCGATCATCCTTCACACGCCGCGGGAGGTTCGCGGCTTCCGGTATGTGGACGAACTGGACATGACCCACTCCGGGCTCAGCTTCCGGAGAGCCGCCTGGCAGGCGGTGGGCGGCTACGAAACGAACAGGCTCAAGCGCGTGACGCCCTATTCGGACCGCGACTTCCAGCTGCGGGTCGCCGCTCTGTGGCCCATCGGGGTCGTCAGGTCCAGGCCCTTCGCCTTCTGGCGCAACGACTCGAGCATCGACGGGTCGCGCAACTCCTGAGCCTGAGATGGAATCGCGGCCTCAGCGGTGCCCGGCGCGGCGGACCGCTCGCAGAAGCCGGCGACCGCCGCGGGCAACCGCCCCGATCCCCGTGGTCCCCACCTGGGCCAAGCCGCCGGCGACGAGCTGCGGCGCTGTCATCAGGTAGCCGTACTGCCTGGCCTGAGTCGCCGGATTGATGAAGCGGCGCCTGGTTCGCATCTCGTGAAGCCAGTGTCGCACCAGGACCGGCCGGCATATGTCGCCATAGCCGTGGGCCCGGGCGAACCATCTTTCGACCAGGGCGTAGCCGAGGGAGACAAGACCGCCCCTGTCGTCCACGGTCAGAGATCCCGGGTGCGACCGAAAGAACGCGATCGGCTCCGGGACGCAGGCGATGCTCGGATACCGGAGCGCGGGGTTGAGGAAGAACAGCAGGTCGATGCCCGCGCCGGTCCGCGTCAGGTCCACCGGCGGCGTCGTCGGAAGCTCCATCATGAAGTCCCGGCGCAGGTCCTCGAGACGGAACAAGGCGCAGGCGGGCGAAACCGGATACGAGCTGTTCACCGGCAGCGACCCCAGGATGAAATCCCGAGTCGGTATCCGTCCGGCCGGATACGAGTAGTGGATCGTCCCGGATCCCGGCACCGGTCCAACCTCGGCCGCGCCAAAGGCGAAGGCGACGTCGTCGTCCGCCAGCAACGGCAGAGTACGCTCGAGGAACGTGGGCTTGAGCATGTCGTCGGACCAGAGGAACGTCGCGTAAGTGCCGCGGGCTTCCTCGACGCAGCGCCACCAGCCTCGCGCCGGGCCGGTGTTCACTTCGTCATGGAAGGCCCGCACTCGCGGGTCCGCTGCCGCGTATCGCTGGCAGACCTCCCAGGTGCCGTCGGTGCTCGCCCCGTCGACCACCACGATCTCCAGATCCGGCACGGTCTGGGCGAGCGCGGAGTCGAGACACGGAGCCAGCAGCTCCGCTCGATTGAATACGGGAACCAGCAGGCTTACCTTGGGCATGAGGCCGCGCTCAGGGCGTCGTTCCAGGCATCTACCACCGCAAGCTCCTCTCGCGGGACGGACCCGCTGCGCACGAGTGCGTCCCAGGCCAGGCGGAGAGCGTCGGCGCTGTCCTGCGCTCCCGCGACCGCATCGATCAGACGAGCCAGCGTGTCGGCCGTCTCCAGGTAGACCGGCACTTCCTCACGGAAGTCCTTGAGCAGGTCGTGCGGGTTCCGATCCTGGCGGACCGTCGGCGGGAGCACCGCAACGGACCAGCCGCGTACCTGGGCGACGGCCGTCGCGACGAGTCCGCGCCAGATGTCGGAGACGCGCCACGACACGTAGCTCGGGATGTACAGGAGCCGGTAGGTCTCCGGCCACCAGGCCGTGTTCTGCGAGTTGAGGGGTGTGTAGGTTCCCGGGCGAAGGATCAGGGGTTCGCCGTGGAAGTCAACCTCGCCACCCCGCGTCAGGCGGTAGATGGCATCCACGTCCGGGTCCCCATCGGCGAGGAATTGCTGGATCGGGCAATCCGCGCGAGCGGTCTCGCCGCGTGCGAGCCGCTGCCGCAGGCTCGGGCCCACGACTGTCAACGGCAGCCCTCGGGGCCAGATTTGCTCGTCGGTGAAGGCCCGATAGGCGTTGACCCAGCCGCCCGTCCGGACCTCGGAGCCGACCACCTCGCGGCTGAGAGCTTTGCCGAATGTCTCGTACGGGGAGTTGTCGTCGTCGGTCTCGAGGATCACCGGGGCTCCGGACCGGATGGCCTGAAGGTAGCCCAGATTCTTGCGGCTGTACGAGTTGGCCGGGATAGCGGCGGCGAGCGGTGAGATCGTGACGTCGAACGGGATGTAGTCGATTCCGTCCACTTGCCAGGGCGTCGGTGTCTTCCGATCACCGACGACGACGATCGGCCACCCCTCGAGCAGCGTACGACAGCGGATGATGGCCGCAGTCGGCGACGCTATCGTCGTTATGACGAGAACCCCCTTCAAGCAGGTGTCCTTTCTCGGGCATACCTTGGCGGTGGCGGGAAATCGCCAGGCCCGGATTCTCGCAGATTCTCGTCCGGGGGTGATCGGACCGAGCCTTCAACCGCTCCGCCGGCGTTCGTGAGCGTGGTCCGGTCGTTCGGCCGGGCTACGCTCCCCGGCTCACCTTGCGCCTGATGACCGCGGCCAGGCGAGCTCGCAGCCGCCGCAGTTTGCCTCGGCCGGCCCCCACGAGTCTTCCCGGTGGACCATAGGCGATGGGCCCGTGAGGCGAGGTGACGTCGTAATAGGCGAAGGTCAGCCGGCGCCGGAGCGGCTCCCGAGGAAGCGCCGGTGACGCGCTCGACTCGATGGCCTCGATCACCTGAGCGGCGAAGCGATCCCAGTTGTAGTGCTCGTCGAGCAAGCGCCGATTGGCCGCTTGCATTTCCAGGAGCCGGTCTTCGTCGGCGTTCAGCAGGCGGCGGAGCTCGGCCGCGGCCCGGGCGGCATCGCCGAGCGGGACGTTGGGAATGCTCGGGATTCCGGCGTAGCCGCTGGTTGGCGTGCAAACGGGGATCAGGCCCCAGGCCATCGCCTCGAGGATAGTCGTCGGGTTCGCGTCGGCGTTGCCGACCGTCAGCATGAAATCGAAGCTGGCAAGCAGTTCACGGCCGGCGGGGGAGTCGTAGTCGATGAAACCGAGCGGCGTCAGGCCTCGGATCGGCTTCGAGCCGGGGCCGATCCAGGCGATTTCGGTATCCGGCAGGTGCCGGGCGATCTCGGACAGGTAGCCGGTGTTCTTGCCGCGGCCGGTATGGCCCAGGTAGAGAACGCGCCGCTTGCCTGGTGGTCCAAAGCTGTCCTTGAGAGGCGGATAGTCGCCCCGGTCCACGGCCATGTCGAGGTGGATCATCTTGGGCAGCCAATGCGCGCACGGCGAGTTCGCGGCCGACCCGAACCAGTAAGGCCCGGTGATTGCCAGGAAGAGGTCGCACCTGGGAACGATCGGGTCTTCGAAGGCAAACTGCCGGAGATCGCCGACGGCAAAAGGCGCGAGCATCAGCCGGCGGCGCCATCCCCGACGCCGGAGCGAGCGGCGGAAAATGCTGTTGGGGTGTGGGTGCGGGTGGCCCAGGAGTACGTCGCCGGGCTCGGGCTCGATGACTCCGTGCGCCCACCAGTCGTAGTACAGGACCTCGTATCGGGCCTCCAGCCGGCGGCCGAGCTGGCGTCCGATCGCGTCCGGCGAAGAGGTCCGATTGCCGTGCGGGTAGACGAGATGAACCCTCGTGGTCTTGTCCGGCCGAGGTTGCCGGACGTCTGCGACGGCGGCCATGGGAGGGGTTGTCACGCCGGGGACTCGGCAATGGGCTCGGTGTCCGCCAGCCGGCCGAGCAATCGGCGCACGTACCAGAGCTCAGGGATCAGGACGAAGAAGAACTGGGATATCACGCTGCCGTAGACGGCGCCGGACACGCCTATCCGCTGCACCAGCAGGATCGAAATGGTCACGTTGGCGATCGCCATCAGCACGGAGCAGGCAGCCTGGAAGCCGATCACGTTGGCGCCGTTCAGGAGCACGCCGAACGGTCCGTTGAGCGTGTTCATGATCGTCCAGGTTCCGAGGCCGACCATCAGGAGCATGGTCGGCTGGAGGTGCAGCGCCGGCGCCCAGATTCCGATGATGAACGGCCCCGCCAGGACCAGCGCCACGGAGCTCGGAATGTTGATGAGGGCCGCCAGGATGATCGAGCGGCGCAGGGCTCGCCTTACCCACCCGGCGTCTCCCCGGGCTATGGATTCGCGATATGCGGGCCAGAGCGGGACAAGAACGAACGACAGCAGGGTGGGGGCGAGGACGAAGAGCTTCGTGGGGACCGCGTACTGCTTGACCGCGTCGGCGCCCATGATCTGGGCGATGACGACGTTGTCGAGGGAATAGGCAACCAGACCGGCTATCTGCAGCACCAGGAAGAGGGATCCGGTCCGCAGGAGCGAGCGAGCGGCCCGCGGGTCCACGTCGTGGATCCGCGGCATCAGCCAGGGCCGCTGGCGCCGGAACAGGAACCAGCCGTTGACCAGCGCCAGCGGCAGCCCCACGCAGGTCATCGCCAGCATCAGGACCGGCAGGCTGCCGTGCATCGAGATGATCAGGATCGTTGCCGCGAGCGAGGCCACGTTGCCCACGATCGCCCAGGCGCTCGAGATGTAGCCGGTCTGGAGGGCCAGCTGCACCGTGCCCACGACGCCGAGTGGAAGGCCGATGGCGAACGCTCCCACGAGGACGGCCGCGGCCGGGCCCGCTTCGGAGATCGCGGGCTGGCTGTGAACCCCGAAGACGTGCGCCCAGGGGACGATGAAGAAGGCGATGCCGAAGATCGCCATTACGACGCCGCCGATGGTGCCCAGCATGGCAATGGCTGTCGAGATGGCGCGGCGAGCGGCCGTTCTGTCGTCCCGGCCGTACGCGTCCGAGACGACCGTGAGCAGCCCCAGCCCGATGCCGAGGTCCAGCGGACCGAGCGCCGCGACGAACGAGCTCATCTGCAGCCAGATGCCGTAGCTGTCGGCACTCAGGTATCCGCCCACGAGCGGCACCGAGATGAAGCCGGTAGCCATGCCCACGAAGCGCGCCGCGGTGGACAGGGCGGTCGACCAGGCGATGCGGCGGTAGCGCTCGTCCGAGCGCCCCTCCGCCGTTGATGTGTCGAACGGGCGCAGACGCAGGAAACGTCGCCATCTGCCGACTCTTTGCAGCAGGGAGGCTGGCCCGAGATCCAGTTCCGCGACGGACGCCGGTTCCGTCATGACGATGGCGCCTCCAGGGCGCCGACGGCCGGCGTCACGGCGATCGAAGCGGGCGGGTTCCCAGCGGATCGCGAGCCGAGGATTGTCATACGCCTCTGGTTGCTTGGTCTCTCGTCAGGCCTGGCAAACCACAGCCCATTGTGGCCGCCATTGTATCGGACGCCTGTCCGGTCCTCAGCGGCTGCTACCATGCCGTCGATGGCTCCCTTCTACCGTGCCCGGCATGCGGCGGCCGAGTTGCTGCGCAGGCACGTGATCCATCGGCATCCCCCGCATATCTCGCAGGCCAATCTGAGGCGCTTCCGGCGCGAGATGGATCGCCGCCCGAGGGTCGATCTGCCGTCCGAGCCCCCCAGGTCCATCGCGGTGGTCGTGCCGTGCTACGGCCACGCAGCCTACCTGCCATTGATGTTCGAGAGCGTGACGAGTCAGACCCGCCCGCCGGACGAGGTGATCCTGGTCGACGACGCTTCTCCGGACGATACGGCCGGCGTCCTGCGTGAATTGATCGCCGAGGCGGCTCCGCAGGATGGGAGCTATCGCATCCTGACCAATGAACGCAACCTGGGTCAGGCCGCGAGCCTCAATCGCGCCATCGACGCGGCGTCGACCGATCTGATCATGGTCCTCAACGATGACGACTACCTCATGCACGACGCGGTGGAATCGATGCTGGACTTGTTCGCCGGACATCGCGAGCTGGCGTTGATCGGTGCGATTGCGATCCACTTCGCCGGGGACGACGAGCTGGCCGCGGCCCCGAAGATGAGCGTCGACCATGGAGTGCCCGGCTCCCCCCTGACGATCCACCGGCCCGAAGACGTCCACCGGTACAGGCGGTACACGGACCTCAACATGACCCACAGCGGGTCGTGCTTTCTCAAGGTCGCATGGGCGGCCGTGGGCGGCTATCGCCGGAAGGCCGAGAGATGCGTTCCCCACTCGGATCGCGACTTTCAACTCCTGGTCAACTGCCTGTGGCCGGTGGGGGTCGCCGGCGAGACGCCGTACTCGTTCTGGCGATCCAACTCGAGCGTGGACAGCGGTCGCGAGTCGTAGCGGCGACGCCACTACGGCCACGGCGCGACTACCCGGCAGGCGGCGCCGATGCTGCCGTTAGCCGTTCTCTCGGTCGGCGCCGGGCCCGCTTCGGGTGGGTCTCGCCCAGGTGACGAACTGCTCGTACTGCATGTCGCTGATCTTGCCGGCGAGGATGAAGTTGGCCAGCCGATAGCTCAGCGGCCGCTTCTTCATCGGGTTGTTGCCCTCGTGGCGCACGACCTCGTATCCCAGACGCTCGTACATCAGGTGGATGCTTCGCGTCGTGAAGAACCGCAGATGCGTCCGATCGAGAATGCCCGAATCCTGGTACTCCCAGTTCTTGTGGAGAACCAGGTCGGTCAAGGTCGCGTAGTAGCGGATGTTGGGTATGGAGCTGACGACCATGCCTCCGTCGCGGAGCTTGCTCTTGATCCTCGTCAGGACCGAGAACGGGTCGACGAGGTGCTCGAGGACGTCGTTGAAGATCACCACGTCAAAGTAGGCCGCCGGCAATTCGTCGATGAGGCTCGCGATATCGCCGACCAGGACACGGTCCAGCAGTTCCTCGGCTCGCCGGGCTGCGGAGGGGATGACCTCGACGCCCCAGACCTCGCGGATGCCCAGCTTCTTGAGCTCGTGACCGAAGCCGCCGCCGGCGCAGCCGACCTCCAGGACGGTCTCGACGCCGCTCGGAACGAAGCGCAGCATGTCGAGGCGGGCGCCCTGGTAGTAGACCTCCGCTTTGGTTTCCAACTCCGACGGCCTCCCGAAACCAGGCTGATCTCCCCGACGTGCGGGGCGTCATCGTCGACGTTCAGCCCAACTTTAGCGGAGACCTGCGTGGCTCATGGCCGAGGTGGAAGTCGCCCGCCCCGCGCCCGGCCTCACCTTGGCACCGGAGCGAAGTAGCCCGTGACGTCGAATATGGCCTGAGTGGTGGGACCGTTGGTCGGCGCGGCGTAGGTGACGTAGAGGTAGCCGTCGGGAGAGAGGGCGACCGTGACCGCGTTGGCTCGATCGTCGGCGCGGGGGAAGTTCAGCGTCGAGCTTGTCGGGTTGTTGGCGGGTGCCGGTCCGACATAGAGAAAGCCGAGCGAGGTCTGGGCCGTGACGGTGAGGTTGCCGCTGACCGCGACCGAGTCCGCCGGCACGCCGCCGGCACCCCAGACGGCGAAGCCCGCCGCGGTGTGGGAGGACAGGGCACCAAGACCACCTGTCCCGTTTCGGGTATCGAGGATGCGCGTCGGGTTGAGCGGCACATAGGCCGAGCCCCCCGGTCCGGGCGCGAAGTAGCCCGTGACATCGAAGATCACCTGGGCGCTCGGTCCTAGGGTCGGGGCGGCATAAGTGACCCACAGCCTTCCGTCGGGGGAGAGCGCGACCGTGACCGCGTTGGCTCGATCGTCACCCGCGGGGAAGTTCAGAGTCGAGCTCGTCGGGTTGTCGACCTGCTCCGGACCGATATAGAGAAAGCCGAGGCTCTGCTGGGCGGTCACGGTCAGGTTGCCCGTCACCGCGGTCGCTTCGGCGGGCACGCCCCCGGCACCCCGGACGGGGAAGCTCTGGGCCACATGGGAGCCGAGGGCTCCCGCGATGCCGATAGACGCGCGGGTATCGAGGATCCGCGCGGGGACGAGGGGCCGGTATGTCGCGCCGTTCGCGTCGACGGAGAAGAAGCCCGTGACATCGAAGATCACCTGGGCGCTCGGCCCGGCGGTCGGGGCGGCGTAGGTGATCGAGAGCGTGCCGGCCGAGCTAAGGGCGACCGTGACCGCGTTGGCTCGATCGTCGCCCGCGGGGAAGTTCAGAGTCGAGCTCGTGGGGTTGTCGACCGGTACCGGCCCGGCATAGAGGAAGCCGCGGCTCGTCTGGCCCGTGACCGTCAGGTTGCCCGTCACCGCTGTCGCTTCGGTTGGCACTCCCCCCGCTCCCCAGACGCTGAACGTCCGGGCCACGTGCGAGCTGAAGGCACCCGACAGGCCGGTCCCCGTCCGCGAGTCGAGGATCCGGGCCGGCGTGAGGGGATGGTATGTGGCGGGGGGCGGCGCCACCGGCGTCACGGGTGCCGACGCGGCGGACGCCGGGCCGTCGCCGACGTAGTTCCTCGCCGTCACGGTGAAGGTGTAGGCGCTGCCGTTGGACAGACCTTCGACGTAGCACGAAGTCCCTGAGGTGGCCGTGCACGTCTTACCGTCCGGGCCGGACGTGGCGGTGTAGGAGAGGATCTTCGAGTTGCCGTCCGACTCGGGCGCGGACCAGGTCACCTGGGCATATCCATTCCCGGGGATTGCGGAGACCGCGGTGGGCGGACCGGGCAAGGTGGGCGAGTTCTGGATCGACCCGCCGGGGGAGTAGTAGGTGAGGAGAATGTCGCCCCACTTCATGCCGTTGAGGCCGCACCTGCGGGCGCTCTGCTGCTTGAGCACCCAGCCTGTGTGGTCGCTGCCGCAGGGGACGTCCCCGCCGGGCCCGTAGCTCGTGAGGATGAACGCGCCGTCCTTGAGCACGGATTGGTCCCAGGTGCTCTCGACAGCCAGGATGTGGTTGGCCGTGGTCGGGGTGGACGGCGAGTAATACTGGTCGTAGGAGTCGTCTCGGACGTCGTAGCAGCCCCCGGTGGCGCTCCTTGGGTGCAGCGCCTTGTACCAGGCGTATTGCTTCACGGCGACCGCCCCGGCCTTGAGCGTCTCTACGGGCCAGGTCGAAGGCCACTCTGCGGCCACTACCTTCTTGGTGTAGGTCTCGAAATCCACCGTCTCGACCACGCCCGATCCGGTCAGCAGCACGTTGATCGTGCTGGGCGGGATGACGGTGCTGGACCAGCCGGTGCAGGTGGCCGCTCGTGCGACGGGCACGGGCAGAACGCCCGGCACGTTCAGGCAAGCGGCCAGCGCGACGATGCCGAGCCAGGCGATGACGCCGGCCGGCTTCGAGACGCCTCTCAAGCGTCCCGAGCCAGGGCCCCAGCCACGCGATCCGGTCCGAGGCTCATCGGACGGGTACGAAGTAGCCGGTGACATCGAATACCGCATGGGTTGTGGGTGGGAGTGTCGGCGCGGCGTACGTGATGCACAGCCTTCCGACGCTGGTGTCGATTGCCACGGTCACGCCATTTGCGCGATCGTCGCCCGTTGGGAAGTTGAGGGTGGAACTGGTCGGGTCGTTGATCGGGTTTGGACCGAGGTACAGGAATCCCGGGCTCGTCTGCTGGGTCACGGTGAGGTTGCCCGTCACTGCGGTCGCCTCGGAAGGCACGCCGCCTCGCCCCCACACGGTGAAGGCCTGGGCCACGTGCGAGCGGAATGCCCCCGTGTAGCCGTTGCCGGTCCTCGAGTCCATGATTCTCGATGGGGTGATGGGCACGTACATAGCGCCGCTCGAACCCTGCATGAAGTAGCCCGTGACGTCGAACACGACGTGGGCAGTCGGGCCGAGCGTTGGAGCGGCGTAGGTGACCGAGAGCGTGCCCGTTGGGCTCAGGGCCACGGTCACGCCGTTGGCTCGATCGTCGCCCTTGGGGAAGTTGAGCGTGGAGCTGGTCGGGTTGTCCGCCGGGATCGGGCCGACGTAGAGGTAGCCGAGGCTGGTCTGCTGGGTGACGGTGAGGTTGCCCGTGATCGCCGTCGCTCCAGTTGGTACGCCGCCATTTCCCCAGACCGTGAACGTCCGAGCCACGTGTGAGCTGAACGGTCCGGCGAGGCCGCCTGTGCCATTTCTGCTGTCGAGCACCCGCGTTGGTGTAAGTGGGGTGAAGGTCGCTCCGTTTGTATCCGGCGTGAAGTAGCCCGTAACGTCAAAGACGGCCTGAGTGGTGGCTCCTGCCGTCGTGGACGAGTAGGTCACGGAAAGGCCGCCGGACCAATCGAGGGCTACCGTGACGTTGTTGGCGCGATCGTCGCCTTTGGGGAAGTTGAGAGTTGAGGTGGAGGGCGCATTGACCGCGACGGGCCCCAGATACAGATATCCGGCCGCAGTCTGCTGGGTGACGGTGAGGTTCCCGGTCACCGCCGTCGCCGTGTCAGGGATGCCGTTCTGGCCTGCCACCTGGAAGGTCTGCGCCACCCCAGAGTGGAGCAGGCCCAAGGCCAGGCTTGTCCGGCTGTCGGCGATCCGGGTCGGAGTCACGGGCGTGTAGGTCGACGGGATCCCTTCGAGCATGAGTGCCACCGTGGCGGTCAGGTCGCCGTCGCCGTTGTTGTTGTCGTATCCGAGCGCCCAGATTCCGAGACCCCGGAGGTTCCAGGCTTCGATGCTGGAGATCTTCCTGGCCAGCGCGAGCGGGTCGTCGAAATAGAGCTCACGCCAGGTATTGCTCGTACCGCCGTAGTTGCCGTAGTACGCGGTCCATGCCGTTTCCTCGACCGGGTCGTATTGCCAGCCATTCACGCATGGAACCGGATAGCTCGCGGCGCACGAAGTCGTGGCCGGTTCCTGTGACGCGAGGCTGGCGGCGGTCGCGTAGGTGACACCTGTCGCCGGGGCGCCGTACGTCGGAATGTCGGCCGGTGGCGCGTTGACGGTGTTAAGCGTGCCCGTCGACCAGGCATGACCGTACCAGGGAAGTCCGAGCAAGATCTTGGAGGCGGGAGCGCCGTGACTGGTGAAGTAGTTGACGATGCTCGTCAGCGTGTAGTTGTTGGACCCGTCGATGGGGTCGATCGATCCGGTGGTCGCCGGAGTGCCGCCGCGCAGGTCGTAGGCCATGATGAAGACCGCGTCGGCGCCGCCCGGGGCCAGGAGGTTGGCCAGGTCGTAGCTGCCGCCCGAGCCGTTGGCGCAGAAGACCAGCTCGTATCCCGGGTGGGCCGCGTCGAGGTCGGCCCGAAGGATCTTCACGAACGCGACGAAGTTCGCGTACGAGGGGCCGGGCGCGATCGGCTCGAAGTCCAGGTTGACGCCGTCGACGCCGCGGCGAACTACCTCGTCCACGATCGATTGGGCAGTCCGATGTCTGATGACGTCGGTCGACATGATCTGTTCCTGCATGCGCCGGCCATTCGTGTCCCAGGCGAAAGCGGCGATCGTGAGCGCCACCCGAGTTCCGTGGGCGTGGGCCTGGTTGATGACGTTGGTCATCGTCGTGCTCGTCCAGCCCGCCCAGTCGTTGCCCGTCTTGTCGAGCGTGCCAATAGCCGGATCGTTGGCGTTGTTCAGGTTTGCAGTCAGATCGATGCTGAAATAGGCGATGGTGGAGAGGGTGTCGTAGTCGAGCGTCGTCCCGAGAGCCCAGTACGGCAGGAAGCCGTAGACCTCACGTCGCAGCAGTGCCGCGCTCTGGGCTACCGCCGGAGTTCCGGTCAGGCTGGGCTCAGCAGTCGAGGTTCCAGGCGCCGCCGGCAGGGCCACCGGGGCTGCGCCGTCGACGATCTCCTTGTCACCGACGCGTGGCCTGAATGGCACCGTGACGGTTCCGCCGGGTGTGAAGTCGAACTTCTGCGAGGCGTGGCTGAGCGCTTCCCGATACTGAATGGACGGACCGCTTGCCTCCCCCAGCTCCGGAGACTGGGCATTCACACCGGAGGGGTAGAGCACGCTGGCCGAGACGGCGATGACGGTCGCGAGGCCCAGGACCAGCGGCGACTTCGCCTGTCTGCCGCTCATCCCAACACCTCGACGGCGCAGTGAGGCGGGGAGCAGCAGGGACATTCGATCGAACATGACGGTCCTCATCCGATCGCGCGGGACGCATACCTTCAAGAAGGGTGCGACGGCGACGAGCCACGCGATGCGCGATTGTCAATCAACGCCCCGCCGGGAGAGCGAGGCGATTGGCGGCGTCAGCCTTGTGCCTGTCGGACGATAGTGAATACCTATCTCCGGGTGAGGCCCCCATCCTAACATTGAGGCCTCGACGCCTGCCCGTTGCAGTAGGGCAACGGATTTCGAGCGATTTGCTCCCCCGGATGCTAACCGCCTGGGTCAAGGTCCGGGCAGCCGCCTCAAGGTACTAAGAGACCCCGGACCACCCCTCACCCCCCAATGGCGTGGCGGTCCGACTCGATTAGGCTGCGTCCTACCGCCCGGTCCCGCTGATAACGGCGGGCACCGTTCGGGCGATGATCTTGAAATCCAGCCACAGTGACCAGCCGTCGATGTATTCGAGATCCTGTTCCACCCAGTGATCGAATTCGGGGTTGTGGCGCGCTCCGACCTGCCACAGGCCGGTCATTCCGGGCTTCATCGAGAGGCGGCGCCGGTGCCATACGTCGTAGTTGGCCACTTCCCTCGGGAGCGGCGGCCGCGGACCCACCAGGCTCATCTCGCCACGAAAGACGTTCCACAGCTGGGGCACTTCGTCGAGTGAAGAGCGTCGGAGGAAACGGCCCAGGCGCGTGATCCTCGGGTCTTCCGCGAGCTTGAAAGCGTGCCCGTTGATCTCGTTCTGGTCCAGCAGCTCGTCGAGTTGTTGCTCCGCGTCGCTGCACATGCTGCGGAATTTGACGACGTTGAAAGGACGTCCGTGCAGACCGATCCGCTCCTGTCTGAAGAAGACGGGGCCCCGCGAATCGATCCTGATGAGCAGCGCGAGGATCAGGAGTACGGGCGACAGCAGCACCATTGCCACTGCCGACCCGAATACGTCTATGACGCGCTTGGTAAACAGTCCCAGAGCTCGGTCCGGGCCGTTGGCCAATGAGTAGACTCCGATGCCGTCGATGCTCTCGAGCCGCCCGGACGTAAGCAGGCGTTCCACCGGGGCCACCGGCATGCGGACTACCTTGCCCTCTTGTTCGCACAGGTAGGCACAGCCCTCGATGAGCTCTTCCATGTGGAACGGCAGGCAGATGGCGACCTCGTCGACGATCTCGCTGTGGAGTACCTGTTCCAGGTCGTCGATCATCCCAAGGAGGGGCTTCTCCAGTACCACGCCGCCGTCCGAAGCATCTGCCTTGAGGTGACCGATCACGACGAGGCCGAGTTCCGCGTGGCTTTCGATGAGGTCCGCGAATGCCTTTGCCCTCGAGTTGGCGCCCAGGACGAGCATGTAGCGGACGTTTCGTCGATGGTCGCGGGCGAAGATCATGACCTGCCGGATTACGACACGGATGCCGATGGCCGTAACCGCGAGCGCCGGAAAGACGATGACCAGGACGCCGCGGCTGACGTCCGGCAGCTTGAGCAGGAACAGCAGACTCAGCGTGAGCACGAGCTGAACCAGGGTGGCGCGGAGCACCGCGTACAGGTCGCTTCGCCGAGTCCACCGGACGCGGCTCCGGTACAGGCCGTGCGACCAGAGAACCGCGACCCACATGGCAACGAAGAACGCCACGGCGAGCGTGGGATCCGGCAGAGAGGCCTGGACGTCCGCCGGCCACCAGCCGGAAGGCCTGCCGAAACGGAAATAGGCGGCCCCGATGACGACGAGGAAGGCGAGAATCGAATCAGCGGCGACGAGCATCAGCCTGAGGACAGGCTCATACCGTCGAATCATTTCCCTCCCCTTCTTGTCGCCGGGCGTCCCATCACAAGGCCTGCGCCACTCAGGTGCGTGAGTATCTCGCGTTGATCATAGAGCCGCAACCACATTCCCATCGGGCGATGTGCTAGAGTCCCCGCGATTTGGACGACGAGGAGCCGACCATGAGGGGTTCGGAAAAGTCGCCAGCCCTTGCCGCAGGCCTGTCCTTCCTGTGGCCGGGACTGGGTCAGCTGTATCTGGGGCGACGCCGCGTGGCCGCCCTGTTTGCCGTACCCACGATCCTCATCGCCCTCATCTTCCTCTTCCAGTTTCGTCAGGGTTTCGTGGTCCTCGGAGCCCGATTGCTGGCCGATCCCTCCTACGCGATACCGGCGGTGCTGGTGATCGTCGTGGCGGCAGCTCTTCGGCTCGGGTCCGTGATCCACGCGTTCCTGTGCGGCATACCGAGCCAGACGCGTCGAGTCCTCGAGCGCGGCGTCCTGATCGCGCTGGTCCTGACCATTCTCCTGACCCATGCGGCCGCCGGCTACGGCATCTGGTACCTGAACCAGTCGTTCCGGCCTGCCTTCCAGGAGAATCCGGCCCTCATCGACGCGGCGACAGCGCCGCCGAGTCTGCCGCCCGGAGTGACGGCTCCGCCGGCCACGCCTACGCCGGCACCGGCTACGGCGCCGCCCATCAACAGCAGAGTCACCATCCTGTTCACCGGCGTGGACGCGGATCCAACCCGAGGTGAGCATCTCTACGACTCGATCATGGTCGTGAGCTACGACCCGAGGACGAATTCGGTCCAGATGGTCAGCGTGCCCCGCGACAGCTCGAGCTACCCGCTCTACTTCGGCGGGCAGGTCAGCAACAAAGTCCGGATCAACTCCCTGCCTACCTACGTCCGGAATGGCTGGGTCAAGTCCCCCGACGCGCCCTACACGACCTTGATCAAGGAGATCCAGTACCTCGTGGGAATCCCCATCAACTACTACGCCGTGATGGACCTGGACGGCTTCGTCCAGATGATCGACATGGTCGGCGGCATAGACGTGAACAACCCCACCGCCATCGACGATCCGGTATATGCGACCCCCGGCGGCCAGATCATCGGTTTCAAGCTTGCCGCGGGCCCTCAACACCTCAACGGCAATCAGGCGCTCGGGTTCGTCCGATCGCGGCACGGCGCAGGCAACAACGACTGGGTGCGGGAGAGCCGCCAGCAGCAGGTGGTCGTCGCGCTGCTCCGCAAGATGGCCGACCCCTCGGCGTTGCTCCAGCTGCCCACCTTGATCTCCAAGCTCGCCTCGAGCGTCAGCACGGATTTCCCCGCCGAACGAGTCGCCGACTACGTCGCCATCGGCCAGGACATCCCCAAGGACAACATCAAGCAGGTCGTTCTGGGCCCGCCGTACACGATCATCAACAGCAGCGGCTCGAGCACGGCGGCAACGACTTGCCTGCTCAATGCCAGGGTGGCCGAGCTGTCCGTGAGTCTCTTCGGCAGCGATAGCCTGTGGTACGGAAAGCCCGCCCCGGCCAATACTTGCTCCTAGCCGTCATCCGCGCCGGGAGGGAGACATGGCCGACAACGCAGGCGAACTGAGCCGGGAGCCCGGTCCGCGCCTTCGCGTCGCTCAGGTGAACGACATCGCGGCCGTGGGGAGCACGCTCGCACGGGCGATGAACCGGCTCGGCGTGGAGGCCAGGCTGATCGAGCCGTGGCGGCCCGCAGCGCGGCTGCGGTATCCATGGAAGGCCGCGGCGCTGCCACTCCGAGCCGCCGGCATCGTCGGCGCGGGGCTGGCAGCCAGGCGCGGCGGCTTCGACGTGATCCACGTTCACTTTGCCCGCCTCGGAATGATCGGCGAGCTCGGCGGCCGGCCCTACACGCTCCACGTCCACGGCACGGACATCAGGGGAGTCGTGCCGGGCAGTCTTTGGGGCCGCGAGACGGCGCCGTTCCTGAGGCGGGCCAGGCTCGTGTACTACGCCACGCCGGATCTGCGCGAATGGGTCGAGCCGTTCCGGCGAGACGCGATCTTCCTGCCGAACCCGATCGAGACGGACGTCTTCGTCGCCGCGGCCGCGAAGGACGCCGCCGGGTCGGCTGCAGAGTCGGCGGCCCGGTCGAGCGGAGCTCCTCGCGCTCTCGCGCAACGGGACCTCCTGGTGGGTGTCCGGCTGTCGGCGATCAAAGGGCTGCCCGCGATCCTGGATACGCTCCGCCACCTCGCCCGGAGCCGACCCGCAACCACGATCACGATCGTGGCCCAGGGCGAGGGAGTGGCCTCGGCCGTGGCTGCCGCGGGACCCGCGGCCATCGTCGTTCCGCGAACCTCGCGCGAGGAGCTGCCGGCACTCCTGCGGAGCCACAGGCTCGCGCTGGGTCAGCTGCTCGTCGGAGCCATCGGCAACTACGAGCTCGAGTGTCTGGCGTCGGGGGTGCCGGTCGTGACCCGTTTCGACTACGAGGGCATCTACCCGAGCCCGCCGCCCATCGTGGCCGCCGCCGGTGGCGAGGAGGCTGCCGCTCGAATCGCCCGGCTGCTCGACGACGACGCGGCGATGGCGGAGCTGGCCGGCCGGGGACCGGCATGGGTAGAGGCCAACCACTCGGCCGTGACCATCGCCGGCCGAGTTCTCGCGGATTACGAGCGGACGGGCCAGGTTCGGGCGGGTTAGCCGCCGACGCGGTCTCTCGCCGACGCGGCCTCCCGCCGCCTCTACGATCGGCGGGCTGTCGGGGCCGGCCCATGCGATCCGCCGACCTCGTCGAGCACGGTCGCGAATCGCTTCGTGAGGTTCACGCGGTCGTAGCGGCCTTCCGGGTCGGCCCGCCGTGTCGGCGCCGGAGTGGCCAGCAGCCGTTCGAGGCCATCCGCGACACCCTGTGGGGTTGGATCCGCCACGACGCCCCAATCGAGCTCCGCGAGGAGGTCCCGCGCTCGGCCCTGAGGAACCACGGCCAGGATCTGGCGGTCCAGGCCCACGTATTCCATCAGCTTCCCGCCCTGGATCTGATCCTTGTTGGGATCGCCGGCGATGATCTGGAGGAGCGCGTCGGCACGAGCGAGGCGGGCGACGGCCTCGCGGTGGGGCAGGAAACCCGTGAACCTGACCATCGAGCCCAGGCGATCCGGCGTGGCGAACCCGGCGGCGACCGCATGGTTGTGGAGATTGAGCCAGCCGATGAACTCGACGCCGAGTCGCTCGCGAACGTCCGGTCGCCGCGCCACGAGCGCTTCGAGACCTTCGAGGAATAGCTCGAGCTCGTGCTCGCCGTAGATGCTTCCGCCATAGACGAGGTGGAAGCGTCCATCGGCCGGGCCTGGGGCCACCTCGCCGGCCGGCAGGTCGGCCCGGTCGTAGCCGTTCGGGATCGTCACGAAACGATGGCGGGCCCAGGGGTATCGAGCCGCGTATGCCTCGGTCATGCCGCCCGAAGCGAAGACGACCCGGCTGGCCATGGCCACGATCCGCCGTTCGATCTTGCGCTGCAGGAAGCCGTGCAGGCCGCCCGTCTGCTCGGCGAACGCGTTGCCGATCCACGGATCGCGAAAGTCGGCGACCCACGGCAGGCCCGTCTGCCTGGCAATCGCGGCGGCGGCGAGGTGGGACGACACGGGCGGCGAGCTCGAGTAGATGACGTCGAGGGGCTGGCGGCGGTGGACCTCCAGGCCACGGGCGACGGCGAATGGAACCCAGCCGACCTCGTCGTCGGGGAAGAACGTGGCTTTCACCGCGGCGGACCACAGCGCCGAAGCGCGACCGTGCCACGGCAGACGCGCCGGCCCCACCCCCTCGGCCGGAACGCCGGCGCCGGCGCCTCCGCTCTCCGAATCGGACCGCGCGGGCTCCCGGCCGCGAGCCGGCCGCATCATGCCCGGAATCGATCCCGCCGTCCGGCGCGCCGTCCGGCCAAGGAGACGCCGAAGCTTCACCGGCTCGGGCGAGAAGGCTCGTTCGACCGCGAGGCCGGCCGGCAGATCGCGAAGCGCCTCTTCGTCGAGGAATCCCGAGCCGGGGTTCTCGGCCGTCAGCACGATCGGCTCCCAGCCGGAGTCGGGCAGGTAGGTGGCGTATTTGAGCGTCCGGAGCATCCCCACGCCCCCGACGGGCGGGAAGTTGTAGGCGACGAGGAGCACGCGGCCCGGCATCAGCGGCGTCCCATCGCGGCCACGAAACGGCCGACCAGCGGCACTCCGCGCAGCACCCGCGGCAGCGTCGTCATCAGGAGATGGACTTCGTCGCGGCCTGGAACGAACAGCGCCAGCGGTGAGTGACCGGACAGCTTGCCGGCGAAGTAGACGGCCACGGCTGCCTGGAGCGTGTAGGAGAAGACCGACGACAGCGACGCGCCCACGATCCCGAACCGAGGAATCAGCATGAAGTTGAGGCCGATGTTGAACACCAGGGAGAGAGTCGTGCCGAACGCCACCAGGCCGGGCCGGCCGCGCCCCGAGATGTAGCTCGTCATCACCTTGCCGACGCTCAGGGTGATCATGCCGGGCAGCAGCGCCACGAATGCCGGCAGGCAATCGACGTAGCGGGGCAGGATCAGGTGGATGCCGATGAATGCCGTCGGAATGAGGCCCATCACCACGCCGAGGGTCAGCAGCGTGGTCAGGCGGCCGACCCGGGCAACCATCCGGCTCGAGTCCTCGTGGCTGGATCCCGCCACGCGGGGCAGGAACAAGGTCGCGACGGAGTTAGGGACGTAGAAGACGAGCTCGTCCATCGTGACGGCCTGCGTGTACAGGCCCAGGGGGACTTTGGGCTCGGCGATCGTGGCCTGGATGATGTAGTTGTCCGCCCGATACGAGAAGTAGCCCGACAGGCTGGCCGGAAAGCTTCTGGTCCCGTACGACGCGAGGGCTCGATAGGAGACGTCATCTCCGCCTGGTGTCGAGCGCTCGAGCCGATGCACGGCGACCATGACCAGGACCACCGTAACGACCGAAGTGAGGATGCTGCCCAGGACCGCGCCGCGCAGGCCGGTGTGGTAGAAGCCCACGACCACGACGACCCAGGCGAGGAGAAGAGCCGCCGCCACGATCTGGATGACGTTGTACGCGCGGACCGCCTGGCGGCCGTACAGGATCGCGCCCCCGAAGGCCGAGAGGATGCCGAGCGGGACGACGAAGACGATCGCCCGGAGCAGGTCGTCGTGGCCGGCGGCCGCCGACAGGAACGAGCCTTCCAGCGCGGGCAGGACGAGCCAGACGATGCCCACCAGGATCAGCGAGGCAGTGGCGGTGAGCATGTAGGCGGCTCGAACCAGGCCCTGCAGGGATACCCCCTTGCCGGCGAAGTAGTTGGCCGCGCTGGGAAGACCGAGGGTGCCGAAGCTCGCCAGCATCGTCGGCAGCGTGACGATGGCCGAGTACGAGCCTTTGTCTCCCGGGCCGAGGATACGGGCGATCAGGATCGAGTTGACGAGCGCGATCGCGAACAGACCGATCTGGGTGGTGAATACGCCCGCGACCTTCCGCGCGAACTGGCCGTGTTCCGGTACGGCCTGGGCCTCCGCGGGCGCTGCTTCCAGGGCGGGTTCCGACTCGATCGGCAGCGGCACCGCGGGATCGGGAACGTCCGGCGCGGGTGGGATGTCCGCGTCCGCAATCGGCACAGGCGCCCGGTTCGATGCCTCTTCTCGGCTCATCGGGCGGACTCTACCAGCCGGGTCGCGGCCAGTTTGCGGTACTCCTCTTCCATGACGGCCATCGTGCGCCGCTGGTCGGCCCGCTCGAGAACGGCGGCTCGGCCGCGCGCGGCCAGTTCCGCGCGCCGCTCCGGGCCGCGGGCAAGGACGGCCTGGAGAGCGGCGACGGTCGCGGCCACGTCACCCACCGGCACGAGGCACTCCGGGTCCAGCTCCGCGAGCCACTCGCGCACCGGGGGCAGGTCCGAGCTGACCACGGGCCGGCCCACCGCTAGTGCCTCCACGAGGGTGACCGGGCCCGCGTCGCTCTCCGGAACGGAGATCACCGCGTCCGCGAGGCGGTAGTAGTCGGGCATCTCGGAGTGGGGGATTGCGGGCACGAGCCGGACTCGGTCCGCGATTCCGCGCTCCGCGATCAACCGTTCCACCTGGTCCAGGGTCGCGGCGTCGGCCGCGTAGCGTGTCATCACCAGAGCCGTGTCCTGCGGTAGCCGGGCGAAAGCATCGATGGCCACTTCGTGGCGGTAGACCGGCTCGATGATCCGCGGCGAGAAGATGACCCGCTTGCCGGTCAGGCCGAGACGCTCGCGCAAGGCCGCGGGCTCCGGGCCGGGCGAGAAGAGATCCACGTCCACGCCGAAATGGATGACCCTGGTCCGATTCGCCCTCGCTCCGGCGGCCACCCCGCCGTCCACCACATGGCGCGAGATGCCTGTGACCAGGTCCGCGGATCGAAGCGTCAGCCGGGCGAGCAGCCGCGCTCGAAGGCTGCGCTTGACGTCGATCAGGACGTCGTCGCCCCAGACCGTGACGACGTACGGATGGAACCCCGACATCCAGGCTCGGAAGCCGTTGACCGTCAGGTGGTGGACGTGCAGGATGTCCGGCTTCACCCGCGCGACGGCCTCCCGGATCGACCGCCGGGTCGCGATCAACCCCAGGCGGCGCATCCGCCAGGCCGTGTGGGGAGTGAATCTCTCCACCGCGATAGTCGGCGGGAGGCCGGGCAGGACATCCAGGCCGCCGGGCACGAGCAGAATCACGCGATGGCCGCGCCGGTCGAAATCGGCCGCCCAGCGGCGGACGTGGACGCTGTTGGGGTCGCCGAGGTAGGCGATCGAAATCGGTCGGCTGCCTCCGGGGCCTGCCTCTTCGGCTCTCGTGTCCTTGCCGCTATCCATCTGCGGCGACTCCGGATTCCGCGCCGCCCTCGTAGTGCACGCCCAGCGTTTCGAGCACGGTTCGAGCCCGGGCGTCCCAGGTGGAGCCAGGGGCGCAAGCGAAGGCTCGGGCGTCGGCCGAGAGTCGGGCCGCCTCCGCTTCGTCGGTCAGGAGTCGGAGCAGGCCTTCGGCCAGACCCTCCGCGGTATCCGGAGTGGCCACGCCGGCGCCGCTCTGCTCGAGGATCGCGGCCGTTTCCGTGGCGGCAGTGGCGACGACCGCCTTGCCCAGGCTCAGGTAGTCCCACAGCTTGATCGGGACCGCGAGGCTCGAGTAGGCGTTGATCGGGCGCGGGATGACGCACAGCCGGGCCCCTCGCAGAAGCGTGGCCAGGCCGTCGCGCGACGCGCGCTCGGATCGGACGTACGCGGGAAGCTCGGCCGCGGGCGGAGAGCCGACCAGCAGGAGGCTGGCGTCCGGGCAGCGGTCGTGGACGATCGCCATCGCCTCGAGCAGCAGGTCGAAGCCGTCCGCCCGGTTCGTGGAGCCGACATATGCCACCACCTGCCCGGTTCCGGGCCCCAGATCCGGCTGCGTGGGGTCCGTGCCGGGTGGCAGGAGTGCCGGATTCTCGAGGTGGAGCGCTTCGGCGAGGCCCCTGGACGGCGCGAAGGAGCGCGTCGCGACGCCCCGGAGCAGCGGCGTCGTGACACGCCACATAACGTCCGAGAGGATCTGGCGGCGCGACCTGCGCGGGTACGTGTCGCGGAAGAGCTGGTAGGCGTCGCGGAAGTACACGCCGACGGGCTTGCCGAGGAGCCGCATCAGCGCGAGAAAGGCGAGGTCGGTGGGCATGGCGCTGGTCGTGGCCGATTCCACGTAGACCGCGCCGACTCGCCGCGGGCCACCGGACGCGAGCCACCGGACCGCGCTTCCGAACCGGCCGAACCGGCCGCCGGTGATGCTCTCCAGGTGCGTCTGCCGGCCGAGCGCGGCGCTCATCATCGCGATCCGAACGGTCGGCGCCCGGTCCAGGGCGGCCATGTCGTACATGCCGTAGATGAGGATTCCGGACCGCGGCCTGCCCGGCCGGGCCGATTGTCGTGGCAGCATCGCGCCTACGATACAGGAGCCGGAGGGCGCTCCATTGCCGCCGGGGAGTCGCGCGCTGCGGCCTCGCGGCCGGGCGGGGTGGCCTCGCGGCCGTGCACCCGCTCCTTTGACTGGCCCCGGGGCGTATGAGAACCTGCGGCCCATGCGGGTCCTCTTCCTCACGTCGTGGTATCCCACGTCGGAGCTGCCGTACGGCGGGGTCTTCGTCCGCGAGCACGGCCTGGCCGCGCACGCCGCCGGCGCCGGGGTGGTGGTCCTGCACATGCCCGACGGCGGCCACCGCGGCGGACCTCTGTGGCGTCTCGAGCGGGAGACCGACGAGTCCATCGCCGCCGGCCTGCCGACCTACCGCCTGACCTCCAGATCCATCCGCGTGCCCGGTTTGCGGCGCCTCAGCTACTGGGCCTCGTACGGGCTCCGCCTCTGGAGCGCGGCCGCGACCGTGAGGCGCCTGCGCCGGGAGGGTTTCCGGCCGGACCTGATCCACGCTCACGTCTTCACCGCCGGTGCGGTCGGAGTGGTGCTGGGCCGGCTGTTCGGGCTGCCGCTCGTGGTCACCGAGCACTCAACTCTGTTCCCCCGCCGCGAGCTGGACCGCGGCATGCTCAAGCGCGCCCGCTATGCCTTCTCCCACGCCGAGCGCGTGCTGCCGGTCTCGGAGTCGCTCAGGCGCGCTATCGAGGAGTACGGCATCGAGGCCCGGTTCGACGTCGTTCCGAACGTGGTGGACGTGGCGCTCTTCCATCCCGCCGCCGACGGGCGGGGAGAAGCGCCCGGCGGCGCGCCTGCCGGGGCCGAAGCCCGGGTCAGCGGGGTCGGAGCCGGGGGCCGGGCCGTCCGGAAGCTCCTCTTCGTCGGCCGGCTCGAGCCCACCGAGCACAAGGGCTTCCCGACGCTGGTCGCGGCCCTCGCGCTCCTGCGCGGCCGCCGCTCCGACTGGCACCTGGACGTGGTCGGCGATGGTCCGTCGCTGGAGGACTCGCGGAAGCTCGTCGAGGCCGCCAGACTCAGTGCCGCCGTCACCATCCGCGGCGGCCAGCCCAAGTCCACCGTGGCGGAGTTGATGCGCTGCGCCGACGTGTTCGTGCTGCCCAGCAAGTTCGAGACGCAGGGCGTGGTCCTGCTGGAGGCCATGGCGTCGGGCCTGCCGATCGTATCGACCACCGCCGGAGCGATCCCCGAAGTGGTCTCGCCGCGCGACGGCGTCCTTGTGGCGCCGGGCGATGCCGCGGCGCTCGCGGACGCGATAGATCGCGTCCTTTCCGGTGAGCCGCCGTTCGACCGCCAGGACATCGTGGAACGGGCTCGCGCCAGGTACAGCGTGGAGGCTGTGGGTGCGCGCCTGGCCGGCATCTACGACGAGGTCCTCGCCGCTCGCGGCAAGGCCGCGGTGAAGCCTCGGGGCCAGATGCCATAGAGTTGCCTGGCCGCGGGCGAGTCGCCGCGGCGCAATCCGTGGCGCAATCGGCGGACTCGCAGCAAGGGTGGCCATGTGCGGTATCGCGGGCGTTCTCGGCCTGGCTGACCAGGAGCCCGACCTCGCGCTGCTCGGCCCCATGCTCGGCAGCCTCGTCCACCGCGGACCGGACGACGAGGGAGTGGCCACACTCGGCCCGGCGGTCCTGGGCATGCGGCGCCTCAGCATCATGGATCCCACGCCGCGCGGCCATCAGCCGATGAGCTCGCCGGACGGCCGCTTCACGATCGTTTTCAACGGCGAGATCTACAACTTCCTGGAGCTTGCCGACGAGCTGGCCGCGCAGGGCCGGACGTTCTCGAGCGAGTCCGACACGGAAGTGCTCCTGGCCGCCTATGCCGCCTGGGGTCCCGATTGCGCCCGGCGCCTCAACGGCATCTGGTCCTTCGCCATCTGGGACGACCGCGAGAGATCTCTGTTCCTGTGCCGCGACCGATTCGGCGTGAAGCCACTCTTCCTTGCCCGCGGCGGCGGGATGCTCGGCTTCGCATCCGAGATCAAGGCCCTCCGAACCCTGCCCTGGGTCTCGAGCCGGCCGGACGTGGCCGTCGCCTCCCGGTATCTGCTCGACGGGACGCTTGCCCGCGGCCGGCGGACGTTCTTCGAGGACGTGGAGTGCTTCCCGCCGGCCCATTCGCTGCTGCTGAGCCCCGGACGCGAGCGCTGGGACAACTACTGGCCCGCCCCGGCGCTGTCCACGGACGCCTCGTTCAAACCGCACCCCGGCGACGCCGACAGGGTTGAGGAGTTCAAGTCGCTTCTCATCGACTCGGTCGCGCTCCAGCTCCAGTCGGACGTGGCGATCGGTTCATGCCTGTCCGGCGGCATGGACAGCTCCTCGATCGTGAGCATTGCCGCCGCGCTCCGGGGCGGTCGCCTGGCGTCCCCGGGCCACGTCCACCACGAGCGCGAGGCCACCGCCCAGCTCGCGTTCTTCGCCCAGTTCCGCGAAGAGGGAATCGACGAGCGGCCGTTCGTGGACGCCGTCGTGGCCGCGACCGGCGTGGACCTCCGAACGACCACGCCCGACACCAACGCCCTCCTCGAATCCCTGCCCGCCATCCTGCGGGCCCAGGACGAGCCGTTCGGCTCGACGAGCATCGTGGCCCAGCACCACGTCATGCGCATCGCCCACGAAGCGGGGGTCAAGGTCCTCCTCGACGGCCAGGGCGCCGACGAGCTGCTGGCGGGCTACGTCCGATACGGCGCCACTCGAGTCGGGGGGGCGCTGCGGTCGCGAAACGCCGTCGACGCGGCTCGGGCCATGGTCGCTCACGGACCGCTCCGCGCCACGCTCGGCTACGCGGTGCTGGGTGCCCGCAGGCTGCCACGGCGGCTCAACCGCCGCCGCATGCCCGCCGCGTGGCTCGGTGGAGCGGCCCGGGCAAGCCATCTGGAGATCGCCGATCCGCCGTCGCAGCCCGGGACTCTGCTCGCGAAGCGGCTCTGGCTCGACGTCGCGGCGGACAACCTGCCGGACCTGCTGCGCTTCGAAGACCGCAACTCGATGGCCTACTCGATCGAAGCCCGCGTGCCGTTCCTGGACCACCGTCTCGTCGAGGCGAGCCTGCTGCTGCCCGACCGGCTAAAGGTGGCCGGGCCGAAGGAACGCAAGATCGTGCTCCGCCGGGCGATGACCGGCATCGTTCCCGACGAGGTTCTGGCCCGCCGCGACAAGGTCGCCTTCCAATCGCCGGAGCGTCGCTGGCTGCTCGAAGCGGAGCCGACCTGGCGGCACCTGGCGACTGCCTCGCGGGCGGTTTCGGCCGGTTTCGTGGGCTCCGTCGCGATCCCCGAGGCGATCGAACGGCTCCGCGCGGGCGTCGGCGGCACGAGCCTGCTGTGGCGGATGCTCAACCTGGAGATGTGGCTGCGCGAATCCGCCGGTGAGCCGCCGCTCGGCTAGGTCCGGGCGGTTTCCGGGCATTCCGGCGGCGCGGGCCGGCCGCGGGGCCGATGGACCCGGCCGACGGGATCCGGCCGATGGCGGGCGATTCCGGCGGATGGAGGCCCCGCTTAGCCTCCGATCCCGAACACGGACGTCGCCAACAGGATGATCGACAGCAGGACGAGCAACGCGGTCCCGATCCAGCCGATCGCCAGGAGCCAGCGACCGCTGACCAGCGGACCCATCACGCTCTTGTCCGACGACAGCCTCATCACGAACACCAGGACGAACGGCAGCAGGATGCAGTTGATCATCTGCGCCGTGAGCATCAGCTGGACCAGGCTGTCTTTCGGGAAGAGGAGCACGAAAAGCGCCGCGAAAACGACGAAGAAGATCATCAGGCCGTAGAACGCGGGCGCCTCGCGCCAGCGCCAGTCGACCCCGGTCTCCCAACCGAAGGCCTCGCAGGTCGCGTAGGCGCTCGTGAGCGGAACCACGCCGAGGCCCAGGAACGAGGCCGCGAGCAGGCCTACCGCAAAGAGGACCGTGGCTCCGTCGCCGGCCAATGGCGTCAGGGCTTTGGCGATCTGCTGGACGGCGTCGGCAGAGTTGGTGTCCACCTGGACTCCCGCCGAGTAGACGGCCGCGGCGCAGGCCACGACGATGAACGCTGCGATCAGGTTCGTGAGCAGCGCACCCAGGCCCACGTCCAGCCGCTCGCCCGTTAGGTCCTCGGGCCCGAGCCGCTTGTCGGCCACGTAGGACTGGATGAACGCCTGGCCCCACGGCGTGATCGTGGTTCCGACCGTGGCCACGACGGCGACCCAGTACGCGGCCGAGGACGAAAGGCGCGGGATGACGAGCGACGACCCCGCCAGTCCCCAATCCGGATGCGCCAGGAGGGCGGAGATGAAGTAGGCGATCGAAACCCCGAGCCCCACGGCAACGAAGAGGTACTGGACCTTGCCGTAGCTCCCTCTCGTGAGCAGCAGGACGACGACCGTTCCGGCGAGCACCGCGCTGATCACTTCCGGAACCCCGAACAAGCCCAGGGCGGCGCCGCAGCCGGCGAACTCGGCGATGATCGAGCCCACGTTCGCGACGAGCATCGCCGCGATCATGAAAGTCGCCCAGCGGACGCCGTAGCGCTCTCGCACGATGCCCGCCAGCCCCTGGCCCGTCGCGAGACCAAGCCGCGCGCCGACTTCCTGGGTGAAGAACAGCACGATCTGGCTGGCCAGCAGAACCCAGAGCAGGTCGTAGCCGAACTTGGAGCCCGCCACGGAGTAAGTGGATATGCCGCCCGCGTCGTTGTCCGCGAAGCCGCTGACCAGGCCCGGGCCAAGGACTCCCAGGATCGCGGCAAGTCGGACTCGGTTGACCGCCCGCGGGCTCAGGGCGATGGCCGGCGTCCGGATGATCGGCGCCCTCATCGGCGGCTCCTCGACTCAGTGGCTGCAATCGACATTCGGGCCCTCGATCTCAGTTGGTGGGAAGGGTCAGCGACCAGACGAACACGAGCGACATCAGTACGAGCATGACGGTGACGAACCAGCCGACGGCCAGCAGGAATCGACCGCTGACGAGCGGACCCATCAGGCGCTTGTCGGCCGACAGCAGCATCACGAAGACGAGGATGAACGGCAGCAGGAGCCCGTTGAGCACCTGCGAGAGGAACATCAGGCCGACGAGCCCGATGCCCGGAATCAGCACGAACAGGCCGCCGAAGGCGATGAAGAAGGCGAGCAGGAAATAGAACGCCGGCGCTTCGCCCCAGCGCCAGTTGACCCCGGCCTCCCAGCCGAACGCTTCGCAGGCCGTGTAGGCGCTCGAAAGGGGGACCACTCCCAGGCCGAGAAGGGAGGCGGCCAGCAGACCGGCTGCGAACAGTACCTCGGCTCCGGTTCCGGCGAGTGGCTCGAGCGCCCTGGCCGCGTCGGCCGCCGTCGCGATGTTGGTGTTGCCGTGCGCCCACAGCGCCGCCGCGCAGGCGACGATGATGAAGGCGGCGATCAGGTTCGTCAGGAAGGCGCCCAGACCCACGTCGATTCGCTCGTTGGTCTTGTCCTCGGGCCCGAGACGCTTGTCGGCGACGTAGGCCTGGATGAAGCCCTGCCCCCACGGCGTGATGGTCGTGCCAACGGTGCCGACGACTGCCAGCCAGTACGCGCCGTCGAAGCTGCCCCTCGGGATCACGAGCGCGGAAGCGGCGGCGCCCCAGTCGGGCTTCGCGAGGAAGGCCGAGATCATGTATGCGAGTGAGACGCCTATGCCGACGGCGACGAAGAAATACTGGATCTTGCCGAAGCTTCCCCACGAGATCAGGACGACCACAGCCACGGCCGAAAGAACGGCGCTGACGATGATCGGGACCCCGAACAGCTGCAGGGCGGCTCCGATCCCGGCGAACTCCGCCACTGTCGTGCCGAGGTTGGCGATCAGCATCGTGATGGCCGCGAACGTCGCCCAGCGGACCCCGTATTGCTCGCGGATGAGGCCCGTGAGGCCCTGACCCGTGGCCAGCCCGAGCCGCGCGCCCACTTCCTGGGTGAAGAACAAGGCGATCTGGCTGGCCAGGATCACCCACAGCAGGTCGTAGCCGAATTGGATGCCCGCGAGCGAATACGTCGTGATCCCGCCGGCGTCGTTGTCGGCAAACCCCGAGACGAGGCCCGGTCCGAGCACACCCAGCAATGCGGCAAATCGGATCCGCGCTGCCGTGCGCGGATTCACCGCGGGGGTGCGCCGGACCTTCACTGGTTCGACTCGCCCGCACTCCGGCTGAATAGACGCGGCATGCGACGCCGAGAAGCTTGCGGCAGCAGCGTATCGATGGCGTCGTCGACGGTGACGATGCCCTCGAGCTTGCCCTGTTCGTCGACGACCGGCACGGCCAGCAGGTTGTAGCGGGCCACGATGTCGGTGACCTCTTCCTGGCTGGCGCCGGTCGTGACCGCAACCGGCTCGTCGAACATGAAGTCGGCGATCACGCGGTCCGGCTTGGCCACGATCAGGTCCCGGAGCGACAGCACGCCGACGAGCCGATCATCGGCATCGGTGACGTACACGTAGTAGATCGTCTCCGCGTTCGGCTCGAGCTCGCGCAGCCGGTCGATCGTCTCGGCCGCGGTGAGGGTCGCCGGGACGGCCACGAACTCGGTGGTCATGATGCCGCCGGCCGTCTCCTCGTCGTACTCCATCAGCTCCTGGACTTCCTCGGCCTCGTCCTTCTCCATGAGGCCCAGGATTTCCTCGCGGCTCTCTTCGGAGAGGTCCGCGACCAGGTCCGCCGCCTCGTCCGGGTCCATCTCCTCGAGGATGTCCGCGGCTCGCTCCGGTTCGAGGTCTTCGAGGATGTCGACCTGCGCCTCGGGCTCCATCTCGCCGATTGCGTCGGCCGCGGCCTCGTCGTCGAGGGATTGGATCAGGCCGACGCGGTCGTTGCGGGAGAGCTGGTCGATGATCGTCGCGAGGTCGGCAGGGTGGAGCTCCGCGAGACCTTTGTGCGGGACGCGGAGCTTGACGCTGGCGATCGTTCGCTCGACCGGGTCGACGTCCTCCCAGTCGATGTATCGCTCGGGTACGGCGCGATGCAGGCCGCGGGCGATCGTGCGCCACGGCCCCTCGATTCCGAGCCTGCGGAGAAGCCCGGAGGTGCCGACGTCGACGGCGACGAGATGCAGCGATCCCTCGACCTCGTCGAGACGGAGGTCGTTGACCCGAACCACCTTTCGACCGTCGATGTCGACGATCTGGCGGTCCATGAGGTCCTGCTTAAGCCGGATCTCGTTGGGACGCTGGTGGAACTTGCTGATGTCGATCGCCGAGGTGCCGAGCAGGGCGCCGGTCGGATCGAGAGAGGTAACCGACTTCCAGTGCAGGAATATCTCGCGGCCGTTGTTCTTGACCACGATTCCGGTCACGGGGGGATAGCGATCGCCGATGGCGACGATCAGGTCGGCAACGGTTCCGATCGGCTCGCCGTGCTGATCGCGCACCGGGCGGCCGATGGCCTGGCTCAGATAGAGCATGTGCCACCTCAGACGCTTGTCTGCGGATGGGTCCGTCCCTGCCCATCGACGCAAGCGCCAGTGGCGCGCCGCTAACCCGGAAGGCCGGGCTCGAAGGCAGGTCGGACCAGGGTCATTTCTACGACGCCGTGCACGCGGGATGCTCGCCGTGCGTCGCTGGTACTAGGTCCGGGCTCCACTTAGGGAGGAACTCCAAGAGCGGGTCTTGACGATCGAGGGCACAGAAGATGGACCCCCGATCAACCGGAGTTTAGTTGCGCATTGGCGGAGGGTCAACGAGTCGGTCGGATCGTCGGGAACGCCGCCACGACGCGGCGAGCGTGATGTAGCCTGACCGATGCACCCCGATGGCCGTCGCGGTCCTCTCGGGCGGGCAGGTTTCGGGCCCGAGCCGCGGCTCTGGCGAGCGAGCCATCGACGATCTGCGCGGCCGTCAGCGCCTCGACACTCAGGTGGCGCCGCCGCGCACCACCAAGTCGCCAGTCGACCGGAAGTACGATGACCTCGAGACCTCATGTACCCGCGCCCGGGCGAGACAAAGCCGGGCGTTGGCGCATCCTTCTACCTGTGGGCCTCTTTTCGCGTCCGCCCTTCGCGTCGGGTAACGGCAGCGTTCGCGGGCCTCGGGTCGGGGCGACCTGGGCTCTGCTTCTGGCTTTCTTCTGCGTCCTCCTTGGACGGCTGGTCGTCGAGCTGCTCTCCCGCGCCGAAACCATGCCGGACTTGCTGGTGTCGATCGTGCTCGCCGTCCTGGCGGGCTCCGCGGTCCTCACCGCGCGCATGTCGGGTGTGGAAGTGGAACATCGCAACGAGGAGTCCGAGAGCTTTGGGCGCATCCTGCGTGCCCTGTCTCGGTCCGTCTCGCCGGACGCGGTCGTCGAGGCCATCGTCCATGAGCTCGGGGCGGTGACGGACGCCGACCACGTGGCGGTCGTGCGCGTCCGGCCCGGCGGCACCGTGATGGACGTCACCTTCGTGTCGATGCTTCCGGGCGCTCCCACGTCCAACACGGTCATGCCGCTGCGCCAGCTGGAGCCGGTCGATGCCAAACAGATCCGCGACCTGCCCAGCGCGAGCGCGGGTCGAGGAATGCTCCGTTTCGTCGACCGCAGCCCTCACCCGATCCTGCACGACGCCGCCGCACCGTCCGATCCGCACGCCAGCGTCGCCGACAATGCCGCGACCGCCGAGCTCCGCCGCAACGTCCGGGCTCGATCGGCCTTCAGCGCGATCGCGAGCTCAGGTCAGGCGCGCGAGGTCGCCGATCGAATTGCCTTCAGGCTCCGCAATGCCTACGGACTGCGCAATACCCTGGCGGCGCCGCTGCAGTCGGAGCGAGGGATCGCGGGCGCGATCGTGCTCTCGCGACGGACCGACGAGATCTGGCCGGACTCCGCCGTCAGGCTCCTCAACAGCGCCGCCGCCGAAGCATCCGCCGCGCTTGCCCGCGTCTACTCGCACCAGGCCGCGGAGTCGGAAGCGCGCACCGACCAGCTGACGCAGCTGCCCAACCGCCGCTACTTCGACGAGTACTGCAAGCTCATCACCAGCCGGCGCCGGGCGGCGGACCGGGTCGCGATCCTGGCCGTTGACGTGGATCACTTCAAGCGCGTCAACGACGTCTACGGCCATCTCATCGGGGACGCGGTTCTGCGTGAGGTCGCCAACGCGATCTCCGTCTCGGTGCGCGACGAGGACGTGCCCGCCCGCTACGGCGGCGAGGAGTTCGTGGTCCTGCTGCGGAACCCGGCGCCGGGCGTAGCCCTGGAGATCGGCGAGCGGATCAGGCACAACGTCCGGGAGCTGGACCTCACTCACGCCGGGATCGAGCAGCCGGTGACGGTTTCGGTGGGCGTCGCGACCGGCACGAACGCGGGCGAGGTCATCGAGGACATCGTCGAGCGCGCGGACCGGGCGCTCTACGCTGCCAAACGGACCGGGCGAGACCGCGTCGTGGAGGCGTGGACGGCGGACGTGGCGCAGTAGCCGCCGACGCCGGGGCAGGCTCGGGCTCGGCCCGCGTCGGCGGGCTCTCGCGCTCCCCGCGCGCGACCTCGTGTGCGCCGGGAGATACACGTGGGGACGCGGTGCGGAGCTCGCGAGCCGGAACGCTCCAGTCTGTGCGTCGGGAGATACACGTCGGCGAGGATTCGACGGCGATGGGGCCTCCTGGCACGCGCAAAGGCCCGATTCGTGCGCTCGGGCCGAGCGATTCCGGCCGTGGAGCGCATCCGGAGCCGGAATCGGCGTCCGACGTGTGTCTACGCACGCACATCGAGCCGCCGTCGATGACTCCTCGCCTCGGGCCGTCGACGACGTGTGTCTCTGCACGCACACGGCGTCCGCGAGGCCAGGGACAGCCCCAGCGGCCCGGCGGCCCACGTTCCGGCGCCCGGCGGCCCCGGCGGCCCGGCAGCCCCGGCGGCCCGGCGGCCCACGTTCTCGCCATTCGCAACCTGGCGGGAAGGCGCCGCGGGGCCGGATACCATCTTCTCGATGGCTGCCCAGGGGACTCCCCCGATCCTGTCCAACGGCGAGCTGGCGCGCATCTTCCACGAGATCGGCGATATGCTCGAGGTCAAGGGCGAGCTCGTCTACAAGACCGTCGCCTACCACAAGGCCGCCGACGCGATCGCCCACTCGCCGGTCGAGATTTCGGCCGCGTACCTCGCCGGCAAGCCGCCGCGGATCCCCGGCGTGGGGGAGGCGATCGCGAAGAAAATCGAGGAGCTGGCCAGGACCGGGCGCCTCGAGTACTACGAGAAGCTCCGGCTGGAAGTGCCGCCGAGCCTGGTCGCGCTGCTGGACATCCCGGGCGTCGGCCCGCGCACGGTGAAGCAGCTCAACGAGGAGCTCGGAGTCGAGACCCTCGACGATCTGCGGCGAGCCGCCGAGGCGGGCGCTCTCCGCGGCCTCAAGGGGATGTCGGAGAAGACCGAGCAGCAGGTTCTGGCCGGCATCGTCGCCCTGGAGAACCGCCAGGAGCGGATGCGCCTGGGCCAGGCTGAGGCCATCGTCGAGTCGCTGCTGGCCGACCTTTCGGACGTGCCCGGGCTGCGGTCGATCCGGCCGGCGGGTTCGTTCCGGCGGCGCCGCGAGACGATCGGCGACCTGGACCTCCTCGCCGAAACCGACCGTCCGGCCGAGCTGGTCGAGCGATTCACGACGCTCGGCTCGGTCGACACCGTCATCGGCACGGGGCCGCACAAGGCAGCGGTGAAGCTGCTGCGCGGGCCGCAGGTGGATCTGATGATCATGCCGCCCGGCGAGGCCGGCACGTACCTGATCCACTTCACCGGGTCCAAGGAGCACAACGTCAGGCTGCGCGGCCGTGCCCGCGACCGGGGTTGGAGCCTTTCGGAGAAGGGCTATCTGCGAATCGGCGAGGACGGCGAGCCGGCCCTGGGCCCGAACGGCGAACCTGCCGAGCTCCGAACATTCGAGACGGAGGCCGAGGCGTACGCGTTCCTGGACCTGCCCTTCATCGCGCCCGAGCTGCGCGAGGATCGGGGTGAGATCGAGGCGGCTCTCGCCGGCACTCTGCCGAGCCTGATCGCGCGGGCCGATCTCCGCGGCGACCTGCACTCGCACTCGGATTGGTCCGACGGCGTGCACACGATCGAGCAGATGGCCGAGGCCGCCCGGCGCCGGGGCTACTCATACCTTGTCCTGAGCGATCACACGATCAGCCTGGCCATTGCCCGCGGCCTCGACCTGGAGAGAGTGGCGGCTCAACGGGCGATCGTGGCGGCCCTCAACCGTCGTTTCGAGGCCGAAGAGCGCGACGGAGCCGCCCCGGCCGGGACCGCACCGGAGGGCTTCCGCCTGCTGCACGGCTGCGAGCTGGAGATCCGCGCCGACGCCACGCTCGACTATCCGGACGAAGTGCTGGCGCGCTACGACCTGGTCGTGGCCTCGGTCCACGTCTCCCGGCGCCAGACCCGCGAGCAGCTCACGGCGCGGACGCTCGCCGCCATCCGCAACCCGAACGTCGACGTGATCGCGCATCCTGCCGGCCGCTACATCGGAACTCGCGACGACCTGGACCTCGAGTGGGACGAGATCTACCGCGAGGCCGCCAGGACGGGCACGGCCCTCGAGATCAACGGCTCCGACGAGCGTCTTGATCTCTCGGACGTGCGAGCCCGCCGGGCGGCCGAATTCGGCTGCGTCCTCTCGATCGATTCGGACGCGCACCGGATCGAGGAGCTCGACAACGTCCGCTGGGGGACGGCCATGGCTCGCCGGGCCTGGCTTTCGGCGGACCAGGTGCTGAACACGCGCTCACGCGCGGACCTGCTGGCCTGGGTCGCCGCCAAGCCGGAGAGGCTGGCACGCTGATCGGTCGGCGGCGCGGCAGCCGCGGTCAAGCCGGTCCGGCGTTCGGTCCCGTACCATGCGGGGATGAGCCAACGCAATGGAGCTCGTGAGCTCGGCCTGATCGTCGCGGCCCTAGCCAGCTCGGTCCACTTCCTGGAGCTGGCGCCGGCAGTCGCCGTGACCGTACTCGCCGCCGGGGCGGCCGCGGCCGGCACGGGCCGGCTGATCGGCAGCTGGCGTCCGTGGCGCATGCCGCTGTTCCCTCTGGCCCTGCCTGTGCTTGCGACGCTCGCGATCGCCGGAATTGCCCGATTCGCCGGCCCCGCGCAGGCCCTCGTCGTGATCATGCCGGCCGGCTGGCTGCTCCTCGCCTGGGTCGTGGACCTGGAGCTCTACGGGTTCTACCGCCCGCCCACGTCCGAGGCGTCCGCCCTCGAGGCACTCGCGAAACCGGTCAAGCGGGTTCGAACCAGGCGCCGCCCGGAGTCCGAGCTGCCCCAGATCTTCGTCGAAGAAGGTATCCAGGAGCTCGAGGCTCCCCCGCATCCGCGCTCGCTGGCCGTTCGGACGGCTGCCCTCGGTCTCTCGTTCCTCGGGTTCGTGGCCCTCGGAGGGTTCATCTCCAATGCCCTGGGCGATTCGGGCCGGAGCCTGTCGCTCCGGGATCTGGCAGTCGTCGTCGCCGCGAACGCGGCGGTGGCCGCGATCGCCGGCTATCGCATAGCTGCCCTCGTTGCCCCCGGCGCGAAGGATCGAATGGTTCGGATCTTCGCGATCGGCGAGTACGCCGTGCCCGTCGCCGCGGCCGCATGGCTTCTCCGGACTATGTCCCTGCCGAGGCTCTTCATCCCGGCGCTTCTCACGCTGGTGGTCTATGTCGTGACGATCCTGCGAGAGTCGCCGGAACCCGTTCTGGTGAACCGCCGCCTACTGCAGGAGCTCGCCGTCCTGACCGCCGCCGCGGCAATCGCCGTCGTCTGGGGTCTGATGGCCCGGTAGATCGACGAGATGCCGCGGCCTGCCGGGCCGGCTCGCCGCCGGGCAGGCTCGCCGCCGGGCTGGCTCGCCGCCGGGCCGGCTCGCGGCCGGGCAGGCTCGCAGCCGGCGCGGTTCGCCGTCCGGTTTGGCGGTTGGATCGCCCCGCGCGAGCACGAGCGGACGAGGCGATGACCCCTTCGCGTTGACAGGGCCGGCGATGGGTGCTAGAAACCTTCGGCGCGGCCGGAACTCCACCGGTCCGTTTTCTGGCGCGCGAGAAACGGCGAGACAGACGAAAGGACGCACCTAGTTGGCCTTCCCCGAGATCGAAAAGGGCTCCGGCGGCAATACCGTACGGATCAAGCGCCAGCTGGCGGAGCAGGCCATCGCCGTCGCCGCCGCCGGCAAGTGGACGGAAGCCGTCGACGTCAATCGCAAGATCCTCGAGCTCGGCCCCGATGCCGAGGCCGAGAACCGTCTTGCCAAAGCCCTCTGGGAGCTCGGTGAGCTAGGCGAGGCCCGCGAGCGCTACCAGGTCGCCCTCGCCCTCGACCCAACAAATCGCATCGCCGAACGCAACATCGAGCGCCTTCGCGTCCTGATGAGCGAGGCGGGCGACAAGACCGCCGCGCCGGAGAAGTCCGAAAAGGCGCCAGTTGCGATCTTCGTCGAGGAGACCGGCAAGACCGGCTTCGCCATGCTGACAGACCTCGCCGCGCCCAGGACTCTCGCTCACGTGAATCCCGGCGACGCGGTCGAGCTGGCCCCGGAAGGCAACCGGCTTTACGCCGTCGCCAACGGCACCCGGATCGGCGTCGTGGAGCCGCGCGTCGCGGCCCGACTGCTCAAGCTCCTCGTGGACGGCAACAAGTACTCCGCCGGGATCACCTCGCTCGGCGACCGCGACGTCCGCATTGTGATCCGCGAGGTCTTCCAGGACCCGCGCAACTACGGCAAGGTCAGCTTCCCGACGGCCGCCCGCTCCTCGGATCTGCGCCCCTACACCAAGGGCACTCTTCTGCGAGAAGAGGAGTTCATGGAAGAGGAACTCGAGGACGACGAGGAGGACGAGGAGATCGAGGACCTCGATCGAGTCCTCCCGGCGGAAGTGACCGGCGACGAGGCCTTCGAAGAAGAGCCGAACGAGCTCGAAGAGCCGTAGTCCGCGGTAAGGCGCGGCCGGGGGCCGAGGCCGGCCGTTCCGCGCTTTCCTGACAGACGTTCATCCGAGGAACGTTGGGCGAGAACCCGCCCCCGTTTCGGCGTGCTTTCGTGCCAGATACTCATGAGCCGTGCGAGAGATTCCGCCGAGTGGCCGGCCAGGCACCGTCCGACTCGCCCAACGCTCGCCCCACGAAAATCTGACATGATCCGCGGCCACAGACTCGCGACGGCTCCGGGGCTCGGGCGGCGCGCGGACCCACGGCGTCCCGCCGCAATCGTCGAAATCGCCGATACCCTCCGGCCTTCTACCGTCTGTCACAATTGGCCCATGGTCGGGCGCGCCGTCACCAACCCCTCGCCCAGTGTGGCGAGCGTGCCGCAGCTGCCGGCTTTCGAGAGGCTGGGCGCGCCGGCGCCGTCCGAGGATCTCGTCGCCCAGATCGAAGCCTGGACGAAGCCCGGCGACGCAGTGCTCGACATCGACGGCCGGGGTGGCTGGGTCGCGCGGGCAGCCATCGCCGAACAGCGCCGGGTCGCCGACTTCGAAACGTGGCCGCAGACCCGCCTGCTCGCCGAGGTCGTTCTACGTCCCCCGGACATCCGCCAGATCGATTCCGCGGCCGCGGGCATCGCCGGGACGCGCTTCTCCGGGTCGACGATCCGCCGCAGCATCGATGCCATGTTCGCCGGAACGTGCCCAGGCTGCGGTCGCCCGGTCACGCTCGACGCCATGGTCTGGGAACCCGTTCCCGTGGGCGTCCCCGGCGAAGAGCCGCCGCGCACGCCACCCGCGGGAAAGCGCCGCAGCCGGGCACCGCGGGTCGAGCTTCCGCTCTTCCGGTTCACACCCGAAGAGTCGCTCCGCCCGCTCGCCATCGAGTACCCATGCCCGCACTGTCACGAGCAGCTCGGCGGGTCCGAAACCAGGCACGCCGACCCGACGCCCGGGGACGTGGTGCTGGCCCAGTCATTTCACTCCAGCGGTCCCGTCCGGGAGGCCCTGCGGGGTCGCTTCCCGGCGCCGCGGCCAACGCATCCCCTCGTCGACGAGGTCATCGATCTCCACACGCCCCGCCAGCTCGCCGGGCTCCACGCCATCCTCGGATGCATCGAGGCCGAGGAGCGCATCGGGGCGGTCACACCCGCGTTGCGGCTGGCTCTTCTGCACGCCGTTCTCCTGGCCAGCCGCCTGAACCTCGGCCACGATCGGCCCGTGCCGTTCCGCGTCGTCAACGGCGTCGTCCGCCCACCCGGGACCCATCGCTGGCGCGAGCGCAATCCCTGGCTGGCCTTCGAGGACGGGCTCAAGATCGTCAAGGCCTTCGTCCAGCGACTCGAGGTCGGTACCCCGAGATCCACGCTGGCACGGCTGGCCGTGGAAATGTCCGCGCTGGAAAGCGGCACTGCCAACGTGGTCCTTTCCGAGGCCACGACGGAGTCGCTGAGGCGCCTGGCCACTCACGGCGAGCGGACCCGGCAGGGAATCGCGCCGTCCCGAGTGAAGCTGATGCTCGGCCACACGCCACTCAGCTGGACGCCCGATCGACTGGCCGTCTCCTACCACGCCACCGGCTGGCTCTTCGGGGCGGCCGCCGTTTCGATGCTGCCGTACCACGACCTCTTCGCCACCGGCCACAGGCCCAAGCCCAACCCAATGGACGAAGCCGTCGAGATGGCGAAGTCCCTGGGCCGCTCTCTGGCGGTCGCTGGCCCGGCCCTCGCCTTCGACGGCCGCGCGGTGATACTCCTCGACGATGCCGAGCCGGCCACCCTGGTCGCGGCAGCTCTCGGGGGAGCGGCGGCCGGCTGCCGCCTGGTCGACGCCCGGCTCCGTCGCGGCGGCGATGATTCGAACGGCATCGCCGTCTACGTGCCCCCGACGGGAGTGGTCGCTCCCGGACCGCGGACCAGGGCCAATCGCCCGCTGCCGCCAGTCTCGGGCGGCGCCGGAGATCCGGGCACCGTCCACCCCCACGGCATGTTCGCACCGCCGGAGAGGCTCGACGAGGGCCCGTTCCGCCCGAGCGTGGCCCTCCAGACCGTGACGGACACGGCCGTGGATCTGCTAAAGGCCAGGGGCGAGCCGGCCTCGTTCGAGCAGCTGCTCGGCGAGCTGCTGATGGGCCTCGACCGGTGCGGGCAGCTCGCCAGGCTGGCCCGCCAGCTCCGGCCCGGCTCCTCGGACCGGCCGGGTGGCCTCGACCGCGGCGACGCTGGCATCCCCGGCTGGGAGGCCTGGCTCGAGGCCGAGTCGAAGGGCGGCGGCGCGATCTCGGCCGAGGGCGGATCCGATGCCGGCCCGGCGAGCCGCGCAACCGGCCACAAAGCCGCCCATTCAGCCGCTTCGGAACCGCCGCCCCCCGGCCCCGTCGAGATGCTGCTCAACCTCATCCGCGAGGAGCTCGACCGGCCGAACAACCGCCGCATCTGCCAGATCGAGCCCGGCCGCTACTGGCTCGCTTCGATGGAGGACCGGGCCAACACCAAGCAGCCCCTGGCCGATCGAGTCGAGTGGAGCGTCTTCTCGCTTCTGTCGGCCGGCAACCCGATGAGTCATCGCGTGGCCTTCGATCGGACCGTGGCCATGTTCAAGGGCGGCGACGCGCCGGACGGCGCGCTGATCGACGCCTGCCTGGAGAGCTACGCGGCGCGGACGAGCACGCCCGAGTCGGTCGTCGGGTTCGATCAGCTCGAAACGCGGACGATCGAGCACGACGCGATCATCGCCCGCCTGGCCGACGTCGGACATCGGCTGGGCATGCGCGTCTGGATCGGCAAGCGCCAGCAGACGCGCCGCATCTCCGGCCGGCCGCTCGCCGCCTGGCTCGACGACGAAGAGATCGACGTCCATCTGCCGCTCGTCACCTGGGCGCCCGAGGGTGAGCTCGAACGCGTCGACTGCGCCTGGTACGTGCGGCGCAAGGCGACGTTCCTGTTCGAGGTCGAATGGACGGCCATGCTCGGCGAGCCGATCCTCGTCCGGCACGCGCACTACCCGGCCGACGACAAGGTGGTCCGGTTCCTCGTTCTGCCGCCGGAGCGCGCCAGGCTCGCCGCCTACAAGCTCGAGCGCTCGCCGCTGCTCCGCAAGGCCGTCGCGGACCGCAACTGGCACTTCCTCAAGTGGAACCACCTGGCCGAGTACTCGGCCGCCGAGGAGCTGACGCTCGACGCGCTCGAGCCGTTCGTCGGCCTCGTGGCGGCGGCGGACAAGGCCGGCGAACAGCTGCCGATGTTCGGGGGCTGAGCGGCCCAACGTTGGGTCGTGGCCGGCATCGCGCTACCCTACCCGTAACGGACGAGCCGGCTCTGCCCCGGCTCGGGTTGCCGCCCGGATTCGGGTGCCGGATTGCGATCCGATGGAGGGTTCCAGTGGCTGAGATGACCAACGCCGCGGACGCGGCGAACGCGCTCTCCGAGCGTTTCTGGGATGGCATCCTGGAGCTGTCGCCGACCACCGCGACCGTCCTCGGCTATCCGCAGGGCATGGACCGCCTCGACGACCCGGGCCCGGCCGGCCGCGAAAAGGCTCGCAAGCTCTACGAGGAAACGCTTGCCGCGGCCGGCGCTATCGAAGCCGGCCTGGCTCAACCCGAAGACCTGCCCGTGGAGGAGCGCATCACCCTCGATATCCTGCGGGCCATCTGCGAGGTAGAGCTCGAACAGCAGGCTCAGCGAATCGACCGGCTCAAGGTCGTGGACCAGATGGAGGGTCCGCAGACCTTCATGCCTCAGCTGGCGGCCTTTCAGCCGACCGCCACTCCGGAGCAGCTGGACGCGTTTCTGGCACGCCTGGCGGACTACCCCCGGTTCATGGCCGCGAACGCCGAGCTCGTCCGCGAGGGACTTGCCGGTGGATTGACGGCGGCCCGGATCGTGACCGAGCGGACGGTCGGCCAGCTCGAGCGGATGCTCGCCACCCCGGCGGAGGAATCGCCGATCCTCGCGGCGCTGCCGCATCTGTCGGCCGCGGATCGGGAGCGGGTTGTCGCGGCCGTCCGCGACTACGTTGGGCCGGCCGACGCGGCCTTCCTCGAGGCGCTCTCGGGCGATTACCTGCGGGCTTCCCGCGAGGAGCCGGGCTTGTGCTCGGCGCCCAACGGCGAAGAGCTGTACCGGACCCAGATCCGCTACTGGACGTCGCTGGACCTGGACCCGGCCGAGCTCCATCGCATCGGGCTCGAAGAGCTCGCGTCTATCGAAGGCGAACGCCGAGTCATCGCGCGGGAGCTGGGTTTCGGCGACGACACGAAATCGGCTCGCGCCGCTCTCAAGACCGACCCCAGGTACGTCCCGTCGTCGGTCGAGGCGCTCCTGGAGCGGGCTCGGGGCCAGATCACGCGGGCAATGGCCTCCGCGCCGCGGTATTTCGGCAACCTTCCCAGGGCCGGCTGCGAAGTCTGGCCGGTCGAGTCGTACAAGGAGCAGGACGCGCCCGCGGCCTACTACTACCCGCCGACGATCGACGGCAGCCGGCCCGGCATCTACTACGTGAACACCTACCACCTGTCGAGCCGCACCTACGTGACCCTGGCCAGCACGAGCTTCCACGAGGCCGTCCCGGGGCACCACTTCCAGATCGCCCTGCAGGCCGAGCATCCGAGCCTCAACGCTTTCCGGCGCCTCGGCTCGCGCATGGCGGGCATGGCCTACACAGAAGGCTGGGGACTGTACGCCGAGCGCCTGGCCGACGAAATGGGCCTGTACCTCGATTCAGCAGAGCGGTTCGGGATGCTCGACGGGCAGTCTCATCGGGCCGCCAGGCTCGTCGTGGACACCGGCCTGCATGCCTTCCGCTGGACCCGGGACAGGTCGATCCGCCAGCTTCTCGAAGCGGGCCTTTCCGAAACGGAGGCCGTCATCGAGACGGACCGGTACATCTGCTGGCCCGGCCAGGCCCTGGCCTACAAGACCGGTCAGCGCGAGATCGAGCGGCTCCGCGCGGAGGCTTCGGCGAAGCTCGGGTCGCGGTTCGACATCCGGGCCTTCCACGACGCGCTGCTGGGCCACGGCACGCTGCCGCTCGCGACCCTCTCCAAGGAGTTGCCGCGCTGGCTCGGGATCAGCTAGCCAGCGACTCCCGGATCGCCCCGGCCGCGCGGTCGCGATCCGCGGCCGAGTCGAATGCGAGAACCACCGGCCCGGACACCGTTCGGAGACGAATGGCCGGCAGCTCGCCGCGCACCAGTGTGAGCGTGCCCGTCGCCAGCCCCTCCAGGTTTGGCGGGGACATCGCCAGGCCGATCTCGCGACGCGTTCCGAGCATCACCAGCTCCGCGGTCCGGGGTGGGCGGCCATAGGACGAGGCGGTGCTCGCGGCGGGCATGCTCGCGACGGCGACGGGCTCCAGGCGGAAGCGGATCGGAACATGGAAGGCGACTTCGTCCGCCTGGATCGTCGCCACGTGCTGAGTGGCCACGTCGTTGGCCGTCACCTCGAAGACCATGTCGCGAGTGAGGAGCCGCCCGGCGGCCCTCGCCTGGATCCGCTCGCCCGCGTCCGGCGGCTCCGCGGCCGCGGTGGGCGTGGCGCGCGTGGCCGTGGCGGCGGCCGTGGCGTCGGGCCGGAACACCACGTAGTCGAGCCGCCAGCCGACGATCAGAGCCGCGCACGCGATGGCCACGGCAACCCCAATGGCCACGGCCAGTGCCACCGACGGCCGAGGCAGGGCGATCGCGAAGAGTATGAGAACGACGGCCGCGTACACGGGCCCATTCCGAATGGAGCCTCTCCTGGGAGCCGAGTACTCGGCGAGGCGCTTCGCGACTTCACTCCGAGCATCGCTCCGGGCCCGCCCCTGGGCTCGAACCTGGCCAGTGGCCGGGCCGGCGCCGTGATCCCGGTCCCTGCCGTCCGCCCTGGCTCTGCCCCGGCCCTCGCCGCGCTCCAACGCCTGGGCCGCCGAGCTCGCGCGAGAGAGCATGGCGCTGTCGACGCGCCGCTCGCCCATCTGGAAGAGGGCCAGGAGCGGTCCGGCGGCGAGCCAGATCCAGACTCCGCTCGTGAGGACGACCCATACCGAGGCAAGGGCGACCGTCGCCGCCCTTTGACGGGCAAACCAGTCCGCGACGTTGTCGGCCAGGGAGGCCCACCAGGTACAGGCGGCCAGCATGCGGTCGAGCACGTCCGATCCGAGGCCGGCTATCGGCGGGAAGTGCGCAGCAGCCGGGCAAGCGCGGAGTGGCCGGCTTCCTGAGCCACTTCGACCGGGGTCTTGCCGTCGTCCGCCTTGCGGGTCGCGTCCGCTCCTCTGAGCAGCAGCATGTCCACGATAGCTTCGTCGCCGTTGTGCGCGGCCAGGTGGAGCGCGGTTACGCCGCCGTGCTGGATCGCGTTCGGCGACGCGCCCAGGGCGAGGAGCAGGCCGGCCGTGTCGCGGTGGCCGGCGGCGATGGCGCTATGGAGCGGCGTGGCCCGCAGGTCGTTCATCGACACCGCGTTCGGATCGGCGCCGCGGCCGAGCAGGAGCCTGGCCACTTCCACCTGCCCGAACTCGGCGGCGAAGTGGAGCGGTGAGTAGCCGTCCATGCCGCGAACGTCCACGTCCGCCCGATCGGACTGGAGGAGCCCCCGGACGGCTGCCACGTTCCCCAGGCAGGCGGCGTCGAAGATATCCAGGCCATCCGGAGCGGCCGCGAGACTTCCGGCGAATCGATCGGCCAGCCTGCGGTTGCCCGCCCGCAATGCTCTCGCCACCACCGAGCAGCCGTCTCGGTCCCGTGCCCGGACAAGCGCCGGGTCGGCCGCGAGCAGCGTGTCGATCGCCAGGTCGTTGCCCTTCCGGATCGCCTCGAAGAAGGCCGAGACCGGGGCTGGGTGTTCGGCCATCTTCGTCCTGGTCCTCCTCTTCTCGTATGTGGTCGCGTTAGTTGCCGGCGGCGATTTCGCGGAGCGCTCGGCCGAGTCGCTCGATCTCCTCGGGAGTGTTGTAGTGGGCCAGCCCAACTCTGACCATCCCGCCGGTCTCGGCCAGACCCATGGCTCGAATCAGCTCGTACGCGTAATAGTCGCCGTCCCAGACCGCGATGCCACGCTCGCCCAGCTTCTCCGCGACCTCGCGAGGCGAGTGGCCGTCGAGAGTGAACGCGAAGGTTGGGACGCGCTCGTCGAACCGGGCGGGATCCAGGATGCCACGGAGATGCAGCCCGGGGATACGCGACATCGTCTCGAGCGCGGTCAGGGCGAGTCCGCGCTCGCTCGCCCGGATCGCGGTCATCGCGGCCGCGAACGCCTCACGCCGCTTGGCCCCGTCGCCGGCCCCGCCCGGCACGCGACCGAGCCACTCCAGGTAGTCGAACGTCCCGAGCAGCCCTGCGATCGACTCGCCCGGGAGAGTGCCCGTCTCCCATTTGCCCGGGGCGTCGTCCGGGGCGGGCCGGACCTTGTATGAGGCGATCTGCTCGAGCCGCTCGCGCTTGCCGTACAGGAGCCCGAGGTGCGGTCCGAAGAACTTGTAGGGCGAGCAGACCAGGAAGTCCGTGTCGAGCGCGGTCACGTCGATGGGCATGTGGGGCGCCGCGTGGACGGCGTCCACGTATGTCATGGCGCCCGCGGCGTGGGCCATCTCGACGATCCTGGGGATCGGGTTCACGGTGCCGACCGCGTTCGAGGCCAGGCCCACCGCCACGACCCGCGTCCGCGGCCCCAGCACGGCTTCGAGGCCGTCCAAGTCAAGGGTGCAGTCCTCCTGCCTGATCTCCACCCAGCGGATGGCGACTCCGCGTTCCTCCTGGAGCGCCAGCCACGGGGCTACGTTGGCGTCGTGGTCCAGCCTCGTCACCACGATCTCGTCGCCGGCATGAAGCGTCCGACCGATCGCCCGGCTGACGGCGAAGGTGATCGTCGTCATGTTCTGGCCGAAGGCGACCTCGCTCGCGCTGCCGGCGCCGAGATAGTCCGCGGCCGCGTCGTGCGCCCGAGCCAGGATTTCGTCGCTTTCGCGGCTCGTCTCGAAGGCGCCTTCATGGTTCGCGTTCGACCGTTCCAGGTAGCGGGCGATCGCGTCGATCGTCCGCCGGGGCACCTGCGTGCCGCCGGGCCCATCCAGGTAGGAGTAGGGGAGATCGCCGTGCAACCGCGAGAGGGCCGGGAACTCGGACCGGATCCGGTCGCGGGCGGCATCGATCCCCGACATCAGGCCTTTCATCGACGCGAAACCTTCGCCTCCGTGCTCGACCGGGCGTCCCGGATGGAAGCTGCCGACACGGCGGTTCCGACCGGCTGGTTGCGCCTGATGGTACATGGCGGCCGCTCGGAGGCCACTAAAGCGGTGGAAATCTCGCCCTCCGGGTCAAAGTTGACAGGGACTTGAAACCCTTTGTTGCGCGAGCAAGTGGGCTGCTGCGAGGGACGGCCGGTTATTCCTAGTCAATGCCGGGTAGGAGGCGCGGCACGAAGGTCCGGTGCTTGACTAATCCCTAGTAACTATGTATACATTCTCCACGTTGCACCACCCGGGACGGTAGAGCCGAATGGCAGAGGGTGAAGCAACCCGAGACGGTAGGTAGCGGACAGGAAAAGCCGAGGCAGACACTGCCTCGCGGAACGAAGAACGGTGTCGGTTCCCGGACGGGCAGGGGAACGACGGTCAGCAGTGTGAGCTGCCGGGAAGCCGGGAAGGCTTCCGTGGAGGACAGCCCGGTAGGAGAAGACGAATGCTTGACGGGAATGCAGTAAGGTCGGTCGATCGAGCTGCTTCACTCCTGATCGCATTGGGGGAAACCCAAGGTGAGGCGGGCGTAACGGAACTCGCGCGACGCCTTGGTCTGCACAAGTCGACCGCTTCACGCCTCCTGGCCACGCTCCAGAAACGCGGGCTGGTCGAGCAGGACGACGACTCGGGCAAGTACCGCCTGGGTCTCGCGGTGGTCCGCCTGGGCGGCCACGCGGAGAAGTCGCTCGACCTGAGATCCATTGCCCTGTCCGAGCTGGAATCGCTGGCCCGCTCCGTTCACGAGACCACCACCCTCGAGGTTCTCGAGGGCGACAGCGTCCTGACGATCGCCTATTCGGACGCGTCGGGTATGGGCCGCGACAGGACCGGCCGCAACTCACCGCTCCATGCGACCGCCCCCGGCAAGGTTCTGCTTTCGAGCCAGCCCGAGCGCGAAGTGATCCGGCTCTCCAAGATCGGCTTCACGCCCTACACGTCGCACACGATCGTGCGAGTGGACCTGCTGCTCGAAGAGCTCGCCCGAGTCCGCAAGCGCGGCTTCGCCACGGCTTTCGGCGAGCATGAGCCCTCCGTGAACGCAATCGCGGTCCCGGTCTTCGACCAGCGCTCCGCGGTCGTGGCGGCCCTCGAGGTTCGCGCCTCGGGCAACCGGATCACGCCTTCGCGGGTTCCCGAGCTCGTCGATCGCGCCCGTGAGTCCGCGGCGATCATCACCGACCGAATCGGCGGCGTCGTCGCCTCGCTCTAGACGCCTGAGCCGGCGCGTGCCGGCGCCATACCCAGAGTCCATCTAGCGGCCCCTCGGTCCCCCTCCCGAGGGGCCGCTCCTTATGGGGCGTGGCCACGTCCGGGGGCTGCCTCGCGGGCGGCCGAATGCCTTCGTTGAGCCCTGCGCTCCTCGCTCACGGGCGTTCGAGCCCGCTCGCTCCGGTGCTCGCGCTCGCCTCGGCCTCGACCGCCGGCTCGGCGAATGCAATCGCCGGCCGCTGGGCTGCCTCGCGGGCGGCCGATCGGTGCGGCTGCTGCCGATTCTTGAACAACTTTCATGGGGCGGAGGTTGTGCGACAAATCGTCCCAATTCGGCGACTCGGGAGCGCGTGGCGCTGCCGCAACCCCGCGTGGCCGTGCGTGATCTAGGTTGCGACGGCCAGTGCGCAGCCGCCCGATCTCGCACAACTTTCGCGTGGCGGAAGTTGTTCAAGTTTCGGGCCGTGGCGGCCGGCCGTGGCGACCGGGACCGCCTCTCGCCGCCCGCGAGCCCCGAGTCTTTCCGAATTCACACCTGGGCGACATTGGGCACGAGTTGCCCGGGTGAGCCGACAGTGCGCGGCATCTTCACGGGCGCAACGAGTGCCGGAGGAGCCGATTCCGTGCGTGAAGTGCCCTCCGGACAGACGCGCAGGCAGCCCAACGCAGGCCGGGTTGGGCCGAACGTTGGCCTAAAGTCGTCTCCCTGTGAAATGGGCAACTTCCGCCGGCCGCGCTCGGCTGTCGCGACCTGGGCGGGTGAGGCGCTACGCTATGGCCATGCCCAATGCAGACATGTTCCAGGGGTTCACGGTCAAGCTGCCCGACGGCACCAACTGGAACGTCGAGGTAGGCGGCCTGCTCGGGACGATCGCGACGATGCTCGCAATCGTGGTTGCGGCGGCGCTGGCGGTGCGTCTGGCGCACATTGTGATCCGGGGCGCCCTGCGAACGCTGATGAACCGCGACGAGGAGGAGGGCACCGTCGGCGAGCTGACCACGGCCGAGCTCAGGAAGCGCCAGGACACGATCGAGACTCTGGCGGTCAACTTCGTCCGATTCTTCGTGTTCGTGATCGCGGGCCTGATGATCCTCGAAACGACTTTCCGGCTGGACATAGGCCCGGCAATCGCGGGTCTCGGCATCGCCGGCATCGCCGTCGGCCTGGGGACGCAGCACCTGGTCCGTGACTACCTCAACGGGGCGTTGATCCTCATCGAGAACCAGTACGCCCGGGGCGACGTGGTCAACATCGCAGGCATCGGCGGCGTGGTCGAAGACTTCACCCTGCGCCGCACGACGCTCCGCGACCTCAACGGCACCGTCCACACTGTCCCGAACGGCGAGATCACGATCGCCTCGAACCTGACCCGAGCCTGGGCGCGGGTGAACGAGCAGGTCCAGGTCGTTTATGGGACGGACGTCGCCAGGGTCACGCGGGTGATCGACCAGCTGGGCCACGACATGGCGGACGATCCCGAGTGGGGCCCGCAGATCCTGGAGGCTCCGCACGTCGAGCGCGTCAACGAGCTGGGCGAGCACGGCATCGTGCTGCTCGTCCTGGGCAAGGTCCGGGCGGCCTCGCAATGGTCCGCCGCCGGGGAATTCCGCCGCCGCCTGCTGGTCGCCTTTTCCGAGAACGGCATCTCGATGCCGCAAGGCGTGATCATCTCCGGCCCGAACACTCCAACCGGACGGCTCCCCGCCGAGGATTAGCCCGGCGCGCGTGCCCGCGTCCGCGCGGGCGCCCGCGACGCAGCCCCTTTACGAGACGGCCCTCCATTGCATTCGCGGAGCCGGCGAGTCGAGGCCTAGGCGAGCCCGAGCACCGGAGCGAGCGGGCTTGAACGCCCGTGAGCGAGGAGCGCAAGGCTCAACGACGGCATCGACCGCCCGCGACGCAGCCCCTTACGAAGCCCGTATAGAGGGGTTGGTGTTGCGCCCGCCGCTGAAGATGCCCAAGAACCCCTGGCCAGACTTGGCCGCGCCCAGCTCCTTGTGGGACATCATCCGGTCGCAGAGCGTCTCGATGTCCTCGATCACCTTTTCCTTGGGGAAGCGCTCGACGGCGGAGCGGCCCTCGTTGGCGGCGCGGACGAATAGCATGCCGGCCGATCGAACCTCGGCCAGGGCGGGCATGCCGACGGTTCGCTCCATGTCGGCGACCGAAACGCCGCTGTTGGCGCGGTTCACGACCATGGCCAGGCGATCGCGGATTTCGAGCTCGACGGCGACCTCGCGGAACTGGACCGCGGCGCGGATCGCGGGAACGTCCGGCGTGACCGGCACGATGATCTTGTCCGCCCGCTCGAAGATGACCTGGTTGAGCGGTCCGTAGTCCGGGTGCATGTCCACGATGACCCAGTCGTAGACGCGGCAGGCCTCGGTGATTGCCTCGGCGACGCGCTTGGGCTCGAGGATCTCGGTGTGGAGCGGCGACTCGGCCATGACCAGGACGGAGACGCCGTTGAGATGCGGGGCCGCGATCTCGGCGAACGGCTCCGACTGGCCGGTTTCGAGGTCGTCCGTCCACGCGTCCGCCACGGTCCGCGTGTTCTCCATCCCGAGGGACGAAGCCACGTGGCCCGTGACGGTGTCGCAGTCGACGAGCAGGACGCGCTGAGCCTTGCGGACGGAGAGCATCGCGGCCACGTTGACGGCTATCGTGGTCTTGCCGACTCCGCCCTTGGGGTTGAAGACGATGACGATCTGACCGCGCCCCTGGTCGGTCGAGGCGGCGGCCACCGGAGCCGAAGTCGGAGCCGGAGCGCTCTCGATGATCGGCCCGTGCGAGTCTTCGACCGGGATCTCGGCTCGGATGAGCATCGCCTCGACTCGCCAGCGGAGCGACTCCGCTGAGTAGGGTCGAGTGAAGTACTCGTCGTTGACCCGTGCCCGGCTGGCCAGGCTCATGCGATCCATGGCGCGTGCCGCGACGACCATGAGGGCCGGGATGTTCCGATCCTCCTCGTGGAGGAGGGAGTACATCTCCAGCGTTCGGTCGAAGTCGTTCTCGCCGTCGAGTATCGCCACTCCGATGTCTCGACGCTGTGCCAGAAGCACCTCGAGCTCGTCGGCGGTGTTGACGGCGATCGGTTCGTAGCCGGCCTCGGTGAGCTGAGCGCTCACCGCTACCAGTTCAGCTTGTGGCAGAGCGATTGCGACTGCGGACCGAGGCACTTGAACGGATCTCCCTGTGGCGCAGAGCCGTGGGATGAAAGTCTAGCCTTCCGCCTCGGGATCGTGTGCACTGACGTTGAGCACGCCTTCGCGCTCGTTGACTACGCGCGCCTGGAACTGCGGCAGGGTCGGGATGAGGTTCCCGAGCAGCGTGTCCGGCGCGTGGCCGACGGTGAAGATGAACTCTCCGTCAGGCCCGGACGAGACGCCGACGTTCTTGACGCCCGGCAGCCGGCCGAGCTGGCGCTTGAATGTCGCGATGCTGGCGACGCTCACGAGGCCGACCACGACAACCTGGGTCGACTCGGAACCGGCCGGCTTGGGAGCCGGTGCGGGCTTCTCGACCGGGGCCTCGATGACCTGCTCCGGAGCGGCCGCGACGCCGTTGCCGGGCACCGCCGGCTCTGGGGTCGTGACGCCCGTGGGGCGCATGATTTGCTCGCGGCGAGCCTTCAGATCGATGGTCAGCGAGCCGCGATCTGCCTCGGAGAACTGAGGCGGATCGGGCATCTGGGCAGCCATGCTGGCGAAGACGGTCGGATCGGCTTCCTGGAGGAGCTGCTCGAAGAACTGAGCCACTTCCTCCTCGAAACCCTCGACGCGCTTCTGGACGCGCTCGATCTCGAGCTCGATGGCGGAGTTGTATTCCTGGAGCTCCTGCTCGAGGAGCTCGCGCCGGCGGGCAATTCGCTGCTCCGTCTCGACGCGGATGCGCTCGACTTCTGCCTTGGACCAGTCGCGGATTGCGCTTACGTCCGCCTCGGCGGCCTTTCGCAAGGATGCAGCTTCGTCGTCGGTGCGGGCGTGGAGCTGCTCCTGGTACGCCTTTGCGTCTGACTGGCACTGATCTATCGTCGCCTGCCGCGCCGTCTCGGCGGTCGCGCGCATCGCCTGCGTGAGGTCCGCCAGGAAGCGGTTCGGATGACGCGCGGCCGTCTCGTTCACGCTCATCTCCCCGTTCTGTACTAAAGCGGGCTCCAGCTCCGTGCCGGATGTGCCCTGTGACGTGCCCCGAAAATCGACTCGGAGACCGTGACGCGGCCACCGGAACCCGGAGATTAGCCCGGTCGGGTGGTGACGTCGATAGGGTCCTTGTCGCAGGGAATGATGGGACCGGTGTTGCCAGGGGGCACTTGGCCGGAGGTACCAGTACTAAACGCCGTCTGTACTTGCCAGCCGAATTGGCGGTCCGGAAAGCGGCGGCGCGGGGCACGGGCGGGAAGCCACGGCGGCACGAAGGGGTCTCGCCAGCACGACTGAACCGGCGGGAGGCGAATCGAGAGGAGAGAGCTGCCCTCTACGCTCCGTGCGGCTTGGTGCGCATCGTGGTCGGCGAATCGAGCCACCAGTGATCCGGCAGTACGGGGGCCGGCTCGGACGCCCGGGCGTCGGACGTACTTTCGTCTGGTGCGGCGGCGTCCACTGCGGCCACCGGCGAGGGCTGCGAGGCGGGTGTCGCGGGACCCGGGGGTTCCGGAGATTCGGGCTCACCGAATTCCGGCGGGTCCGGCATCTGAGCGGCCATGCTCGCGAAGATGGTGGGGTCCGTCTCCTCGCCGATCGCGGCGAAGAACTGAGACAGCTCCGCCTCGAAGGCGGCGACCTGCTTCTTGGACCTGTCGATACGAGCCTGCTGGGCGGTGTGAAGCTGTGCCAGCATCTGGACGAGCTCGCGACGCCTTTCGGCGATGCGAGCGTCGGTCGTCTCCCGCAGCTCTCGAAGCTGCGTCTCGGCCTGCTCGCGAATGGTCGCGACGTCCTCGTCGGCCGCCTTGTGGAGGTCGGACGCGTCCAGAGCCCTGAGCCCTTCCACGTATTCGGTGGCGCTGGCCCGGCACTCCGCGAGGGACGTCCCGCGCGCGGACTCGGCTGCGGAGCGCATCGCCGTCGCCAGATTGGCCAGGAATTGCGTAGGCCGGCTCGCGGGAATCTCGTTCACGACATTCGCCTCCGTGAGCCGGGATAAGCGCAGCTGCGCTCTTGACTCACACCGATTGCGATCATGTGCAGTCGGCGGACGCTCACCACCACTACGAACGTACGGGGTGACCATGCCTCTTCGGTACTTGCCGGGCTCGGTGGCGGGGCGCGTCGGGCGCCGCGGCGATCAGGGTTTGGCGGCTCTGGCAGCCCGGTTCTGCTCGGCCCAGGCCCCCAGCACTCTGTCCTTGTGCGGGCGAATCGGGCAGTGCTCATCCCGGTTGCCGGCCTCGTCGCAGTAGCCGAGCGGCACGCACTTGGGTGCGAGGAAGCTGCCCAGGAACGGGCTCACGGAGAAGACTTCGTGGCGGATCAGCTGGAAGAGCCGCCGGATCTCCCACTGGGCCATCGTGCAGAGGCGAAGCCCGGACATGTGGATGAGCGCCCGGAGGTTGGCCGTCATGACCAGGTTGGTCCGGGTCGCGTTCGGGAAGACGAAACGGGCGTCTTCGCCCGGGATGCCGGCCTCGAGCATCTCGCTGTACAGCTCCAGCGAGCCCTCTATCTGCTCCTCGTAGCGGGCCCGGAGCTCCGGATCCGCGTCCGCGATTGTGGCCGGCAGCATCGTCGATGCGCCCTTCTTGTACGAGACGTAGCGCTGGCTCTGCTGGTCGAACGCCACTCCAGCGCGGTGGCGGACGAGCTGGTGGCTGAGCGTCCTGCTGACGCCGGTGATGGCGAAGGTGAAGACGACGTGCTCGATGGTGCTGCCGTGCCCTGAGTCGATGACCCGGCCGATCAGCTCCCGCTGCTTCTCCGGCTCGATGCGGCCGTCCACCGCCCGCTCGAAGATGTCGTCCGGGGCGAGCTCCGAGTAGCACGTCCGGCAGGCCGTGTAGATGAGCGGCACGTAATACCGCTCCACGATCTCGCGGTTCGGGAAGATGAGCCGGGCCCGCATCCCGAGATCGCGCTTTTGCGCATGGTCCTGCGCGGCGTTGAGGCTCACGGAGGCGCTGCGGTCCACGCCGGCGCCGGGATCGACGGTCACTCCCTCAGCATAGCGGGTCGGGTAGCGCACCAGCTTCCGTCGATCGGGGCGTCCGTGAGTCGCGACGACACCGCGGCCGTATGTCGGCGGGCGGGCGAGCAATGAGTCGTTATCGGCTACTCCGGGCCTAGATAGACGTTGACGGCTAACACCTGGGCTGTTAGCCTCATGCGGTGGAAGAAACGCCCGCGCTCGTTCTCTTCGGAGACGTGGTCAATTCGAGCAGGGATCGCATCGGGGCGACCGAGTGGCTTCGCGGCCTGGTGGACGAGCTCGACCTCGCCTACGAGGATCGCCGGCTCGCACAGTTCGATTTCACTCAAGGGGACGAGATCCAGGGGTTGCTCGAGCCCGACGCGGATCCCATAGAGGCCGTTCTTCGAGCCGCCCTGGGGCCCTCGGCGAGGCCGGTGCGCTGGGTCGCCATTCGGGGTCCGGTAGACCCGGGCGAAGGGCCGGCCACGCGGCGGAATGGCACGGCTTTCATCGCCGCGCGCAAGGCGATCGAGGAAGCGCGAGCCCGCCACCAGCGACTGGTCGTCGTGACCGGCAAGCCGGATGTCGACGCCCTCCTCGCCGACATGACGCCGGTCCTCGCGGATCTGCTCGCCGCACTGACGGCTCGCCAGCGAGAAGTGACCCGCCTCGCGGTCGTGGAAGGGCTTCGCCAATCGGGTGTGGCCGAGAGGCTGGGTATTCGACGGGCTACGGTCTCGGTCTCGTTTACCCGGGCCCGAGTCCAGTCGATCGAGCATCTGGTGTCCGCAATCAGGACGGTCTACGCCACGGGCGTCACCAACGAGCCCAGGGCGGGCGCCGGGCCGGACGGGCCCGACCGATGATCGAGCAGCCTCTCGTGCTGGGCTGGCTGCTGGTCAGCCACCTCACGGCCGACTTCGTACTCCAGACGGACGCGCTCGTGGAGGATCGCCAGAGCCTGCAGGGCCGGCGCGTGTTTCGAGCGCTGGCGGTCCACGGCGCGATCGTCGCCGCGTGCATGGTCCCGTTCATCGCCGCGTTCGGCCTGCCGGGCCTCGCCGCCACCCTGCTCGTCGCCGTTTCGCACCCGCTGATAGATCTGGCCAAAGCCCGCGCCGGCGCTGCCGCTGCTCCGCTCGACGGGGCTGCGATCGACGGCTCGCCGGCCGGCTGGACGCCGCGCCCCGCCGCCCTCTTCGTGCTGGATCAGGCGATTCACCTGGCGTTCTTGTTCGCGGCCTGGTGGGTCTTCTTGCGCGATGCGCCCCTCCTCGGCGGTTTCGCGGACGGCGTGGGTGGCGCGACGGCCGGCACGGCTTCCACCGACGTCCACCGGGCGGCGGTCCTGGTGATCCTCGGCTGGACGCTGCTCGTGGTCAACGTACGTGTGGCGATGTTCCTGGTCGAGTTGTTGTTGCCTCACAAGCGCGCTCTGGAGGGACTGCACCGGGGCGGCGCGGCAGCCGCGGCGAGCGGAGGACCTGCGGAGAGATACAGCGTCCGGCTCGGGCCCATCTCCGCGCGGATCGAGCGGCAAGCACCGGAGATTCCTCCCGCCGGGCAGCGGGACAACGTCGGGGCGACGATCGGCATCCTCGAGCGGCTGCTGGTGGTCACTCTCATGATCAGCGGCGCGACACTGGCGATCGGGCTGGTCGTTGCGGCCAAGACGCTCGCCCGCTTCAAGCAGCTCGACGAGCGCGACTTCGCCGAGTCGTATCTGCTGGGGACGCTCGCCAGCGTGGCCATTGCCGTCGCGAGCGCGGCCGCGGCCCTGGCGGTCCTGCCGGGGATGTGAGGCGCCGGTCAGACTTAGGCGCCTGCCCGACTGAGGCGCCCGCCAGACTCAGGCGGCAGCCTCGGACTCCAGTCGGCTCTCTCTACGGAACCATGTGTGTGGCGCGGAGGTAAAGCGCGCCAACGCCCGCAATGGCCCAGGCGAACCACAGGATCGCGATCAGCATCGGAACCCGGTTCTCCACCAATCGCCGCGTGGCGCTGAACGGCTCGATCAGCCGATCCAGGCCCGCCTCGTCGAGTCCCTCGGGCGAGAGCGCCATTTCGGTCAGCTCGGCCGTGTCCGACTTGAGGCGGGAGCGCTGGAGCAGCTTGAAGCGGGTGAAGACGCGCCGATCCGGCGGCAGCTCGCGCTCCGCCCGGACGATCTCCCGGTGCCAGAACCGGACGTCGTCGCCGAGGCCGATGGCGGCGCGGCGCATCCTGAAGAGCAGGATGAGGCTGACCGTCACGTCCACGAGGAGCAGAACCGCCGGCACCCAGGCGCGCTGGACGTCGAGGTTCAGGATCGAGACGAGCAGGCCGCCGGCGAGGCCCAGGAGGATGACCTCGATCATCAGATAGAGGCTCCGGAAGCCGTGCAGCCACGAGTCCCGCCACTGCGCTCCGGAAAGCATGAACTGGAGCTGAGGCGCCGCCTTGCTGGCGCTATCCAGGCCCTCGATCGAGCGCTGGAGGTTAGTTCTCTGTCTGGGGGTCGCCGGAGGCGGCGTTTCGGTGGTCATGAGCTCTCGCATTGGGACGGCTGATTGAAGTGGCGATCGAATGATGCGCCCGCGGATTGGCGGCGGTTGAGTGCCGGCGGACCCGCACAGGGGTGCCCAAGGGCGCTCGGCGCGCCCGGATAGGACACGGCCGCGGCGTGACCGTCGGCCCGGGCGCAAGCTCCGGACGGGCCGGCCTCCGCCGGGTCTCCCTTCGCGGTCCCTACGAGAAGCGTGTAGGCTGGCCGGGCTGACCTGGCGCTGAGGAGTGAGAGATGGCCACCACCGGCGAGCCCGTGACCGTGCAGTACTTCTACAAGATCCGCTGGGGTTTCCAGGACGAGTTCATCGAGCTGTTCGAGCGGAACCACTGGCCGCTCCTGCGAGCCCAGATCGAATCGGGCCGAATGCTCGACGTGCGCGCCTACGAGCCGCGGTTCCACGGCGACGGCCGCCAGGACTGGACTTTCGAAGTGACGATCACGTACCGGAACTGGGCCGCGATGGAGGAGCACACCGATCCGGCGATCGTGGCGCGTCTGTACCCCGACCAGGACAAGCTCCAGATCGAGGAGCGCCACCGCTTCGAACTGGTCGAGGCGCACTGGGACACCCCGCTCGAAGAGCGCGCCCTGCCCCGCTAGCCCCCGCACGTCGGCCGGCGCCGGTCGGCGCGTCGACGACGGTGGGCGCGGCCGGCGCGCCTTCGGCAGGCCGGCGGCTCAGGCGCCCGGTTTCGGCGAGTCGTACAGCGACTCGAGCGTGTCGCGGAGGACTTCGGCCGACTTGCGGACGCCTCGGGCTTCGGCCGGTGAGAGCTCCAGGCGGAGCAGCCGTTCGATGCCCCGGCGGCTGATCACCGTGGGCAGGCTCAGGCAGACGCCGTCGATGCCGTAGTAGTCCTCGATCAGGCTCGAGATCGACAGGACCGTGTTCTGGTCCCTCAGGATGGCCTCGGTAATGCGGATAAGTCCCGCGGCCACGGCGTAGTACGTGGCGCCCTTGCGTCGGATGATCTCGTAGGCGGCGTCGCGGGTCTGGGCGAAGATCCGGTCCATGTCCTCCGACGTGAGCGGGATGCCGTTCTCCTGGCAGAACGTGGGCAGGCGCATTCCCGCCACGTTGGCCAGTGACCAGACCGGGACCTCGCTGTCGCCGTGCTCGCCGATGATGTAGGCGTGGACGCTGCGCGGATCGACGCCCAGATGCTCCGAGAGCATGTAGCGGAAGCGGGCCGTGTCCAGGATCGTGCCCGAGCCGAAGACGCGGTGGGCCGGGAAGCCGGACAGCCGCAGGGTCACCGACGTGAGGACGTCCACCGGGTTGGTGGCGACGACGATGATCCCTTCTGGGTTCGCCTCGGCGACTCGCGGCACGATCTGGCCGAAGATCGAGGCGTTGCGGCGCACCAGGTCCAGGCGAGTCTCGCCCTGCTTCTGGTTTGTGCCCGCGGCGATGATCGTGATCGCCGCACCTTCGCAGTCGGAGTAGTCGCCGGCGCAGATCTTCGTCGGATGGGCGAACGGAACCGTGTGGTTGAGGTCCATCGCCTCGCCCTCGGCCCGCTCGCGGTTGACGTCCACCAGGACGATCTCCGCCGCGAGGCCCGAAAGCAGCAAGGCGTAGGCGTAAGTGGAGCCGACCAGCCCGACGCCGACCACCGCGATCTTGGTCGGCCGGCTGCTCAGCACGTTCGGCTCGCGCATCAGCGAGGGCTCGCCGGTGGGCCGGCGCCGGCTCCTCGGGTGCGGCGTCTCCGCTGTGGTGTCGGGGGAAGTGCCGGAACCGTCGGCAGCGGCCACATCCTTATCGCTCATACAGGCATCGTGACATGAGCCGCCCGCCCGCGCCAGAGGATGGCCGCCGAGGACGACCAAAAGGCCGGTGCGCGGCCGCGTCGAAACGGTCAATCGGCCATTGCGGCGTCACCGGCATGGGGCTAAGTTGGCTGGGATAGTTGATCGGCCGCATCCGGATCGGGGGTCTTGGGTGAGCCGCGAAGGCGAACGTCCAGCGCCCAGGGTTCATACGCAGCCATCATCCCGGTCTGACGGGCTCCCGGCGGTCGCCCCGCCCCGGAGCTCGCCGGCCGGAGGCGACGACCTGGGGCCCACCGCCCGAGCCCGCCTCGCCGGCACCGGACCGGCCCAAGCCCGCCCCGGCGCCGCCGGGCCGGCCCGCCGCATCTCCGCCTCGGCCGCCCGAACCGGTCTGGGTTCCAGCGTCGGCTACTACGACCGCGAGGGCCGGTTCGTCTACGCCACACCGGCCATGGCCGCCTATTTCGGCATGACGCCGGACCAGCTCATCGGCCGGACCTGGTACGAGATCGGCGTGCCGCCGGAGAACGTGGTAGCCCTCGAAGCCGCCCGCCGGCGAGTCCTCGAGACCGGGGCAGCCGCTCGCGAGGAAGCGGTCATCAAGATCAACGGCCGATCCCACCAGACGGAGTTCGTGATCAAGCCCACCTTCGGGTTGGACGGGCTCGTCGCCGGAACGGTCGTCACGGCCAGGGACGGCAGTGAGCGCACGACTCACTCGCGTGGGGCGACGAGGCTGGATCGAACGCTCCAGATCCTGAGCGCCGTCGACCAGGTCATCGTCCGGACCCGCGATCCAAACGTGATCCTCGAGGAGACCTGCCGCATTGCCGCCGGTATCGGCGGCTTCGAGCTGGCCTGGATCGGCATGCTCGAGCCGGAGAGCGGCAACGTTCGCCTGGCCCACAACGCCGGCCGGGACGAAGGGCTGCTGGCCAGGATCACGGTCACGGCCAGGGAGGAGCCGTCGGGGCACGGGGTGGTGGGGACGGCGATACGGGAGAACCGGACGACGATCGTTCAGGACGTCAAGAACGACAGCCGGATGTCGTTCTGGCGGTCGTTCTTCGACCAGCTGGGCTATCGAACCGCCGCCGGCTTCCCGATCCGAATCTCCGGCGTGCCGGTGGGCGCGCTGGTGCTCTACTCGGCCCGCACCAGTCGTTTCGACGCGGTGGAGGCCCGGCTGTTCGAGCAGGTGGCCGGCGACATCTCGAATGCCCTCACGTCCATCGCGACGGAACGGGCAATCGCGGAAGCGCAGGCGGCCCTTGCTCGCTCGGAGCGGCGCTACCGGGACCTCTTCGACGTGAACCCGCATCCCCTCGCCGTAGTGGACGTGGAGACGCTTCGATTCCTGGCCGTGAACGACGCGGCCGTGACTGACTACGGGTACACCCGCGACGATTTTCTGGAGATGACGGTCCTCGACATCGTGGCGCCAGACGAAGCTCGGGCAGTCCAGGCGGCCATACAGAGCATCCTGCCCGGCGGGGGATTCCGGACCAGCGGCCCCTGGCGCCAGAAGCGCAAGGACGGCTCGATGATCACGGTCGAGGTTTCCGCGCACGATCTCGACTTCGACGGACGGCCGGCGCGCCTGATGCTCGCCATAGACGTCACCACTCGGGAGAAGCTGCAGGCCCGGTTCGAGGAGTCGACCAGGCTGGAGGCGATGGGCAGCCTCGCCGGCGGCATGGCCCACGACTTCAACAACCTGCTCACGGCCATCAACGGCTACTCGGACATCCTTATCGGCGAGCTCGGTGACGACCCCAGGGTCGACTCGGCCCGAGAGATACGGCGGGCGGGCGCTCGCGCCGCGGACCTGACTCGCCAGGTTCTGGCGTTCGCCAGACGACAGGAGTGGGCGCCCCGGCCGATCGACGTCAACGGCGTGGTCGGCAGCGTCACGACACTTCTGCGCCGGCTGATCGGCGAGAACATCAGCCTCCGGACACGCTGTAGCTCCGAACCGGCCGTGATCCGCGCCGATCCCGGGCAGATCGAGCAGGTTCTCGTCAACCTGGCGGTCAACGCCCGGGACGCAATGCCACTCGGCGGCGTGCTGGAGATCGCGGTGGAGCTCGTGGCCGACGCGGCCGCCCTGGACCGTGGAATGGAGGGCGAGGCGGTCCTGCTGAGCGTGTCGGACAACGGCTCCGGCATGGACGACGCCACGCTCGAGCGAGCCTTCGAGCCGTTCTTCACGACCAAAGAAGCGGGACAGGGAACCGGCCTGGGACTGGCCACGGTCTACGGGATCGTCCGTCAGGCGGGCGGCCAGATCTGGGCCGAGTCCTCGATCGGCCACGGAACGTGCATCTCGGCGCTCTTCCCGCGCCTGGACGTGGATGCCGATCTGGCCACGGCCGAAGCGCCCGCGGTCTCAGGTCCGGGGCTGCGAGCCACCGTCCTTGCCGTGGAGGACGATCCGCTGGTCCGAGCGTTCGTCGTCTCCACTCTCGAGCGCGCGGGGTATCGCGTCCTCGTGGCCGCATCGCCCGCCGAGGCGATCGCGCTGTCCGAGGGTCTGACCGAACGGATAGACCTGCTCGTCTCGGACGTGGTCATGCCGGGATCGAGCGGCCACGACCTTGCCTGGCGGCTGCTGGCGGTCCGGCCGGAGACGCGGGTCGTGCTGATGTCGGGCTACGACGTCGAGCCAAGCCGGTCCGGAGAGGATCCGCGGCTCAGCTTCCTGCCCAAGCCTTTCGACGGGCGGCGGTTGCTGACCGCGGTCGAGCAGGCGCTCGAAAGCGCGACGCACAGCGGCGACGCGTAGCGGCGGTCGTGGTGGCGCGGGCGGCGGGTGATGGCGCGGCCTCCCGCGGCGCGACCCCTCGACCTAGCGGCGCGGCCCGGCGGGCGCCGGCTTCTTCGCCCCGAGCTCCGTCACGACCGAGCGGAACGGCTCTGCATAGGCGGTGAACCCGGCAAAGAGCCGCCAGACCTCTTCGGGCGGACGGCCCGCCTTCTGGAGCCCGCGGCTCCAGGACGCGGCGTTGGCCCCGGCTCGCGGCCCGAAGCAGCCGAAGCAGCCGCGGCCATAGGTTGGGCACAGGGCGTCGCAGCCCGAGGTGGTCACCGGACCCATGCAGGCCTCCCCGCGGGCCACGACCATGCAGACGATGCCCTTGCGCTTGCACTCGCGGCAGACGGCTTCGTCGCGGATCTGAGGCCGCCGGCCCACCAGGACCGCCGTCAGTAGCTCCAGGAGCTGGGACCCGTCGATGGGACAGCCCCGCAGCTCCGCGTCCACCTTCACGTGGTCCGACACCGGAGTGGCCGTCGCCAGGGATTCGACCCATTCCGGGTGCTCGTAGACGGCCGCGCGGAAGGCGTCGTGGTCGGCCCAGTTGCGGAGCGCCTGGATTCCACCCGAACTTGCGCAGGCGCCGATCGTCACGAGGATTCGGGCCTGCTTGCGCAGCTCCTTGATCTGGTCGTAGTGCTCGGGCGCGCTGATCGAGCCCTCGACGAAGACGATGTCGTACGGGCCGGGCGATCGGCGCGACGTCGCCTCGGGGAACTCGACGATGTCGAAGCGGGAGACGATCTCGAGGAGCTGGTCTTCCAGATCGAGGATGGTGAGCTGGCAGCCGTCGCAGGAGGCGAACTTGGCGACGGCGACTCGGGGCCGGGCGGTGCTGCCGATGGTGGCCATCAGATTCCCTCCCGGTTGAACATCTCGCCAAGGTCGTTGAGACGGAACACAGGACCGTCCTTGCAGACGAAGCGGCCGGCCATCTGGCAGTGGCCGCACAGTCCGATGCCGCATTCCATGTGGCGCTCCATCGAGATCACGATCCGATCCGGTGGCACGCCCTTGGAGATGAGGCCCTGGACGGAGGCCTGCATCATCCGCTCCGGGCCGACGACGAAGGCCGTCACCTTGGAGCAGTCCCAGGGGATCTTGTCGAAGAGCGTCGTGACGACGCCGACCCTGCCTTTCCACTCCGGGCCGGCTCGATCCACCGTCACGGCCACGTCGATGGCGCTGCTCGCGGCCCACCTGGCCAGGTCGTCCTGGAAGAGGCGGTCCTCGGGCGTCCGCGTGCCGTAGAACAGCGACACGGTTTCGAAGCGGTCACGGTTGGCCACGAGCGCGTCCACCAGGCCGTGCAGCGGCGACAGGCCGACGCCGCCGGCGACCACGACCGCATGGCGGCCGTAGGCATCTTCGATTGGCCAGAAAGTCCCGAGCGGCCCGCGGACGCCCACCTTGGAACCGGGGTGAAGGTTCGTGAGGGCCGTGGACGTGGGCCCAACCGCGCGAATCGTCAGATCGATCCCGTTGGACCGGAAGCGCGAGATGGAGATCGGCACCGCCGGGAAGGCCGGCAGGGCGATCATCACGAACTGGCCGGGCCGCCCCCTCAGGAACGCGGGATCCATGTCCGAGAGCGAGACCGTATAGGTGTCCTCCGTCTCCGCCTTGACGCCGGCCACTCGGGCGATGGAGAACGAACCCGGACTTGCCGCGACCGGCTCCACTGCCACGGGCCGCTCCACTGGCGGGACCGGCGGGGCGATGGCCATCAGCTCTTCGCGGACGTCGATGTGAACCGGGCACCAGGTGATGCAGCGGCCGCAGCCGACGCAGCCCATGGTTCCGAACTGGTCCACCCAGGTGGAGAACTTGTGCGTCAGCCACTGCCGGTAGCGGTCCTGGGGCCTGGCCCGGAAGTCGCCGCCGGCAACCCGTGCAAACGACGAGTCGAAGCAGGAATCCCACAGGCGGTCCGTGGCCGCCAGCTTGCCGTCCATGTCGGAGCGTTCGACCACGGCGGTGCAGAAGCACGTCGGGCAGGCCATCGTGCAGTTGCCGCACTCGACGCAACGTTCCGCGACCGCGGCCCAGCGAGGGTTGTCCAGCTGCAGCTTGAGCCGCTCGGCGAGCCCCGGGATGGGCAGCGTCTCGCCGATCCGGGCCCGAACGGCCTCCACCATGTCCACCGCGGCGCCGGACTCGGCATGGGACGGGCGCCGGGCCGGCAGCGCGGCGACGATCGCCGCTCCTCCGGGCGAGCCCGCCTGAACCACGAACCCCTCGTCTATCTCTGTCAGGAGGATGTCATAGCCCCCGTGCACTTCGGGGCCCGTGCCCATCGAGGTGCAGAAGCACGTACCGGAGCTGGTGGTGCACTGGACCGCGACGATGAAGGCGGCCGAGCGGCGAGCCCGGAAGTCCTCGTCCTGGAACTGGCCGCCCAGGAAGACGCGGTCTTCGATGGCCAGGGCAGCGAGCTCGCAGGCCCGCACCCCCAGGAATGCCAGCTGGGGCGGTTCCGGATTGGGCTGATCGAACCCGAACTGGCCGGACCTGTGAGCGGTGGAGATCGTCAGGTTCGGCGGGAAGACGAACCGTTTCCACGACGTGGGGCCCACGGTGTAGCCGAAGAGCCGCTCGTCGGTGCGCCTGTCGAGCCTGTAGTGGCCGGCCGACTGTTCGTCACGCCATCCGGCGGGCAGGTCGCCGGCCGAGGCGATCTCGTCGTACACGATCGCCCCATCTCGGATCGTGGGGCCGATGACCCTTCGGCCCGATTCCTTGAGGGCGTCGATCAGGGAGTTGAGATCGCCTCGCGCCAGGAACCACTGTCTGGCCGCGGCCGCCTGGCTGGGGGCGGGGCTGGTGATCACGGACAGGAACCTCCTCGGCGATGGCTCGACGGCCTCGCCGTGAGCGCCTCTAGCGCCCGAACAGATCCAGCAGTTGAAGCCTTGTGGCGCGCAGGCGGCGGCCTACGGCCTCCAGCACTCGGGGATAGACACTGGCCGCCAGAGCGTGGTCTTCACGCAGGGCCGCGCGAAGCCGGGCACCGTCGATGACGAGGGCCTGGCAACTCTCCGTAGCCACTACCGAGGACTGGGCCTGCATGCCGGGCAGGACCGACGACCAACCGAAGATGTCCCCGGGCTCGACGCTCATGATGGTGACCAGCCCCTTGCCCGGGACCAGCGTCCGGAGCGCAAGCCTTCCGGAGACGAGGATGCCCATCTTTTCCGAGGGCTGGCCTTCGTGGATGACTACTTCGTCCGACTCGAAGCCGGTCACTACGCCGAGCTTGGCGAGGCGCTCCTGGGTCTCGGGGGCCAGCTCGGCTCCAAACCACGTGTGATTCAGCATGGCGATGACGGTGGCGTAATCGTCCATGGCGTGAGGATGCCGCTGTCTTTTGGATGGCGGCGAGTGCCATCAGGTTGGGCCCGAAGTGCCATTCGTCACCGCCGCCCGGCCGGCCCGGGCAGCCCGCCGCTCGCCTCGGCGCTTGCGCCGGCGCCGCCGCCGGACCAGACCGGGGAGCCTTCACGGGCTAGACTCATGGCAGTCTCGCGCAAGGGGTTTGCCTGACTTCATGCAACCTGGCAGGCGCTTCATCGCTGGTCTGACGGTCGTGGCCGTGGCGCTCGTCGTCGTGGGCTTCGGAACCGCCGCAATCGACCCGGTCTTCTCCGGAGGTTCCGGCACCCCCGGGAACAGCGCTCCATCCGCGGGGCCGAGCTCGCCACTGCCCAGGCCTAGCCTCACGCCCGTTCCGTCGGCAAGCCCGACGCGGTCGGCCGGACCGACTCCCTCGTCGAGCCCCACGCCCCTGGCCACTCCGTCGCCGTCGAAACATCCGGTCGGATTCACGCTCGTCGGCACCACGATCTTCTATATCGGCAACGACGGCAGCCGGATCCCGGTGGTCCCGGTCCCCGGCCTGCAGGTCCAGATCCAGTCGGGACGAGCCATCTACTACGCGCTGGCGGGCAACAAGTACGGGCTCAAGACCGGTTCCTACGCCGGCGAGTTCCTGCCGTTCGTGACCATGGGCCAGACCGACGGCTCGAGCATCCAGACGGGCGGCGCCGTCCTCGCCGGACCGGTGGTCACCAAGCTGGTCAACGACGCGATCGCCGCCATCTCGGACAAATCGCAGAAGTGGATCGTCGCCCTGCCGGTCGACATCCGCACGGCCCGGGACGCCAACGTGGACGTCTCGTTCGATGCTTTTGGCCTGAGCGGAATCTCGAACACGCCGCGAGTGCTGGTTCGCTTCCCGGGCTTCCTGCCACTGGTGGAAGCGGTGCCCACCAACGCCGGCGTCCACATACTCGTCGAGGGGCTGGGGGTGACGTCCTGGCAGGTGATCGATCCGGCCCGGCTGCAGCTGCCCGCGAACAAGATCGATCCTGCCCACGCGATGAACCAGCTGCTCGTCTACGGCGACGGCGCCGCAAGTCTGGGATACGACCAGTTCATCGACACCCGGCAGTCCCTCAACGTCGGCTATCACATCATGGACGTGTCCGGCGATGTCAGCGTCTCGCTCGTGGTGAACGGCAGCCACGCCGACCTGGGTCCGGAGAAGGTGCTACAGATCGCCGGCGTCCCCGTGTTTGTCGCCTCGTCCTCCTGAGGCATCGCCGCGCGGCGCAAAAGTCAGACTCGCGAAGGATCTCGGCCCTTCTCCTGCCGTCTAGACTGGCCCGCATAAGGAGGCGGAGAGGTGTCGATGAGCGAGCGATGGGACGACCGTGACAGGCGAAGCGGAACCGATTCGGGGCCGCTGGTCCTTGGCCTTCTGCTGATCCTTGCCGGCGGGGCCTTCCTGTTCTCCAACGTCACGGGTTTCGATATCGGCACATACGGCTGGCCGATCTTCATCATCGTGCCCGGCCTCTTCCTGCTCGTGCTCGGCCTGGCAATTCCGAGCGAAGGCGGCCTCGGCGCGGCCATCCCGGGCGGGCTCCTGACCAGCGTCGGGCTGCTCCTCGCCTTCCAGGACGCGACCGACACGTACGCGAGCTGGTCCTACGCCTGGGCGCTGGTCGCCCCCGGATCGGTGGGTGTCACGCTCTTCCTGTTCGGCCTGACCCACCGGCGCATGGACCTGATCACCTCGGGGTTGCAGACCGCCGCCGTGGGTCTGGGCCTGTTCATCGGGTTCGGGTTGTTCTTCGAGAACGTGATCGGCCTGGACGAGGCGCATCCGAACACGATCATGCGCGACTCGCTGCCGTTCCTCGCCGTCGCCATGGGCATCGTGATCGTCCTGCTCAACCTGCTGCCGCGGCGGCACGACAAAGAGGACGCCCCGACGCCCCCGACGCCCCCGCAGAGCTAGGGCGCCCGACCCGCGCGCCGTCGTCGACGCCCCAGGTCGATTTCGCCCGCCGGGACGCCCGGGGTCGGTCGGGACCGGCCGGACGAACCAGCCCTAGCGGACCTCGACTACCTTGAAGTCCATCGTTCCCGCGGGAACCTGAACGCGGATCGTCTCGCCGGCGCGATGGCCGATGAGGGCTTTGCCGATCGGTGAGGTGAAGCTGATCTTGCCCGCCGTTGCGTCCGCCTCGGCCGAGCCGACGATCTGGAACGTCTCCTCGCCGTGCCGGTCCGTCTCCACGACGACCGTGCTGCCCATGACGATGATCGAGCCGGTCTCGCCGCTAACGTCGATGATCACCGCGTACTTGATCATCTGCTCGAGCTGGAGGATGCGGCCCTCGAGGAACGACTGCTCCTTGCGGGCGGCTTCGTAGTCGGCGTTCTCCGAGAGGTCGCCGAGCTCGCGGGCGGACTTTATCCGGGCGATCACTTCCGGGCGGCGCAGAGTCGTCAGCTCCTCGAGCTCGTCGCGAAGGGCCGCCAGGCCCTCGACGGTCACGTGGGTCTCGAGCGCGGCCTGGGATGCCTTCGCCGCGGCCGCTCGGGAGCTCTTGCGGATCACCACCGGCACGATGGCCGAGGGACCGGTCTGCGGAGCCGCGGCCGCCTTCTTCGCGGCGGCACGGCTCGGTGCCCGGGTCCCCGACCTGGTCGCCCGAGGGCTCGTCCGTTTGGTCGCGGTCGCGCGCGCAGCGGGAGCGGAGACCGTGGCGTCGGCCGCCGGAGCGTCGTCGGAATCCGGCAAATCCTCGGCAGTCGCCCGAGCACTCGAGGTGGAAGCCGCCGCCGCGGTTTGAGCTCGGGCAACCCCGCCCCGCCCTCGCTCGGGTCCGCTGCTCAAAGCCATCTCCTCTTCGTTCGCGTCCGGCAGGACCGTCACTTTGGTGATCTTCACCGGCTTTGCCGGCGGCGCGGAATCGTGGAGAGTGCCCGTCAGCCCGTGGCTCCGCGTGGCCCCGGACGGCGTCGCGAGGACGGCGTAGGGGAGCGTGCCGGCGGCCTTCATGAAAGCCTCGAGGAGCATGTCCTCGTACAGATCCGGATCGGGCGCGGGTGCCCACCAGATCCGGGCCCGGCCCAGATCGTGGAGAGTCTTGAGCCAGAAGCCGGACGGCTGCGGGCGCCGCTCGCCCAGCGGCGTCTTGTACATGCCCGCGATTCGGGCGGCCACGGATTTCTGGCTGGAGCCGATGTAGATGATCTGCTGGCTCGGAACCCAGAACGACGCGAGCCGCGTCTGCAGCTCGGCAACGCTAGGCCGCTTGCCGTCGAGGAGCAGGTCCGGCGCGCGCGCGAGCCATTCGCGGATCGCGTCCGGATCGATCGAAACCTTGGGCGTCGGGGCGGGCAGCTCCACGACGAACACTCCAGGGCTGCTGCCGACCACTGGCCGGCCCCAGAGAACAGGGCCTTCGACGGAAAGGCCGATCGCGCGCAGCAGGTCGCGACCGTTGAGCAGAGGGGGCTGAGAAGATGATGTCATGACCTCCGAACCGTGCCCTGCCGGAGCCCAACTGTCAAACGTGCTCCCGTTCTGGTTACCGCAGCACGCCAGGCGATCCGCGGCGGCATCCCGAAGGGGTCGTTTGGGCGTCTCGTCGCCGGCGGTGGCGGCCTCCCGCCGCGCCGATTTCCGCGTCGCGTCGCCGGCCGAAAAGGTCCACCGGATGGCGATTTCGGCAAGATGTGACGATCGGCTCATTGATCCGGCCGACCCCTGGGGATAGGGTGCCAGACGCCCCTGCCGAGCAGGGCTAGCGTTGTCGTGCCGCAACTGGTGGTCGTACAGGGGAAGAGGCCCGCCCATGCGTATGCTCGATCGATCGGGTTCCCACGGGAAGCCCGAGGCCGGCCCGTCACCGGCAGGAACCCTTCGACGGCTCGGCCTGAGCCGCGCCATCCTTCCTCGGCGGACCCGCCCGATCCTCACCGCCCTGGTTGCCTCCCTGGTCCTCGCCGGCTCCGGCGCCCTCGCTGCCGTGCCGGTCGCGCTGGGGGCCGCGCCCGACGCTCCCACCGGTGTAACTGCGGTCGCCGGTAATGGCCAGGCGAGGGTTTCGTGGACGGCCCCGGCCAACAACGGCGGAAGCACGATCATCCTGTACACGGTCTACAGCATGGTCGATGCCAACGAGTGCACCGTGTCGAACCCGCAGCCGGACACGCCGCTAACCTGCGTCGTCAACGGGCTGGCCAACGGTACTCCCGCTACCTTCGAAGTCATCGCGACAAACCTATCCGATGGCGACGGGCCGCCTTCTCTTGACTCGAACGCGGTCACGCCCGACGGCAGCCTCCCCACGGAGCCCGGCACGCCGACGGCCACGAGTGGCTTCCTGTCGGCGAACGTGAGTTGGGGCGGATCCAGCGGAGCCACCAGCTACACCGTCACAAGCTCGCCCGACGGCCAGACCTGCACCACGGGCGGGACCAGCTGCAACGTGCCGAACCTGTTGGCCGGGACCTCGTACACCTTCACCGTCGTCGCGCATGGCAGCGGCAACAGCATCGCGTCAGATGCGTCGAACAGCGTCACGCCGACCGATGTTCCTTCGCAGCCGGCCAAGCCGACCGCCGTTCCGCACAATGCCTCGGCCACCGTTTCGTGGGCTGCGCCGTCGGACGGCGGCCTGACGATCACCAGCTACACGGTGACGAGCTCGCCTGACAACCAGACCTGCGGCTGGACGAGCGGCCCGCTCAACTGCACCGTGACCGGCCTCACCAACAAGGCCTACACGTTCACGGTCACGGCCCACAACGCCAACGGCGACAGCCTTCCGTCCGCATCCTCGGATTCTGTGACCGTGACCACCGTCCCTGCGAAGCCCGCCGCGCCGAGCGCGACCGCCGGCAGCACGGTCGCGGACGTCACCTGGACCGCTCCGTCCGATGGCGGCTCGATCATCACGAGCTACACGGTTGTCAGCTCACCGGCAACCAGCACCTGCACCTGGACGACCGGCGAGCTCAGCTGTCACTTCACCGGGCTGACCAACGGACAGGCTTACACGTTCACGGTCACCGCCCACAACGCCAACGGCGCCAGCGCGACCTCCGATCCATCGAACTCAGTCACCCCGGCGGGCGTTCCGGCGAAGCCGGCTGCGCCGAGTGCGACCGCCGGCGACACGGTCGCCGACGTTACCTGGACCGCTACGGGCGACGGCGGCTCGCCGATCACGAGCTACACGGTTGTCAGCTCACCGGCGACGACCACCTGCACCTGGACGACCGGTCCGCTGAGCTGCCACTTCACGGGGCTGACCAACGGGCAGCACTACACCTTCACCGTCACTGCCCACAACATCAACGGCCCGAGCACGGCGTCCGATCCCTCAAATAGCGTCACGCCGGCAACGGTTCCGGGCAAGCCGAACGCCCCGACCGCCACCGCGGGCAATACGGTCGCCGACGTCACCTGGACAGCGCCTTCGGACGACGGCGGCGCCACCATCACGAGCTACACCGTCGTCAGCTCGCCCGCCACTACGACATGCACCTGGACGACCGGCCCGCTGAGCTGTCACTTCACCGGGCTGACCAACGGCCAGGCCTACACCTTCACGGTCACGG
>VFSW01000068.1_pt1 | contig 122265 bp, 133 predicted proteins | sample 5358111 | NCBI WGS metagenome assembly VFSW01 (sample SAMN11554181, study PRJNA540505) | mine drainage metagenome | isolation source: sediment from site ElyBrook_90M | place: USA: Ely Copper Mine, Vershire, VT | collected 2017 | reverse complement strand
TAATCACAACGATGACCAGTATGACCAACCAGTGCCAGATGCTGAATTCGCCCATATCCGTTTTCCGTCTGCTCGCAAATCACCATGATCGAGCGACACACCCACTCGCTATCCACGCTCACTGAAACCCGGGCCGCCGCACTCGGTGGCCGTTACTCACAAAAAACCGGCGCTCAAGCTGTCTTTTTAGGGCGCGCGCTACCCTTCGCCTTTGAGGTCCGGGAAGCGGTTGTGGCCTTGGCGCGTGGTGCCTTGGTCGCTTGTCGCTCAATTTTCGGAACGTCCACCGCTGGCGCAGCCGTATCAGCAGCTTCAGCCTTGCCCGACTCTTCCTTCACCGCCTGTTTGAAGTTCTTGATTGCTCCACCCAGATCGCTGCCGATGTTGCGTAGCTTCTTGGTGCCGAAAATGATCAGGACGATGGCCAGTATGACCAACCAGTGCCAGATGCTGAATTCGCCCATGCCCGTTTCCCTCTTTAGGTCTGTCAAAATCCCGGCAGGCGCCCGACGCCGCCCAATAAGTGGATATGAAGGTGAAAGATCTCCTGGCCACCGCCGCGACCAGTGTTGATCACCGTGCGGAATCCGCTGTTCAACCCGTGACTGCGCGCCAAGTCGGGCAGCAGCCGCACCATGTGCGCGATCAGCGGATCATGCGCCGGTGTGAGGTCGTTCAGGCTCTCGTAATGAACACGCGGAATCACCAGCAGGTGCACCGGAGCTTTCGGGTATATATCCCTGATGACAATGACATCATCATCTTCGTGGACCCGCTCCGACGGCACCTTCCCTTCCACGATTCGGCAAAAAAGACACTCGGTCATGGTCCCGGCTTGCCGCGTTTCGCCTTTTCCTCAAGCCCGGAAAGACCAAAGCGGCGTTTGAGCTCTAGCAGTACATCATCCGGCTTCAGGCCGCTTTGTGCAAGTAGCACCAGTGTGTGGAACCACAGATCCGCTGTCTCGTGCACCACCTGATGCCCATCGCCACTCTTGGCCGCGATCACCAGCTCTGTTGCTTCCTCGCCAATCTTCTTCAGGACCGCATCCATCCCCTTGCTGTAAAGCCCCGCAACATAAGACGACGTCGGATCCGCAGTCTTGCGAGCTTCGAGCACGGCAGCGAGTTCTGTAAGAATCTCAGACATGAATCTGGCACCCAGGATGCGCCACGGCGACGCCCGAACTTGAAGTCTATGAGCGTTTCCGCCTCATTGCCACCCGATTCCCATCCTCTGCCGATATTCCCTTTCATTTCCTGCCGTTGTGATAAATCTCGGCCTCACTCTTGAGCACCGGCTCCACCGCAACCCATTGACCCCCCTGCAATTGCTGGAAAAAGCAGCTGTGCCGGCCCGTGTGGCAGGCGATACCGCCAATCTGCTCGACGCTGATCAGCACCACGTCATCGTCGCAGTCCAGGCGTATGTCGCGAACTATCTGCGTGTGCCCGGACGCTTCACCCTTGCGCCAGAGCCTGCGACGCGACCTCGACCAGTATACCGCCCGACCTTCTCGGGCCGTCGCCGCCAGAGCATCACGATTCATCCATGCGACCATCAGCACGCGTCCACTGCCGTGCTCCTGAGCAACCACCGGCACTAGCCCGTCCGCATCCCATTTGACCACATCCAGCCAGGATTCATTCATGGGCATTCATCACCACCACTGGCCAAGCACCATTCACACACAGTGGCGCGCACTGCATGCCTCGACCCGGTATTGAAAGAGACTCTCATAGCCGCACCTCTATTCCACGTTCGGCCATCCTCCGCTTTGCATCTCCCACAGTGTACTCCCCGAAGTGAAAAATGCTTGCTGCCAACACTGCATCCGCATGGCCCAGGAGAACGCCATCCACCAGGTGATCGAGATTGCCCACACCTCCCGACGCGATCACCGGGATCGTCACGGCATCACACACAGAGCGAGTCAACTCCAGGTCAAAACCATCGCGCGTACCGTCGCGATCCATGCTCGTAAGCAATATTTCGCCGGCACCGTATTCCATCATTTTCACTGCCCAAGACACTGCATCGATACCGGTAGCACGGCGCCCGCCGTGGGTAAATACCTCCCAGCGCGGGCTCTCATCCCGCTTCACTTGCTTCGCGTCGATCGCCACTACGATGCACTGGGCGCCAAAGTGACTGGCGGCGTCCCGAACGAATTCCGGATTCGCCAATGCCGCCGTGTTGATCGCAACCTTGTCGGCGCCGGCAACAAGCATGCGTCTGATATCTTCGATCCGCCGGATACCGCCGCCGACCGTCAGTGGAATGAACACCTGCTCGGCCATCGCTTCCACCACGTGCACCATGGTCTGGCGATTGTCCGAACTTGCGGTGATATCCAGAAAGGTAATCTCGTCCGCACCCTGCTCATCGTAGCGGCGTGCGATCTCCACCGGATCACCGGCATCCCGGATATCAACGAAGCGTACGCCTTTGACGACCCGGCCATGGTCAACATCGAGGCAGGGAATAATGCGTTTGGAAAGTCCCATGTCGGTTTCCACTGTCGAATGGAGGGAACGCGTACTCCTGAGTTCGGCCTCAGGCCAGAGCCCGTCATCAGGAGGTCAGAGTATCCGCAAGCTTCTGGGCTTCGGAAAAATCCAGCGTGCCTTCATAGATGGCACGGCCGGTAATTGCGCCGACTATCCCCTGGTCCTGAATCCCGCATAGCCGGCGAATGTCCTCGAGATCAGTGATTCCGCCAGATGCGATCACCGGAATGGATATCGATCGCGCGAGCCGCAATGTGGCATCAATATTCACGCCGTTGAGCATGCCGTCGCGGCCTATGTCGGTGTAAACGATCGCGTCCACACCTTCATCCTGGTAGCGCTGAGCAAGATCGATCACATCGTGTCCGGATAGCTTCGACCATCCGTCGATTGCCACCTTTCCATCCTTCGCATCCAGGCCGACAATGATGTGACCGGGAAACTCCGCGCACATGTCACCCACGAAATGCGGCACGTTGACCGCCTTGGTGCCTAGAATCACGTAACGCACACCGGCGTCCAGATAGGTCTGGATTGTCTCCTCGTCACGGATTCCGCCGCCAACCTGCACCGGAAGATCCGGGTGCGCCCTCACGATCGCCTCGATTACCGTAGCGTTGACCGGTCTGCCGGCAAAAGCGCCGTTGAGGTCGACTACATGAAGTCGGCGCGCGCCGGCTGCCACCCACCGGCCCGCAACTGCCACTGGGTCGTCAGAAAAGACCGTGTTGTCGTTCATGCGGCCCTGCCTGAGGCGCACACACTTACCATCTTTGAGATCGATTGCCGGAATGACTAACATCGGTAGGTTCGCCCAATCGGACCGCTCACGCGCTCACCGCGGGTGCCGGGCCATACGTTTCCTTCGGATACACAATGCCTCCTGCGCGCGGGCGCGGCACCCAGGACTCTGCGCAGCGTCGTAGCTTCATGTGGTCCCATCCCAAGACATGAAATTCTCCAACAATCTCAGCCCCGCCTGCTGGCTCTTTTCGGGGTGAAACTGAACAGCAAAAATGTTCTCACGGCCCGCTGCCGAGGTAAAGCGAATGCCGTATTCAGTCACTGCCATGACCTGCCCACGGTCCCCCGCATCAGCGTAGTAACTGTGCACGAAATAGAAACGTGCATCCTGAGCGATCCCCCGCCACAGGGGGTGTCCGGCGACCTGATGCGCCTGGTTCCAGCCCATATGCGGAACTTTCAGCACCTGGCCACTGATGGCATCGTGCATCTGCTCGCGCGGGAACAGCGCAACTCTTCCCGGAAGCACCCCTAACCCCCTCGTACCCCCGCCTTCTTCACTGAAATCGAAAAGTGCCTGCAGTCCGAGGCATATCCCCAGAAACGGCTTAGTGTCCATTACCTGCAGCACCGCAGCGCGCAGGCTGAGACGGTCTAGCTCCGCAATGCAGCCCCCGATTGCGCCCTGGCCAGGAAACACTACCCGGTCTGCACGCACCAGCGCGTCGGGATCGGCGGTCAGCAGCACACGTGCGGCCGGCGCAACGTGTTCCAGCGCCTTGCACACCGAACGTAGGTTGCCCATGCCATAGTCGATGACCGCCACCGTGTTCATGGCAACAGACATGGCCAGGTTTCCGAGTCCAAACCGGCAGGGTGTGTCCCACTCCGTCGGCTCCGGCGGAAACGACTGGAATCCACGCAGTGCACCATGACCTACAGCAGGCCCTTGGTCGAAGGCACGACTCCGACCATCCGCGGATCGGCCTCCAGCGCCATGCGCAGCGCACGCCCGAAGGCCTTGAAAACCGTTTCGGCCATGTGGTGGGCGTTATCGCCATGCAGCGCATCGATGTGCAGCGTCACCATTGCGTGGTTGCAGAATCCCTGGAAAAACTCCCGGATCAAATCCACGTCGAACTCGTGGATACGGGCCCGAGGAAAATCCACCCTGTATGAAAGCCCGGGTCTACCCGACATGTCGATAACCACGCGACTCAACGCCTCGTCCAGCGGCACGTAGGCATGGCCATAGCGGCGGATCCCCTTTTTGTCGCCGACGGCGCGGACAAGCGACTGACCGAACGTGATGCCGATGTCCTCGACCGTGTGATGCGCATCGATCTGCAGATCTCCGCGGGCACGCACGGTAAGATCGATTAGACCGTGGCGCGCCACCTGTTCAAGCATGTGCTCAAGAAATGGCAGTCCGGTGTCCAATTCCGCCGTACCACGGCCATCGAGATTCACGCCGACGACGATCTGCGTTTCTTGGGTATCGCGCGCCACCTGGGCAATACGGTCGGCCACTGTCATGCTCCCGAAACGATCCATTGGACCGTCATGTTAACAAATAAACCGCGTCAGGCAGAAGGATCAAGGGGAATCCAAAGCCCGCGCAAGCACATCCAGGAACAACGCGTTCTCCTGCGGCGTGCCAACCGTGACCCGCAGACATCCGCTGAGCGCTTCCCCGGCGCTTGCGAGGTTCTTTATGAGCACGCCACCCCGGCGCAAATCCGCGAATACAGCGTCCGCCGGTTTGGCGGTACGAAACAGCAGGAAGTTGGCCGCACTCGGCCAGACATGCACCCCTGGCAGGCGTTCGAGCTGGTGACGGAGCCACTCCCGGTCGGCGCGGATCTGGGCCGTCTGGGCATCCAACACCTGTACGTGCGCAAGCGCGAACTCTGCGCTCGCCTGGGTAAGGACATTGATGTTGTACGGTAGGCGCAGTTTGTCGAATTCCGCAAGCCACGCCGGATCGCCCGCAAGCACCCCCAGACGCAGGCCAGCCAGACCCTGTTTGGACAAAGTACGCAGCACCAGGAGGTTATCGTAGCGACCGAGCCGGTCCACAAAGCTGCGCAGGGCGAAGGCGTGATAGGCTTCATCCACCACCACCAGGCCTGGTGCTGCCTGAAGTATGGCATCGATGGCGGAGGCGTCGAACAGGTTGCCGGTCGGGTTGTTGGGGTAGGCGAGAAACACCACTGCCGGCTGGTGGACACGGATGGCGGTCTGCATCGCACGGGGATCAAGCGCAAAGTCTGTTGTCAGCGGGACACCCACAAACTTCATGCCAACGAATTTCGCGATCATTTCGTACATCACGAATGTCGGAACAGGCGCTACCACGGAAGCGCCGGCATAGGCGACGCCCATGAGAATCAGTTGAATGAGCTCATCCGAGCCATTACCCAGCAGCAACTCGATCCCGGCAGGCAGGCCGAGCGATTCCTTGAGCCGCTGCCGCAGCACCCGCGAGGAGGGATCGGGGTAACGGTTTATTGCGACGTCATGCAGCCGTTCGAGCCACTGGCGCTTTAGGGGCTCCGGCCAGACATAGGGGTTCTCCATGGCATCGAGCTTGATCAGACTGGCGGCGTCCGCGACGTGGTAAGCACTCAGCGCTCGAATCTCAGGCCGGATGAGGCGCGCAACTCTGTCAGCGACAGTGTTCATAGTCCGAAACATGCACGCTGGCCGATTTCCAATAGTACACAGTCTTGCGGATTCGCTGCACCACGCGCTACTTGCTTCCGCCCTTCATGCGAAATTCGGCAGAACGCGCGTGCGCAGTAAGGCCCTCACCACGCGCCAGAACCGATGCCATCATACCAAGTGTGGACGCGCCATGCGCCGAACAATGGATCAGGCTGGTTCGCTTCTGGAAATCATAGACGCCGAGCGGTGAGCTGAAGCGGGCAGTCCCGGAAGTGGGTAGCACGTGGTTCGGCCCGGCACAGTAGTCGCCGAGGGCTTCCGCAGTATAGCGCCCGAGAAAGATGGCACCGGCATGCCGCACCCGCGCCGCAAGACGCTCCGGATCCTCGACCGACAGCTCAAGATGTTCGGGCGCGATGCGGTTGACGATGTCCGTTGCCTCGTCAAGGTCACGTACCAGAATCAGCGCGCCGCGACCCTCAAGCGAGGCACGAATGATGTCAGCGCGCTCCATTCCGGGCAGCAGGCTTTCGATCTGCGCACGCACAGCCTGTAGAAATTCCGCGCGCGGGCTGATCAGGATCGCCTGCGCGTGCTCGTCGTGTTCGGCCTGGGAAAACAGGTCCATCGCGACCCAGGCTGGGTCAGTAGTACCGTCACATATCACGGCAATTTCCGACGGGCCGGCAACCATGTCGATGTCCACCTGACCGAAGACCAGACGTTTGGCCGCCGCCACGTACACGTTGCCCGGCCCCACGATCTTGTCGACACGCGGAATCGTTTGCGTACCGTAAGCGAGTGCTGCCACCGCCTGCGCCCCGCCGACACGGAATACCCGATTGACCCCGGCAATATGCGCCGCGGCAAAAACCAGTTCATTGACCCGGTCGTCGGGCGTCGGAACCACCATGATCAGCTCGCGCACACCGGCAACCTTCGCAGGTATGGCGTTCATTAGAACCGACGACGGGTACGCCGCTTTGCCTCCAGGCACGTAGAGCCCGACACGATCGAGCGCCGTGACCTGCTGGCCCAGGCGTGTACCATCAGCCTCGGTGTAACTCCATGAGTCCAGACACTGATGCTCGTGATAGCGCCAGATGCGCTCGGCGGATGCTTCCAGGGCGGCGCGTTGCGCCGCTGGCACGGTCTCCGCTGCCTGGCGCAGCTGTGGACCCACCACTTCAAGCATCGCGGCTGAAGCAGGGATGAAGCGGTCGAAGCGGCCGGTGTACTCCAGCAATGCCTCATCGCCGCGCGCGCGCACGCCGGCGATGATCTCGCGCACGCGCTCCTCGATGCTGAAATCCATCTCCTCTATGCGGTTCAGCAGATGGTCCAGAGCCTGCGGAAAATCCGCGCTGGCGGTATTGAGCTGTCGAATCCTGATCATGGCCGGGTCTCAGCCGCCTGCGGCGCTGCCAAGACGCTGTACTAGTCCCTTGAGCAACGCATGCTTCATCTTCATCGACGCCTTATTTGCCACCAGCCACGCACTGATATTGGCGATAAGTTCGACTTCCACCAACCCGTTTGCCCGTAGAGTCTGGCCGGTACCGACCAGATCTACAATCCGGTCGCAAAGACCCACCAGTGGCGCGAGTTCCATAGACCCGTACAGCTTGATGATATCAGTCTGAATACCTTTGTCGGCGAAGTGCCGACGCGTCGTTATGGGGTATTTGGTCGCGATGCGCAGCCGCGTCCACTGGCGCGGGTCATCGCGCTCGGCCAGTCGCGCGGGTTCGGCCACCATCAGACGGCAGGCCGCAATCCCAAGATCCAGCAATTCATACAGTCCATCGCCACCATACTCCATGAGCACGTCCTTGCCCGCCACTCCCAAGTCGGCCGCCCCGTACTGCACATAGGTCGGCACGTCAGCCGCCCGGATAATTACAAGCCTCACATCCGGCTGGCTGGTCCCGATAACAAGCTTGCGGCTTTCCAACGGGCTTTCAATCGGCTCTATGCCGGCGCGCGCCAGCAGCGGCAGCACCTCCTCGAGAATCCTTCCCTTCGACAACGCGATCGTGAGCGGCAACATGGATCAGACCGTGGACTTAGCAGCCTCGACACTTTGCTCCGGGGCTCCGGTGGCGCCGACGACCTGCGTGTCAGTATCGGCCTGGAACCGCACAGATCCGGGCACGCGGCGGATGTGCGCCCCGAGCTGGGCCAACTTTTCCTCGATACACTCGTAACCGCGGTCGATGTGATAGATGCGGTCTACAACCGTTTCCGATTCCGCCACGAGTGCCGCCAGCGCCAGACTTGCCGAAGCGCGCAGGTCGGTGGCCATCACTGGCGCGCCGCGCAGCCGCTCCACTCCGCGCACGATGGCGGTATTACCCTGCATTTCGATATCAGCTCCCATGCGCTGGAGCTCCTGCACATGCATAAACCGGTTTTCGAATACCGTCTCGGTGACGGTTCCGGACCCTTCGGCAATGGTATTCATGGCCACAAACTGCGCCTGCATGTCCGTGGGGAAAGCAGGATAAGGTGCGGTTCGCAGGCTGACCGCTTTGGGTCGGCGCATACGCATATCGAGGCTTATCCAGTCGCAGCCGGTCTCGATGTGGGCCCCCGCCTCGCGCAGCTTGTCGATCACTGCATCCAGCAGATCAGGCTGCGCGTTGCGCAGCCTGACATTGCCACCAGTCATGGCTGCCGCCACCAGATAGGTGCCAGTCTCGATGCGGTCGGGGATGACATCGTGCCGGCCGCCGCCGAGGCGGCTGACGCCTTCAATGGTAATCTCGCCCGTGCCAGCGCCTTTGATCCGGGCGCCCATGCTAACGAGACATCTCGCCAGATCGGCCACTTCCGGCTCGCGTGCGGCATTCTCGATCACCGTGATGCCGTCGGCCAGGGTCGCGGCCATCATCAAGTTCTCGGTCCCGGTGACCGACACCATGTCCATGAAAATGCGGGCACCTTTCAGACGCCGGGCGCGGGCCTTGATGTATCCCTCATCGATCACGATCTCCGCCCCCATCGCCTGCAATCCTTTGATATGCAGATTCACTGGCCGGGAACCTATCGCACAGCCGCCCGGCATCGAGACCTCGGCCTCGCCAAAGCGGGCGAGTAGTGGGCCCAGCACCAGAATCGAGGCGCGCATGGTCTTCACCAGCTCGTACGGAGCGCGCAAATCGCGGATAGTGCTAGTGTCAGCCTCGATGGTCATCTTCTCACCGACCATGAGGTTCACACCCATGCGCCCCAACAGCTCCATGGTGGTGGTAATATCCTGCAGATGCGGGACATTACCGATCACCATCGGACTATCAGCCAGGATGGAGGCGACCAGCACGGGCAGAGCCGCGTTCTTGGCCCCCGAAATGCGGATTTCGCCACGCAGCGGATAACCGCCGGTCACAATGAGTTTGTCCATAGCCCCGCCTCACACCAGGCGTCTGAGGAAACCATAGCCAAAAAAAAGCGGGCCACCACGCGGGCGGCCCGATCACTGAATACTGCTGCAGCGGCCGGTAGGGCCGGATTTATTCCTGTACCCCGGCAACAAGCTTCTGCAGCTCACCCTTCTGATAAAGTTCGGTAATGATATCACAGCCCCCAATAAACTGGCCCTTTATGTAAAGCTGGGGGATGGTTGGCCAGTTGGAAAACTGCTTGATACCCTCACGTATCTCAGGGTCAGCGAGGATGTTGATGCTCGCAAACTTCGCCCCGCATGCCTGCAGCAGCTGCACTGATTTTCCTGAAAAGCCGCACTGCGGGAACTGCGGAGTACCCTTCATGTAAAGAGTGATGCTGTTCTCCGAAATCTGCTGCTTGATCCTGTCTTGCACGTTCATCATTCGTTCACCTCACTGTTTTCGGTCAGGCACGCAGCCTAACGCTGCGCATCGGGCGTCAGGGTACGTATCGACAATGCGTGGATCTCCGCCCGCATCTTTTCGCCGAGTGCGCGGTAAACCATCTGGTGCTGAGCGACCATGCTCTGTCCGGCGAACGCACTGCAAACAACCACTGCCTCGAAGTGCTGGCCGTCGCCGGTAACCCGTGCCTGCGCTCCGGGAACCCCCGCCTCGATCAACCGCTTGATATCTTCAGGCTGCACCACAGGTTGTTTATATCCGGTCTCTTGAGCAGTAATTCAAGTCACTGCAGAGGATACGCCTCAGGCGCCCACGATAAAAGAGCTCGCGTGCCTGCCGACACCACGCGCCAGTATTTAGCCCCCGGTTGCGGCCGAAAGTGCAGCCTGAAGACCGTTAACGCTAATCAGTACCTGCATCCGGGCCGGGATATTGACGAACCCGAGCGTGAGCCCGGACGCGTGCGCCAGGCGCAACCACTCGATCACAAGCCCGAGACCAGCGCTATCCACCTGGGTAACCGCGGCAAGATCGATTACCAGCTCGCCGGTGCCCGTGAACCAGTCCTTAGTGGCGGCATAGACATCCGGCACGGAATCGAAGACCAAAGGGCCGGAAATCGGCCGCGTGCCCGTCGAACCGCCGGCTACGATGCTCACTTTTTCTTCTGCAACTGCGCATCGCGTGCAGCCAGCGAATCCAGCAGTGCATCCATGCCCTCCTGCCGGATCTTACTGGCATAGACTGCACGGTAATTAGTGACCAGGCTCACTCCGTCGAGATTGACGTCGTAAACCTTCCAGTCCCCATCCCGGTTCTTGTAGAAGCGATAGTAGATCGGAATATCGGGCGCGCCTCCGGATTGCTGGACCTCCGTTCTCACGAGCATCTGAGTTCCTCCGGGCGCGGCGTTCACGGGCAAGTAGATGATCCGCTGATCGGTGTACTGCAGCAGGGCGGTCGAATAGGTGCGAACGAGCAGATCGCGGAACAGCGTGACGAAGCGCGCACGCTGCGCCGGACTTGCCGTGCGCCAATTGCGCCCCAGAACCCATTCGGACATGCGCACGAAATCGAAGTACGGCAGCACCTTCTCCTCCGCGAGCTGGTACAGCTTGGCATGGTCCTTGGCATACACGTCACGATTCGCCTTGATGGTTGCCAAAATCTCGTCAGTTGTCTGATGAACGAGCTGTTCAGGTGCCACGGCGGCATGCGCCGCAGATGTGCCAAGAATCAACAGGGTCAACAGGGTCAACAGCAATGCGGCTGTCTTTTTCATTCTGCGCTCCTAAAATACTTGTGGATCCTGGAACTACTATTTCTTCGCCGGGTCGGGCTTGGCCGCAACGTTGAACAGGAACTGGCTAATGATTTTCTCGAGCACCAGCGCCGATTGCGTAATCTCTATCTTGCCACCGTTTTTCAGATACTGGCTCGACCCTCCGGGATCCAGCCCTATGTACTGCTCTCCCAGCAGGCCAGAGGTCAGGATTGATGCGCTAGTATCCACTGGAATGTTGTTGTAGCGGCCGTCTATTTCCATTGCCACCACCGCCTCGTAGTTCGACGGATCGATGCTGATCTCGGAAACACGGCCAATGCGCACGCCCGCCAGGGTCACAGCCGACCTCACCTTGAGGCCGCCGATATCGTTGAATTCGGCCTGAATCCGGTAGCCATTGGCCACCTCCCCGGCGGTCAGATTGCCGACACGGAATGCCAGCATCGCAAGCGCCAGCAGCCCCGCCGCAACGAACACTCCGACCCACAGCTCCAGTTGCCGTCGTTGTATCATGCCTTCCTCACTTGAACATCAATGCCGTCATGATGAAATCCAGCGCCAGCACTGCCAGCGACGAGAATACAACCGTGCGATTTGTTGCGCGACTCACGCCCTCGGAGGTCGGTACCGATTCATAGCCCTGGAATACTGCGATCCAAGTCACCACTACGCCGAAAACTACGCTCTTGATCACGCCATTGAGTATGTCTTCACGGAATCCGACACCGCTTTGCATCTGTGACCAGAATGCGCCGCTATCCACTCCCAGCAAGCCCACGCCGACGAGGTGACCGCCAAGCACCCCGATCGCGGAAAACAACGCCGCGAGCAGCGGCATGGCTATGATTCCTGCGACCAAGCGTGGCGCGATCACGCGCTCGATCGGATTGACCGCCATCATCTCCATGCCCGCGAGTTGCTCAGTCGCCTTCATCAGCCCGATCTCGGCCGTCAGCGACGAGCCCGCGCGGCCTGCGAACAGAAGTGCGGTGACCACCGGACCGAGCTCCCGCACCAGCGACAGGGCCACCAGCAGTCCAAGCGAATCCTCCGCACCAAATTTCACAAGCGTATGATAGCCCTGCAGCCCCAGCACCATCCCGACAAAAAGCCCTGAAACAAGAATGATCAGAAGCGTGAGCACACCCACCGCGTAGACCTGCTGCACCACGAGTTCGAAACGTCTTGCCAGCTGTCGCGTGCCCACCGTCACTTCGAAAAAAAACAAACTGGCACGGCCCAGCCCTTCGACGCTGTCTAATACGAATTTCCCGAGTCTGCGCAGCGGGTTCATGCTTGGCCTCCCTGCAGCAGATCCTCCAGATAGTCCATGGCTGGATACTGGTAGGGCACCGGGCCATCAGGCAGGCCGCCCATGAACTGGCGCACCTCCTCGACCTTGGACTGACTGATCTCCTGCGGTGTGCCCTGCCCAATGATACGGCCGTTGCCCAGCAAGTATGCATAATCGGAGATTGCACAGGCCTCGGCGACGTCGTGGGAAACAAGGACCGAAGTGATCCCGAGCCCGGTATTGAGCTCACGGATCAACTTCACAATCACGCCTTTCGATATCGGATCAAGGCCTGTGAACGGTTCATCATACATGATCATCATGGGTTCCAGAGCGATCGCCCGGGCCAGCGCCACACGTCTGGCCATGCCGCCGGACAATTCCGCGGGCATGAGCTCACGCGCGCCTCTCAGACCCACAGTCTCGAGTTTCATGAGGACGACGTGACGCAGGATCGACTCCGGCAGATTCTTGTGCTCGCGGATCGGAAAGGCCACGTTCTCGAAGGCGTCTAGGTCGGTGAGCAGGGCACCACTCTGAAACAGCATACCCATACGCTTGCGCAGCTCGAACAGCTCGCGCGTACTCAGATCGGGAACCGATACACCATCCACCAGCACCTGCCCACTGCTGGGCCGAAGCCGGCCGCCAATAAGATTCAACAGCGTGGTCTTACCGCAGCCGCTACCCCCCATGATCGCCGTGACCTTGCCGCGCGCAATGGTTAGCGATAGGTCGTTCAGGATGGTGCGTTCGCCGCGGGCAAAGTGCAGGTTGCGAATCTCCACCAGCGCGCCACTGGCGCCAGAATCGGTTTGAGGATTGCTCAATCGCTTTCTTCCGGTTGCTGTTCTGAATCCATGCAGGAATCGCCGGAGGAGATCCCACGCGCGCCCACTGATCACGATGCCGCCCATTTTAGTCATGCAAGTGGCGCTTTGTCAGCACAAACCCGCCTCCGCGTTCGGACGCAGCGACGATGAGTCTGCGACGACCGGTGGAACCGCCACCTCTCCTGACTGGAAAACAAGACGGTTATGGCCTCGCTCAGAATGCTTTGCTGTGCCAACCGTAGAGGCACCGGCAAACACGGCGTTCCCAGGCCGAAAAGTTGTGATGCACCCGATCGACCTCGGTGGCGGCCGTATCCGCCCCGTGAGTGCGGGCCGGGCTTGCGGATGCGCTTCGTGTCGGAATCCAGCATTAGCTGGTGCGATCTGCGGGACACGAGTATGCGGCCATTACCCGACACCCAAAAGCATGCACTGGATACTGCGCCGTTGGGAAAAACGGCGATTGCGGTATCCTATCGTTATGGAGTTCGACCTGTTTTACGAGCTTGCGGTTCCGGATTCGGGTGCGCGCAGCGAGGCTCAGGTGTTCCACGAGACGCTCGAAGAGCTCTGCGTCGCGGAAACCTGTGGCTTTCGCACCGCCTGGTTCGTGGAACATCACTTTATGCGCGGCTATTCCCACTCGAGCGCGCCGGACCTGGTTCTGGCGGCAGCATCGCAACGAACCTCGCGCCTGCGCCTCGGGCACGCCATCGTGCCGCTGCCTTATCATCACCCTATCCATGTCGCCGAACGTCTCGCAACTCTTGACATCCTCTCCGGGGGGCGCATCGAATTCGGCTTTGGCCGCGGTTTCTCGCCGCACGAATATGCCGCCTTCGGAGTCGCCATGAGTGAAAGCCGAGAACGCGTTGCCGAATCTCTCGCAATTCTGCGTGCGCACTTTCGCGGCGGACCGGTATCACATTCAGGACGGCACTACCGGCTGGAGGCGCTAGACATCGTCCCAGCGGTGATACAGCGCCCGCACCCACCGCTGTGGATGGCCGCAGTAAGCCCCGAGTCGTTCGATCTTGCGGCACAACTCGGCGTCGGTGCGCTGGTCGGTCCGTTCAAGCCCTGGTTCATGGTCCGAGCGGACATCGAGCGCTACCGCGCAGCGTTGCTGGAGCGACCGGACCAGAACGCGCGCATGGACGGGATCAACACCCGCGTCGGTATGACCCTCGGACTGTTTTGTCTGGAGGATGGTCAACGCGCGCGCGCCGTCGCCAAATCCAACATCACCTGGTTTTACCGTGAACTGCTCAGGCGCACTGCGCCAGTACTGGAGAAGCTGCATGCAAGCTATGAGTTCTACCGGCGCATCGGGGGACTGAAGTTTCTTCTTGAAAAAACCATCAGCCTTGCGGTGCTCGAAACCGCAGGCATGGTCGTCGCAGGGGATCCCGACCACTGCATCCATAGGCTCGAGCAATTTAGCGCGGCCGGCGTCGATCATCTCTTGTGCGCCATCGGAGCCGGAGGCAGCCCTTCGGACGTGGTGATCGAATCCATCCGCACTGTGGCCAAATACGTGATCCCACACTTCCGAAAATGAGAATTCTTATCACTGGCAGCGCGTCCCACCTCGCGCGTGTTTTGATTCCACGGTTGCTGAGCGACCGGGACGTAGACGAGGTCATCGGCGTGGATTGGCGCGACAGCGGCATTTTCCAGCCGCGCTATACCGAAGTACTGCTCGACGTGCGGTCGCGACAGCTGGCGCGCATCATGGCGGGGGTCGATGCGGTGGTGCATCTGGCATTCATTGTCATGCAGGAGGATCTCGGAAAGCACCGTCGCGATCGGACGCTGATACGCGACATAAACGTGCACGGTAGCCAAAACGTGTTCACGCTTGCTGCGCAAAGCGGCGTCAAACATCTTGTGCATCTTTCAAGCGCCGCGGTCTATACGCTACCGACGCACTCCAAGCGCGCTACCGAATCACACCCCCGGGCAGCACTGCCGGGTTTCGTCTACGCCGAGGACAAGGTGGCGGTTGAAGACTGGCTGGATAGTTTTGAGGGTGATCATCCGGAGCTGCGCGTGGTGCGGCTGCGACCGCACATGATACTCGGTCCGCAGTCTCAGCCCTTCCTGCGGGGGCTTCTGCGGTATCCTTTTTACCCCAGCCTTTCAGATCCGCAACCGGTCGTACAATGCGTTCACGAGCAGGACGTCGCTGAGGCGGTAAGTCTGGCGCTGCGCTGCGAGGCACGCGGCGCCTTCAACCTGGCCAGCGCCGACAGCGCATCATTGCGCACCATGCAGCGCTATGCACACTGGGTACCATTGCCGTTGCCGCGACTGCTCGTCGAGGCGCTGATCAAGGCCGGCTGGAACTGGCTCGGTTCGGGCACCGATCCGGCGTGGCTGGAAGCACTCGGATATTCTCTCGCGCTGGACTCAACTCGTGCGCGCCGCGAGCTTGGCTGGAAGCCCAAACATGATTCCTGGAAGTCAGTGCTTGACGCGCGCTGACTGGCCGCACGCATAGGCGGACTATGGCAAAAATCCTCACTTTCAGGAAACCCTCGGCTCGCGAAAAGAACCGCGGGAAGACCCTGTGTGCGAACGATTTTCACCGCTGGCAGGTCGTGACGGAAAAACGCTTCGACGTCAAACGTGGCCGGCTTGTTACCGTCCTGCGCTGCGCACGCTGCGGCAAGGAAAGACTCGACCTGCTCTAGCACATTCCAGACCGGCCCGCGCACGGTCGACTCTGGCAATCCACCCACCCTGGAGAGCGGCAAGCCGCGCACGCCAATACGGCACTGGAAATCCCGCCCATAGTGGAACAATAATCGCGCAGGACAGGGCTGTGCTTTTTTCAGCCGCGTTCCACCCGGAACCGCCGGGCAAGATCAAGCACGCGCACTCCCGCGTTAGTATGCGCCTTGCCGGCGGCCAGGATCGCCTGCGCGTACCCGTGAAAGAACTCCGGCAGACAGCATACGATGATCCGCTTGCGCAGGCGGCTTGCACCGTGCAGCGTCCACGCGGCACGCCAACCCGCATGGGGTAGCGCGGTACACACACGCGCCGACCATGCTTGCTTCAGTCCATCCCACTCATGCGCCCGCACCACCAATCTGTAGACATTCGCACCCGCCCCGAGTCCAACCTCGGGCCCAAAGTATTCGACCTGCAACTCGGCGGCGAGCGCTTCAAGCATAACGTCGAGCCGGATCAGTGCACGCTCCAGTTCCTGGTCGACATGTGGCTCAGCTGCGTGGCCTCGCTTAACAAGCAAATCGATGAATGTTTCCATGGGGGGATGCTTCCGGCAGCAGGCGAAACAGACCGCCTATTCGATGCTCAGAACGATCTTTCCGCTGGTATGGCCGGCTTCGATCAGGCGGTGGGCCTCGGCTGCTTCGGCCAGAGGGAGAACCCGGCTTACAGTAACGCTCAGGGAGCCCTGATCGATCAGCTGCGCGCCCCGCTCCAGAATACGGCATTGTGCACAGCGTGCCTCGTGCATACCGAGAAACTGAGGTGCAAGCATGAGCTCGTAGATGATCGACTGGTTGCGCAGTCTGGCCGTCTTAAGCGCGTCCGCGTCGCAGGAAGTCTGGAGAATCGTTACGATCCGGCCATAGACGCGCGTGGCCGCAAACGAGCGGCAAAAAGTGAGGCCTCCGACGGTGTCGAAGCTGACGTCCACACCTTCGCCATCACTCCAACCCAGCATCGCCTGAACGAAGTCCTGGCGCGTATAGTCGATCAGCTGATCAGCACCCAGACTGCGCACAAATGCGGCTTTCTGCTCTCCGCTCACCGTTGCCGCCACCTGCGCGCCGACGTTACGGGCAAGCTGCACCGCCACATGCCCCACGCCGCCCGCCGCCGCATGGATGAGAATACGCTGCCCAGCACGCAGCTCCGCCCGATCATACAAGGCCTCCCAAGCCGTTATCAGGACCAGCGGCACCGCCGCCGCCTCTATGAACGAGAGCTTGGCTGGCTTGGCGGCGGCGTAATCCTCATGGACGGTGACATACTGTGCATAATTGCCCTGTTCGCCGCCAATCCCGCCCTGGAAGAAGTACACCTCGTCGCCGGGACGAAAACGCGCCACCCCGCCGCCGATGGCATCCACGACCCCGGCACCATCACAACCGAGCACCGGCGAGGGTCGGTCCGGGTAGTAAGTGCCATTGGCACGTAGCTTGGTATCGATCGGATTGATGCCGGCGGCGTGAAGACGCACACGCAGGTACGACGGACCGGGAAGCCCGGGCACCGGAATCTCGGCAAGCTTAAGGACCTCGGGCTCACCGGGAGAGCTCATGAGAACAGCTTGCATTGTATTCATGGCAAGTTTACATGTAGTGCCAAAAGCGATGCGGTGAACTTACCAGAACTTCCATGCCAGTTGAACCTGGATAGCCGACACCGACCCAGGGTTCGGGCGGCGGCAAACCGGCATGGCGACCATCAGCCCTGCAGCAGGACCTTTTCCGCCTGATTCAGCGCCTCTGGCGTACCGTACAGGACCAGTACGTCACCGGCGGCCAGACGGATATCAGCACTCGGCTGTGAGCCGCTGATGCCACTGCGGCGCACTGCGGTGACCACCACGCCGTAGTTTCCCAGTCCCAAGTCCGCCAGACGTTTCGCCACGGCATATGCGCCCACTGGCAGCACCAAGGAGTGCAGACGCTGGCGATAGGATTCCTCGGCCTCATCTTCGCTGGCGGCGCCGTGAAAAAAACCGCGCAGCATGCGATAGCGGTCGCGGCGTACAGTCTGCACCTGGCGCAGCACCCGCGAGACCGGTACTCCGAGCAACATCAGTAGGTGCGAACCCATCATCAGGCTGCCCTCGAGACTTTCAGGGACAACTTCGACCGCCCCTGCCGCCTTGAGCTGATCAAGGTTGCGGTCGTCCATGGTGCGGACTATCACGGGCATATCCGGGCGCAGCTGGCGCGTAACCCCCAGGATACGCAACGCCGCTGGCACGTCGACAAAGCTTATGACCAGCGCCCGCGCCTGCATCAGGCCCGCCGCCTTCAGTATGTCACTGCGGGCAGCATCTCCATAAATCACGGATTCACCGGCATCGCGTGCATCACGCACGCGCACCGGATCAAGATCCAGCGAAAGGTTGGGCAGACTTTCCTGCTTCAGCATCCACGCCAGGTTCTGTCCACTTCGCCCGTAACCGCAGATAATCACGTGATCATGCGCACTTTCCGATTCGGCGCGGATGGAATCGAGATTGCTGCGGCGATGCGTGCGGTAACCGGGTACCGCACGCATCGCGATACGGCCGTTGTAGCGAATAATCAGCGGTGCGAGCAGCATGCTGAGGACCATGGTTGCAAGCACGCCCTCGATGGTACGTTCCGGCAACAGTTGGGCGCGTTGTGCCTGGATCAACAGGGCAAATCCGAACTCGCCGCTTTCCGCCAGCACCAGGCCGGTTCGCAGCGAAACTCCCCTTTCAAGGCCGAATACTCTGCCAAGGACAGTAATAAGCCCGATCTTGAGCGCAAGCATGGCGATCAGCCCCCCGAACACCCATGGCCACAGAGAGCGGAGAACCGTCAGGTTGAGCAGCATTCCGACGGTGATGAAGAACAACCCTAGAAGCACATCACGGAACGGCAGGATATCGCTTTCAACATGATGCCGATATTCGGTCTCTCCGATCAAGATGCCGGCGACGAACGCGCCGAGCGCGAGCGATAATCCGGCGAGCCGAGTGAGCCATGCCGAAGCAAGCGTAATCAGCAGCACAGTCAGCATAAAGAATTCGCGCGAACGCGCGAGCGCGGCCCGGTGAAATACCGGTCGCAGAAAGATCGGACCCACCAGTAGGATCGCCAGCAGCACCGCCGCACCCTTCAGCAGCGCCCAGGCCAACGTGATCAACGCCGATTGCGGCTGGCCGCCGGCCAGCATCGGGATCACGATCAGGAACGGAACCACAGCCAGGTCCTGGAACAAGAGTACTCCGATCGCAGCCCATCCATGGCGGGAGTGCTGTTCACCCTGCTCCACCAGCAGCTTCAGGGAAATCGCTGTCGAGGACAGACTGAGCACACCGCCGATGACGATTGCCGCCGGCGCTGACACTCCCAGCATCCAGACTACCCCGCCTATGATCATGACACTTAAAAGCACCTGGGCACCACCCAGGCCAAGAACCAGACGCCTCATCGCCAGCAATTGAGGCAGCGAGAACTCGAGGCCGATCGTGAACATCAGGAATACCAACCCAAACTCGGCGAGCTGGCGGATTCCCTGCAGATCTGGGATCCAGGCAAGCCCGTATGGCCCGATCAGCAACCCGGCACAGAGGTAAGCAAGCACCTGAGGAAGATGGAGGTAGCGGAACACCGCCACCAGAACCACCGCAACGCCCAGAAGGATCAGGATGTGCCCCAAGTCCAAGGAGTGCATTAGGATATTGTTTTCCGTTTCGATATACTCATTAAGGTTACCTTATGCCTCGTAACATCGCGAAATACCAGACGGAAACGTCGTCACTGACACGGCTCGGGCGGGCGGTTATCGAGCTCGAGGCAGCCGCCGTGTCTGCGTTGGCCGGTCGCATTGACGAACGCTTCGTGCAGGCGTGCCAGATCGTGATAGGGTGCAAAGGCCGCGTAGTTGTGGTCGGAATGGGCAAGTCCGGTCATATCGGAGGCAAGATTGCCGCCACCCTGGCAAGCACCGGCACACCGGCGTTCTTTGTGCATCCAGGCGAAGCAAGCCATGGCGACCTCGGGATGATCACCCCAGTCGACGTCGTGATCGCGATCTCCAATTCAGGCGAGACGGACGAGATTCTGACGATTCTTCCCATCATCAAGCGCATGGGCACAAAGCTCATCAGCATGACCGGCAACCAGCACTCGAGCCTCGCCCTGCAGGCGGACGTGAATTTGGATGTGGGCGTGGAGAAAGAAGCCTGCCCGCTCAACCTTGCGCCGACCGCAAGCACCACTGCCACTCTGGCCATGGGCGACGCTTTGGCAATGGCGCTGTTCCAATCGCGCGGCTTCACACCGGAGGATTTCGCGCGATCCCATCCGGGGGGCAAACTCGGCCGGCGGCTGCTGCTCTACGTGAGCGATATCATGCACACCGGGGAGAACATGCCGCTCGTTGGCGAACACTCATCGCTGCGCGAGGCGCTACTGCAGATGACGAGCAAGGGTCTGGGCATGACCGGCATAGCAGACGCAGCTGGCAGGCTGATCGGTATCTACACGGACGGGGATCTGCGGCGAACTCTAAATAAGGGCGTCGATGTTTATGGCGCGACGATCAGTGAAGTCATGACGCGTGACCCGAAGACTACGCGTCCCGACAGGCTTGCCGCGGAGACGGTGCAGCTGATGCGTTCCCTCAACATCAGCGGCCTGTTCGTCGTCGACGACGACAACCGGGTGGTCGGAGCGCTCAACATGCACGACCTGCTCAAGGCCGGCGTGGTCTGATGGACGGCGGCTGCACACTTCCATTTGACGTGACGCGCACCACCCTTGATCGCGCAGTCGGGATCAAGCTGGTCCTGTTCGACGTGGACGGTGTCCTGACCGATGGCCGTCTTTTTGTGGACAACACCGGCGAGGAGTATAAGGCATTCAATTCACGCGACGGCCACGGGATAAAGATGCTGCAGCGCAATGGCGTGGAAGTCGGAGTCATTACCGGACGCACGTCGCGCATCGTTGAACACCGCACCGCCGAGCTAGGCATCAGACATGTCTGCCAGGGGTGCGTGGACAAGGTGGCGGCCTACGAAAAGCTCATCTCCCAACTTGGCCTTGAGGCCGCGCAGGTGGCGTTCACCGGCGACGACGTGGTAGATCTGCCCGTCATGCTACGTGCCGGCTTTGCCATTGCGGTGCAGGATGCTCACTCCCTCGTCAAGAAATATGCACATTGGGTGACGCCGAGCGCCGGCGGCCGTGGTGCCGCCCGCGAACTGTGCGAGTTAATCATGACAGCGCAAGGCAGCTATGCCGCTGAAATGCAGCGTTACCTCTGAGCCGGAAACAACCCGTCACCTCGCCGGCGCGCGCCGGTGGAGCGCATGAACTGGAGTCTCAACAAACTCATGATCGCGGTGATCCTTCTGGCGCTGCTGATCCTGACGGTATGGCTGCCAAACGCACTCGTTACCCCTGTCATTTCCCTGAAACACACCCAACAGCGCGAGCCGGACTACATCATTCGCAATTTCACCGTAACCGCGATGAGCAAGCTGGGGCGACCGAAGTACGTATTGACCGCCCGCACGCTGGTGCACTACCCCGACGACAAATCCGCCACTTTGACGCAGCCGCGTCTAGTTCAGTACACGCCTGGCGCGCCTGCTGTCTACACTTCGGCCGATCACGGCCGTGTTTATAATAACGGCAAGGAATTGCTCATGGCTGGAAACGTCAAAGTGGTGCGTGGACACGACAAAAGTGCCCCTGCGGGCGAAATAAGAACGCATCAGCTGCGGATTGTGCTCGACTGATGCGCATTCCATCACTCACTGCGTTCAGCCTTGTCCTGCTCGGTTCCACTCTGTGCGTCGGCGGGGCCTGGGCGGCAGGCACTGGCGGACATCCGGGGCCCCAGGGCACAGGGCCCACAGCGGTTTCAACGCCGGTCACCACGCCGCGCCGCTCCACCGGAGCACGCACGAACGGAATCGCCGCTGAACGCAAACTTCCGATCCAGATCAGTGCCGACCGCATCGAAATAGACCAGAAGACCGGCATGGCGTATTACCGGGGACATGTGACGTTCGTGCAAGGAGGACTGCGCATCACTGCGGCCAAGGCCGAAGCGAACATGCACAACAATGTCATTCGGACGGTTTTCGCCCAGGGCAATCCGATCACCTTTTTGCAGCGAGTACCGGCCCCGGGCCAGGACATCTACGGTACCGCGTTACGCCTCAAGTATTACGCCTCCGAGCAGCGTCTGGACCTGTATGATAACGTCCACTTCCGACAGGGCAGCGATTCATTGCACAGCGCCAGACTGCATTACAACATTGCGACGGGCACTATGACTGCGGTGGCGGGCTCCGCCCAGGAGCAGGTTCACGTTGTCATCCAACCGCAGGGAACTTCAACCGGCCCGGTCCGGTCCGGCGAGAGGCGTTGATTTGACCATTCTTTCCGCAACAGGCCTGAGCAAACGCTACAAGGCACGCCAGGTCGTCCAGGAAGTGTCGCTGGAGATCCGCAGCGGTGAAGTCGTGGGCCTACTCGGTCCGAACGGCGCCGGCAAAACGACCTGCTTCTACATGATAGTGGGCCTCATTCCCATTGACCGCGGCAGGATTCACCTCGACGGCCAGGATATCGGCCGCTTGCCGATGCACAAGCGTGCGCGCCTCGGAGTTGGTTACCTACCCCAGGAACCTTCCGTTTTCCGCAAACTTTCAGTGCAGGACAACATCCTGGCGATACTCGAAACGGTTCCCAGCCTGACGCCTGGCGAGCGCGCCCACCGCCTCGAAGAACTGCTGCAGGAGCTGCATATCACGGAACGTCGTGCCACTCTCGGAGTAAGCCTGTCCGGCGGCGAGAGGCGGCGCGTGGAGATCGCGCGCGCACTGGCCACGCGACCCCAGTTCATTCTGCTGGATGAACCATTCGCGGGTGTCGATCCCATCTCGGTACTCGATATCCAGCAACTCATAATGCATCTGCGAGAACTGGGGATAGGGGTGTTGATCACCGACCATAACGTGCGCGAAACTTTGAAGATCTGCGATCGCGCCTATATTCTCAGCGAAGGCCGGGTGCTTGCCGCGGGCATGCCAGCGGAAATCCTGTATAATGAGGAGGTCAAGAAGGTTTATCTCGGCGAAGATTTCCGTCTGTAACGTCGCCGGGCGAACGATGCAGTCTCCCGGCCCCACAGACCGCGACCCACGATCACGGACAGAGAGACAAGCAGGCGAACCTATCGCCGCCCTATGCGCCCGGACATGGCAACATGTCAACGATGGGCACTCCCGGACGGCTACTGATCGCCACCAGCCGGCGGCGACATTCAACAATTGGGATAAAAATGGACTAGACTTTGGGCAATGGAAAACAAAATATCATTTTTCGCAGCGTAGCCAGCGCGGTGCGGACACCAAGAACGACATCGTTTCACCAATGAAGCAGTCATTGGACCTCAAGCTCGGTCAGCATCTGACCATCACGCCCCAGCTGCAGCAGGCGATACGACTGCTGCAGCTGTCGTCGTTGGAGTTGCAACAGGAAATCCAAGAGGCGATCGAGAACAATCCATTACTGGAAGAGATCGATGAGGAAACAAGTACCGGCAAGGGCGAGAACGAGGGCGACGACCCTCTGGCCGAGCAGGGGAAAAAGGACGAACCTGAAGCAGGCGGTGAAGACACCGGGGAACTGGGTCCGAGTGACGAACTCGCGGCCGATGCCAGTTCGGACCACGATAGCGGTCCAGACCAAGATACCGACGCAACCCCAGACGACTACGTCGCAGACGCATGGGAAGACACCTTTGAGGCACCTGTAAGCGGAGCCGACCGATCAGCCACCGACGATGGTCTTCCGGACATAGACGCCCGCAACAGCATCCCTCTCACCCTCAGGGATCATCTGTTGTGGCAAATGCAGATGACGCCTTTCACGGAGATCGACCGCCAGATAGCGATGACCCTGATCGACGCCATCAGCGAAGATGGCTATCTGACCGTCGGCCTGGAGGAAATCCGTCAGGCCCTGAGCGCCGACCCCCGGCGCGGACCGGCTGACCAGCAGGGCGATGTCGACACCGTAGAGCTGGACGAAATCGAAGCGGTCCTGCATCAGATCCAGAACTTTGATCCCATCGGCGTGGGGGCGCGCAACCTGAGCGAATGTCTGCTGTTGCAGCTGCATAGCATGAGTCCCGACACGCCCTTCCTGGACACCGCACACGAACTGGCGCAGCCTGAAAACCTCGATCTGCTGGCGTCACGCGATTTCAAGCAGTTGCGTCGTTCAATGAAACTGCGGCCGGACGAGCTGCAAGCGGCCATAGCGCTCATCCAGCAGCTCAATCCACGGCCAGGCGGAAGTGTCCAGACTTCGCACGCCAGCTACGTCGTCCCCGACATAATCGTGAAAAAAATGCGCGGGGTGTGGCGGGCCGAACTCAATAGCAGCACCACGCCGCGGCTGCGCATCAATGCGCACTACGAAAAGATGATACACCGCGGAAGCGCAAGCGCGGACAACAAATACCTACAGGAACGCCTGCAGGAAGCGCGTTGGTTCATCAAGAGCCTGACCAGCCGCAACGACACGCTGCTCAAGGTGGCAAGAGCCATCGTCGACCGCCAGCGTGCATTCTTCGACCACGGGCCCGAGGCCATGAAGCCGCTTGTGCTGCACGATATTGCCGAGGTGGTCGAGATGCACGAATCGACGATCTCGCGGGTAACCACGCAAAAATACATGCTGACGCCACGTGGCATTTATGAACTTAAATATTTCTTTTCAAGCCACGTGAATACTGCCGATGGCGGCACCTGTTCGGCGACCGCGATCCGCAGTCTGATCAAGAAGCTGGTGGAATCGGAAACTACGTCTAGGCCGATCAGCGACAGCAAGATTGCCGAGATCCTGGAGGAACAAGGGATTCATGTAGCACGCCGTACCGTCGCGAAATACCGGGAATCCCTTAATATTCCTCCATCCAGCCAGAGAAAATCGCTGGTTTAATTGTTTCATACGGAGAGCAGCTATGCAGATCACCGTCACCGGACAACAGGTAGAAGTTACCGAGCCCCTGCGCAACTATGTTTCGGAGAAAATTGGGCGGATTCAGAAGCACTTTGATCACATGACAACCACCAACGTGGTGCTGCACTTTGAGAAGCGCAAGAATCGCCATATGGTCGAGGCAACGATCAACGTCAAGGGAACCAAGCTGCACGCGGATTCCGAGCACAACGACATGTATGCCGCCATCGACAATCTGGCCGACAAACTGGACCGGCAGGTGTTAAAGCACAAGGAAAAACTGACGGACCATCACCGTAATGGTGGAGCGCTCAAGGATCAGAAGGCGGATTAGCGCTGAAGCCTGCGAGTTACCGGAAGAAAGCACCAGCGGCGGCGCTTCGCCGGTGTGTACGCGATGCACCCGGCGCCGAGGCATCGGAATCCCGGCGCGACCGCCCGTCCATACCGACTTTACGACACTTCATGCATCCGGCCTGGTAGTATCGGACCTGACACCGCACGCAGCTGCCACCAAAACGGCCTTGGTCAACAGACACTCCTCAGGCGCCATAATGGCGACCGGAAACCCGGCAAAATATCGTAATTGCCGCCCCATTGTGCTAGGGTCAACGTATTCAGGCGAGCGTAAGCCGGTTACCGGCTGCATCGCACTGCGGTTGCCTCAGCGACTTGTCTGGAAAAACCTCTTGCCGACTACCTGGTTCCGACCTGCGCGGCGGTGGCGTTTCAGAGACAACTGGCAGTGGCGATCTTGCGGACTGTTTGAGCATCTGATATTTACCCATGCACACGCAGCGCCTGCCTGCTTCGGCAGCATAGCGCGGTCGCCTCAGGCGGCTTATAATCGGGCTGAATAATCATACAGTTCTTATGCAACCCCTCCAAGCCTTCCGGTTTGAATTGAGGCCCACTGGTGGGCAGCAGGAGATGTGTTGCATCACTCGGTTCTGGCGCTTGGTCGACAAGCCAGTGCTACTGCACCCGGAACGCGGCGGGAACCGCCTAAAACAGTGGTGCGGGCCAGAATTGCACCAGCTGCGCAGTACCTGGTGCTACATCCCACAGACACCGTGGATTGGCAGAACACCTGCCCACCATTGGCCACAGGTGCCAATGGGCTGCAAACAGGCCAGCCAGAACTTCTCTGAACAACACACTGAACTGTCTTGCCCCAGCAAGCCAGTTCCCGGCCCGGGTTGGCGTGGGCTCGGCCACCATCTCCACTCCGGGCTCCCCGAGGACGGAAGACATTCCAGCATGGTGCCGCCTCCGAGTTCTGGGTCAGCCAGCTCGGCCTGCGTGCAGGTTGCCAAAGACAACCTCACAAAGGAAGCCCTTTCCTACCGGATGCAATGGCTGCGAGACAAGCCGGGGGAACCCAGGACCACTGCATCTGCGCCGGCAACCGCGGCCAAGCATCACTGCTGTCAGGGACAGTATCGTCATGCCGCCGATAACAGCAGTTCGACAAAACAGCCCATGGCCTCAGTGATAAGGCGCCAGGGTCCTGGGACGCCCATCCACGAAAGATGCCCCAGCCATAATGGCCAGTCATCGGGCATTGGCCACGCCGGCAGGCAGTCCAATCGATCGCGCGCATGACGACGATTCTCACAGCCAATGGCCTGTTTGAGGCCCAACACGAATCCCTGAAACTCAAATGGCTTGCAGGCCATTCCGGCCGGGACCGGTTGCTGGAACCTGCCACGGCGAAGTTCCCGGGTATGGCGCTGGTGGGCCACCTGAACTTCGTGCACCCTAACCGCGTGCAGGTTCTAGGGAATGCCGAGACCGCGTATCTGCGCAAGCTCTCGGTCGCGAAACGCCGCCAGGCGGTCCATGACCTGTTCAACTGCCCAACTACTGCCGTGGTGGTGGTGGCTAACGACGAAAAGGTGACTACCGACCTGCGTTCGGCGTCGGAATCGATGAAACTGCCACTGTTTTCCTCGCCACTCCCCAGTCCAAAGCTGATCGACCACCTGCAACATTATCTTGCGGGCGCACTGGCTGCACATAGCACCTTGCACGGCGTATACCTGGAGGTAATGGGTGTGGGGGTACTGCTAACCGGCGAAAGCGGCATGGGTAAAAGCGAACTGGCGCTGGAGTTGCTGAGCCGCAATCACCGCCTCATTGCCGACGATGCCGTGGAGTTTTACCGAACTGGCCCTGACGTGCTGCTCGGGCGCAGCCCGAGCATCCTGCGGGACTTTCTCGAAGTGCGCGGCTTGGGGATACTTAACGTACGGGCCATGTTCGGCGAGACCGCCGTGCGCTCGGAGAAAACCCTGCGGCTAATCGTGCGCCTGGAACAGCTGAAGCGCAGGCGGCTGGGCAGCATTGACCGTCTGCAGGCGGAACAAAAGACCCGGCGTATCCTTGACGTAGATATTCCCGAGGTGGTGCTTTATGTGGCACCCGGCAGAAACCTTGCGGTACTGGTCGAGGTCGCAACTCGAAGTCACATCCTCCGCATGCGTGGAGTGAATCCGCTGGAGGACATCGTAAGGCGGCAGGAGGCTGCGATGCACGGCGCACAGAAATGATGGCATACCAGATCCGCGTCAGACCTATGGCGCCCAGGGTGCGCGCGCCGTGGCGATGCAAGGCATGACGCTTCTAATAGTCAGCGGGCTCTCCGGGTCCGGGAAAAGTATCGCACTCCAGGCGTTGGAGGACATGGGGTTCTATTGCATCGACAACCTTCCGGCGGCACTGTTGCCGCACTTTGCGCGCCAGATCATGGAAAGCGAGCGCGATGACCTGCGCAATGCGGCGGTCGGCATCGACGCGCGCAATCACCGCTTCCTCGACGCCCTGCCGGCCGGGCTGAGTCAGTTGAAGTCCATCGGATTGCACTACCAGATCATTTTTCTTGAAGCGGAGGAATCCGTGCTGGTCAGGCGCTTCAAGGCCACACGCCGCAAGCATCCACTCACCAGGCGGGGTATTCCGCTGCTGGATGGAATTCGGCAGGAAAAAGCGCTGCTCGTACCGCTGTCCGCGAATGCAGCGCTGCGGGTCGACACAACCCATACCACCCCTCACGAGCTGCGCCATCTGGTACATAACTTTGCACGCAGCGATAATACCGAAGGGATGACTCTGATGTTCGAGTCTTTTGGATTCAAGAATGGAACCCCGCTTGATGCGGATTTCGTCTTCGACGTCCGCTGCCTTCCAAATCCCTACTGGGAAGCCGACCTACGCAAACTGACAGGACTTGATACGCCGGTCATAGAGTTTCTCGAGAAAGATAAGCGGGTGCAGACCATGTTTGCGCAGCTATGCGGCTTCCTCGAGAACTGGTTGCCGAGCTTTGAGGCGGAGCATCGCAGCTACATGACCATCGCCTTGGGCTGCACCGGCGGCCAGCATCGGTCGGTATACCTGGTCAAGAAGCTGGCGGAGTACTTCTCAGGAAAAGGGGTAAAAGCCCAAATTCGACACCGGGAGTTGGCATGATAGGTCTGTTGATTCTGGCTCAGAGGGATTTCGGCAAGGGACTGCTGTACTCGGCCGAACACGTTTTGGGCACGCTGCCGCCCGGGATCGAGGCCTTGCCAGTCGACTACGAACTGCCGCAGGAGCGCCTCGAACAGGCTATCGTTGAATGCTTGAAGCGGCTTGACCGCGGCAACGGTGTGCTAATTCTCGCCGACATCTACGGCGCATCTCACACTAACACCGCCTGCCGGCTGCTCAACAAGCACCACGTCGAACTCGTGAGTGGTGTCAATCTCCCGATGCTCATCCGGGTTCTGAATTACCGCGACCTGAACATGGATGGGCTCGTTGCAAAAGCTCTGACAGGCGGCCCCGAAGGCATCGTGTCTGCGCCGGCAGTGCTACGCAAGGCGGAGCCCAACTGATGAAGAATAGGACCATAGTGGTCGTGAATAAACTCGGCATGCACGCGCGCGCATCGGCGAAATTCGTCAATCTGGCGTCACAGTTTAAGAGCGAGATCACCCTGGAACGCAATGGCCATCAGGCTAACGGAAAGAGCATCATGGGAATCATGATGCTGGCTGCTGGCAAAGGCAGCCAGCTGAACCTGCACGTCAGCGGGCAGGATGAGGATGAGGCGATGCATGCCTTGCGCAATTTGGTGGAAAACCGCTTCGGCGAGGAAGAGTAATTGCCATGCTTGTATTGCACGGGACTGGGGTCAGCAGCGGAATTGCCATTGGCAAGGCATACGTGCTGCACCGCGAACGGCCGGAGGTGCCGGAATATGCACTGCCCGCGAACCTTATCGAAGAGGAGGTTGAGCGTTTCACCTCCGCAATCGATTCGGCGCGAAACCAGCTCGGTCGCATCCGCGACCACATCCCGAAGTCCGCGCCTCCTGAAATATCGAGCATCATCGACACGCATCTGCTGATTCTGCACGACAAAATGATCTGCGAAGCCCCAGCCGACACAATCCGAAAAAGTGGATGCAATGCCGAATGGGCGCTAAAGATACAAAGCGACGAGCTTGCAGCAGTGTTCGAACAGATGGACGATGCATATCTGCGCAGCAAGAAGACCGACGTCGGTCAGGTCGTGGACCGCATTCTGCGCAATCTACTGATGTCTACCGACGAGGAACACGAACAGATCACGGATGCGCTCGACGGACAGATCGTGGTCGCCAACGACCTGACACCCGCGGATATAGTATTGCTCAAGCATACGCGCATCGCGGCGTTCGTGACCAATCTCGGAGGACCGATTTCCCACACGGCGATCTTGGCACGCAGTCTCGAGATCCCCGCCATCGTCGCGGTGCACAACGCCACGCGCGGCATACGCAACGGCGAGGAACTAATAGTCGATGGGAAGCTCGGCGTCCTGATTGTCGCGCCCGAGCATGCCATCATTGCTGAATATCAGCGCCGACAGAAAGACATAATCCAACTCAAGCGCGAGCTGACGGCGATCAAGGTTAGCCGCTCGGAAACGCGCGACGGCCACGCGATCACGCTTTGCGCAAACATCGAATTGCCGGATGACGTCAAGGCAGCGACTAAGGTTGCCGCGCAAGGGATCGGTCTATATCGCACCGAATTTTTGTACATGAACCGGCCGGATCTGCCCGATGAAGAGGAACAATATCGAGCCTATGCGAAAGTCGTAAAGGCCATTTCCGGTAAACCTGTAACCATACGTACGCTCGACCTCGGCAACGACAAACGCGTCGATGGCGGCAACCGCGGGAACGACATGGTCACCGTCAACCCGGCTTTGGGATTGCGTGCCGTGCGGCTGTGCCTGCATGACACGTCCCTGTTCCGGCCGCAGCTACGTGCGATATTGCGGGCTTCGGCGCTAGGCCAGGTACGTATCATGATTCCCATGTTGTCGAGTCTCGGGGAGATGTTCCGCGTACTGGATTTGATCGAGGAAACCAAGGTAGAACTGACACGCCAGGGGCAGCCGTTCAACCCCGCGCTGCAGGTGGGCGGCATGATCGAGGTGCCGGCGGCTGCGGTTTCCGCCGACCTGTTCGCGCCGCATCTCGATTTCTTTTCGATCGGAACGAACGACCTAATCCAATACACATTGGCAATCGACCGCGTCGACGAAGCGGTGAACTATCTTTATGATCCGCTGCATCCATCAGTACTGCGGCTGATCTCAACCACGATACGCGCCGGGAAGGCCGCTGGCATTCCGGTTGCCATGTGTGGCGAGATGGCCGGCGACACGCGCTATACGCGCCTGCTGCTCGGCCTGGGTCTGGATGAATTCAGCATGCACCCCTCGGCGCTACTGGAAATCAAGAGGATCGTGCGCGACAGCAACCTCGCCGAGCTGGGGCAATTCGCCCAAAGCGTGCTTAACTCACGCGACACCACGGAATTGCACGCGCTCGTGGATAGGATGAACGAGCACTAGCCGGTTTTCCCGCTGCTTGCCCCAGTGATGAAGCAGTTATGCGCAAGACCGCTAATTTCGGCGCGTCAGTTCAGCGGCGATGCAGGTTGCCCGGGAGGTGTGGTCCCATTTCTTCAGGTCCCACGGACGAAGGGAAGACGAACGAACGGCGCCGGTGGTCATCGACCATGGCAAGCAGCCCATCCCGGTACCTGTCCTTGTCCGACATGAAACCATCCTGGGTTCGAGTCTGAAAGAATTCCTTCAACAGCGAGACGGCACTGATCTTTTTCAGCCGATACGGACGCCAGAACGGCGGTAGACGGCCGGAAGAGGAGTAACCGCGGGTCTGGTACCCATCGACCACGATCTCGCCGTTGCCGGCGGTATAGATGGCATGTGGCTCTATGACGCGGATATGAGTCTGATCGTGATAACGGATCGCCACACAACGCTTTTCCCTGACTGCCACGGTAAGTACTTGTAAAACATTGGGAATCATAGATTGAGCCTTCACCTTCATACCCACTGTGGACACCATCTAGATTATAAAATAGTACGATATCCGGCGAAGCAGAGGCAAGCTATCCGGACGAGTGGTCACTTTTCAGGTCTGTGTGGTCATTGCCCGGTTTCCACCGAACCGAATATCCGTTCGCCGAGGCCCCACTTGCTCGCCAGCGTTTCGGTTGCGTTGACGAATTCCTCGGCCCGTGTCGGGTGGTTAACCCATGCACGCGCGAGCAGCGCCAAAGCGGACGCATGGTCAGGCGCCAGTGCCAACATATGGATCAGTTCCCCCGCTGCGGTCCCGACCACTTCTGCTCCCAGGAGCGCTCCGCTGTCTAGTTCTCCGATCAGGCGCACAAAGCCGCGCGTGTCGTCCTGTCCGAGGGCGCAGGGTGAACTCTCGAAGGCTGCGAAGCCCACCGCGGGTTCCAGTCCGGCGTCTTCCGCAAGATCCTCGTTGAGCCCAATGCGTGCAAGCTCCACGGCGCTGTAGATCACTTCCGGCACCCACAGTACATCACGTCGGAACCGCGCCTGTGACGACCCACCCGCGACAATGTTCCGCACCGCGACAGCGGCGTCGGCGATTGCCTGATTGGCGGTCATGTGCTCGGATATGCAGTCGCCAATCGCGTAGACATGCGGCACGCTGGTCTGCAGCCACTCGTTTACACGCACGAACCCTCGATCGTCCAGTGCTACTCCGACGACGTCTAGTGCCAGCCCGTCAGTAAACGGAGTGCGTCCGGTTCCGAGCAGCACCCAGTCCACGGCCAGCTTCCGTCCTGTAGCAAGCGCGAGTATCAGTTCCCCATCACGCACATCACTGCCGATCACACTCGCTCCTTCAATCGGCTCGATGCCGCAGTCGCGCAGCGCCCCGCTCAGAGTGGTCAGCGCCTGCGGGCTGAACCGGGTGCGCGTCAACGGCGAACGGCGCGTGATCCAATACACCTGTCGGCCAAGCATTGTGAGTATGAAGGCAAACTCGGCACCAATCAGACCGCCGCCGACTATTGCGACGCGATGGCCCGTAGGGGGTGGCTCATCGAAAAGCATGTCCGTGGTCAAGATACGCTGTGGCCGTGGGGCGAGCCCTGCCGGCGCCGACGGCTTCGATCCCGTTGCGATGATCACATGGGCGGCTTCGAGACACTCGTAGCCCGCCTCAACCGCGACACCTACCTCGTGCGGCGAAACAAAGCTGGCAGTTCCGCTGCGCATGCTGATACCCAGGCGTTTCATGTAATCCAGATAACTTTCCTGCACCTTGCGCACCACTGCTTCCTGATGCTCCCAAGCCTGCATCAGGTTGGCCTCAAGGCGCCCATTGATTCCGCGCCCTGCAAAATTGCGGGATGCGGCAATCAGACTTGCGCTGTGGTGCCAGTCCTTCTTCGGCACACATCCTCGATTGAGACAGCAACCGCCCCAGTCCTGTTTTTCTACGATCGCCACACGCTTGCCACGCAACGCGCCGAGCACTGCGGCACGGTAGCCGCCGGGGCCGGATCCGATCACGACGATATCAAACGCCTCTGTCACAATTTTTCGATCCTCCGTTTCGCGAGTGAAAATGCCGTTCACCACGGAACCAAGCCTACTCTATAGGCAGGCCTACTCTGCAGGTAGCTATTTCGGCCACGATACCCTCCGAGGCCAACGGCATCGCACTCACGCGCCTCGCGCTTGATCTACCTTCCGGCCCTGCCTGCCGGAGGGCCCCGCAGGATTGCAGTAGCACAATCCATAGCGGCCGCTACTGCTGCCAGCAGCGGGATTGGGCAGGGAGTTTCGCGGTTACACGCTGATTCACAAGTTACCGTTCCACGACGACCCTTGTCCCATGAGTGGTCGCGTACAGCACCTGCCACGGCTAGGCATGATGCCTTATGCTGTCCAGACTGATCGTGCAGATCGGGCGCAACAGACGAAGTGTGCGTCGGCCGGCGACTGCGTCCATGCCGATCTGGGCATCGAGTGGATGCGCGAACTCCTGACGCTGGGCGGTGGAGACGGACATCTGCGATTCGATGTGTATCAGGGCCAGTCGCATTCGCCGAGCCCGCAGGGTCGGGTCGACCGGAAACAGGTGCTACCGCTCGCGCTGCCACTTCCCTTGCTGCCGAAGGTTGAACCCACGGGCAATACTGGTCCACCATCTGACGCGCGACGGCGCAACCTGTCGCCCGGCCAACATTGCCTGGCTGCTTGACGAAATCGGGACCCGTCTTCATACGGCGCTGCGCCTTGAAGTCGGCCGACTACGCATGAAACGTGGCCTGCCGCTTGAAGATAACGAGATCAATCCGCCTCCGGACGGATCGCACTGAGCATGCCCTGGCGATCGTCGTCCGCGCCTAGGCACCGGCGAGCGTCATGTTCTCTATGAGAATGGATCCGGTGCGGATATTGCCGTGCAGATCCACATCACGACCGACAGCAACGATCTGACGGAACATCTCGCGCAGGTTTCCGGCGATGGTGATCTCTTCAACCGGATACTGGATTTCACCGTTCTCCACCCAGAATCCGGCAGCTCCGCGCGAGTAATCCCCAGTGACGGTATTGACTCCAAAGCCGATGAGCTCAGTCACGAGCAATCCGGTATACATGCGCCGGACAAGCGCCGGAAGATCATCGCTGCCGGGTTGGATCGTAAGATTATGCACACCACCGGCATTGCCAGTTGTCTGCATGCCAAGTTTGCGCGCCGAGTACGAGTCCAGCACATAGCCCAGCAGCACGCCGTCACGCACGAGATCCCGGTCGCGCGTCGCAACGCCTTCATTGTCGAACGGCGCGCTTCCCAAGCCCTTCCTCAGATGGGGCTGCTCATAAAGCCGAATCCACGGCGCAAACACCGGCTTGCCGAGCTGGTCCAGCAGGAACGAAGCCTCGCGATACAGACTGGCTCCGCGTACGGCACCAACAAAATGCGACAAGAGACTGGAGGCAACCGGCGCCTCATACAGAACCGGGGTCTGACGAGTGGACAATTTGCGCGCAGCCAGTCTGCGTACCGCGCGCGATGCCGCCTGACGTCCGACCACTTCCAGCGCTTCAAGCTCGCTCGCGTCGCGCGCGACGGTATACCAATAATCACGCTGCATTCCGGAATCGTCCTGCGCGACCACAGCGCAGCTCAGCGCGTGGCGCGTTGCAGCCACTGTGCCGAGAAAGCCGTTTGTGTTCCCATAGACCTCGAGGCCTTCGTGCGAAGTCAGCGACGCGCCCTCGGAGTTGCGGATGCGTGCATCGGCCTCGCGTGCTGCATGCTCACACGCGGCAGCGATCTCGATGGCTCGGTCAGCGCCGGGATTCCACGGATGGTACAGATCCAGATCGGGAATCGACCGGGCGAGGACCGCAGTGTCCGCAAGTCCGGAGCATTCATCGGCGGCTGTATATCTCGCAATGCTCGCCGCCGCCCGCACCGCACCACGAACAGCTTCAAATCCCAGGTCCGAGGTGCTGGCCGAACCGCTCTGTTTGCCAAAATAAACGGTTACACCCAAACCCTTGTCGCGGGTGTGTTCGACCGTCTCAACATCCCCGAGCCGCACGGTCACGGCCAGACCCTGGCTGACACTTGCGGTGGCCTCCGCCTCGCTGGCACCCTGCCGCAGCGCTTCGGCGAGAACTTCGCTGACTAGCGCACGCAGCGCCTCCGGGGTGGCTGCAGGCACCACCTGCTTCGCTTCTTGCGTCATCCGGTGCGGCCCCTAACTCGAGTGCTTGTTGATGGCACTGCGGTTTCCCCAATGCCCGATGTTGTCCACCTCGACACCAACCCACCATAAATCGCCAATACTGTCGTGGCTGTGGCCTCCGACGATATGCTGACCCTGCCCGAGCATGATGTGGGTAAGATGAGCGCGTGCTTCCCCAATACGGCGATATACATGCCACTGCACAACGTTCCCGCGACCGTTCTGGGGCAGCGGCCGCTCTTCATTAAGAAACTGGTCATTCATGACACGATCCTCCTGCATTCGTACTTGGACAGGCAATCGCCAGCCAGACGTCTCAAGTCCATCAACTGCCATGCGTTCCACCCACCGTAAGGCCATCGATAAGCAACGTCGGTTGTCCGACACCGACGGGCACACTTTGACCGTCCTTGCCGCAGGTACCCACACCGGAATCAAGCTGAAGGTCGGAACCGACACGCGTTACCCGCGTCAGAACATCGGGACCGTTTCCGATGAGCGTGGCGCCTTTTACCGGCCGCGTGACCCTGCCGTTCTCGATCAAATAGGCTTCACTGGTGGAAAATACGAATTTTCCGGAGGTGATGTCGACCTGGCCGCCGCCGAAATTGACGGCGTAAAGCCCCTTGTCGACGGATGCGATGATCTCGCCGGGATCATACGTGCCAGCCAGCATGAACGTATTGGTCATACGCGGCATCGGAATATGTGCATAGGACTCGCGCCGCCCGTTGCCGGTAGGCGTCATTCCCGTGAGACGGGCATTCAATAGATCCTGGAGATAGCCTTTCAGAATTCCATTCTCTATCAGCACAGTCTGCTGTGTCGGTGTTCCTTCGTCGTCCACGTTGAGCGAGCCGCGGCGACCGGGCAGGCTGCCATCATCGACAACTGTGCACTCGTCCGAAGCGACGCGCTCGCCAATGCGTCCGGAGAACGCCGAAGTACCCTTACGGTTGAAATCACCCTCAAGGCCATGGCCAATGGCCTCATGCAGCAGTATGCCCGGCCATCCCGGTCCCAACACGACCTTCATGGTGCCTGCCGGGGCAGCGCCTGCCTCAAGGTTCACCAAGGCCTGACGTACCGCCTCGCGCGCATACGTCATGGCTGCACCCTCGCCAAGCAAGTCCTGATAACTAAAGCGCCCGCCCCCGCCATGGCTGCCCTGTTCACGTCGCCCACCCTGCTCCACGATCACGGTGACGCTCAATCGAACCAGCGGCCGGATATCGGCTGCTTGCACACCGTCGCTTCGCATCACCAGGACGATCTCCTGCACACCGGACAGGCTGGCCATCACTTGCTTAACGCGCGGGTCCTGACGTCGCGCCTCGGTCTCCACCTGCTCCAGCAGTTTCACCTTGGCGCCGTCCTCCAGGCTGGTCAGGGGATCGAGCGGCTGATACAGGTCGAGAACGGGGATCGAGCGCCATGCCGACGGCACAGTGAGGCCGCTGCCCTGCCGTGCAATCGCTCGCGCGGCAGAGGCGGCCTCCAGCAGAGCCGGGAGCATGATCTCGTCGGAGTAGGCAAATCCCGTCTTCTCACCACTGACGGCGCGCACACCGACTCCCTGCTCGATGTTATGACTGCCGGTTTTGACCTGCCCCTCTTCAAGCGACCAGCTCTCGTGGCGGCTGTATTGAAAGTAAATGTCGGCATAATCCAGACGATGGTTGAGTAGCGCACCCATCAGGCGGCCGACATCGCCCTCGCCGATGCCGGCTGGCTCGAGAAGGGTTCCGCGTACCCGTTCTAACATATTGCTCATGCGCCGAGCCTCCGGTGACGGATACTGGGGAAGTTGCTGCGTATGCGTTTCTGCATCGTGCGATCGTGATCCGCAATCACGAAGCCCGAACCTCGCGCCAGGCGGTCGACAACCTCGCCCCAGGGACTCACTATCATGCTATCGCCGTAGGTCTCGCGCCCGTTGAGGTGATAGCCACCCTGGGCGGCAGCAATAACATAAGCCAGGTTTTCAACGGCACGTGCACGCACCAGAACCTCCCAGTGGGCACGCCCGGTGCGCACTGTAAACGCCGACGGCACCGCGAACAGCTCGGCACCGGCGTCGAGCAAGCGCCGGAACAGTTCCGGAAATCGCAGATCGTAACACACAGCCAGTCCGAGCTTCCCAAATGGCGTCGTCGCGACCACCATATCGCTACCTGGCTCAATCGCCGCGGATTCATTGTATTGCTCTCCGCTTTCCAGGCGGACGTCGAACAGGTGCACCTTGTCATAGCGCGCAACCCGTACTCCACGATCATCGTACAGCAGGCACGCGGACCGCACCCGGTCAGCCTGAGTTGCACGCATGGGGATGGTTCCGCCGACAAGCCACACGCCATGGTAGCGCGCCTGGTTTGCGAGAAACTCCTGCATCGGACCCTTGCCGTCCGTTTCCATGACCGCCAAACGATCCGCGTCCTTCATTGGCATGATGGCGAAGTTTTCCGGCAAAACGACCAATGATGCCCCGGCCGCGGCGGCGTTGGCGATCAGCCGTGCTGCTTCATTGAGATTGGCACTCACCTGCGGCCCCGAAGCCATTTGTATGGCGGCGATCTTGCTCAAGGCGCCTGTTCTCCCTGTTGCTGAATTGCGATGGTTACCGAATTGTCATTGTGTCGCAGGTCTGGATCGAGCGCGATACGCTTACCTGGAACGCCGAGCGCCACCAGCCAGGCGCGCAGCTCCTCCGCCCATAAAGTACCCTTGTCACCGGCCGGATAATGCATGATCAGCCGCTCGCCGCGGCGTTCCTGGAAGCTGCTGATCAGATTGCCCAGCCCCGGAATGCGCGCAATCTTCCGTCCGGTGCGCGGTTGCGCCAGCTGCGCGGCACTCAGCGTCACGCTCTTTATCGACTCACGCACACAGCCACGCAATCCGGACGCGGTTGGGAATATGGCGTGGGCGCTGACAACCGCGGGCACTGCGCCTGCGGAACTCGCAGTCAGCGCCCGGGCCGGAGTCGTAATGGCGACAAGCCCCGTCAGCGACAAAATTGCAATCATAAGCCTTGTGGGTGTTTTCTTCATTGAACAAGGGCAAATACAGCGTCGAATTGACCTATTTTTTTGTCGGCAGCAAATCCAGCGGCGTGAGCGGGCTCCCCTTGGTCACTTTAGGATTGTCCCACGACCCCATGACCGCGTACTGGGTTTCCGTGGTCTGTTCGAGCGGCCCCCTAAGTATGCTCCGGAACACCGCCACCGCAGCACCAACCACCGGGCCGCCCAGCAACATGCCAGTCACCGTAAGCTGGTCACCCAACCGTGGTACGACCTTGATGTCCAAGTCCATGTCGCGCGCCGCCAGACCGAGTCGACCGCCGATACGGATCGTGGCAGAGGGACCTTTCACCGTCAGGCCCTCGGTGTAGGCATTTCCGTCTTGCACCATCACCTTTCCTTCTATGCTATCAAACGTGAAGCCTTTGCCGAAGACGTTGCTGAAATCCAGCGTGAGATATCGCATCAGAGCGCGTGTATCGATCAGTCCGAGCAGTCGCCCTGCACCACCCGGGCTGATCTTGGGTAAGCGTCCGTTCTTCAATGACAGCACGCAGTTTCCGTTCAAGCGCTGCGCACTAAAGCTGGTCGGGGCTCCCGTCCAGCCCCATTGGCCGCTCGCCTGAAACCGGCCCTGGGCCAGTTCTCCCGGATAACCCAGACGATCTAGGACACGTCCTAGGTCTTCGCTCCGAACCTGCATATTGATACTGGTAGACTGGCTTCCTGCCTGCAAGACTTTCCAGTCGCCGGTGGCGCGCAGATCCAGACCCGGCTGGAAAATATGGACAGACTGGATATGCCAGCCCTGCACGGCCGGGAACGCGTCCAGATCCAGCCCACCGAGCGCCTTACCCCAGTCATGGAAGTTTTGGACTCGCAGATGAATCTCTGGCATTGAACGCGGGTCTATTTCCGCCGCCGGGCCAGCGCCGGTCGCGGGCGGTTTCGGCGGAATCGTCAACTGCTGCAGCACGAGATTGACCACGCGGTTCCGCAGCCCAATTCCGCCGGAGGCGGCTGCCGGTTGCGCCATTTGCCCGCCCCCGGGTGGCGGTCCGAGCGTGCCATTATCGACAGTCGCAGGTTGCATCGGAGTGGCGGCGGGAACCGGCACCGAGGCCACAACGGCGGTAGGTTTCACATCGAGACTGCCGACAACGTCGTCACCGCTTAGCATTCCGTGCCAACTGCGCCCGCGCTTCGTCGTCGACATCCGAAAGGTGCCGAAGGGACGCCCGAAGAGTTGCAGCCGGTCTACCTTGATGTCTAAGGCAGTGAGCGTGTCGGCAAGATCGGAGTTGGACCCGTCCTGGTCCAGGCCCAGGATGACACGCCACCAGCGATCGGCGTCCAGCTCTGGCGTATCGACATTCACACGCAGACCCGGCGCCGGCACGAGTATCGCCGACCTGCTGCCAACCTCGACTGTGCCGCGCGTGAACTTCCAGCCTGTGCCGGCCGGCTCGTCCAGAACAAGCAGGCCATTCAGTTTGTTGGCAACGCGTAAATCCAGAACCTGGTGTCCAGCCGCGGTTTCGCGCGTCTTCAGGGTCAGCTTCGCAGCAACCCCGATCGGCTTGTCCAGCGGCGGTGGTAACTGCACGCCCAGGCTCTGAAGGTCCATCGCCAGATCAAGATGCGCTCCCGGCTTCGCGAGCTGCAGCGTAGCATTCCACGGAATGTCTCCGCTCAGCCGTGGTCCGAGCGCGCTGCCAAGCGCCTGCTGCAGGCCGGCCTGAGTCATGGTACCCCGCAGCTGCACGACCGAAGTCTCGGGCGTGACAGTGGTCACTGCAAGCGATGCATCGCCCCCCAGCAGCTTTCCGTGCACACTGCCCCCGCTCAGGCCGTCCCGGTTAAACTCCAAGGATCCGTTGAGAGATTTGACGCTGACGCCCGGGATCGGGGAGTACAGTGCGGCGTTTTGGAACTCGAACGCTCCCGTCAACTGCAGCCGCGACGGCACGTGCGCCGGGATCGCCAAATCGAGGCTGAGCAGGCCCTGGCCGCTTGCGTGTATGCCGGGGAAAAGAAGCTGCGGCCGGGGACTGATATGGCTGGCATAGAGCACCGAGAGAGTCTGATCTACGGGCCCCATCACCTGGCCTCCAGCACGGATGACGGGCCCGCCACGGGTGGTCAGGTCGTCGATGGCAACCGCCACCCGGCGCACTGACAGCCCGCGAATCATCCCGCTTCGGCCAGCGACAAACAGACTGGCGCCGCTGGCCAGCAAATCTGCGTTAATGTTCGTGATTCTTGGCCAGCCCTCGAGATAACGGAATACACCGTTTTCGATATGCACGGATACCTGGAACCGGCCGTTGCCGTCGCGGAACGGAAAGTCGCGCAGCGCACCCTGAATGACCACCTGGCCTGAGGCGACGGTGCCCGACACGACTGATTGGCTCAGCCAATCGCGCAGTCCCGGGTGCAGAATGTTCGGATAATAACGGGCAGCGTTTGCCAGATTGCCATTGCTCAGGTTGACCCGCAGATCCAGCTGCGGCGACGCGCCGCTGTCATCCGGCAATCGCAGATCCAGACTTCCCCATAGCTTGGCGTCGTTCGAGACCACATTCAGGTTTCTACCATGTACACGCCAGGAACGGTCCTCCCGCTGCCATTTGATTCTGCCACTTGCGGTCTGGATATCTATCGCGTGCTGAAAAACGAGTGGAAGTGTCACTTTGACGGCCTTGCTGGCCAGTACCAGCTCACCGCCCGTTGTGCCACACGACAAATGGGCGGTCAGGCCGCGCACCCCTGGGAACTTCCCATATGGATCGAATCTCAGTCCGAGCATGTCAGCCTCGACCGCGTAACCGGCCGTATGTCCACCCTTGTTGTCGAGCCGCAGCCTCAAATTATTCACCACCCCGCCAGGGTGGATCGCGCGCAAAAACGTCAACAATTTGCTGGGGCCCTTCAACTGCGCCAGGAACGCATCGGCGTCGTCGACATTAACATGCTGAACGAAAAGGTGGTTCGCATAGGGGTTATGCTCAATACGCAGCTCGCCAGCGGACCAAGGAGAGGAAACCAGCCCGAGCTGCAGGTGATTAAGTTGCAGCGTCCAACTTGCGCCGCCGGATGTCACAGTCCAGTTCACGTCCGCCGCCGCCGTATTGACATCAAACGCCGGGACTCCGGGCAAGGCCAGCTTGAGCGCGGCTACCCCGGCGTGACCGTAGAGCGAAACCGGAAAACCGTCTGACCATTGACTAGAGAGGCTTACATTGAATCGGCCGTCGAAACCGGTAGGCAGTTTGTCGCGGATGATTTTCGGGAGGACATAAGTATTGAGTCCCTCAGCCTGGACATCGATCGCTCCTTCCCAGTCTTTATCGGTAAGCGGATCACCGGTGAAGTCTGCCGAAAAAGTGCATATCTGACACATCGCCTGGGGGAAAATGGCATTCATCTGCAACCGATGGCGGTTACCGCTGTTCTGCAGGCTCAGATTAACGCGCGTCAGGCGCAGCGGCGGCTCGGTCGAGGCGTAGTCGATCCACACAATCTGGCCGCCCTGCACCGAAACATCGTTCTGCTGGAATAACCAGGGGAAAAACCCTGCACCCTGGCCGGGGATGTCCTTACCGACCGTCTCAAGGCCGGTAATCTGGAAGGTACCGCCGGAAAGCCGCTCGAACGACAGGTCCGGATGAACCAGGACGAGATTATTGATCTGAATTTCCCCGGCAAGCAGCGGCAGCCATGCCAGCGTGATCCGTAACTCCTTGAGTTTGACCGCGATCTGTTGGCTGCCAGGAGAGTAGACGGTCAGGCCGTAGACGCGCAGGCCCGGATTCAGCCCGTGCCAGTACGCCTCGGAGCGATCGATCTGTACGCGGTACGACGAACGCTGGCTGATGTAGTTGGCAATCTGATCTTTGCGGCTGGCGAACGTCGGCAGCCATGCGTGAACGATGATCAGCAACGCCGCACCCAGCACCAGCAGCGTCGCAGCAATGTACACCGTCCAGCGACAGAATCGCAGCGCCGGGCGGTGACACGTCCGCCACACCATATCCAGTGCCACCAGGCGCCTCATGTTCTTCGCACCCAATGCTAACCGGTGCCCGATCTTCTTCAGTATCCGCCGCATTCGGCTATTTTGCCGTATCGACCGCCGTGGAGATAGCAAGCGGAAAGGCCGCAGCCGGAATTAACCGGATATGGACTGCACGACAACCGACGGTATAATAGGCTGTAGCACACCAGCAGGGTCGCCCCCCTTTAGGCAACAGCCATCGGAGGGGCCGTGCCAGAATCTCGATTTCTGCTATCAGGTTGGAAATTCTGCGGTGGAGCCAGAAAATTAAAACAAACGGGGGAGCCATGACACAACAGCGCCAATTGGAGCTCAATACCATCATCTCCAGCATCATCGCTATTCTGCGAACCACCAAGGACCTGGATGCGGTACTGGCACGTGCCCATGCCGGGCTCAAGCACCGCACCGGCGCGCGCGACGCGCCACTAACCTCCCCGTAGGCGACCGACACACCGAAGCTCCGGCGGAAACGGCGCTACAGCAGCACTACGTCAAACTGCTCCTGGTTATAGAGCGCCTCCACCTGCAGGTGTACCGGCTTTCCGATGAATTCCTGCAACTGCACCAAGCTGGCGGATTCTTCGTCAAGCAACATCTCGATCACCACCGGGGACGCTAGAACCAGATACTTGTCCGCACCGAACTGACGGGCCTCGCGCAGTATCTCCCGAAAGATCTCGTAGCAGACGGTCTGCGGGGCTTTGAGCACGCTCCGCCCTTTGCACACTGGACACGGCTCGCACAGCACATGCTCCAGACTCTCTCGGATCCGCTTGCGCGTGATCTCTACGAGGCCAAGCGACGACATCTCGGTCATGCAGGTCTTCGAGCGGTCACGCGCAAGCGCCTTTTCCAGTGCCCGCAGCACCTGGCGCTTATGGTCGCTATCGGCCATGTCGATGAAGTCGATGATTATCATTCCACCTAGGTTGCGCAACCGCAGCTGCCTGGCGATGGTCTGAGTCGCCTCCAGGTTGGTCTTGAACAGTGTTTCCTCGAGATTCTTGCGCCCTACATAGGCCCCAGTGTTTACGTCTATAGTGGTCATGGCCTCGGTCTGGTCTATGATCAAGTATCCGCCGGACTTCAGTGGCACCTTGCGCTCCAGCGCCTTCTTGATCTCATCCTCAACGGAATACAGATCGAATATGGGCCGTTCTCCCGGGTAGTACTCGATGCGATTCTCCACCTCAGGTATGAATTCGCGCGCGAATTCGCGTGCTCTGTGGAAAGTTTCGCGCGAGTCGATTCGCACCTTTTCCACATTTTCACGCACCAGATCACGCATGACGCGCAGCGCTAGTACGAGATCCTCGTGCAGCAGGCTGCACGGCGCAGCGCCCTTGATGCGATCCTGGATTGCCTGCCACACCCTACGCAGGTAGCGGATATCCGTCCTCAACTCCTCGTCGCTGACCGCCTCGGCCACCGTCCGAAGGATGTAGCCGCCGTCATCGCCCTCGTCCATGGCGGACTTAACCGCGGCGCGCAGACGTTCACGCTCGGCATCGTCACCGATTTTCTGCGAGATTCCTATGTGTTTGGTATATGGCATATAAACAAGATACCGCGCCGGAAGAGTGATATGCGTCGTCACGCGCGCGCCCTTGGTGCCCAGCGGATCCTTGACCACCTGCACGACGATTGGCTGCCCGTCATGAAGTGCATCGCCGATGGCGGCGAGCTCGGTGTCCTGATTCACTCCGTTCCCCGGCACGGTGCGGATCGGGGTCGCGGAAGCCACACTGCGCACGTCAGAGACATGCAGAAAAGCGGCCCGATCCAGTCCGATGTCTATGAATGCAGCCTGCATTCCCGGCAAAATACGGGAAACCCTTCCCATGTAGACGTTGCCCACGATTCCACGGTTGCGCGTGCGCTCGATGTGTACCTCCTGAAGTACACCGTTCTCGATTACCGCAATCCGCGATTCCTGCGGAGTTACATTGATAAGTATCTCCTCACTCACGGAATCGACATCCCCAGATGCCGCAGCAGCAGCGCAAGCTCGTACAATGGCAGGCCCATGACGCCGGAGTAACTTCCCTCCAAGCGCGCGACGAAAGCTGCTGCCCTGCCCTGAATCGCATAGGCGCCTGCCTTGTCGGCAGGTTCGCCTGATTCCCAATAACGCACTATTTCCTCCTCGGACAGAGGACCGAACGTGACGCGGTTCTCGCTCAAAGCGTTGTGTTCCACACCGTGGAACACCATACATAGCGCGTTAAGAACCCCATGGGTTCTGCCCGCCAGTCGGCGAACCATCGCGCAACCGTGGTCACGGTTGCGCGGTTTTCCAAGTATCTCCTGGTCGATAACCACTTCGGTATCGGCACCCAGCACCGGAAGCGCGCGCCCGGCGCGCGCCCTCACATGGCGCGCCACGCAGTGAGCCTTCTCCGCGGCCACACGCAGAACATAATCGGCAGCCGGCTCGCCGGCACGTGGCTGTTCGTGAATTTCCGGCGCTACCACCTCGAATCCAATGCCAAGCTGGTGCAGCAGCTCCTGCCTACGCGGGCTTGCTGAAGCAAGGTAGATACTCGAATCGGGCATATCCAATTCAGACCAAGGACAGACGGTTGTCATCAAAACCGGGCTTCGGCAGACGTTCCTAATGGTTGGCCAGCGGCAGTGATGCTCACTCACGATGATAAGGCAGGTGGTTGAGCATGCTCCATGCGCGGTACAACTGCTCGGCCAGCAGCACGCGCACCAGCGGATGGGGCAGTGTCAACTCCGACAGCGACCACAGCTCGTCCGCGCGATCAAGACATTGAGGCGCAAGCCCCTCCGGCCCACCGACCAGAAAAACGACATCCCGCCCCTCGCGCAGCCATTGGCCCATGGAATCGGCGATCTGATCCGTAGTACGCGACTTCCCTTGCCGCTCGAGTGCGATAAGCCGCGCATCTGCCGGCACGGCGGCGAGGCAGCGTTCCCCTTCCATTCTCAGTATCCGCGCAATATCCGCAGACTGGGATCGCTTGCCTGCGGGGATTTCCCGCAACTCCAACTGACATCCAGCGCGCAGTCGCTTCGCATAGCCGGCATAGGCGGTACTTACCCACTGCGGCATGCGGGTGCCGACCGCGATCAGATGAAAGCGCACGGCCACCCGGCTGCGTGATGTTCAGACAAACCGGAAAACCCCCGCCGCTTCCGGGCTAGCGTTCGGCAACATCAGCCCTCTGTCCATCACCCCACAGCTTTTCCAGATTATAGAAATCGCGCGTTTGCGGTCGCATGATGTGGACTACAACGTCGCCAAAGTCGACTAAAACCCAGTCTCCGGCTTTTTCGCCCTCGGTCCCCAGGGCCCTGCGCCCGAAGTCGCGCATCTTTTCACGTATCTTTTCGGCCATGGAGACCACATGACGGTTGGAGGTTCCGCTCACAATCACCATGAAATCTGTGAAGTCAGTCACCTTGCGGACGTCTAGGACCCGAATATCCTGGCCCTTGGCATCGATTAACGTATCAAAGATCAGTTGCTCTATCGTACTCGTTGGCATCACATCCTCTGGGTTGGACTGAGGTAAAGCCTGTGGCTCGCGATGAACGCCTCCACCGGCGCGGGAAGCATCCCGTGCACCGACTCGCCGCAGGCAAGCGCCGCGCGTATGCCCGAACTGGATATATCCTGGGGGCTCACTTCCTGAAATACCAGCCGTCCAGCTGGAGCCTCCATCAGCTGGCCTGGATCGACACAGAACCGCCCTCGCAGCCAAGACGGAAGCGCTTCATCCGCTGGCGCAAATTCCCAGCCCGGACGCTGGATGACGACCAGATGCGTGAGCTGCGGCAGCTCACGCGCGCGGTGCCATGACTCGATGCCGCGAAAGGCGTCCATCCCGATGATAAGACAAAGTGGACGCAAGCCGAGTTCAGCCCGAAACGACTCCAAGGTCGGAACAGTATAGGATGGACCGCTGCGCCGGATCTCACGGTCGTCGACGCGAAACCCCGGAATTCCAGAGACCGCGATTTCCACCATGCGCAATCGCTCATGTGCCCTGGCAAGCGGTGCACTACGGTGGGGTGGGATAGCTGAGGGAATAAAGCGCACTTCCTCTAAGGCCAGCGTCCGCATGATTTCCTGCGCCGGACGCAGGTGCCCAAAGTGAATGGGATCAAACGTACCACCAAAAATTCCGATGGGCTGCACTCGCTGCTTCTGAAGTCCCGCGCTTGCGCTCAATCACGTTTTCACATCATAGCCCGGCCCCGCATCCATGGCAAACCGCTCGCGGTCCGTGGCCGTGCATCGAGTCAAGCTGCGTCCCAAGCCGGCACGCCCATTGCGGTCGGACTATTTGCGGATATGGCCGTCGCCGAGCACAATGAATTTCTGGGAGGTGAGTCCCTCCAGGCCGACCGGTCCGCGCGCATGAAGCTTATCGGTCGAGATACCGATCTCGGCGCCCAAACCATATTCGAAACCGTCGGCAAAACGCGTTGAGGCGTTGACCATTACTGAGCTGGAGTCGACCTCACGTAGGAAGCGGCGAGCACACGTGATGTCCTCAGTGACTATCGCGTCGGTATGCTGAGATCCATACCGGGCAATATGCTCAATTGCCTCTTCAAGTCCGGGGACCACGCGAATCGACAGAATTGGCGCCAGGTATTCCGTATACCAGTCGTCGTCCGTGGCCGCGTTGGCCCACGGCAGAATGCGGCGCGTCGCGTCGCAGCCGCGCAACTCCACACCCTTATCGCGATACATCACACCTAGCACCGGCAACACCCTGTCGGCGACCGCCTGCGCGACAAGCAGCGTCTCCATCGTATTGCAGGTTCCGTAGCGCTGGGTCTTGGCATTGAAGGCGACACGCACAGCCTTGTCGAGATCAGCCTTGTCGTCGATATATACGTGACAGACGCCGTGCAGATGCTTGATTACGGGAACCGTGGCCTCCTGACTGATGCGCTCAATTAGGCTCTTCCCGCCGCGCGGAACAATTACGTCAACATGCTCCTTCATGCGTATCAGCTCTCCGACTGCGGCGCGGTCCGCGGTATCGATCACCTGAACTGCGTCTGCTGGCAGTCCGACCTCGACGAGACCCTTATGGATGCAGGCAGCAATCGCCTGGTTCGAATGCAGCGCCTCCGAACCGCCACGCAGGATGGCGGCGTTCCCAGACTTCACACACAGTCCAGCGGCATCTGCAGTCACATTCGGCCGCGACTCGTAAATAATGCCAATCACGCCGAGCGGCACGCGCATGCGCCCTACCTGAATGCCCGAAGGCCTGTAATTGAGCCCGGATATTTCGCCGACGGGATCCGGAAGGCCGGCGATCTGGCGCAGGCCCTGGGCCATCGCGGCGATACGCGGTGAATCGAGGGCCAACCGGTCTAGCTGTGCGGCATCAATGCCCGCACGCGCGGCGGCGTCAAGGTCCTTCACGTTGGCCTTAACAAGACTGTCGGCCGAGCGCTCAATAGCGGCGGAAATCGCTTCAAGCGCAGCGTTCTTGGCAGCGGTCTCCGCACTTGCCATCTTGCGCGATGCCTGGCGGGCACGCTGGCCTACCTGCTGCATGTACTGCCTGATGTTCAGTACTTCCGGTTCACGGGATGCCGTCTTCATGTCAAATCTCCAGAGACTGGCCGCCCAGACCTCGGCGCTACAGTCCGCGCTCCGCAGGCACCGCTGCAGCCTGCACACGAACTCCGCACAGTGCCAGTACTAAGGACTCGATGTCCGTCCACGCGTCACCCTCGGCGCGGCCCTTTATGATACGGTCTATGCGCGCCGCGCGCACCAGCATGACCTGCCACTGCACCGGGCGAAAACGCCGCAGCGCCTTCGTCACCAGTGACCGGCGGCTCGCCCATATACGGTGCGTCTGAAATACTCCGGATTCGGGACGGCCTTGGGCAATTTGCGCCGCGATCTGCGCCATGTTTCGCGCCTCCCGGGCCAGCGCCCAAAGAACGAGTATCGGCTCAACCCCTTCGGTGCGCAAGCTCTCCAAAATGCGGATCGCCAAGCGTCCGTCGCCTTCAAGGCAGGTATCCGCCAGACCGTAAACTGTGAAGCGCGTGTTGTCAGCGAGAAAATTCTCTAAATCCGCAGTACGCACCATGCCGTCGCCGTAGAGCAGCGCAAGCTTGTCCACTTCCTGTGCCGCGGCCAGTGGATTTCCTTCCATATGGTATGCCAGAAGATCTGCCACGCCAGGCTCCGCGTGCAGACCGCGCAGCGCCATACGGTGCTCAATCCAGCCGGGCAGATGCTGAGCATCGAGCGACCGCACAGTCACCAGGGCTCCGGCCTGTTCCAGAGATTTCGCCCAGCCACCCTCGCGGGCCTGCTTGTCGAGCTTGCCGGTGACGACCAGCAGTATGGTGTCGGCGGGCGGACGCGCCGCCAGTTGCGACAGAATCCGAGCACCATGCTCGCCAGGCTTGCCGCTCGGCACGCGTACTTCCAGCAGCCGGGCGCGCGAAAACAGGGACAAGGATTGCGTTGACAATAGCAAATCGTTCCAATCGAAACCGCTGCCCACGATCGTCACATGGCGTTCCGCATAATCGGCTGCGCGCGCTGCGTCGCGAATCGCCTCGCAGCACTCATCGACCAATAACGGCTCGTCGCCACAAACCAAGTACACCGGGACAAGCCCCTTGCGCAACAACTCCGGCAGGCGGTCCGAATCAATTTGCATGGCCGGCGCCGATAGCCACAAGTTGGCGAATGACTTGCCGCACCGCATCGCGCCGCATATCGTTTTGAAGGAAACCGGTTTCGCGCTCGGTCCCCAGTACGTTCAACTTGTTGAAGCTGTACTCGCGCTGGACCTTTATCGTTCGGTCGGGGATGATTAAATGCCCGGCGGCGTCCGTCAGGTTGAAATGCATCTTGTAATCCAACAAGTATTCAGTTGCACGACCAGTGACATCAATTGCGGCCACTTCGCTGCTGATGCTTTCTCCCCATAAGGTCAAAGTAGGCACTTGAGCTGCGGCATTGTCGGTCAGCCGCGCACCGGTTTCGGTGCGAAGGGCATCGCGCATCTCCACAAGCAAGGGCGGATAGGCAACTCCGCCGCCCATGGTTATCCGCAGTGTCGAAAGCTGCGCCGGCAGTGCCGCCAATTGCGTGCCACGCAGATGGAAACCACAGCCACCAAGCGACAGGAATCCGGCGACGAAAAGCAGTCTGAAGATTCGCTGCACACGGCCGCTCGCTGCCGCTTCTGCACTCCACGTCACCTGCCTATTCCGCCACAACGATGTTCACCAGTTTTCCCGGCACCACGACGACCTTCTTCACTGTTCGTCCTTCCACATGACGCGCGATCGCTGCGTCGGCGAGCGCAACCTCGCGCACCTGATCAGCGAGCGCTCCGGATGGCACTGATACCCGACCCCGCAGTTTGCCGTTGACCTGGACCACGAGTTCTATGGTGTCGCGCCTGAGCGCCGACTCGTCCACCTGCGGCCAGCCCGCATCGAGGATGTCACCGCCAAAACCCAACTCGCGCCACAGATAATGACAGATATGAGGCGTGATCGGCGACAGCAGGCGCAGCAGGATTCCGAGGCCTTCGGCGACGACAGCCGTGCATTCCTGGTGCGTCGGGCTTTCGTCCCGCGCCTTGACCGAAACCGATGCCCGTTCGAGCACATTCAGAATCTTCATCGCCGCCGAAACGACCGTATTGTACTGGTGTCTATCGAAGTCGCCATTCGCCTGCCTCAGCGCCGAGTGAAGCTCGAAGCGCAGATCTCTGGAAGCATCCGCAGCGATGTTCCCATCGCGACGGGCCGGTAGGACTTCGGAGATTGCGCCATGTTCATAGGCAAAATTCCAAAGGCGCCGCAGAAACCTGAAAGCACCCTCCACAGCCGAGTCCGACCACTCGAGCGTCATCTCGGGCGGTGCGGCAAACATCATGAACAGACGCGCCGTGTCAGCGCCATAGCGCTCGATCAGCGCCTGCGGGTCAACGCCGTTGCCCTTCGATTTGGACATGGTGCCGATGCCGCCGTACTCTACCGGCTCGGCGTCTCTCTTCAGGATCGCGCCGATGCGATTTCCTTTGTCGTCCAACTTCAGTTCGACGTCGGCCGGGTTGAAATAGGCGATGCGCCCACTTGCCGGCTTGCGGAAAAAGATCTCGTTCAGCACCATCCCTTGGGTAAGTAGACGCTTGAACGGCTCGTCCCCCTGCACAAGCTCGAGGTCGCGCATCACCTTCCACCAGAAGCGCGAGTAAAGCAGATGCAAGATCGCGTGCTCTATGCCGCCGATGTACTGGTCTACCGGCATCCAGTACCTCGCCTCCTCGTCCACCATCGCATCCGGCCGCCCCGGCCCGCTGGGCAACGAGCAATAGCGCGCGTAATACCAGGAGGAGTCGACAAAGGTGTCCATGGTATCCGTCTCGCGCCGAGCGCGCCCGCCACACTTTGGGCAGAGACAATCAACAAAATCTGCCCGCCTCTTCAGCGGATTGCCAGTCCCGTCCGGCACGCAGTCCTCAGGCAGCACTACCGGGAGATCCTTGTCCGGGACCATAACCTCGCCGCAGCGTTCACAATGAACGATGGGTATCGGGCAACCCCAGTAGCGCTGGCGCGATATGCCCCAGTCACGCAGCCGCCACACTACTTGCCTGTCGCCGAGGCCTCGCGCCCTGAGGTCGGCAGCAATCAGATCCACGGCTGCTGCATACGCCAGGCCGTCGTACTTGCCGGAATTGACACAGTGACCCTGCGCCTTGTCGGCATACCATTCCTGCCAGGCATCGGTAGAGAAGCTTTTGCCCGCGATGCCGATAACCTGCCGGATTGGCAGGCTGTACCGTTTGGCGAAGTAAAAATCGCGCTCGTCGTGCGCCGGAACCGCCATTACCGCGCCTTCGCCATAGCCCATGAGTACATAGTTGCCGACCCATACCGGAATCTGCTCGCCGGTTAGCGGGTGGATAACCGAGATACCGGCTGGCATGCCTTTCTTCTCAGTCGTCGCAAGGTCGGCTTCCATCACGGTGCCACGGCGGCACTCGTCGATGAAGGCGGCCAGCTCTGGATTGCCCACCGCGGCGCGGATCGCCAGCGGATGCTCGGCGGCAACCGCGCAAAAGGTCACACCCATGATGGTGTCAGCCCGCGTGGTGAAAACCCACAGGTTCCCTTCCTCGCCATCAAGCCGATACGGGAAAGCAAAGCGCACACCCTCGCTCCGCCCGATCCAATTGGCCTGCATGGCACGCACGCGCTCGGGCCATTCCGGAAGCTTGTCAAGGTCCGCGAGCAGTTCTTCGGCGTAACGAGTGATCGCGAGGTAGTACATCGGGATCTCGCGCTTTTCCACCGGCGCCCCAGTGCGCCACCCGCGACCGTCTATGACCTGCTCGTTTGCAAGTACTGTCTGGTCGACGGGGTCCCAGTTCACCACACCGGTCTTTTTGTATGCAATACCGCGTTCAAGCATGCGCAGGAACATCCATTGGTTCCAGCGGTAATAATCCGGTCTGCAGGTCGCCAGTTCACGCGTCCAGTCGATTGCGAAGCCTAGTGATTTCAGCTGCTTCTTCATGTAGGCGATGTTGTCGTACGTCCAGCGTGCAGGTGGCACACTATTCGCCATCGCAGCATTCTCCGCCGGCAGGCCGAAGGCATCCCAGCCCATCGGCTGGAGCACGTTTTTGCCGCACATACGCTGGTAGCGCGCAATCACGTCGCCGATCGTGTAGTTGCGCACATGCCCCATGTGCAAACGGCCGGAAGGATACGGGAACATGGACAGACAATAGAACTTCGCCCGGCTGGGATCCGGAACAGCCCGGAAACTCTTCCGTTCCTGCCAGTCGGCCTGGGCGTCCCTTTCTATTATTTCCGGATTATAGCGTTCGTGCATTGGGGATTGGCTGCAGCGCGAAGATCGAAATCCGGGGCGCGCAGGTTATCGTATTCCGCGCACCCGGTCCTGTTGCGGCGAGGCCGAGGTCTACGCATCGTTCATCGCGATTCCCGGCCGCGGCACGAGCCCGCAGTCCAATGCTGAAACGACTGCTGCAGCACCCACTGCCATCAATTCGCCGGGGTCACGGCTTTGGCGTTGTACATCTGCATGACCTGCTGCGTAATATCCAGACCAGGATCGGAGTACAGTACCATCAGCTGCGTCTTCTCGAACACCAGATTGAGTTTGTCTTTGTGTGCCACCTTGGCGATGATTGCCTTGATCGCCCCGATAGACTGCTGCATGTACTCATTGTCTTTCGCGCGCAATGCATTCTGCGCATCGCCTGCCATGCCCTGGTACTTCTGCAGTTCGGCTTCGAACTGCTTCTGCTTGACGGCCTTCTGGGCATCAGTAAGGGTCAGCCGCTCCTTCGCAAAGTTGTCCCGCAGCGCCTGCAACTTCTTCTTTTCCCGGTCGAGCGGACCTTGCCGTTCCTTGATCAGGCGCTCCATCTGCGCCTGATGCTCCTTGCCGGGCTTGCTCTCCAAGATCACCTGCCGCATATCGACATAGCCGATACTGACGCCCTCTGCAGCGTGCGCGGGTGCGCACCCTATGATGCCTCCCACCAGAAACACGGTTGCCAATAGCTTTGTATTCATGAAACGCTCCTGAGTCACTTGTCATCGGAAACCGGTTCGCGGTTCTCATCATCTCTAGCTAGCAAGATTATTTCACAGCGGTCCAGCGAACGTAAGGGGCGCGTTTCGGATTGCAAAAACTTTCTTTGACGGAGGAGCCGGCTGCGGCGGACCTGGTTCCGGTCAAAATGGATCCGCAGGTGGCCTATGTGGCCAATTATAAGCGAGCGGCGGATCCACGCCGGTTGACACGCGGCAGGGTAGCAAGATTGACGGCATCCAGCGGCCGACTGATCAGGTAGCCCTGCATGGCATCACAGCCAAGGCTGCGCAGAAACGCAGCCTCGCCCTCGACACCTTCGGCGGTGACACGAATGTCCAGGCTATGGGACATGGCGATTATGGCCGTGACGATTGCGGCGTCATCGGGATCGGTCGTGATGTCGTGTACGAATGAGATATCTATTTTCAACCAGTCTACAGGGAACCGTTTGAGATAACGGGAGCTTGAATACCCCGTGCCGAAGTCGTCGATGCACAACTGCACACCCATAACCGTGAGTGTGTGCGATACCGAGGTTGCGAAGTCGATGTTGTACATCAGTATGCTTTCCGTGAGCCTGAGGTCGCCTGGGCTCATGCCGCTGGAGGCAAAAGCTTTCTCGATGGCGCGCGCAAACCCTGGTTGACGAAACTGACGGGCGGAAAGATTCACCACCATGCGCGGCGCCTCGATCCCGGATTGCCGCAGCGCTTCGTGGCAGACGCAGGCTGCTTTGAGAACCCACTTTCCGACAGGCTCGAAGCGTGATACCCATGCTCGGAGATACAAACAGTGCGCGCCCGATCGATTGGAACGGTATCGCGAAGCTGTCGATGAGTTTCTGTGCGGCACGTGCTGCATCATCGACATGGACCATATCGGCATGCACCAGGGCAAACTCGTCTCCGCTCAGCCGGGCGAGGGTGTCGCCCTGGCACACGCTGGCCACAAGTCGGTCAGCAACGGAACGCAGCAGATCGTCTCTGGCTTCGTGCCCGAGCGTGTCGTTGATGTTCTTGAAGTAGTCCAGGTCAAGGAATATCACGCCCACAAGCCGTTCGCGGCGGTTCGCCTCAATCATTGCATGGCGCAATCGATCGTTGAACAGTCCCCGGTTCAGCAAACCCGTCAGCACGTCATGGTTGGCTAGAAAGTTCGGCCGATCTTCGGCCTCTTTGCAGCCAGTGACATCGTCAAGCACGCCGTCGTAAAAAAGGGCCCGGCCTGAACTGTCCACCACGGCGCGCGCATTGTTGCGCGCCGAGATAAGCTCACCATCATCGCGGCGCATGCGAAACTCCGCGTCGCACACGGTACCTTCGCGCCGCAGCAGCTCCTGCCACTCACGAAGCGAGCCAGGATCCGCACACAACTCGGCAGCATTGATGGTATGTAGCGCCTCCTTGCGCTGATAGTCCAGCATTTGAGCGAATACCGGGCTCGCCTCGACGGTGTTTCCGTAAGAAGTTAGGCGATAGAAGCTCACCGGCACATCCTGAAAGAGGTCCTGATAACGTGATTCAGCGTCGCTGACCGTCCGCCGTAGACACCCCCGGCCGAGCGCGACACCCACCGCAGTGGGCAACCGAGCGAAGTTCGGCGGCGACTTAATCACATAACCATCAAGGCCGGTTTTCATCGCCTCGACCGCGATCTCCTCGGTTCCGGTGAAGATGATCACCGAACATTTTGCGCATCGCTCTTTTACGGCGCGCAACACCTTGAGGCCATCGCTCCAGCCGAGATGATAGTCGGTAACGACGATGTCCCAGCCACCGGCCTGCAGCGCCTATTCGAACTCCGACGCATCACGCGCCTGATCGGCTTGCACGGTCGGGTATTCCTGTCGGAGTTCCCCGGATGGAAAGAGTTCAGTCGTCGATCAGGAGCATGCGAACCGAGTCGGCCATCGGTTGGATATCACGCAGCACTCGATCATTCCCGTCGTGCAGGCTTTTGTCGGAACCAAATGTCGTCATCCGGTTCCGGGCAATTCCAGCCAGAATCTGCTGCCTTTTCCGGGAATTGAGTCAACGCCCACCAATCCGCCCATGCGCTCGATGCCGTGGCGTGCAACGGTCAGACCGATTCCAGCGCCAGGATAACGTTCTACTCCATGCAAGCGCTCAACAGCACCAAATATGCGCCCACAGTCTTCCACAGTAATTCCGATGCCGTTGTCCTCCACCCATAGTCTGACCAACCCGGCGCGCTCCTCGGCGCGCAATCGCACGCGCGGCTCCACGCCCGGAGCAACGAACTTGACCGCGTTCGAAAGTAGGTTTGCGACGCACTGCACGAGCGTCGGGGCATGCGCCATGACCTGGTACATGGGCCCCTGCACCAGAACATGGGCACATCTCGAACTCAGCTCGGATTCCATCAGATTCAAAGCGTCATCGATCGCCTCAGCGAGATCGGTCGCACGCAAGGATCGGCGGAAGCGGGACACTTTGCTGTAGTTAAGGCGATCGTGGATCATGGCTTCCATGCACTCGACCGTAGACCCTGAGCCAGCACCAGGGATCGCCACATAGCAGAGTCGAGGATGGCGGCGGTGTCACCGGCTAGTAGTATGGTCTGGACCAGCGGTATCCAGCGCCGATTGCGGACAAGATCCTCCTGGACCAGAATGGAAACGACGATCCATTTGAATAAAATACAGCAATAAATCAATGATATACGCCGCGCTACACGCGTATCAGAACGATTCAATCTGCTTTCCCCTTTGCCACCGCGGCGCCGGTCAGCACAGGGATTCCGGGACGCGGGACGTGTTTGCCACACTGTCGACCCGCAGGTCCTGGGACTGCGCGCCGTTGAGGTGGCATTTATCATAACAAGGATAGACTGCGGACACGTTTTCGCCATCTGCCGCGGCGCGCACGTCGCTGTACCGCTATGGTCGACGGCTAGCTGCGGCGCAGGCGAGGCACAGCCAGCAAGCCGATGACCACCACTGTCAGCAACCACACGATAATGCGGTTGCCGTAATTCACATACGGAGTTGCCCCTTTCAATGGCGTCACGGTACCCGTAAGAACCCAGGGACGGAATTGCGGCGCGCGCGCAACGACATTCCCGTGACTGTCGATGATGGCTGTAACACCAGTGTTGGTCGCAAGCATCATCTCGCGGCCGGCCTCCAGCGCGCGCATGCGTGCCATTTCCATCTGCTGGTACGAGGCCAGCGAATGACCGTACCAGGCATCCTCAGTGACATTCGCCAACAGAGTCGCTTGCGGGAGCGCACGCATCACCTCGGGGCCGAAGACATCCTCGTAGCAGATCGACATACCGACCGACTGGCCATCGATCCGCAGCGGCGGCTGCCGCGCCGGGCCGGGGCTTAGATCCGACATCGGTATCCGGAGGTCATCAAGCAGCCACTGCAGCTGCGCGGCCAGCGGCAGATACTCTCCGAATGGCACCAGGTGGTGTTTGCGGTAAACGCCAGAGTCCCGGCCGATACCGATTACGCTGTTGTAGTAGCGTACGACACCGCCCACGCGCCTGCGCTCCAAGATACCCAGCAGGATCTCCATGTGGTGCGCCTCAGCCGTCTGCTTCAGCCGCGCAAGAAAACTGTGCTCTACCTCATCGCGAAAGAACGGCACTGCCGCCTCCGGCCAAACCGCAAGATCGATCCGGTGCTGTGCGAAAGTCAATGCCATGTAGCGTTGCAGGATGGGTTGCCGATAGGCCGGCATCCATTTCTGTGCCAGCGGCACATCGCCCTGCACTAGCGCGACGCGTAGCGGCGCACCCGCCGGCTGTACCCAGTCGACGCGCCCAGCCATCCACGCGACAAACCACAATGCGATCAGCGTACCCACATAGCGCCATACAACAGCCCGGTGGCGCCAGGCCTGCGCCACCAGCCCGGCGCTGACGGCCGCCGCCAGACTTACTCCGTATATTCCGAACCAGGGTGCCACACCCGCCAGCGGACCGTTGACTTGACTGTACCCGATGGCGAGCCATGGAAATCCCGTAAGAAACCACCCACGCACCCACTCACCTAGTGTCCAGAGGGCTGATATCCCTAATATCTGCGTCCATGGCCCGGCGACACGGAACAGACGCGCCTGCAGCCAGCCAACCAGTGCCGAATAGCAGGCGAGAAAGGCAAAAAACAGGGCCAGCGCCAGAATCGCGAGCGCGCCCGACATCTGCCCGTAAGTGTGCAGTGCGACATACAACCAGGATACGCCGATACCGAACTGCCCGAGACCAAAAAGGAAGCCGCGCCATGCAGCGCGCGCAGGCGCAACATCCCGCCACAGGACAAACAGCAGCGCAAGAGAGAGGATGGCGAGCGGGTAAAACGATACCGGCGAGAACGCCAGCGGCAGCATACCGCCAGCAACAAGTGCTAAAACATCGAGGCATGCGGGCGTGACCCTCAGCGGCATCGGCGGATCTGGCCCGGGCTGCAGGCCCTAGGGCCTGGAAACATCCGCGCTCTGCCGCGCGCCGACGCGGGTCACCTTCAGAAGATGCACCTGGCGGCTGTCCGCGCGCAGCACCTCGAAACGCAGACCGCCGATATCGATCCTCTCCCCGCGCCGGGGCAAGTGCCCGAACGTCGTGACCACGAGGCCACCGACGGTATCGACCTCGTCATCTGCGAAGCTGGTACCCAGGCGGGAATTGACCTCTTTCAGCGTGGTAAGGGCCTTCACGACGAACCCGCCCGTGCCTCGCTCGACGATCATGACGTCATCAGCGTCGATATCGTATTCATCCTTGATCTCCCCGACGATCTGTTCGAGTACGTCCTCGATCGTTACCAGACCAGAGACACCGCCGTATTCATCCACTACGATGGCCATGTGGTTGCGGTTCGCGCGGAAGTCGCGCAGCAGCACGTTCAGCCGTTTGCTCTCCGGAACGAACACCGCTGGACGCAGGTAGTCGTTCAGGCTGAAGCTGGATTTCCTGAGCTTGCCGCCATAAAAATAGCGCAGCAGGTCCTTCGCCAGCAGTACCCCGACGATCTTGTCCTTGTCGCCATCGATCATTGGAAAACGCGAATGGCCGGTCTCAATCACCCGCGGCAGATATTCCTCCGGTGCGGCATTCTTGTCGACCACATACATTTGCGCGCGCGGCACCATAATATCGCGCACCTGCATCTCCGAGACCTGCAGCACGCCTTCGATCATATCAAGCGCGTCCCGGTCTATGAGGTCGCGGCCCTGCGCCTCGCGCAGCACCTCGACTAGCTGCTGGCGCGTGCCGGGCTCGCGCAGCAACGCCATGCCCAGGCGGTCGAGAAACGAGCGCGCCTGACCTTCACCGCCCTGATCACCGTTGCTCTGACTCATCGTGCGACCGCGCGAAATTCAGGCATACGGGTCCGCAAAACCCAGCCGCCTGATAATCCGGGATTCCATCTGCTCCATAATCTTCGCATCACGTTCGTGCATATGGTCATAACCTCGCAGATGCATTATACCGTGAACCACCATGTGCGCCCAATGCGCTGTCACATCCCCACCGCGTGAGCGCGCTTCGCGCGCCACCACTGGCGCGCAGATCACTATGTCGCCGAGCAGGCCTGTCTCGGTCTGCACGCCTCCCGGTTCCGTATAGGAAAACGACAGCACGTTGGTTGGCCCGGCCTTGTGCCGGTAGCGGTGGTTCAGGTCGGCGCTCTCTTCCTCATCCACGATGCGCACAACGATTTCCAGGCCATCGGCCGCGCTATCTTCCATTGCCGCACGCACCCATTTCACGATGGCGGCTTTCTCGGGAACCCCCGCTCCAGAAAATTGGTACTGGATATCCACGCGCAACTTCACAGGGCCAACTGCTCAACGCTCGCCGTCGCGTTGAGCTTCATACGCCTCGACGATTCTCTGCACCAGCGGGTTGCGGACGACGTCCTGAGGCGTGAAATGCATAAAGCTGATCCCATCTATTCCACTCAGGATTTCCATGGCCTCACGCAGACCCGATTTCTGGGCGCGCGGAAGATCGACTTGCGTAATATCGCCCGTGATCACGGCCTTTGCGTCAAATCCGATGCGGGTGAGAAACATCTTCATCTGTTCGGTCGTCGTGTTCTGGGCCTCATCCAAAATGATGAACGACTCGTTCAGCGTGCGTCCGCGCATGTAGGCAAGCGGCGCGAGCTCGATTACATTCTTTTCGAGCAACCGCGATACACGCTCGAAGCCGAGCATTTCGTAAAGCGCATCGTAGAGCGGGCGCAGGTAGGGATCGACTTTCTGTTCCAGGTCTCCGGGGAGGAATCCGAGCCGCTCGCCCGCTTCGACCGCCGGGCGCACTAGAATGATCCGGCCCACCTCGTCACGTTCCAGCGCGTCAACTGCACACGCGACAGCAAGGAAGGTTTTTCCAGTACCCGCGGGGCCAATACCGAAATTGATGTCGTGCGCGACAATGTTCCGTATGTATTCACGCTGGTGCGCAGTGCGCGCCCGGATAACACACTTCGGCGTCCGCAGGATGGTTTCGTCGTCGTCCGCGACTGACGCTTTCGCCTCAATCTGCTGCAGCACCGAGCGCACTTCAGCCGGAGTCAGATGATTGTTCCTTGCGGTAGTTTCATAGAGTTCCTTGAGCAGACGCTCGGCGTGGCGCGCAACGCCTGCGCTCCCGGTCACACGGAAGATATTGCCCCGGTTCGCTATCTCGACCCCGAGGTACCCCTCGATCTGACGGATGTGCTCGTCAAAGGGGCCACAGAGATTCGCCAGCCGTCCATTGTCAGCCGGCACCAGACTGAACTCGATGTGTTTCTGTTTTCCGGTCAACTGCCGCAGTCCGCTGGTTGTCTGGGGTGACTCAATCCGCCGCTGCGCTACCGGTGAGCCGACCGCGCAACGAAAAGTGAAGTGCCTCTGTGATCTCGACGTCCAGGAGGCACCCGATTAGGTCCGTGTCGGTGCTCCCAAAGTTCACCATACGGTTGTTCTCGGTGCGGCCGCAAAGCTGCTTTGGGCTTCGGCGTGCGGGGCCTTCCACCAGGATACGCTGCACTGTCCCGACCATGCGACGACTGACTTGCGTGGCCATTTCTTCGTTGCGCCGCTGCAGTATGCTTAGCCGCTGCTCCTTGACCAGCTGCGGGGTATCATCGACAAGCTGCGCGGCAGGGGTGCCGGGACGGGGGCTGTATAGGAAACTGAATGACTGATCGAAACCGATTTCCTCCATCAGATCCATGGTAGCCTGGAAGTCGTCGTCAGTCTCGCCAGGGAAGCCGACGATGAAGTCACTCGTAATACTGATATCAGGACGCACGCATAACAGCCGCTGGATCTTCGACTTGTAATCATCGACGGTATGACCACGCTTCATCAGCGCCAGAATGCGGTCGGATCCGCTTTGCACGGGCAGGTGCAGATGTCCAGCGAGCTGCGGGACTTCGCCATGGACCTCGATGAGCGCTTCGGAAAATTCGATCGGGTGGGAAGTGGTATAGCGTATGCGGTCAATGCCATCGACCGCGGCGACGTAGCGGATCAGGTCCGCCAGATCGATGACACCGCCATCGTGACGTGCCCCGCGATAGGCATTGACGTTCTGGCCGAGCAGGGTAACCTCTCGCACGCCCTGTCCGGCAAGTGCCGACACTTCGGCGATCACATCATCGAAGGGGCGGCTGAACTCCTCGCCACGCGTATAGGGCACGACACAGAAACTGCAGTACTTGCTGCAGCCTTCCATGACAGAGACAAACGAACGAACGCCATCGGCGCGCGGTTCCGGAAGACGATCGAACTTTTCGATTTCGGGAAACGAAGTGTCCACTGTCGGCGCGTGGCCACGTAGCGCCGCACCAATCATCTCGGGCAGACGATGCAGGGTCTGCGGCCCGAACACGACGTCCACCTGGGGTGCACGACGGCGCAAGGCCTCGCCTTCCTGACTCGCAACGCAGCCGCCCACTCCGATGATGATTCCGGGCCGCGACTGCTTCAACGCCTTCCAGAAGCCGAGTTGGGTAAAAACCTTCTCTTGGGCCTTCTCGCGGATCGAACAGGTATTGAGCAAAAGAACATCCGCCTCGGCAGGGTCAAACACAGGCTCCATGCCATGGGTCTCGCGTAGCAGGTCGACGATGCGCGCGGAGTCATAATCATTCATTTGGCAACCAAATGTCTTTATATACAGCTTGCGAACCATAGCATGCGCCAGAAATCCGGAATCCCGAGTTTAACGCAAACGGACTCCAGGCGACACGACAGGCGGCCCGAACTATGTTTTCGGCAATCCGGAATCCTCAATGGACCGGTCTCTGCCGGAAATTGGCGGATTGTTTCCGCGTCCTGAGACTGAAGAAATCTGCGCCTGATGCAATCGCAAGCGTGGCGGCGAAAGAAGAAACCCCGAAGCATCCGGTAAACTGGATGATCCCGGCGGCACATACGCCAAGCGGGTTTCAACAAATAATCGGCGCAGGCCGGAACGCGGCCAGGCTGCGGGGCACGGCGGTCCGAATACCTCTTTATACTGCCGTTGGCCGGTCATCAGGGCAAGCAGCTGCCCAAAGTGATAGAGGACCGAGCGATACCTCCGGGAAGACCGGCGCCGGCGGGTCCGATACGGGGCCCGATGAACAACGCCCCGCGTTGGCATGCGATCTACAAATGTTACTCGGTTCAGCCGCGGTTTTCCGGTATCCGTGTTTACAAGTCGGGACGATAGGTCTAAACGTTAAGATATCGCACCATTTCTTGGTCCCGGTCGGCATCCAGACCTAGACCGCAGTCAAGCCGCTGTCACACCTATGCAGATCTACGACAATCTGACCGTCCAGCCAATCGGCCCTTCCGGACTGCTCGCGGCACAAACCAGCGCCTGGCAGGTGGGACAGCTCCTGGCTGCTACCGTGGTGGAAGCCCTGGGTGCGGGCCAGCTGTCGCTGCGCATCAACGGTCAATTGCTCACGGCGCAGACCCAGTTGGCGCTCAAGCCGGGCGCGACCCTCACGTTGCAGGTAATGAGCAGCGGAGAACAGCCCACACTCGCGGTCGTAGAGTCACCAGTCGAGCCAGACACCCAGCTTCAAGCATGGCGGGTCGCGCTCCCCCTCCAGGAGCCACTGCCACCATTGCTAAACACGGTCGTGGCGCTTGCCAGTGCGCCCGAGGGATCGCCGACCACACCGGGGCAAGCCATTGCCAGTATCGCCGGCCAGATTCTTGGCAGCCTGTCGGACATCCAGGCGGTCGTACATCCTTCCGGGCTCAAGGCCGCTATCGTCAACTCCGGACTGTTTCTGGAAACACGCCTGTCCGCCGCCGCGGACGAAGGCAGGGACGCAGCCGGGATTGCGGTGACCGACTTCAAGGCGGGTCTGCTGCGCCTGGCCAGCGCGTTGCGCGCAGCGGCCACAGCTCCCGCCCTGGTCGAGACCGACCCTGGCGGCGGCACCGTGCCGACGGGCCGCAGTGCTGCGGTTCCGGCCCAAAGCTCGACACCGGCCGCAGCTCTGACGCAGGGTTCCGCATCCGCATTACCCGGGCTGCAGCACCCGATCGATGCTTCTGCGCAGGCTCTGATCCGGCAGACTGGCGCCGCGCTGGCGCGCTTACAGTTGAATCAACTGTCTTCACTGCCGGCTGAACACGGTGGCACCTCGATATGGGCACTCGATCTGCCGGTTCATTGCCAAGATCATATCGACGTCTTGCGTCTCAGGGTCGAGGCCGATGAACGTCGCGGCGGCCCGGAAGGACCGCGTTCCTGGTCGGTGGTGCTTGACCTCGAGCCCAGCAATCTCGGCCCGGTGCATGCGCGCCTGACCCTAAATGGCGTCCAGGTCTCGACCACGGTCTGGGCTGAACGACCTGACACCGCCGCTCTGTTTGCGAACCATCTCGACGAGCTCCGTGTCAGCATGGCGCACGCCGGCCTGGCCGTGGCCACCATTGGCTGCTATTGCGGAAAAGCGCCGGCACCCGGGCACTCCCGGATGCCGGACAACTTGCTGGATACCCGGGCATGAACGGCGACGGACGGCACCACGATGACGGCATGACACCGGGATCGCCCCCCTCCCGCACCCGCGCCGTGGCGCTGCACTACGACGGCAAGGGTGCACCGCGTGTTACCGCCAAAGGTGAAGGAGAAGTGGCACAACGGATACTGGCAATCGCACGTGAGCATGACATTCCTTTGCATGAAGATGCCGATCTTCTGCAGCTGCTGTCACGGATTGACCTCGGGGAGGAGATTCCGGCCGGCCTGTATGTGGCGGTCGCGGAAGTCATTGCTTTCGCCTACCGGCTCAGCGGCAGGAGCGCCGGCATTCAGCCCGAAAAAAAGTGATGAACCGGATTTTCCGCTGCACCGCAAAGCGCCGGACGCAGCGAGCGAAACCACTCAGGGCGCCAGACAAACTCGGTCGCGGCCCGAGCGTTTGGCTTCGTACAGCGCCGCGTCGGCACGTTCGAACAAGTGTCGGTCATTTTCGTGCGCGCGCAGCGTCGCGACCCCGGCGCTTACAGTGAAATTGACGTCGCCGATTGACGTCTGGCAGGGCACCGCACGCACCGCAAGACAAATGCGCTCAGCCAGCAGGCGTGCGCCGTACTGGTCGGTACTGTTCATCAGAATGGAAAACTCTTCGCCGCCGAAGCGCGAAAGGATATCGCTTTTGCGCACACAGGCGATCAGGCGGTCGGTCAACGACTTGATCACCGTGTCGCCGGTCGCATGACCATGGCTGTCGTTGATGTCCTTGAAATGGTCGATGTCCAGCAGAACCAGCGACAGCGGAGCATTGTTGCGCCTGGCAAGTAGAATCTCACGGTATAGGGCCGAATCCATGGCCGAGCGGTTGTACAGGCCGGTGAGCGGATCCCTGAGCGCCGACTGCAGTGCGCGTTGATACATAAGCGCATTGCGCAGCGGAAAGGCAAGAGTCACCATCAGGTTTTCGAACAGCACCATCTCCTCGCGGATGAAAGGCGCAGCGCGCGTAAGAATGAGGTGGCCCAACGCTTCGTTCCCGAGCGCCAGCCGGTACGTGCATGAATGCTGTTCGGGTTTTCCGGTTCCTATCTCCAAACCCTGGATGACGTTGCCATAGGTAAGACTGGCGTGCGGTATCACCGGTTGGATCGCGGCGGCGAAAATCCTGACCAGCTTTTCGACATCTAGCGTCGTCTGAAGCTGGGCCAGCAGATCGGCCGGACCACCTGCCTGGAAGCCATCGTCGACAGTTACTGATACTGCGGCCTTCGGCGCCACCGATTCGGGATCAACCACGACTTGCAGTTGTTCTTGTGTCACCATTTTTTCTTATCCGTCCTGATCGGGTGTCCGGAATACCGCTCCGTATCCTTCACCCGGGCCTGAACCCGGGACAGCGCTCGTTCTGCGGACCGCGACGGCCAGCACGGGCCGCAAACGGCCTGACGTTTGGCACGGGCCCTGTATTCAACAGCTCGCCTCGTAGCCGGCAGTGCGAGCACGACGGGCAGGTCCAAGCTCGCTCGGTTTATCAGCAGCTTTCGCCTTGGGCACACCTGCCGTCGTAACAGCGCTGCCGTAAAGGCGCATCATCAGTTCAGCTTCGCCCCGCGCAAGCCCGCAGTTCACCATCAGTTCGTCGGTGTCTGCACCCTCGCGCACTAATTTTGCCGCAACCGCGTAGGAGTGGTCGTAGATTTCCCGACAACCCGACTGCTCGGAGGGCTCGGGAATACGTGCCAGTTCACCCTCCACCCGCCCCAGCCGCTCCGCCAACCCCGCGGCCTCGGCGCGGATCGCCAACAGATCCGCCTTCAGCGCCTGCATTGCATCCTGGTGCGCCTGCGTGTCACACCGTGCGCGCTGACCGGCAACCGCCAGCGCGAGCTGCAGGACCGCACCCACAACCAGGGCGGCAACACCTAGAATCATCATCGGTTCAATTGACATCAAAACTGTCTCTGGGTTGCGTACTCGTCGACGTGGTCGTGAGAAGACCCGTCTTCGTCGCCCGGCCTCCGCGCTGGCTTGTCCTGCGAGGGCTGGCGCGGCTGCCGGCGCCGCTGATCCTTAGGATCCAGGGGCCGCAACGGCCGGGCCGGCGATGGCGGTTGCACGTCACCAACATCCGGCATGACACCCTCCCGCGGTGCGCCCCGCAACCAGCCCCAGCGACACGGGCAGGATATCAGGCACCGGCGCCATGGACCGTCACATCGCTCAGAAGCTGATTGAGGTCAATCAGGATCAGAAGTTCGCCGTCATGACTGCAGACTCCTTGGACAAAACGCCCGTTTTCCTCGTTTCCCACGTTGGGTGCCGTCTCGATCTGCTCGGTGCGCAGATCCACTACCTCGGCCACGCTGTCTACGAGCATCCCCACAACCTGTCCGCCCGTCTCGGTAATCACGATGCGCGACTCATCGCTCGTCTGCAGCGCAGGTAGCTTGAATCGACGGCGCGCGTCGACCACCGTTACCACGTGACCCCGCAGGTTGATAATACCCAGGACGAAATCAGGTGACCCCGGCACTGGCGTGATCTCACTGACGCGCAGCACCTCCTGCACCTGCATTACATTGATGCCATAGGTCTCCCGGTCGAGCCGGAAGGTCACCCACTGGACGACCGGATTGACAAGAGCCTGCACCGCCTGATTCATCGCCTGCGCTCCTGGAAGCTGTACTCTTGATACCGCCGGCCGTACGTTATGGCCAGCCGTTCGGCACCCGACTCCGACCCGGGGCGGAAATATAGCGCCAACTTTCTGACACTTACACAGCTAGGTAGCAGGATCCGTGCCAGCATGGTGCCAAGACTTTATCTCGTGGTCAAAAAGGGCAGTCAACGCGTCGCCATCCAAAAGAGCATAGCCCAGCCCTGATACGGTCCCGGTGAGCCAGGGCCGCCGCGTTTGGGACGTGCGCCAGCGTACTTCGCCGGGTTCCAGACAGACCGTCGCAAGGTGTTCGTCGCAACCCAGTCCCCAGCAGGTACCACACAGCATGATCACGGCACCAGGTCGCCAGACCGGTGGCCGCCGCTCCGGCGGCAGAATGAAACTACACGGATTCACGACTGTAGCGATACCGTCTGCGACGCTGAATGTGCCCATGACCCAGGGCGCAGCGTCGGCGGACGAGGCCGTGAGGCTCGGCGAACCCACAATACTCCCGACCTTTTCGGCAGGCAGCGCCAACTTCAGACCAGCCACGCTGAAAACCTGCACAACCAATCCTTGCACAGTCTCCCTGCCGGACTGGCCAGCGGCACCAGACGCATCTTGGGGCAGTGGACTAGGCGTTGCCGCCGCGGCTGGCTCACGGATTTCCGGTTGCGCGCAGAGCGGCGTCGGATCGCGCGCCACGGTACTGTCGCGCAACATCTCGTCGAAATAGGCCGGCAGCGCCTCGGAAGCTGCGGGCAGGCGATCTGAACTATCTTCGGCCATGCTACTCATACCGCCGCTCCGGCAAGCACAGACGGGTCGACAGCGGTCAGCAGGTAGTCAAGCAGCGCTGAATAGGCGGCGACGGCGCGTGCCTGGGGGAAAAGCTGGGGTGGGGGTACCCCGGCACGGCTCGCTTCGCGCAATTGGGTATCAATCGGAATCGTGCCAGGCCAGAGATGGGCGGGATAGCGTTCCTGAAGCAGGCGCAGTGTGTCGAGTGAGGCGCGCGTGCGTCGGTCGAACAGCGTCGGAACGATTGCGTACGGCAGCTCTTGGCGGCGTGAGTGCCTCACCATGTTCAAAGTATGCAGCATACGCTCGAGACCCTTGAGCGCAAGAAACTCGGTCTGCACGGGAATGATCAGGCGTTCACACGCCGCCAGGGCATTGACCATGAGCAGCCCGAGCGCCGGCGGGCAATCCATCAGTACGTGGTCGAAGCGGCCCGCCAACTGCGCCAGGTAACGCGTCACCACGAGCCCCATGCCGTCGCGTGCACCCAGCCTGCGGTCGAGCGTCGACAGCGCGGTGGATGCCGGAATCAGCGAAAGCCGTTCGCAACCAACCGGGCGTACTACATCCGAATGCGCTGCCGAACCGGCAGCGGCGTCCGCAAAAATCTCGTAGACGCCAGATTCGATGGTTTCCGGATCGTGTCCAAAATAGGTTGTGAGCGAGCCTTGGGGATCCAAATCCACGAGCAGTGTTTCGCAGCCACGCTGCGCCAGAAGACCGGCGAGCGTCACCGCGGTAGTGGTCTTGGCAACCCCACCCTTCTGATTGGCGATGGACCAGATCTTCATCTTTACCGACCGTTTCCGGAGGCGGGTAAGGCCTGCGGCCGTGCGGGTTGAACCGGGGATAAGGCAGTTGCAGAACCGGAATCATTTCGCTCAGCGGCACCGGGATGCTCGCGCTGCGGGAGGACACCCATCATATCAGGAGAGTCGGAGTGTGCCAGGATCATCAACACCACGCGGCGGTTCTTGTTGCGGCCGAGCCGCGTATTGTTGTCAGCCACCGGCCGGTACTTGCCCAATCCGATGGCCGCCATGCGCTGCGGATCTATGCCAGCGCGCATGAACAGCTGCACTACGCTTACTGCCCGGGCCGCCGACAGCTCCCAGTTCGATGGAAAGACCGTGGTATGAATGGGCTTGTCGTCGGTAAACCCCTCCACATGGATCGGATTGTGAAACTTGCGCAGCACTCTAGAGATTTTCGCAAGAACCGGGACCGCATCAGACTGAAGTCGCGCGCTGCCGCTCGGGAACAGAACACTGGCCTTTATCTCGACCGCCAGGTACATGCTGCTGCGCCGGACAACAATCAGCTTAGCCTTGATAAGCGAGCGCATTGCGTGCTCGATCTGATCACTCATCTGCTTGATCGCCGCCACCTGCTTGTCTGCCGGCTTGCTTGTCTGCTTACGCTGTGACTTGGGCTGTGGCGCGGTCGAGGGCACCGGCATAGGCAGCGCGATCGGCGCCGGGCTCATCTGCGGCGCACCGGTTACCGGCGCGCCGGGACGCATCATCGGATTGGGCGGCTGCTTGTACAAAATGCGGGCGGGTTTGCCGAACTGGATGGGCATCACAGTCTTCGGCTGTCCGCGAAACGCCGCCATAAGTGCGTTGGACAACACGCGGAACTTTCCTGCGTTGACCGCCGAGACCGAATACATCACCACGAAAAACGCGAACAGCAGGGTGATGAAATCAGCATACGACACGAGCCAGCGCTCGTGGTTCTCGTGTTCTTCGGGTTTGCCCCTACGCGCCATAAGTTGTCAGCGATCCACGCTCGTCCCGATCACAACAGGCCTTGTGCTGATATCGGCCGCCCCCTCGCGCTTCGACTGATCGTGTCGAGCGCCTTTCCCCGTCATTTTTCCGCCGATGATCGCTGTCAATGTGCATACCCCTGCAGCTTGGTCTCGATGTTTCTCGGATTCTCGCCTCCGGCGATCGAAATGATGCCTTCTATGATCATGATTCGGAACTGGGTCTGGACATGCACCTGGCTCTTGAGCTTGCTGGAAAACGGCAGATAGATCAGGTTCGCCGAACCTACGCCGTAGATCGTCGCCACAAAAGCGGTGGCAATGCCAGCACCCAGTTTGGACGGGTCGGACAGATGGGACATCACATGGATCAGCCCCATGACAGCTCCGATGATTCCTATCGTCGGACTATAGCCTCCCATGCTTTCGAACACCTTGGCCGCCTGCGTATCACGGTGGTCCGTAGCGTCCAAGTCTACTTCAAGTATGGCGCGTATGGTGTCTGGTTCGGTGCCATCCACAAGCAGCTGCAGACCTTTTCTCGCAAAAGGATCGGGCTCGGACTCGGCAATCGATTCCAGCCCGAGCAGCCCTTCTTTGCGCGCTATCTGACTCCAGCGGATGATCTTCTCGATGACCGCTGCCGGCGCTAGCTTGGGTGGCTTGAAAACCCATGCCGCGATCTTTAGCGCGCGCAGAAACACATTCAGCGGCGTCTGCAGCAGGATCGCCCCCACGGTGCCGCCGAAGACGATGATGAATGCGGTCAGCTGGAGCAGCGACCGGGTCTGGCCGCCATCGATCAGATTGCCACCCAGGATCGCACCGATGCCTAGGAGCAGACCGAGAAAACTTAAAATATCCACGGCCTAGACCTTCCGCGCCAGTGCCGACCCGATATCGGACAGCGATATCACCTGGTCGACAAGTCCGGCCTCGGCTACGGCCATGGGCATACCGTAAATTGCGCATGACGCTTCGTTCTGCGCCCAAATTGTCGAGCCGTTGCTCTTGAGTAGGCGCGCACCCTCGCGTCCGTCCGCGCCCATGCCGGTGAGCACCACGGCAAGCACCTTTCCGGGGAATACCGCGGCGGCCGAACCGAAAGTGACATCCAGGCTGGGATGATAATGCTGACTGCTTTCACTGTCGCGAATGCGCACGACGGTTTCATCACGCTGCGCTTCCACCAGCATCTGCCGTCCACCCGGCGCCAGCAGCGCTGTTCCCGGCTGCAAGGCTTCGCCATCGCGCGCCTCGCGTACCGTGATCGCGCACAAATCGTTCAGGCGCTGCGCAAACGCTGGCGTGAAGCTCGCCGGCATGTGCTGCACCAGCAGCAGCGGAAGAGAAAAGCTGCCTGGCAGCTTGCTCAGTACCTGACGCAGCGCCACCGGACCACCTGTGGAGGCTCCGATCAGCACCAGACGGTAGTTGCCTGCAGGCCGGATGGTGGTCGCCCGCGCGTGGTGCTCCGTGCCAGCATCCGGAACCTGGCTTCGGCGGTGGCCCGGGCCGCGCAACCCGAGGGCCCGCACGCGCGCGCACAACCGGCGACGCGCTTCATCCTGATCCCGTGAGATGTCCTCCAGACGCTTGGGCAGGTAGTCCATCGCCCCGGCATCCAGGGCATCGAACGTCGCCTTTGCACCGTCATGCGTAAGCGAGGAGAACATAAGGATGGGGGTCGGCCAGCTCGCCATGATCCGACGTACCGCGTTGATGCCGTCGAGTACCGGCATTTCTATGTCCATGGTGATCACGTCCGGCCGCAACTGCACCGTCTTTTCTATCGCATCCATGCCGTTCACCGCGAAACCGACCACCTCGATGAGAGGATCGGCCTCGAGAATCTCCGCGATGCGGCGACGGAAGAACCCGGAGTCGTCGACGATCAACACCCTGACACGCATCAGGCGACCTCGCTGTGGCGTTCGCGGCGACCGTAGGTGTGCATCAGGCCAGGAACGTCAAGAATAAGCGCCATACGGCCGTTGCCGGTGATCGTAGCTCCGGCCAACCCCGATGTGCCTTGTAGCAGCGCGCCCAGAGGTTTGATTACCACCTCCTCCTGGCCGATCAGACTGTCAACAATAAAACCGATCCGCTGCGCGCCGGCAGTGACAATCACCACGTGGCCCGACTCCGGCCACGGCTGATTGGCCCCGTCGCTGCTCAGCCAGTGCCGCAGATAGATAAGCGGCAAGGGGTGGTCACGCACCATTACCACGCGCTGGCCGTCGATGCTGTTGAGCTTCTTCAGATCCAAGTCCAAAATTTCGGCCACACAGGTGAGCGGAAGTGCGAAAACCTGAGCTCCGACCGTAACCATCAAAGTCGGCATGATCGCCAGCGTCAGTGGCACCCTGATGATCATGTGGGTACCCTTGCCGGGCTCGGATTCTATGTCTATCGTGCCGTTGAGCCGGGTTATGCACGTCTTCACCACGTCCATGCCGACACCGCGCCCGGATACATCACTAATGTCGTTCTTAGTGGAAAACCCCGGCAAAAAAATGAGCCCGTAGCAGTCTTCGCGCTTTAGGCGTGCCGCCGCATCGGAATCCAGGATGCCCTTCTCCACTGCTTTGCGACGCAGTATCTCCGGATCCATCCCGGCCCCATCGTCGGCAATCACGAGCCGTATGTGGTCGCCTTCCTGCGCGGCTGCCAGTAGCACGCGCCCGGCACCCGGCTTGCCGGCCACCAGCCTGCCCTCCGGGGTCTCAATGCCGTGGTCCACCGCGTTTCGCACTAGGTGCACCAACGGATCGGCGAGTGCCTCCACCAAATTCTTGTCTAGATCGGTTTCCTCGCCCTGCAGCTCCAGCACGACTTCCTTGCCGAGGCTACGCGCAAGATCACGCACCACGCGCGGGAAGCGGCCGAACACCTTCTTGATCGGCTGCATGCGTGTCTTCATGACCGCAATCTGCAGGTTGGAGGTGACAACGTCGATGTTAGCGACCACGACGGCCATTTGTTCGTCGTCGACGGCCGCTTTGAGCGTGACCAGGCGGTTGCGCACCAGCACGAGTTCGCCGACCATGTTCATGATGTCGTCCAGGCGTCTGGTATCCACACGTACGGTGTTTTCGGCAATAACCGGCGCCGTCGGCGCAGGCGCGGCCGACGGCGGCTCGTCGACGATCTCACCGGAGACAGATTTGACCGCCGGCACGCATGCCGGCTGTTTCTTTTCTAACGGCGCACTCTGAAGCGCATCGAGCAAGGCTTCGAACTCGGCGTCAGTGATCTCGTCGCTCTGGCTGGATTCGGCAACACCTGCCTGCGGCACTGGCGCCGATGCGGGCAATGCTCTCAGCAGGTCCTCAAATTCCTGGTCGGTGAGATCATAGGTATCGGCAGGCGACTGCACCTGGGCGGGGGCCGTAGACGGCTGCGGAACGCACTCCACCGGCTGCGTCAGCTGCTCGAGCCTAGCAAGCAATTGCGTGTCGACCGGCGCAAGTTCGCCGCCGCCTCGCAGGACCTGGAACATGGCGTTCACCACATCCACGGCCTGCAGCACGACATCCATGAGGCTCGGATCGACCATGCGCTTTCCCTGGCGCAAAACATTGAAAACGTCCTCCGAGCGATGACACAACTCGACCAGCGGGTTGAGGTTGAGGAATCCGGCGCCACCCTTGATCGTGTGGAAACCGCGGAAAACTGCGTTCAAAAGATCATAATCGCCGGGGCGGCTTTCCAGTTCCACCAGCTGCCCCCCCAGGTTTTCGACAATTTCGCCAGCCTCGACCAGGAAGTCCTGCAGAATCTTATCGTCAGCATCAATCGACATGGCTGGGTTCCGTCAGAATCCGAGACTGGACAACAGACTGTCCACCTCATCCTGGTTCGCCACGACGTCAGGCCGATCGACCGGCCTGATCTGCGGACCTTCCAGCGCTGTTTCGACCTCCTTCCCCGATTCCGCCGGAAGGATGCGTTGGCGCGAAACCCGGATGAGCCCGACCAGACTGTCTTCAACTTCCTGCACCAGTCGGATCACGCGGTGGATGATCTGCCCCGTGATGTCCTGGTATTCCTGCGCCATGAGGATTTCAATCAGGCTGGAATGGATGTGCGAGGCATCCGAGGTGATCACCATCAGGAACTCCTCGATGCATCGGGCCAGCCCACGGAATTCCTCGGGCGTCAATTCGCGTCGCGTGAAACGCACCCATTCGCTTTTCAAGCTCGCAGCGCTCTGGCCCAGCCGGTTGCTCACCGGCATGATTTCCTCGGTGGCGCTAAGCGTGCGACGGGCAGCCTGCTCCGTCATTGAAATAACGTAGTTCAAACGTTCGCGCGCATCCGGGATGTCCTTTTCTGCGATGGCGGCCACACGCGAATCGAGATGGAAATTGTTGAGCGTGTCGTGCAGGTCGCGTGTGAGACGCCCGATTTCGTGAAACAGGTCGGCGTCCCAGTTATGGTGAAATTCGTCCAGAAGACGGCAGGCATTATTGTCGTCGGATTCCTCGATGCGCCGAACCAGCGTGCGCATCTCATCCAGACACTGTTGTTTGGTCAGTTTCCTGTTCATTCCGGCTCCCAGATTTTCAAGCTCAAATGCGACTTCCTCAGGCGCTGGCTGCGATGCGCTCGAATACCTTGTCGATCTTTTCCCTAAGGGTGTTAGCTGTGAACGGCTTGACAATGTAGCCGTTGACGCCGGCCTGCGCGGCCTCTACGATCTGTTCGCGCTTGGCTTCGGCCGTGACCATCAGCACCGGGAGCTTTGCCAGTTTTTCATCCGTACGGATCGCACGTAACAGCTCAAGGCCGGTCATTCGCGGCATGTTCCAGTCGGTGACTAGAAACTGAATGCCACCGCCGCGCAGGATTGGCAACGCGGTGTTGCCGTCGTCCGCCTCGACCACATTGTTGTAGCCAAGATCCCGCAGCAGGTTCTTTATAATTCCGCGCATCGTGGCAAAATCGTCCACGATCAGGATCTTCATATTCTTGTCCATACCGCCTCCGCTTGAACTAACGGTCCTGCCAGGTTTACATGCCAGTCCCCGAGTCCGGGTGTCAATCGCTGTTCCAGTCGTGCATGCGCGCTTTCAATCGCAGCACCGCCTGGCTGTGTATTTGGCTGACGCGCGACTCGCTTACACCTAAAACTGCGCCGATCTCCTTGAGGTTGAGCTCTTCATCGTAGTACAGCGCCAGAACCAGGCGCTCACGCTCCGGCAGGGAATCTATCGCCTGCGTAAGACTTCGCCGGAAATCCTCGGCTTGCATCCCCTGCTGCGGATCCGGAATGTCGGACGGCAGGTCCTCGACGAGCCCAGGCTCATCCGCACCGACGTCGTCAAGGCTGAATAGCCGGCAGGTTGACGCGTCCTGCAGTATGTGGTGATACTCCTCAAGCGGAATCCCAAGCGCTTCGGCAACCTCACTGTCGCGCGCATCGCGCCCGTGGCGGTTTTCGAGCTCGTGAATCGCCTGCGCGACTTCACGTGCCCGCCTATGCACCGAGCGCGGAGCCCAGTCATTCTTGCGCATCTCGTCGAGCATCGCACCGCGGATCCGGATACCGGCATAGGTCTCGAAGCTCGCACCCTGCGACGCATCATAGTGACGTGCCGCCTCCAATAGGCCGATCATGCCGGCCTGAATCAGGTCGTCCACCTGGACGCTCTGCGGCAACCGGCTGATCAAATGATAGGCAATGCGCTTCACCAGCCCCGCGTGCCGGGTAAGGGTCTCATCGAGCCCCTCGGCCTGCGTGGCTGCATATCTGGCCACGCCGCTCATGCCACCGCGCACGGCTCGTGCCGGCCGCTGTGTATCAGGCGCTCCACGAAAAACTCGAGATGGCCGCGCGCAGTCTCCGGCATCGGCCAATCGTCAGCCTTCTGCGCCAAATTGCGGAACGCTGCTCCCGCGCGGCTACGCGGATAGACATCCATGACGGCCCGCTGCCTCTGCACCGCCTTGCGCAGATATTCGTCGTACGGCACCATTCCCAGATAATCGAGCGTGACATCCAGAAACCTGTCGGTAACACGTGCAATTTTGTCGAAAAGCGCGCGCCCTTCGTAGACGCTCTTGGCCATGTTCGAAAGGATGCGGAATCGGGACAGCCCGTAGTCGCGGCTCAGGACCTTGATTAGCGCATAGGCATCGGTGATCGAGGCCGGTTCATCGCATACCACAACGATCACTTCCTGCGAGGCGCGGCTGAAGCTGATGACGCTGTCGGAAATGCCGGCCGCTGTATCAACGACGAGAGCATCCAGCTTTTGGCCGAGCTCGCTGAACGCGCGAATGATGCCGGCGTGTCCGGCTGGACCGAGATCGGCCATCGTTCGCACACCGGAGGAAGCAGGCACGATCTTAAGACCCGAAGGACCGGTGAGAATCACTTCCTCCAGCGAACGTTCACCACTTATGACGTGCGAGAGGTTGTAGGCCGGATGCAGTCCAAGAACGACGTCCACGTTCGCAAGCCCTAGGTCTGCGTCAAGCAGCAGCGTCTCACGGCCGTTTAGCGCCAACCCCAGTGCAAGGTTCACCGACACGTTGGTCTTGCCGACCCCACCCTTGCCGCTGGTGACTGCGATGACCCGCACCGGTCTCGGCTGGGCTATGCGACGCAGTCCTGCAGCCTGATCAGCAGTTTGTTCAGACGCAAGCATCGGTCGCGACCCTCCTCGGACTTTCTATCGTTTGATCGGTGCTACGCAGCATGTGCGCGGCACGCGCGGCAAGGGTGACGGCGGTACTGACGAGGCTGTGTGCCCGCGCCACCGCCAGGTCCTCCGGTACCCGCTGTCCGTCGCTGACATAGGCTACCGGTAACTTTTGCTGTATCACTACGCTCAGCAAACCACCAAGGCTTATCGCCTCGTCAACCTTCGTGATAATGCAGCCACGGAGTCGTGCGCCATGAAATGCTCTCGCCGCTTCCAGGGCTCCGGACATCTGGCTTGCGGCGGATAGCACCAGATAGGTCCCCAGCCGCTCGCCACCATCGGCGAGCAGCGCGAGTTGCTCGGAAAGGCGCAGATCGCGCTGACTCATGCCGGCACTGTCCACCAGAATGAGGCGCTTGTCGGAAAACGCCGCCAGGGCTGCACGCAGTTCCTCACCATTTGCCGCCAGGCGTACCGGAAGACCGAGAATCCTCGCGTAGGTACGCAGCTGCTCATGCGCGCCAATGCGGTAGCTGTCGGTCGTAACGAGCGCTACATGTCGGGCACCGTGTCGCAGTACAAAGCGCGCAGCAAGCTTGGCGATCGTGGTTGTCTTGCCCACGCCGGTTGGCCCGATAAGCGCCACGACACCGCCGTGATCGAGAACGACGTCACTAGTCACCTGCAGGCGATGGGCAAGTATTGCCAACACCTGCCGCCAGGCCGCTTCGTAGTCATTGGTCTGAGCGGCCTCGTTCGCAATCTGACGAGCAAGCGCTGGACCGATTCCCATGTCGCGCAAACTGTGCAACAGGCGTGCGCGTATCGGATTGCGCCGCGCCAGATCGCCCCAGGCGAGGCTGGAGAGCTGCTGCTCGAGCAGGCCACGCAAGGATTTCATTTCACGGCGCATTTCCACAAGCGCAGGTTCTTGTGACCATTCGATACGCGCAGCGCCCGCGGCAGGCTTGTGCGCTGCCGAGGTGCTGGGGACGGAAGCCCCTTCTGCACGCTGCAGCAGGGCTTCGTCATAGTCCACCGCAGCAATGATCTCCACTCCGCCTTCAACCTTGGTATTCGAGAGGATGACCGCGTCGGGTCCCTGCTCCTCGCGCACCATGCGAATGGCTTGGCGGATGTTCGGCGCAAAAAAACGCTTGATTCGCATTCTGCTTTTCCTCATCCAGTCAGCCGTTCATTCCGCTGCGCTTATTTGCCCACCGTCGCAACGATCCGGATCTGCTTGTTGTCGGGAATCTCGTTGTATGAAAGCACGCGCAGCCCCGGCACGGTATGGCGCGTAAAGCGCGCCAACCAAGGGCGCAGGGTGGCGGAAGCCAGCAACACCGCCGGCTGTCCCGCCGCTTCCTGGCGCTGGGTGCTTTCCGAGAGCGCCTTGCGCATACGGTCAACCAGACCGGGCTCGAATCCCATTCCCCCCTCGCCCGCAACTTGCAGCGATTGTTGCAATATCTGTTCCAGGGATGGATCCAAAGTGATGACGGGTAGTTCAGCAGCTATCCCGTTGATATGCTGAAGGATGGTGCGGCCAAGCGCCAATCGAACTGCGGCTGTAAGGACGGCAGTATCTTGACTCTGGGCTCCCTGAACCGCCAAGGTTTCGGCGATAGCGCGGATGTCGCGCACCGGAATCCGTTCTTCCAAAAGATTCTGCAACACCTTCAACACCACCCCCAGTGACAACGTTTTGGGCACGAGATCTTCCACCAGCTTGGGTGCAGTCTTCGCCAGGTTGTTGAGCATCTGCTGCACATCTTCACGTCCCAGCAGTTCATGGGCATGGTCCTGGAGAAGCTGGCTGAGGTGGGTGGCGATGACCGTTGCCGGATCGACCACCGTGTAACCCAGAGTAAGTGCCTGCTCGCGCATATGGCGCTCGATCCATACAGCCTCGAGCCCGAATGCTGGGTCGCGCGTGGCCGCGCCGGCGATGTTTCCGTAGACGCGTCCGGGATTGATCGCCATATCGCGCTCCGTCTGCACGTCACCCTGGCCAACCATCACCCCATGAAGGCTGATGCGATAGGCGTTCGGCGCCAATTCGAGGTTGTCGCGGATATGCACGGCGGGCACCAGGAACCCAAGCTCCTGAGACAGCTTCTTGCGCACCCCCTTGATGCGCACCATGAGCTGGCCACCCTGGGCCTTGTCCACTAACGGTATCAGCCGGTATCCGACTTCCAGGCCGATGGTGTCGGGCGGAATCACGTCTTCCCAGCTCAGCTCGCGCGGCTCCCCCGGTGCGGTGGCGGGCGCATCGACCGTCGCAGGCATCAAGACTTGTACCTGCTTGCGCTTGGCAATCATGTACGCCGTGGCCCCGCAAACCGAGGCAAGCGTGAGAAAGGCGAGATTCGGCATGCCGGGTATAATGCCGATCGCGCCGATAACGCCTGCGGTGACACCCAGGGCGCGCGGATTGTCGAACATCTGGGATACGATCTGCTTGCCCATGTCCTGGGCACTCGACACGCGGGTCACTATGATGGCCGCCGCTGTCGACAGTATCAGCGAGGGGATCTGTGCCACCAGTCCGTCACCGATGGTCAGCAGCGTGTAGTTGTGGAGCGCGTCGCTGAACGCCATACCGTGCTGGATCACGCCGATAGCAAGGCCGCCGAGAATATTGATGAACAGGATCAGGATGCCGGCAACCGCGTCGCCGCGCACGAACTTGCTCGCACCGTCCATGGAACCGTAGAAATCTGCCTCGCGGCCGACCTCCGAACGCCGCAGTTTGGCCTCCTCTTGGGTGATCAGACCGGCATTGAGATCGGCGTCAATCGCCATCTGTTTGCCGGGCATGGCATCAAGGGTGAAGCGCGCGCTAACTTCCGATACGCGGCCTGCGCCCTTTGTCACGACGACAAAGTTTATGATCACCAGGATCGCGAAGACGACCAGGCCAACCGCATAGTTTCCACCCACAACGAACTCGCCGAAAGCCTTGATCACCTGTCCGGCGGCGCCTGAACCGTTCTGGCCGTGCAGCAGCACCACGCGCGTGGAGGCAATGTTGAGCGACAGCCGCAGAAGGGTCGCAATCAACAGCACCGTGGGGAAGGCGGCGAAGTCGAGCGGACGCATTGTGTATACCACTACCAGTATCACAACCAGAGACAGCGCGATATTGAAGGTGAACAGTATGTCCAGAATCCGCGGTGGCAGCGGCACGATCACCATGGCCAATATGATGACCAGGAACAATGGTACGCCCAATGCAGTGCGGCCCAGTGCGCGCAAATCGAAGGTGGGGTTCATCTCGGCCATGGCTTCAGTCACGCCTCAGATCGTCAGGGATTTCCAGATCCGGCATCGGCTCCGCACCCGGCTCGGCACCGCGGCTGCGCAGCTGATAGACATAGGCGAGCACCTTGGCCACCGCCAGATACAGTCCCGCTGGTATTTCGCGTCCCAGTTCGGTGCTGTGATACAAGGCGCGCGCAAGGGGTGGAGCGCTAAGTATGGCTACGCGATGCTCGGCGCCCGTCTTGCGAATCTGCTCGGCGATCAAGTTCGCGCCCTTGGCCACGACCCGCGGCGCACGCATACGCGTCTGATCGTAGCGCAACGCAACCGCGTAATGCGTCGGATTGGTAACAATGACGTCGGCTTTCGGCACCTCGGCCATCATGCGACGCTTTGACATCTCGCGCTGCATGCGCCGGATCTGAGCCTTGACCTCCGGCCTGCCGTCGGTTTCCTTAAATTCATCGCGCACCTCTTGGCGCGTCATCTTTAACTCGCGCGCATGATCCCAGAGCTGAAACGGCACATCGATGGCAGCGATCACGACCAGGCCCAAGCACAGGGTGATGAGCGACCAGACCAGTAAGTGCGCCAGATGGGGTAGTGCCACGTCCAGCGGCTCGGTTCCAAGACCGAGAAGCGCATCGACCTTGTGCCACATCAGCGCGGTGGCGATGACCGCCAGCAGCACGAATTTAGCCAGTGATTTGAGCAACTCCACCAGGCTGCGCAGGGAAAATATCCGCCCAATTCCCTGAATCGGATCCAACCTGTTCCACTTGAATCCGAGCGCCTGGGGGCTAAATGACCAGCCGCCCAGGGCAAGCGGCGCGAGCACAGCCGCGAACACCATGATCAGCGCCAATGGTGCGAATCTGACAAGCATGGTCATCACCGCATGCAGGAAAAACTGTGGGCCGATGCTGGCATCCATTGCCGTACTGCGAGTGAGGTTGAGCGACCCGCGCATGAGATCACTGAGCCCATGAAGCAGGCTGCCACCGAGAAACAGCATTCCTCCGGCGGCTGCCAGCAAAAGAACCATAGTGTTCAGCTCGCGCGAACGCGCAACCTGGCCTTTTTCCTGCGCCTCCCGCAGGCGCTTCGGGGTAGCGCTTTCGGTACGTTCCTGACCACGGTCAACTGCCATGGATTGTCCCTCTGGCCACCAGCTGCTGCATCAGGCCGAAAGCCGCGTCCGACAAGCGGTTGATCTGCGACGGCAGGTCCGGCAATGACATCAAGAGCACCAGCAGCCCCAGCAGCAGAGTCACTGGGAAGCCGACCGCGAACAAGTTGAGCTGTGGCGCGGCACGCGTCATGACGCCAAACGTGATGTTGACCAGCAGCAGCGCAGCGACCGCGGGCAGAGCCACCATGACTGCTCCAGAGAACATCTGCGTTCCCCACTCGGCCACCGCGTGCATGGCATCTGTTCCGAAACCGTGCGTCGAAATCGGAAGTGTTCGAAAGCTTTCCGCCAGCACTTCGATCATGATCAGGTGGCCGTTGAACGCCAGGAACAGCAGCGTTGTCATGACCACGTAGAACTGACTCAGCACCGGCACCTGCACGCCGCTGTTGGGATCGATCATGGCCGCAAAACCCAGCCCCATGAGCTGCCCGATCGTCTGTCCGGCTAGCTCCAACGCATTGAACGTCAGACGCAGGATGAGCCCCATGGCGACGCCGATGAGCAGCTGCTGCAGCGTGATGAGCAGCGCATCCACACCCAAGGGATCGACGGCAGGCGCGACCGGCAGCAACGGGGCAACCACCAGCGTAACCAGCAGCGCCAACCCCAGCCGTATACGCATGGGGACGACCGCACTACCCACGATCGGTGCGGTGCCGATGAAGGCGCCGATACGGAACAGTGGCCACATATAGGACCCTATCCATGAGACGATTTCGGCGCTGGTGAGCTTCATGGGCTGTACCCGGACGACGTCATCAGTTCAGCCCCACCAGAGTCGGAATGCTTTCGAACAGCTCGCGGGTATAGCCGATGATGAGATGCAGCATCCATGGCCCAGCGACCACCAGCACTACAACCAGAATCATGAGCTTCGGTATAAAGCTCAAGGTCGTCTCGTTGATCTGGGTAGCAGCCTGGAACATGCCGACTAGAAGCCCCACGGCCAGGGCAGCGAGCAGCAGCGGCGCTGCCAACATGACCGTGACTTCAAGCGCCTGCTGTCCGATCGTCATTACCGATTCTGGGGACATGGCGCGCTCCTCAGGTGTGAAAGCTCGCGGCGAGCGTTCCCACCACCAATCCCCAGCCATTGACCAACACAAAAAGCATGAGCTTGAACGGGAAGGAGATCGTCTGCGGTGAAAGCATCACCATGCCCATAGCCATGAGCACACTTGCTACCACGAGATCGATGATTACGAATGGAATGTAGATCAGAAAGCCGATCTGGAAGGCCGTCTTGAGCTCGCTGGTCGCGAATGCCGGCACCAGCAGCGACATCGGGGTCTTGTCAGGCGATGCGATGCTTTCATGCCCGGCTATATGGGCGAACAGCGCGATGTCGCTCTCGCGGGTCTGGGCAAGCATGAATTCCTTGAGCGGCTTGCTTGCCTTCTGCAACGCCTGGTCGAGAGGCAGGCTCCGGTTCATGTAAGGCTGCAATGCATCGGTATTGATGCGATCGAACACCGGCGCCATGACGAAGAATGTCAGAAACAGAGCCAGTCCGAGCAGAATCTGGTTGGGTGGCGTCTGCCCCGTCCCCAAAGCCTGGCGCAGGATCGCAAGAACGACAATGATGCGCGTAAACGACGTCATCATCATGAGCCCGGCGGGCAAAAGCGTCAGCGCAGTCATCACTGCGAGAATCTGCAGACTCACCGAATAAGTCTGGCCGCCACCTGGAGCGGGCGTGACGGTAAATGCAGCAAGACCGGCTGGGGATGCAGCCGCCGCATGCGGCGCAAGCAGCAACAGCAGTGGTGCGGCGAGAACCAGGACAGAACGGTACTTCATGACCGCTTCTCCTGTTTGAGCACCGATGCCAGACGTGCCGCAAATCCCTGGCCTGGCGCGGCTGCTTGCGGCGTGCTCGGAATCGCCCGGTCCAGAATGTGAAGCATTTGGACACGTCCGGGTGCAACGCCCAGCAGCAGCTGGCGTTCCCCGACCTGGATCAGAACTGCACGCTCGCGTGGCCCGAGCGACAGTCCTCCCACGATGCGCAGGCTCCCGCCGGCACCCGACTGCAGGTGCCCGAACCGACGCAGCAGCCAGGCCGCGGCAGCAATCACAAGCAGCACCAGAATCAGCCCTAGCAGGATCTGGAACAGGCTCGCGGCCACAGTTCGTGAGACTGTCGTGGTCGCCTTGGTGGCCGCTACAGCGGACGCTGCCGGAATTACCGCGAGCATCGGCGTCAACCACATAAGGAATTTGGTACGCATTATGGATCGCGTCGGTAGTCTGCCGGCACGAATTGGCGCCAGCAGTCGTCGATTGGACATACTTATCATTTCAGTTTCTGCACGCGTTCTGCGGCGCTGATCACGTCCGTCAGCCGGATACCGAATTTTTCGTTGACCACCACCACCTCACCGTGCGCAATTAGTGTCCCGTTGACCAGAACATCAAGAGGCTCGCCAGCTAGGCGGTCGAGTTCGACGACCGAGCCCTGGTTGAGCTGCATCAGGTGACGAATGCTGATGCGCGTGCGCCCGATTTCCATCGAGATCGTCACCGGAATATCGAGTATCACCTCGAGGTTGGCGTCCCCAGCCGCCGCACTGCCCTCGGCCTTAAGGTCAGGCAGGGGTGCGGGCACGTAGTCGCCGCTCTTTGTCGCTATATCGTTCATAGTCTCTCCATTCGTTGCTCGCTACTTTTGCTGTGGCAGATGTTTGATCGCTTCCATCACCTTGATTGCCCGGTTTCCGCGCGAAACACCGTATCTGCCCCGGAACGTCGGCACGTTCTCCGCCTTGAGCAACACATGGCTTGGGAACTCGATGGGGATCACATCACCCGCCTTCAGGTTCATCAGTTCGCGCAGAGATATCTCGGCCTCCGTGAGCGTGCTGCTGACCTCGACCACAGCCTCCTTGACCTCCTCACGCAGGGCAATCAGCCAGCGCTCATCGATCTGGTCCCGATCGCTTTGCAGACCAGTATTGAGCAGCTCGCGGATCGGCTCGACCATCGAGTACGGCATCGCGATGTGCGCCTCACCACCATCGCCTTCAATCTCAATGCGAAAGGTGCTTACCACAACAACCTCACTGGGACTGACGATGTTCGCAAACTGCGGATTGACCTCGGAACTGACAAATTCGAAATTCACCGGCAGTACCGGCTTCCAGGCCTCTTTAAGATCGTGGAACACCTGCTCCAGCATCATTTGGATGATGCGTTGCTCGGTGCCCGTGAATTCCCTGCCCTCGATCTTTGCCCGGAAACGCGTGGCGCCACCAAAAAAGTTGTTGACCACTGCAAAAACAAGATTCGGATCGAAAATCATGAGCGCGCTGCCGCGCAACGGCTTGACGCGCACGATGTTGAGGCTGGTCGGCACGAACAGGCCGTGCACAAATTCCGAAAACTTGAACATCTTCACTTCGCCGGCACTTATCTCCGGCGAGCGCCGCAGCATATTGAACAGGCTGATTCGCAGCAGCCGCGCGAAACGGTCATTGACCATTTCCAGCGTGGGCAGGCGCCCACGCACGATGCGGTCCTGGCTGGCGATATCAAGCGGGCGCGCGATACCGTCATGCGCACCCAGTTCGTCCTGAGTTTTTACACTGCCACTCTCCACGCCGGTCAGCAGCGCGTCGATTTCGTCCTGGCTGAGTAGATCGTTCGCTGCCATGGCCGTCACTGCATCACGAAGCTGGTAAAGTACACGGCATAAACCTGCGGACTGCCGGTCTCCTGCTGCAGGATCTTCTGAATCTCGGCGAGCGCCTCGGTGCGGACCTTTTCCTTTCCAGCGAGCGTACTCAGGTCCGCGGAACTCTGGTTGCTCAGCAGCATCACCAGGTTGTTACGGATATGAGGCATGTATTCCTTCACGTCCTTGATCGCTGCCGGCTCGTGCGCCATAACTTCGATGGTTACCTGGAGGAAATGCATTGCATTCTGGCCCTGGAAGTTCACGACGAAAGGCGGGTCCAGAGCCAAGTACAGCTCCTGCTTGGTGTTCCGCGGCTGAGTCGGGGCCAGCTTCGGCTTCGGGGCCGGTTGTACCGGCGCCGTACCCGTTGCAGCGCTGGAGGCGGCATGACCGCCCGCAAGCATGCGGGTGATGAGGAAAGTTCCGAGAATCGAGGCAACCAGCAACAGCATGGCACCGCTTGCGATCAGCAAAACCTTCTTGCCGCCGCCTTTCGCCGGTGCTTTGGCCTTCTTATCGTCGTCGTCTTCGTCATCCCGGTCTCGACGATCACGTTCTTCCGTCTTTGCCATTCAGCCAGCCCTCGATCCGTTGCATGTCCCACCTTTAGCAAGACGCATGCCACCGGAAGACGGGACATAACTGGCGGACTTTCAGGGGGTTAACACTTGATCAACGGCGATTCGACAAGAATTTGACGGGATTTCCGTGGCCGGTGGCGTAAACCCGGCTCGGCTGGAACATTGCCGACAAGCAAGACTAGCCAGTGAGCATGGGCACTGCTGGGGGCGACTCAGGCGTAAAAATCGATCAGACCGATATGCGCCGTCGACGCCGAAACGGCGTCAGCCTCGGGCAGCGCGTTCACGTCACGGCTCGGCGCCGGATCGTTGGGCTGTCGGGAGTCCCGGGAAAAGGAATGTTGCGAGATATCCACATTGACCAGATTGAGGCCGCTGCTCGAAAACATTTCGCGCAGACCGGGGATAGCCGACTGCAGGGCATCGCGCACCTGGGAATGCGCCGAAATGAAGGTCAGACTTGTCTGGTCGTTGTGGATCGCGACCCGCACCTCGATTGGTCCGAGGTGCGGGGGATTGATCTGCAGCTGAGCAGCCTGGGTCTGACGTCCAACCATCCAGATTACACTGTTGCCGAGCGCTTGATCCCAACCGGCCTGATTGATGGGAAGGTTGATCCGAGGCGCCACACTGGGATTGCCGGCCGGTGATGCAGCGGCTGGGGAGCCTGAAGGAAGGGCGGCGGAAGCGACGCGGACCATGTCACCTGCCGTCGGCAATGCCACTCCGGGACGCATCGCTGGCAAAGCCATGTTCGTCAGAATGACCGCCTCCGACGGATCCTTGGGCGCAACAGCTTTACTGCCTGAACCTTTGTCCGATGCATCTGCCGTCACGCTGGCCGGGTCGGTCGGGTTGGTCAGTCCAGACCCGGAGCTCATCGGCATTTGAACCGGAAGCGGAGCGCTTGTGGATCCGGGCATGGACATCTGCACGGAGCTCGCACCTCCGGATCCGCCTGCGGGCTGCGACGCCGGCATATTCGCCGCCAGCCCGGGGACCACCGCAACCACCGATCCTGGCAGCGTTCCGGGTACTGTCAGCGGCGCTGCCGCGACAACGGTCCCTTGAGACGGCATGGTATGCGGCAAGGTCTTGCCGTCTTTTGCCGCTGATTGCACAGAGTCTGCCACCTCAGAAAGAGGCATTGCCTGCGTGTCGCCGGCCGGCAGGGATCCCGGGTTATTGCCTGATGTAGCGCCTCCATGGATGGCGTCGTGCGCCGCCAGAACCGCCGGATTGGCACGGGGCGTTGTCTTTGTGTCACCGCCCGACGTAGATTCCGGGTTATTGCCTGGTGTAGCGCCCCTGTTGGTAGCGTCATGCGTAGTCTGGACCGCCGGATTGGCACGGGGCGTTGTCTTTGTGTCACCGCCCGACGTAGATTCCGGGTTATTGCCTGGTGTAGCGCCCCTGTTGGTAGCATCATGCGCTGCCAGAACCGCAGGAAACGATCCATTGGCAGTGCTGGCATCTCCCGACGAACCCGGATGCGGCGCAACGGGAACGGACCGACCGAGATCGGGTCGGGACGGCGGAAGATGGCTTGGCTGCGGCATGGCACTCCTGAACGGGGTCGGTATCTCGAATGGAAAACTAAACAGCAAGTTGCATGCCAAAGAATGTATTTTCCGCGGTACCTCGCGAATGCAACTGGGTGCCCTGCCCCAACCTATCGCAGGTCGAAGTGCAGCGCCACCGGCGCCGTAGCAGTCCGTCAGACTCGGGGCATTCAAACTGAGGTAACGGAATATCTGGGAAAGGCTCTAGAAGGACACACATTGGTCCCTGGTGACGGCTTGCCACCCCGCCATCACCATCTGTGCGCGATATCGACACCACCTGCGACCGACTGATGCCCGCAACAGTACATCATCCGGACATTTCGGCAACAGCCCATGCAGGTCAAAACAGATAAAGACAACGTGTGCACCAATCACCTATAGACTGCCGGACGGCGATCCCTATTCAAGCGCTCAGTCGCATTCCTCGTTGACGTCAACGCGCGCAGGTTTGGCACGTTCGTCGGATTCAACCTGCTCACGCCGCTCCGACGCACGGGATTCATCACCAAGATAGCGTGTGATGATCTTGTCCACCGCCCGCACTTTGGTGCGTGTTGCATACCATTGGTGGCGCTTTGCCTCGTACTCTCGCCGGCTGTGGTCCACGCGATGCTGCTGATGAATGATCGCCTCGTTGAGACGCGAAAGAAACACGCGAAAATCGTACATTTGACGCGCGTCGATAGTGCTCTTTCCGGAGAACTCAAGCTTATTTGCATACTCGTCCCGGTAGCCGAGCAGCTCAGCGAGTTTAGCTTCGGCCTCGTTCAGCAGCCGGCGCTGCTCTCCCAGCACGCGCGCCGCCGTGCGCTCGCGCGACTCGACGACTTTCGCCAACGGCTTCATACGCTTCGATTTTGTCATCGCACATCCTTTGTATTTCAACTAGCTCACGATTCTCTGGCGGCAGAGGATCACTGTTTCGCTGCCACCTCCGGCACCAAGGCGGCAAGCTCGGACAGGCTTGCGGCCAGCGGCACCGCTTTATTCATGTCCTGACGCAGAAATCCCAGCAGGCGGGGATGGTATTCAATAGCCTCATCCAGACGTTGATCCGTTCCACGCGCATAGGCACCGACGCTGACGAGATCGCGGTTCTGCTGATACACCGAGTAAAGCTGCTTGAAACGCCGCGCGGACTGCTGCTGGGGCGCCTTCGTGATTTCGGTCATGGCACGGCTGATCGATGCTTCGATGTCTATGGCCGGGAAGTGTCCACTTTCGGCAAGCTGCCGTGACAGGAATATGTGCCCGTCCAGAATCGCACGTGCGGCATCTCCGATGGGATCGTTCTGATCATCCCCCTCGGTAAGCACGGTATAGAATGCCGTGATTGATCCGCCCCCCACTTCGCCGTTGCCCGCGCGCTCCACGAGCTGCGGCAACCTGGCGAACACCGATGGCGGATAACCTCTCGTGGCCGGCGGCTCGCCGATGGCAAGGGCAATCTCGCGCTGCGCCTGTGCGTAGCGCGTCAGTGAATCCATGAGCAGCAGAACCTGACGACCCTGATCCCGGAAATGCTCGGCAATACTGGTAGCCAGCATGGCGCCGTGCAAGCGCATGAGCGGCGGATAATCCGCCGGCACCGCGACCACTACTGCGCGCGCCATCCCCTGCGGCCCCAGGATGTTCTCGATGAATTCCTTCACCTCTCTGCCACGCTCGCCGATTAGACCCACCACAATGACGTCCGCCGTGGTAAAGCGCGTCATCATGCCCAGCAACACGCTCTTACCCACGCCGCTACCGGCAAAAAGTCCAAGCCGCTGTCCGCGACCCACCGTAAGCAGCGCATTGATCGCGCGCACACCAACATCGAGCGGCTCGCGAATCGGGTTTCGCGCCAGCGGATTGATTGGCCTCCCGGTCAGCGGGGCGCGGGCGCTTGTCCGCACTCTGCCCTTTCCATCCAATGGATTTCCGGCGCCGTCCAACACTCGCCCGAGCAGACCATCACCCACCTGCGCTTCGTACACCCGTGCAATCGGAATCACGCGCGCATTGGGTGTAAGTCCGCGGATATCGCCGGTGGGCATCAGAAAGAGGCGCTCGCCGGCGAAGCCCACCACTTCAGCCTCGATGTTCGCGCCGTGCGGACCCGCTACGAGACAGCGGCTGCCAATCGCCGCCTGGCAGCCAGTGGCTTCCAGGGTGAGGCCGACCATGCGTGTGAGTTTCCCCTCTACCACCAGCGGTGGGGCCACATGCAGAAGCGTACGGGCGCGCGCTAGACTGTCGCGCCAGCGCGCGCTGCGCGATGTATCAACCTGCGGGTTAGTCATCGCGGCGTTCTCCACCTAGGATTGCGGTAACAATGCTGGTCAGACGCGCCTCCACGCTCGCGTCGATGTGGGAATTCTCGGTAAGCACTTTGCAGTCACCACGAGTCAGCACCGGATCTTCGATAATGCGCCATGCGCGCTCCCCCTCTGGAAGCGCGAGGGCGCTGCGCACAAGCGCGGCGTCCTCAGGGTGGAGATGGACACCCACGTGGCGTGCTGATACCGGAAGGGCAGACACAGCCTCGCGCACCACCGCTACGACCATGCCGGGATCGGTACGCAGCTCGCGCCGCACCAGCGTACGTGCGATTACGACCGCAAGCTGGACGAGTTCCTGCTCGACCTGGTGGTCGAGGTCGGTGAGCGGCTCGTTCAACAAGCTGATCAGCTTTGCAAAGCGCTCGGCCTGGGTGAGCATCTGGGCCCGCCCTTCCTGACGGCCCTGTGAGAAACCCTCGTCATGCGCCTGCTTCTGTATCTGCTCGATCTGTTTGGCGGTAAGCACGCTGGGATTCTTGCCCAGCGTCCCATCCACCGTCGGCAACTCCCAGCGCTGATAGGCGCTCAGCTCGTCCCCGGAAATGACGCGTGACTTGCGGCCAGCACCGCGCTCGGACGCCTGCTTAGGCGGCGGAACAGCACTGTCGTGCTCAGACATATTCCTCCCCGCCCTTGCCTCCCAGCGCTATTTCCCCGGATTCGGAAAGGCGCCGCGCAATCCCAAGGATCTCCTTCTGCGCCGCCTCGACCTCCGACAGCCGCACCGGACCCTTGGCTTCCAAATCGTCACGCAGCATCTCGGCTGCACGCTTCGACATGTTGCTGAAGATCTTCTGTCTCATCGCGTCGTCCGAACCTTTGAGCGCAAGCAGTAGCGATTCCGACGACACTTCGCGCAGCAGCGTCTGGATGCTGCGGTCATCGATGCTCAACAAATCCTCATACACGAACATCAAGTCCTCGATCTTCTGTGCCAGATCGCCGTCCGCCTCCTTGATATGCTTGAGAATCTCTGCCTCGACTGACCCGCTCATATTGTTGATAATGCCGGCAGCGGTCTTGACGCCTCCTACGCTCGAAGACTTGAGCTTGCTGGCAGCCTTGCCGGAGAATTTCTTCTCCATGATGTCGTTGAGCTCCTGCAGCGCAGAAGGCTGAATGCCGTCGAGCGCGGCGATGCGCATCAGTATGTCGGCCTTCATTTTCTCCGGAAATAGGGCCAGTACCTCTGCCGACTGATCATTGTCGAGGAAGGCCAGGATAATGGCGATGATCTGGGGGTGTTCCAGACGAATGAGTTCCATGATCGCGCGCGGGTCCATCCACTTGAGACCCTCTAGGCCCTTTGTGTTTCCGCCCAGCAGTATGCGATCGATGAAGCCACCGGCCTTTTCCTCGCCCAACGCCTTGGTCAGAACCTTGCGGACGTAGTCGTCGGATCCAATTCCGAGCGAGGTCTGGTTGTCCACCGACTGCACGAAATCCTGCAGCACCTGACTTACTTGGGAACGAGAGACACTCGACAGCGCAGCCATTGCCGAACCGACCTTCTGAACCTCTTTCGGCTCCATGTGCTTGAGTATCTCGGCAGCGTCCTGCTCGCCGAGCGTGAGCAGCAGGATCGCAGCACGCTCGACCCCAGAGACCCTGGCTGCCGCCTCAGCCATCGCTCGCCACCCAGGATTTGACCACCTGCGCTACACGCTTCGGATCCTGCGCGCTCACGCTGCGGGCAGAATTGAGCTGGGCGTCATAGTTGCCCGGCCCGCTGAGCTGCGCCACCGGACCGGATCCACCGAGCGCCTGCCTGTTGGCGGTCGGCTCGGACACTGGCGCGGCAGCAAGCGACGCCGCCTGCTTGGCAAGCAGTCCACGCGTCACCGGACGCAGGATCCCGAAAATCAAGAACAGTACCACCAGTCCCGCAAGCCCCTGCCGGGCCGCATTCCACACCCACGGCTGCCTCCAGATGGGCTGCGCCGGGAGCGGCTGTATCGGGGGTGGTTCACTGAAGGGGATGTTGATGACATTGATGCTGTCGCCACGCTGTTGGTCGAATCCGACCGCGGATTTGACCAGAGCGGTAATGCGTGCAAGTTCCTGTGGCTTGAGCGGCGAACGCACGGCCTGGCCGCTACTGTCGACTGTCCTCAGGTCGTCCACTACGACCGCCACTGAAATTCGCTTGATGCGCCCGCTTGGTAGCCGCGTATGGCTGATGGTCTTGTCCAGCTCGTAGTTGCGCGTGGCGCTGCTGCTGCTGTCCGTCGGAATAGCTGGACTGGCAGTGGTTGCCGCGGCTGGTTTGCCCGATTTCGCGCCGGCGCCCGCCGCCGGTGCCGCCTTAGGCGCAGCCGCCGCGGTGGTCTCCGGCACCGTAGTCGGGCCGGGTGGCTCATTCGACAGCGCGCCTGGCACGCCCATCACGCCGGCGGCGCTACCAGTAGTCTGCTGCCGCGATACCTGCTCGCTCAGCAGTGCCGTGTCCTTGGGGTTGACCTTCTCCTGGGTTTCCTCGGTCGTGGTGAAATCCAGGTCCGCGACCACCTGCGCGTGCACTCCGCCGACTCCGATGATTGGCGTGAGGATATTATCGATGCGCTTCACATAGGAATGCTCGAGACGGCGTGTGTACTGGAACTCACTATTGTTGAGCACCGCGAGCCGGCTGGATCCGCCGCCGCTTAGCAGCCGCCCGCGCTGGTCCACGATCGTCACGTTGCTGGTCTTCAGGTTCGGCACGCTGAAGGCTACCAGGTGCTCGATCGCCGCAACCTCACCACTGTTGAGATCGCGCCCTGGATACAGATCAACCAGCACCGAGGCTGTCGGCTGCGCGCGTTCACTTACAAAAACCGACTGCTTCGGTATCGCCAGGCTCACGCGCGCGCGACGCACGTTGTCAAGCGCACCGATCGAACGTGTCAGCTGCCGTTCGAGGACATACTGGTAGCGTGCGGTCTCAATAAACCTGCTAGTACCGAATCCGTGTGGATCATCGAGCAGATCGAGGCCGCCATCCGTGCTTCTCGGCAAACCTTGCGCGGCCAGCTTGATGCGCGCATCTGCCACCTGACCCGCCGGCACCATGACCATGCCGCCCGGCTCGATCTTATAGGGAATGTTCAGTTTCTGCAGACTGGTGATTACCTGCCCAGCGTTCTTGTCGGACAATCCGGTATAAATCTGGCTGAAGTCCGGGGTCCGTGACCACATCACCACGCTCACACCGATCGCCACGGCGGCGGCAATGCCGAGCAATAGCCCGAGTTGCTGCACCACGGGGTTACGTACCAGACCCTGAAAGGGAATGGGCGTGTTCTGGGACTTAGAAAGTTCAGTGGCCATAGGTCAATCGGAATTCACAGTACCGAGTGGTCGATTTCAGCCGCAGTGGGGCCGGCCGAATGGACCGAGCAACCCTTGACGCAACAGATTTCCTCATAGCTGCATGCTCATGATGTCCTGGTATGCCGACACGAGCTTGTTGCGCACCTGGGTCATCGCCTGAAACGAGATATTGGCCTTCTGCACGGCGATCATCACCTGCGCTAGGCTCACATGGTCCGTCTTGGTCTCAAATGCCCGCTCTAACGAGTGTGCATGCATCTGGCTGTCGTTGACGTGCTCGATCGCGCCGTTCAGCAGCGACGAGAAATCCGCATTTCCGGACGCGTGCGCAGCCTCCTGCGGCATGCCCTGCGCTGCGGCGCTCATAGAGCGCAGCTGCGAAATCAGCTGGTTCACGTCGATATTGTTCATGGATTGCTGTCTCTCCTATATCGGTCCGAACAGGATTTATCCGGGGATCACGACCCCTTCCTCGCGCAATCGCGCCAGCTTGTAGCGCAGCGTGCGCGGGCTGATCCCGAGGCGTGCAGCGGCCTCCTTGCGGCTGCCCATGCCTGCCCTGAGTGCCTCCAGAATCAGATTGCGTTCGTGGCTGCGCAGATCCTCTCCCAGAGAATCCGCCCCCGCGGCCTGCGCCGCTAACTCGACCACGGCCGCATCGGTTTCGAAGCGCAGATCGTGCACCTCGATCCGGTCTCCGGCATGGAGAATCAGGGCCCGCTGAATCATGTTGTCGAGTTCGCGTACATTGCCCGGCCAGCCGTGCTGTGACAGACGCGCCATTGCTGGCTGCGACAAATCCGGAACGTGCCGGCCCTGTGCCGCGGCGGCGCGCGCAAGCAGGCAACGCGCGAGAGGCACGATGTCCTCTGCGCGCTCGCGCAACGGTGGTACCTGCAGTGGAAAGACGTTCAGCCTGTAAAACAGATCCTCGCGAAAGTGCCCAGCCGCAACCTCCTCACGCATGTGTCGGTTGGATGTGGCTAGTACTCGCACATCGAGCGCAACCGGCTTGCGCCCGCCAAGGCGCTCGACCTCTTTCTCCTGCAATACGCGCAACAGCTTCGCCTGCAGCGCTAGGTTCATTTCCGATATTTCGTCGAGCAGCAGCGTGCCGCCCTGGGCCTGCTCGAACTTTCCTGGACTTGCCTGATAGGCACCGGTAAAGGCTCCTTTCTCGTAACCGAACAGGATTGCCTCGAGCATGTTATCCGGGATTGCGGCGCAATTGATGGCGACGAACGGCTGATCGGACCGGCGTGAGTGCCGATGCAGGTAGCGCGCTAGCACTTCCTTGCCGGTGCCGCTCTCCCCGCTGATCATCACGGTTGCATCGCTGTCTGCGACACGCTGGGCAAGCTCGACGAGTTCACGCATGCGCGCGTCGGCGGCAACCAGATCTCCATCAGCCACTGCCGCCGGCAGCGCATAGCGCTCCACCATGTTCACCAGAACCTCCGCCTCGAAGGGCTTGACCAGGTAATCAGCGGCGCCGTCGCGCATTGCAGCCACAGCGGTCTGGATCGTGCCATAGGCCGTCATCAGCAGCACCGGGATCTGGGGCGCATCGGCCTTGATGCGCTGAAGCAGAGCGTTCCCGTCCATGCGCGGCATCTGCACGTCGGCGATGACCATGGCAATGATGCCGGAGGTCAGGATGTTGAGTGCCGTACTTCCATCGGCTGCCGCTGCCACTCCGTATCCGGCCATTCTCAGCGTATCGCACAGCGCCTCGCGCAGGGTCTCGTCATCCTCCACGACAAGCACCGTTGCACGGTTGCGTTGTGGGCTGTCCGGTAAGACATTGACAGAAGCCATTAGACACTCCTTCTCAAGGAATCATCGGACATCGTCACGCACACATCATCACGCGGGTGCAACCTGCGATCGATCGCACCCAGAGGCAGCCGCAGACCGAAAGTGCTTCCGACCCCGGGCTGCGAACTCATCCAAGCACTGCCTCCGTGCGCTTCGGCAATCGCCCGCACTACCGCCAGCCCCAGCCCGGTGCCCTGCGCGCGGGTGGTGAAGAAGGGTTCGAAGATGCGCTCCTGCAATGTCTCCGATATCCCCGGGCCGTTGTCGCACACCATTAGATCGATGCAGGCCGCGTCCGCACGCGCAATGAAAAGCAACTGACCGCCGGGGCCGCAGGCCTGCATGGCGTTGTTCGCAAGGTTTTGCAGCGCGCTGAGCAGGGTTTCGCGGTTCGCACAGAGAGCCACGCCGTCTGATTCGTCCAAGGTTGTGAGCTGGCAGTCGTGCGTCTGCAGCCCCACCTCGAGTCCCTTCCGCAAGTCGGCGATCAGGCCCGCTACAGGAAATGTGCTCTTGGCAAAGCTGCCGTCACGAGCAAACAGCAGCATGTCGTTGATAAGCCGCTCCAGGTGTCGCATGCGCGACTGGATGCGCTCAGCCGCGCGTTGCCGGTCCGCCACTGCGAGTACTGGACGATTGAGATGCGAGGCATAAAGCAGGACCGACGCCAGAGGAGTCCGTATTTGGTGTGCAAGTGCCGCGACCATGCGGCCCATGGCCGATAGGCGCCGGTCGTGATTCAGCCGCTCTTGCAGTCGGCGCGTCTCGGTCAGGTCCTTGAGCAGCAGAATCTGACCGGGCTCGGGAGCAAGCGGACTCGTCGCAATGCTGACCAGACGGCCGTCGCGCAGTGAAATTTCGTGACCATCATCTGAACGCGGCGAAAACGCCCGCTGGATCACGTCGCGCCAGGCGCTACCCAACAAGGGTTCGCCTAGTAAGTCGATTGCTGCGGGATTGCAATCCTGCACACGCCCGTCGCCGTCGAGCACGACCACACCGCCGGGCAACACATCGAGCAGTCGCCTTAGGCGGTTGGCTAGTCGGTTCTTTTCCGCGAGACCCTCGAGGTGCTCGCTCCGGGCCGCTGCCAGCTCGTTGCTGAGCTCGCTGGCACGGCTCTCGAGCTCATGATAGGACGCTGCCAGGTGGGCAGAGACCTCACTGAACAGGCGAAACGCATCGACCAGATCACACGCAGGCCCGGGAACGGCCCCGTCCGCGGCCCCAATCTGCGGCGCGAACTCCCTTCTGGCAAGCTGTTCGGTCATAAGATTCCTGCTCCGGCTTGGTATAGTCTCTGGACCAGTAACGGCCCACTGAAGCCTTGTCAGCAAGAACTGTGCCCGATAATTACTCCTTGTTAAACAACCTCTTGAATTCGTGCCTAAAGGGTCACGTCAAAATCCCGTCGTCGGATTCCCGTGCAACCACTTCGTACTTGCGCAGCTTTTCCACCAGTGTGGTGCGCCCCAACCTGAGGCGCTTCGCGGCCTGGGCCACGACACCGTCAGCCTCGTCGAGCGCCTGCTTGATCAAGCTGTACTCGAGGTTATTGAGATGCTCCTTGAGATCCAGGCCTTCGGCCGGCAGGCGTGTGGCCATGGCGAAGATCGCCGCGGCGCTGTCGTCAAGCGGCACTGACGGTCTGCAGACGACCCCGGGCATAAGGAATTTCTCCGGAAGATCGCTGACATCCACAATCCCTCCCGGATGCAGAATGGCGAGACGCTCAATCAAGTTGGCGAGTTCGCGCACATTGCCTGGCCAGGGGTACTGGGTCAGAGCCACTACCGCTGCCGGGGTCAGGCGCACCGATCCGCGCCGCTCGTGTTCGATGCGTGCAATCAGCTCGTTGATCAGAAGGGGGACATCCTCGGTGCGTTCGCGTAGTGGCGGCATTTCGATCGGAAAGACATTCAGGCGGTAGAACAAATCCTCGCGGAATTTTCCGTCCTTGATCGCTTCCTCGAGATTGCGGTGAGTGGCGGCGATGATGCGGACGTTGGCGGTGATGCTCTTGTTGCTGCCGACGCGCTCAAAGGTGCGCTCCTGCAGAACGCGCAGCAGTTTCACCTGCATCGAAAGGCTCATGTCTCCGATCTCGTCCAGAAACAGCGTGCCATCCTCAGCCAGCTCAAACCTACCTTGACGCGCGCTTATGGCACCGGTAAACGCACCCTTCTCGTGACCGAACAGCTCGCTTTCCAGCAGATCGCTCGGGATCGCGCCGCAATTGATCGGAACAAACGCCTGGGCGCGGCGTGCGGAATGGTAATGCAGGTTACGCGCGACTACTTCCTTGCCTGTGCCGGACTGGCCAAGGATCAGCACATTGGCCTCGGAATTGGTCACCTGCTCAATGAGCTTACGCACGCGCATCATGGCACGGCTGTTCCCGACTAAGCTGCGGAACAATTCCAACGGACGCTGCATGGCGGATTGCCGACGGGATTCGCGATATATCTCTGCCTGATGGAGCACGTATGCGAGCTGCTGGTAACGGACCGGCATCTCGATATTACTCAATACACCTGCTGCAACCTCCGTGTTGATCGGGACATTCGCGGCCTTGTCCGCCAGCAGCAACACCGGCAGATGCTGATCCCACTCCTTGAGCGCATGAAACAGTTCCAGTTGGGCAATCTCAGACGCGCACACCCCAATGATCGCGGCCAGGACCGATCCGCGCTGGCCGGCGGCGTCGCGCCAGTGCGTCCAGTCGGCGATGGTGACGGCCTGGTGATCGATAAACTCTATCAGAGTAGTGAGATAGCGCCGACGCTCGGCATCGGCGTCGATAACTAACACAGCCGGTCCAGCCATTTCTTATCCCCCTATGGACTTGCTATAGACCAAACACGCCGGTTTTTCCTTGTTTCTGCGATGCGGTCAGCCGTCATTGAGCGGGCATACGACATCCCGTCAGTGAGTGCCGTAGCCCGATGTTGGCGACGAGCGTCAACAATCTGGCTCTCCACAAAGCAACGTCTGTGCCATGGCTTCCGCTAGCGCCAGAAATTTGTCGGCGCCACCGGGTTTCCCTAGCGAAATCAAGACTATCATTTTTGATTAGCGTGCGATGCCGCTGGCCTGACACTGCCGACCAGCATGGGGATCATCGATTTGACTGGCGGGCCGGCGGCAGACTCCTGACACAGCACGTCAGATCCGGCATCGCACGGCCAACTCCATTGGCGGCGAAAATCAATGCGCCTCATCGCGGCCCGTACCGCGGCGGGACTGGGCCACGGTACGGCGATGATGTACAAATATGATTTTCTCAAGCAGTTCGGCCACCGCATTACCCGGATCGTCGATATCCATCACCGTACGGAAACCATCCGCGGAAGGCTGAACGCTGCGCACCCTGCCTGAAAGAGTCAATGGCCGTGGTACGTTCAGGCAAAGGTACAGGGCCACGTGGATGCGGCTACCCGGGGAAGGTGCCCGTGTATCGCTCCACTCTAAATCACGCGCATGCAGGCGCACAGCCAGCGATGGTGGTGGTGGCTCGTGGTGGATAAGCACACGTCCAATCAGGTCGAGAACGAGATCAAGCTTGGAATCGAGACGGCGCAGTTCCTGGGCTACGGCGGAATGGTCGTCGGCGAGTTCCTGCGGGCGCTCCTCCAGGACCGAGAGGATACGCAGAATCTCCTCGTTAGCAATCTGCACCGCGCGCTGCTGCAGCCCATCGACCGGGGTCGCCTCGCGCCAGCTGAGCGGCAGCAATCCCTCGAAGGCGATACCCGCCCCGAGCACATTCTGCGCCGATGTCGATATGGAGTCGGTCATCATGACGGCTTCCGGTAGCACCAGGAACTTCAGGTTACCGGATCACAGCGTGCTTCGCTAGCCGTCCGCCGCCCCGGCTAACGATACCCGCCGTAGGCGCGCTTTGCACGCTGGCGCATGTTAAGCTCGTTCAAGCTGGCGGCGATACGCTCCCGCTCGCTCTCCCCGAGCTCGGTGAGGCAGGCATTGAGCTCCAGCAGCCTCTTAATGCCGGCGGCGAGATAGGCCGACTCCTGGACGCCGGGCGTTACCGCGAAAAACTCGCGCAGCAGACACTGGCGGCTGGACTCGAGCCGTTGCACTTCAGCCCAGTCCTGCAACTGCGCCTTCTCCAGCATCGCCACGGTCGTGGTGAGGATCAAATCAAATTTCGCTTGGCGCGCAACATCGGATGTGGATCGGCTACTCATAACTACCGTACACCATTAAGTAAGCTTTACGTTATCGGGGATGGCATCCCAAGCTGTCTTGATCTCGGTGAGCAGACTCATGACCTCACCGAGCAATTCAGGATCATTTTTGGCGTTCGCCAACAGCAGGCGCCGCTCCATGTAGTCATAAAGAAGATCCAGATTGCGTGCGATGTCGCCGCCAGCCTCCTTGTTGAGGCTGGAGCGCAAGCCACCGATGAGCATCAACGCCCCGCGGATTCGGTTGCCCTTGCCCGCCACCTCCCCGCGCAACATGTGGCCCTTGGCCACAGCAAGCCGGTCCAGTGCGCCGTCCAGCAACATCTGGATCAGGCGGTGCGGGCTGGCATATGAAACCTCGGCCATGTCCCCGGATTCGCCATACTGGCGCATAACGTTGTAAGGATTTGCTCGATTCATATGGGATTCCCGGCTAAACTGGGTTTTGCGCCTCTGTCTTTCATTCCGGCTTTACCTCCGCTAACCACCAAGCTTGGTACTGGTCGATCCGGACTGACCGCCCGAATTGGACCACGGCAACGCCGCCAGCTCGTTGGTAAGAAGGCTGCCCGTCGAGTTGAGCTGGCCGACTAGGCTATCCATGGCATTGAACTCCTGGTAGTACATTGCCTGATCGTTGGCTATCTGCTGGTTCAGCTGAGTGATCTGGTTGTTGATGCCGGTGATGGTGTTGTTGATGCCTGCGGTACGGGCGGCGATGGGACCGCTGCTGCTGAGCATCTGCGTCGCGAGATTGCTGAGCTGGTAGGCATAGCCTTCGGAATAGCCCACGGTACCTCTTGCACCGGTCAACCCTCCTGTGACCTGCAGCTGCAGACCATCCACTGGAGTACCGCTGGCCCCAGTCAGGTTCTGTCCCGATCCGCTCGCGGCATATCCGTCAATCGTACCAGCCACATCGACGCCGGCGGTTCCCGATGCGACGCCAAGACCGAGCGTGCTGCCGGTGTTCGTACCAGCAGAAGTGATGCTGACATTCGATGCCGAACCGTACTGGTTGGACGTGATCACGAACTGCGATCCCACGCTGTTGTAGGAAACCGACACCGCCGCGCCGGCAGCCTTGAGCGCGCTGTCGCCATTGATTTCCGACTGGATCTCGGACACCAGGCTCGACACCGTGGTGTACGTGCCCTGGTTGATGGTGATGGTGCCACTCTGCACCCCGTTCACCGTGATGCCAAAGGTATTGTTGCTGGAGTTCAGAACGACCGGTGAGTTGAACGTCCCCCCGGTGCTGGCCAGCGCCGAGGTGGAGGCTCCCGTGAGGCTGCCCTGCGTTGCCAGCTGCGTGACGTTGACCGCGTAGGTACCCGGCTGGGTATTGGACCCGCTGCCCACATAGTTGATCTGGCTGTCGGTGGGAACACCCTGGGCAGCGAACAGTCCTGCCACCCCACTGAAGTTGCTGGAAAGCGCCGATTGCAGCTGCGACGTATTCAGCTGAAGAGTGCCATCCGCCTGCACCGTCACACCGATTTGCGACAGGTTGGTGAAACCGCCTCCGAAACCGGTCAGGTTCTGATCCAGTGTATTCTGGATCTGCGTCAGCACCGACCTCGTCGAGGCATCGCCCTGCAGCGGCCCCGCAGTCTGGGTAGCCGCATCATAGGCCGTCATGGCACTTACAGAACTGAACAAGGTGTTGTAGGCGTTCACGAAATTGGTGACCGCCGTCGTTGCCGCCGTCGTGTCCTGGGACACCGTCAACGTAGTGGGCGACCCGGCCGTATTGGTCGCCAGCAGGTTGAGCGTAACACCCTGGATTGCATTGGAAACCGTATTGCTCGAATTCGTGATGTTGACACCATCCACGGACAGGGTGGCATTCTGGGCGGCAACGGTCTGGGTCAGATTCTGGCCGCCGCCTACAGCCGCAGTCGGATCATAGGCAAGCTGCGACAACCCGGTCATGTTGGTGTTGGTGCCGTCGCCGTCGTTCACCGTTATCCGGAGGCTGTTGGCAGCGCCGCTCGTGTTCGAAGTCAGCACCAGCCGATTGCCGTTACCGTCGTTGAGGATCGAAGCGTTGACCCCGACATTAGCGGCGTTGATCGCCGAGGCGATGCCGCCCAGCGTGTCGTTGGAGCTGTTGATGACTACCGAACCGGCCGGCTGCGAATTGTTGAGCGTGAAGGTGCTACTGCCGCTGTCGTAGGTGCCGAACTGGAATGTCAAGGTACCGGTCCCTACCGTGGAAGAGGTGCTGGAGAAATCGCTCGACACCAGTGATTGCGCCTGTGCCAGCTGATTCACCTGGATGGAATAATTGCCCGGTATTGCATTGCCCGCCACGGTGGCGCTGAAGTGCGATGTATCGGATGTCGCCGAAGTCAGCGTCTGGAAATTCGAAATTCCACTCAAACCCTGCATCGAGGCCTGAAAAATCGAAAGAGAGCTCTGGAGCTGGCCATAGGCCGACAGCTGTGCCTGGTAGCCCGCTTCCTGGGTCTGAAGGGTCTGAACCGGAATACTGTCCGCGGCAACCAGTGCGCTCACCAGACTGTTGACGTTGATACCCGAACCAAGCCCGGTGGACGTGAGGATCGCCGCGCCGGTACCGCTCAATGAGGGAGCAGTGCCTCCTCCGGAGGAGGGCGTTGTTCCGGTAGGCAGAACTGTAGACATGATATCGTAACCTCGCTCGGCAGCTACCCAGAATCGCGGATCTGCCAGTCTTCGGAGCTAAATGCAAAAAGGGGACCAACTACGCTTTGGCCCGCACTATCAACCCCTGAAGTCCATCGAGAGCATGCGCGATGGCCATGACTTCCTCCGACGGAATCTGGCGAATGACCTGGTGAGTCTGGGAATCCACGACCGTGACGACCACCTGGTGGGTCTGGCGGTCCACCCGAAACTCGAGCTCGCGCTGCATGTTCTGCACGTATCCGTTCAGATGACCAACAGCCTGCGCCAGATCGGCGGTACTGTGCTGGCTTTCCGGCAACGCCGGCGGAGACGTCTGGCCGCTGCCCGGCAATTCTTGCCGCGGCTGCGAGCCGGATGCCGCATTCGGTAGTGCTACGGCATTCGGCGGCTGGTTGACCAAATCTACAGGCATGGTCTTCTTTCCTCCAGGACTACGGCTGACAGCCCGGAGCACAACGGCGCTCCGGGCTGAGGCCTTACTACTATGTGCAGCGACATCCTAGTCTGAAAGACTCCTTAACTTAGTTACCTCTGCCTTACTTCAGCAGAGCCAAGATCGTCTGCGGCTGTGCATTGGCCTGGGCCAGCATCGCAATACCAGCCTGCTGCAGCACTTCGGCACGGGTGAGATTGGCCGTCTCGGCCGCAAAGTTGGCGTCCTGAACGTTGCTACGTGCCGCCGTCTGGTTGTCCACTGCCGTCTGAAGATTGGCAGAGATCAACTGAAAGCGGTTCTGGATGGCACCGAACGTCGCCTGCAGATTGTCGACCGACTGCAGCGCCGAATCCACACGCTTGATCGCGTCGTTGGCGCTCGCCACCGTCGACACGTTGACGCTGCCCAGCGTCGTGGCGTCCTGGGCAATGGTGTAGTCGGTCGCTGTTCCCGACGACCCTCCGAAACCGAGGTCATTGGCCTGGCTAGTGATCACGATGTTGTTGGTGGCGCTCAGGGATAGCGTTCCTGTCACGTCGCCGCCGACCGAGGTGGCACCACCCGTACCCGCAGCGATGTTGGTCCAACCGCTGGCTCCGCCGGTCACCGCAACTGCGCCGGAGGTGGTATTGTCGTAGATGCTCCCGGCGGTATAGGCGCCGCTGGAAGCGGTGGTGCCAAAGTTCGCAGTGATGGTTTGAGCCGTTGCCGAAGTCAACACGATATTGCCGCTGGAATCAACGCTCGCGACAGCAGTCACTCCGCTTGTGCCATTGATCGCAGCTGCAAGTTCGGAAGCCGTGATTTGGCCGCTTCCGTCTGCAGAAAGAGTGATGGCCGTGCCGTTGACTTTGCCTACCGTATACGAATTACCTGCGGTGAGCCCGGAAACAGTGGCGTACGGCGATGACTGCACGATCGGACTCCAGGTGGGGTCACCACCGCTGGCCCCGACCGGTACCCCCTCCGCCGCCGTGATCGCAGCTCCGGTCTTTGACGTGAGCGTCATGTTACCAGAGGTCGAATTATAGCTCGCTGTGACGCCGGCTGCTGCCAAGGTGGCATTGGCATTGATCGCCGACGCAACAGCGGATCCCGTGACCGAGCCACCCGTAGGCGCGACAGCGATATTGGTACCATTGACAGTCACGTAAAAGTCACTCGTTCCGAGACCGGTCACGGTGGTGAAAGCCGATGCCCAGTTATTGCTGGTGGTTGCGCCGCCCGCCAGACTGGCCAGATTTGAAGCGCCGCCCGTGGCGCCACCGCCCAGAGTCTGGTTTGCGATGATGTCGCGCCCATCCGCCGCGGTGAGCGTCATCTGACCGCTGGCGGAATTGAACGCAGCGGTGACACCGGTTGAGTTCGAGTAGGTATTGATCTGGTTCGCGACGTCACTTCCCGTAAGCGGGCCATTGCCGTACAGATCGTAGTTCGAGTAGATCGTCTGGCCGTTAATGGTCAGGTTATAGGTGTTACCAGAGTTCCCGGAGGTCGTCGTGAAAGCCGCCGTCTCACTGGTGCTGGCGGTCGCGGTCAGCCCCTCGACACCCGAGTTGTTGATCGCCGCGGCCTTGGAGAAAGCGCTGTAGTCCGTCTGACCAGCGGCTGCGCCCGCGGGCCCGGCGACCGACGCGGCAATCGTCATCGCAGGACTGCTGCCGATCTGTATCGTCTCGGTCCCGCCCAGCGCTGTCGTCGACACTGCCGTGCCGGTGGCGTTGGCGATCTGGCCGATCTGGTCGGTCCGTACACCGGTGCTTAAATTGACATTGATGGTCTGGCCGGCGTTGGCACCCACCTGGAACTGGGCATTGCCGAAGCTTCCATCCAGAAGATTCTGGCCGTTGAACGACGTCTGGGTCGCAATCTGGTTGATTTCCGCGATCTGCTGCTGCACCTCCTGGTTGAGTGCTGCGCGATCAGTCGGGGAATTGGAGGCGTTGGCCGATTCCACGGCGAGCTGGCGGACGGTCTGCAGGGCATTCGTGATCTGGGTCAGCGCGCCATCGGCCGTCTGGGAAAGCGATGTGGCGTTGTTGACGTTCTGCACCGCCTGGTTCAAGCCGTTGACCTGGGTGGTCAGCAGATTGGCGATCGCGAGACCTGCCGGGTCGTCGGCGGCGCTGTTGATGCGAAGGCCGGAGGACAGACGCTGCATCGCCGTCGCCAATGCGCCTTGGGTATTAGCGAGATTGGTCTGGGCATTGAGCGACAGCATGTTGGTATTAATGACTAAGGGCATGAGTCTTCTCCTTGAGCCCCGGGACTAGCCCGGAGCGGTTTGGGTTCTGGCGGGGTACTTCCGGCTCCCGGTTTTGGCGGGGCCGGAATACCGCCGCTTCCGCCTAAGTTATCGGAAGCTCGGAGAAAAACTTTAGCCCGGAAGTGAAGCAGGGAATGAAGGATGTTTTACCAGTAAAATCAACATATTGAACAATGCTCCGGCGAACACGCCGGGCATATCGATGGCATGCGCCGCACATCAGCGCAGGTAGTTGAACAGCGACATCCCCTGCACCTTGGCGAACGCCTCCTGCGCCGCCTGCAGCGCAAGCTGCTCCTGGCTCAGTTGACTGATAGCCGAGGCATAATTCAGATCTTGAACCCCCGAAAGCGTCTGCTGCAGGCCGGTGCTGTAAGATTGGTTGGTGTTCTGCTGGTCGGTCACCGTATTGAGTCGCGATCCGACCTGTGCAAGCGTCTGATTTATATTGTTCAGACCTTGATCGATCTCGGAAATCGTACGGGTGATGGTGGTGTTAACTTGAGCCTGATCGGCCGGGCTGACAACATTGGCATTGAGCGCGCCGACGAAATTCTGCAGCGTCGTGAACATGCTCTGGTCCTGGCTCGGTGCGACCGTGAAGCTGTCGCCGTTGGCCGGCGTGCCGCTGATGCTCACCTGCGCACCATTGAAGCTGATGTTGTTGCCGCTGGTATAGGTGCCGCTTGCTACAACACCGCTCACGCTGCCTGTGACGGTGTAGGTGATTGGGCTGGTCGACGTCGCCTGGCTGAAAGCGATGGTATAGGTATCAGGCACGAATGTTCCGGTCGTGCTACCGGTATCGATCACGCCCGAACCGGTATTCGACGCACCGGCCGTCGTAACGAAGGTCCCGTTGCCGTTGCGCACTGCCTGGAACACTGCGCTTCCTGGGTCGCCGAAAGCGACCTGGGTGGTCGGGCCGATCTGCAGATAGCGGCTGTTCTGACCGCCGTTATAGGCCACGTTTCCGGAAGGATCCGTTATGAACGGCTGACTTTTCCCCTGATAACCCGCAAAGATGTATTCGCCGTTGGCATCCTGCGTGTTGGCAAGCCCTACGAGTTGCTGCAGCCCCTGGTTGACCTGCTGCGCGATAGCGGCGCGCGAGCTATTTGACTGCGTGGCGTTGTTGGCCTCCACAGCCAGCGAGCGCAAACTCTGCAGCAGATTGGTGACGCTTGTGAGCGTGCTGTCCTCAAGACTGAGGCGCGCGTTCGCCGCACTGGCGTTGGTCTGGAACTGGGCGGTGTTGGCTATGGACTGGTTAAGATTCAGGATCTGAGCCGACCCGGCCGGATTATCCGCCGGCGTCAGAATGCTCTTGCCGCTCGAAAGCTGCTGCTCGGTCTGGTTCAGCTGACTCTGCTCGGTGAGCATCGCGTTGACGCTCTGGTCGTAGATTTGGCTAGTAGCGATACGCATGGATCAATGTCCTCCCACGGCCGCGATCAGGCTCTGGAACAGCGTCGACGAAGTGGCGATCATCTGCGCTGCCGCCTGATAGGCCTGCTGGAACTGCACCAGATTGGCCGCCTCCTGGTCGAGATTGACGCCGGACACTGAGTTGCGCTGCTGGGTCACCTGATTGAGCAATGCCTGCTGCGCGGTACTGCTGGTGTCGGCATTCTGTGTCTGGGTGCCGACATTCGCGATGAGATTGCTGTAGGCGCCGTTGTAGCTTGCTGTTCCATTCGCCAGCGTCGATTGCGTGGCCAACCCCGCGAGCGCAAGTGCATTGCGGTTGTCACTGACGGCGTTGCTGTTGTTGGAAATGACAAAGCTGTCGCCATTGGCGGGCACCCCGGACATGGTGAAGGTGATGCCGCCATACCCGGCGAAACTGAACTGCTTGCCGCCGCTGTCGGTTGCGGGATTATAGGCAAGCGTGCCGCCCGGACCTCCGGTTATGTTGAACTGCTGGGTAGTAGAATCGTAAGTAAGCGTGATATTGCTGGAAAGCGGCAGATTCGTAGTATTGGTGACGCTGCCGGGGCTAATCGCGCCCGTGCCCTGGTTGGTCGGTACGCCGTTTGCATCAGTGGCTACGGCCGTGCTGATCGGTGCCGCCGCAGCAATCTGGCTGGTATTCGATATTGCGACACCGATGTCGGATGCTGCCGTGCGCGTGGGCTCGATCATGAAACTATCACCCACGGCGATATTTCCCGCCGTGAGGCTCAAAGTGACACCATCGACCGTCTGCGGTGAGCCCGGAAAGGTTGTGAGATTCGTGACACTGTTGTCCGACAGCCTGGTGAGCGTGTAGCCAGTCGCGGTGCGGTCCAGGCGATAATCACTGGTCGTCAGCGCAGAGACATTGGTGACAGTTGCGCTGATCGTCGCCGGAGGTGATCCGGTATTGCTGCTGCTCGCGAGCACCTTCGGGCTAGAGACGTCGATGGTACTAAAGAAGTTCTGGTTGATATTGCCGTTGAGATCCATCCCCAGACGGTTCTGGGCATTGAAACTGGCCGCCAGGCCGATTGCGACCTGCCCTAGGGCATTTTCTGACGGGTTGAGGACTTGGTCGCGAAACGCCAGCGCGCCGCCGAGTGTCCCGCCGGTGACCTGACTTGAGATGACGGTGGTCGTGCCCCCGACGGTGTACCCGACCTCGGAGCGTGTCGCATCGTAGGGATTGGCGACAGTGCTGAGGGTGTTCGCGTTCGAGCCGATCACGAGTGTCTGGCCGTTGCCGATGAACACATTGAGCGATCCATCGGTCTGGGGCACAGTGGTGACCGACACCTGCTGCGACAGTTGGTTGATAAGCTCGTCGCGCTGGTCGAGCAGGGTGTTTGGCGGCTGGCCGCTGGCCGCGCCCTGGAGCTGCGCAATCTGGCCATTTAGCTTGGCGATAGAGCTGGCGAGACTGTTGATCTGGTTCACACTGGTGCTGATCTGGCTGTTGACACCACTGTCAAGGGTAGATAGCTGGCTGTCCAGATAATGAAAATTGCTGACGAGCGACTGGCCTTGGCTCAGCATAACCTGGCGCGCGGACGTGGACGAAGGGTCGTTGGCGACTCCCTGCACGGCATTAAAGAAGCTTTGCAGGTTGGGCGAGAGCCCCGCCTGGGGGTCAGCAAGCAAGTTTCCAACCTGGGTGGAAAGCTGATAAATATTTTGCAGCTGGCTGTTGGCCGAGGTGGCAGTGTTCACCTGTCCGGTCAAATATTGGTCATAGACCCGCTGGATGCTAGACACCTGCACGCCGGTACCGAGGTAACCGGCGCCACTGTACTGCGGGGTACTGGGGGTAAGCTGCACACGCTCGCGGCTGTAACCGGGTGTGTTGACGTTGGCGATGTTGTTGCTGACAGTCGCCATCTCCGTCTGGAACGCGAGCAGGCCCGACACCGCCGAGCTGAGCATGTCTGCGCCGGCCATCGATCAGGCTCCTGAAGCAACGACGCTCGGCGTCGGCACGTGGATCACTATTTGGAAGCAGTGCATCGCGAAGCTCCTCATGTGTTTATCGGCATCTTTCCGGACAACTTTAGACCTGCGATCGCATTACGCAGTGTCCCTCCGGAAAGCACCGCCTGGATCTTGTTGGCGTAGCTCGGGTCAGTGGCATAGCCGGCTTTCTGCAGCGCATCGGTAAAGGCGGCCGGGTCATCGGCACTCTTCAGCGCCTGCGCATAGCGCGGATTGGCCTTTAGGAATTGCACATAGTCGCTGAAGCTCTGTGCATAGGAATCGTAGGCGCGAAACGCGGCGGTGCCGCGCTTCGCTACACCGTCCACGTATTCGAGCGTCGGTACGGTGGCAGTTGGTCCGTCCCAGCTCGCGTCTGCCTTGATGCCAAAGAGATTGTAGCTGGAGCTGCCATCCGGCATCTGCGCAATCGACTTTCCCCACCCGGTCTCATGTGCGGCCTGCGCCAGGAGCACAGCCGGTGACACCCCAATCGCGCGCGCAGTACTTACAGCCTGAGGCCACAATGTACTCACGAATTCCTGTGGGTCTAATGTCGAAGACGAGACCGCGGACGAAGCTTTCACCTTGCCTGCAGCAGTAGTAGCCTTGCCGGTAGATGTAGCCTTGCTGGCCCCCTGTGTGCCACCGCCAAGCTGCTTGACGAGCATACTGGCCAGACCCAGGCCGCGTCCCTGGGACAGGAGAAGTGCGAGCTGATTGTCGTACAAGTCCTGGTAGAATTTGACCTGGCTGCCACCAAATAAGGAATCGCCAAAATCCGCCTTGCGCATGCTCTTGAGCATCATCTGTGTAAACAAAGCTTCGAACTGGCTCGCTACCTCGCGCAGATTCTGCGTGGTGTTGCCTTCCTGCTTCACGGCCGCACTCAGCTGATCCAGCCCCTGGAGATCGGTGTAGACGCTTACACTGGGTATCGAGTCAGCCATGGTTTTCCTGACGTTTTTCCTGGTCTGTTTCACACCGTAACCGGGATCCGGAATCGCCCGGCAGCCGGCGTTTGCGCTAGATGACGATCAATTGGGCACGCAGAGCGCCAGCGGCGTGCAATGCCTCCAAGATCGCCACGAGGTCGCCCGGCGCCGCGCCTACCTGGTTCACGGCACGCACAATTGAGGCAAGCGACACACCTGGCTTGAACAGGAACATACGCCTGCCCTGTTCAGTCGCCTGGACTTCGGATCTGGGCACCACCGTGGTCGTGCCACCGGAAAGGGGCCCTGGCTGACTCACCAGCGGTCGTTCAGTGATGGTCACGGTCAGGTCTCCATGCGACACGGCGGCCGCGGTCACGCGCACATGTTGGCCGATGACGATAGTTCCGGTGCGGGCATTGACGATGACGCGTGCCGGCGGAGATGCTGGACGAAGATTCAGATTCTCGAGCACGGAAACGAAGGCGACGCGCTGCGCCGGGTCCACCGGTGCACGCACCCGTACCGAGTCACCATCCAGCGGACGGGCCGTGTCAGGACCAATCGCGGTGTTTATGGCCTGTGCCATGCGCTCGGCGGTGGTGAAATCGGCGGTATCGAGATCGAACGTCAGACTGTCGCCCAGGGCAAAGCTGTTCGGAACCGCGCGCTCGACCGTAGCCCCATTAGGTATGGTGCCAGCACTTGGTATGTTGACCACGATTTTCGATCCGTCCTTGCCCGACGCACTGAAACCCCCGACCATGAGGTTGCCCTGAGCGATTGCATAGACCCTGCCGTTGGCCCCTTTAAGCGGGGTCATCAGGAGGCTGCCGCCGCGCAGGCTGGTGGCATTGCCGATCGACGACACTGTGATGTCGATGGCCTGACCCGGCTTGGCGAAAGGCGGGAGTTCGGCGTACACCACCACAGCAGCGACATTCTTGAGCTGCGGATTGACGTTGGCTGGAACGTTCACGCCGAAGCGCGCCAGCATGCTTTCCAGGCTCTGGGTAGTAAATGGCGTCTGGGTGGTCTGGTCGCCGGTGCCATCCAGCCCCACGACCAGGCCGTACCCGATCAGCTGATTACTGCGCACTCCGGCGATCGTCGTCAGATCCTTGATGCGGTCGGCGTACGTGGCACCACTCGCCATCAGCAGCAGCCCAGCAACCAGCGCCCTTACGATAGCTCTAACGATAGCTCTAAACATTTCCGTATCGCCTGTCTGTAAAAAAGCGGCCGCCCTCTAGTCCAGGTCCCGGCCTTCCGCCACAGTTCCGGACAAAGCGCGATGCACGGTCCGATCCGCAGCGTAGTCCAGTCCAGCCCCCAATGCCGGTGGCTCTCAAAACGGCCACCACTTGCTGTTGAAAAAGCGCGCTAGCCAGCCCATGGAGTTAGCGTCGGCCATCGCACCGGTTCCGGTATAGACGATCCGGGCATCCGCCACCTTGGTCGACACTACCGAGTTGTCGGGCTGGATATCCTGCGGCCGCACGATACCGGCAATGCGGATTTTCTCAGTGCCCTGGTTGAGGGTTAGCAGCTTCTCGCCGCTGATCACGAGGTTTCCGTTCGCCAAGACCTGGGTCACAGTGACCGAGATGTTGCCAGTTAGGGTGTTGTCCTGGCTGCTGTCGCCCTGGCCGCTGAACTTCTGGCTGTCGTTGATACCGGTATTGAAAATATCCTGCCCGTTGTGCGTTACTTCGCCTCCCAATATGGTCGGAGTCGGCAGGTCAACGGTGGTGTCCTTCTTGGTGTCGGTGGTCGCATTCTTGCTCGCACTGTTGCTTTCGAGGAGCACCACCGTGAGTACGTCGCCGACGCGATGCGCCCGGGTGTCGGCAAACAGATTCATGCCCAGCCCCGGCTGGTAGATCGCGCCAGGATCGCGGTTCGCCGCGGTTTGCGCCACTGGCACCGTTGCCGCGTAGTCCGGCAATTTGTGCGGGGCAGTGGCGCAGCCCACAAGCACCACTGCCAGCCCCAGCAATACCGGGATAAGCCCGCGCTTGGTCATGGTTTTCACCGGTTTCTGTGTCCGCGTCGCCGCATCAGAGGTTACTGGTCAGGAACTGCAGCATCTGCGAGCTGGTGGAAATCGCCTTGGAGTTCATTTCGTAGGCGCGTTGGGTCTCGATCATGTCGACCATTTCCTGGACCACATTGACATTCGAGCTTTCCACCGAACCCTGCACCAACGTGCCGAGACCGTTGAGGCCAGGCGTGCCCGTCTGGGGCGTGCCGCTCGCGGCAGTCTGCAGATAGAGATTGTCACCCACTGGCTCAAGGCCCGGTGGATTGATGAAATCCGCAAGCTGCAAATTGCCGAGCTGGGAGGGCGTCGCACTGCCCGAGAGCTGGGCGGACACCGTACCGTCTGAACCAATGGTGATGCTCTGGGAGCTAGGCGGTATCGTGATGCCGGGTTGAACCACGTAACCGCTGGAAGTGACCAACTGCCCCTGCGCATTGACCTGCAGCGTTCCGTCACGGGTATAGGCCAGAGTCCCGTCCGGCTGCAGGACCTGCAGGAAACCGCGACCGTTAATCGCAACATCGAGTGGATTACCGGTCTGGACCAGGTTGCCTTGCGTGAACAACTTCTCCGTTGCAACCGGGCGCACACCGGTGCCGAGCATCAGCCCCGAGGGGAGCTGGCTGTTCTGCGTCGACTGCGCACCGGGCTGACGCACGGTCTGGTAAAGCAAGTCCTCGAAAACCGCCCGGCTGCGCTTGAAACCGGTGGTATTGACGTTGGCAAGATTGTTGGAGATCACAGCCATTCGCATCTGCTGCGCATCCAGGCCGGTCTTCGCTATCCACAGTGCCGGATCCATTTAGGTTCCTCGCTTTTGTTCAATGAAAGATTGGGCACAGCATGCGGCAAAATCCCGCACCGGGCGGAGAAAAGCGTTTTCGCCCAACGCTGTACAGTTTTAGGTTCGTATTCGCCATTAGTTATTGCAGAAGCATGAGCTGCGCGGCGCTGGTGTCGTCTTGCTGCGTCGTATGCATCATCTTGACCTGCATTTCGAACTGGCGTGCCAACGCGATCATATTGACCATGGCATCCACGACGTTCACATTACTGGACTCAATGCTGCCGGTAACCAGATGTACGTTCGCATCTGCCGGCGCACTGTCCCCGCTCTGCATCTGGATCAGACCGTCGCTGCCCTTTGCCAGGCTGTCGACTGGTGGATTGACGAGCTTGATGCGATCGACGATGGCCATGGCCTCGGGCGATTCCCCCAAAGGCAGCACCGAGATCGTACCGTCCGAGCCAATCTCGATCTTCTGCGACGGCGGGATTGCAATCGGGCCGCTGTTGCCGATCACCGGGTAGCCTGCCCCGGTCGTAAGCATTCCGTTCGCCGATATCTGCAGGTTCCCTGCCCGGGTGTAGGCCTCGCTTCCGTCCGGCGCCTGCACCGCGATGAATCCATTGCCATTGATGGCAACATCCAGGGGGCGGCCGGTTGACGTGATGACGCCAGGCTTGAAATTCACTCCGGCGCGCTCCTGCATCGCGTAAACCCGGGTTGGATAACCCGGTCCGTATGCCGGCATTGCGCGAAACGCCTCGAGGTCTGAACGAAATCCGATGGTGTCGGCGTTCGCCAGGTTGTTGTCGTTTGCCGCCTCCGCCAGCATAGTCTGGGTGGCGCCGTTCATCGCGACATAAAGCATGTGGTCCATGGTCTGCTACCTGCGGTCTACTGTCGCTAGCGGATATTGATGATGGCCTGGTCTATCGTGTTCTGTGTGGAGATCACGTTTGCATTCGCCTGGAAATCGCGTTGCGCAGTAATCAAGCTCACCAGCTGCTCGGTCAGGTTCACGTTGGATTGTTCGAGCGCGCCGGACTGAATGGCGCCGAGGCTCGCGGTCCCGGGCGCGCCAGTCAGGGCAGCACCGGAACTCCCTGTCTCGGCCCAGGTAGTATTGCCCTGAGGACTCAAACCCTGAGCATTAGCGAAGTTGGTCAGGACCACCTGGCCCTGGGCACGCGACTGGCTGTTACTGTAATTCGCGTACACCACACCGGAGTTGTCGATGCTCACGCCGGTCAGCTGGCCGGTAGTGTAACCGTCCTGGGTAAGCGAGTTGACGCCGAACGAACTGCCAAACTGAGTGGTCTGGCCATAGTCAAACGATGGCGCCATATTGGCCGCACCGCCACCGGGATTGAACGACGCATAGTTGATGGCCGACGGCGGCACCGCCACGCCGTTGACCGTGGCAAGCGCTCCGTTGCTGGTGAACCCCAGCGCATCCGGACCGCCGCGTTGTACACCATCCACGTACAGATAGGTGTTCCAGGCGTTCGCGGCGGACTTGACATAGTACATGGTCGCCATGTGGGTCGCGCCGAGCGAATCATACACGGTTGTCGAGGTGGCATTGTTGTAGGTCGCCGAGTTGGCCGGGTTGAACGCCAATGTCGGGACGGTATCGGCCGCGTTCAGGTTGACACCAACGGTCACCGTCTGCGTGGCCTGCGGCGCGATATCGGCGGTGTTGATTTGCAGGTCACCGAGTGCGCCGGTGATGGTGCCGGTAGAATCCGCGAGATATCCGGTAAGGTGCTGACCGGAGCTATTGGATATGTACCCCTGGCTGTCGACACCGAAGGCACCGGCCCGCGTGTAATCGATGGTGCCATTGTTGCTTAAGCGGAAGAAGCCCTGGCCATTAATCGCGAGATCGAGGTTGTTGTTGGTGGTACTGATGTTCCCCTGGGTGAACTGCTGGGCAACCGCCGACAGTTGCACACCGCTTCCGATCGACGTGCTGCCGGTGCCGAAATTCGAAGCCGGGTAGACATCTGCAAACTCGGCACGCGACAGCTTGAAACCGGTAGTGCCGGCATTGGCGATGTTGTTGCCAATGGTGTTGAGATCCGAGGTGGCGGCGTTAAGCCCACTGATTGCGGAACCAAATGCCATGAGAGTACTCCTTGTGCGCTGCGCGCAGGTTAGGAAATCTGGGTGACGTCACTGAGGGCCACCTGCCCCCCTATGCCCGACAGGTTCAGCATGATCCCCTGGCTTCCGCCGATACTGACACTGTCCACATGCGACGCGATCAGCGTATTCGCCGCCACGGTCGAGCTGCCGTTGATGACATTAGCCTGGATTTGATAGGTGCCCGCCGGCATGGCCACGCCATTACTATTTTGTCCGTTCCAAGTGAATGGCACCTGGCCTGCCGCCTGCGATCCGAGATCCAGGCTGTTCACTAGTTGTCCGCCGTTGTCATAAATGCCGACGACGACGTCACTCGCGGCGGAGCTCAGATTGACCGCCCCCGTTATGCTGCCGCCCGCGGACAGACTGCCTGCGGAGGCAGGCGCTAGCACCGTATGCCCTACGAGGCTCGTCGCCATCAGCGCCTGGTTCGACTGCATCGAGCTGGCGAACTGGCTGAACGACGACTGCAGACCCTGGAGCCCGCTGACGGTAGCGAACTGGGCGATCTGCCCCAGGAAATCTCCGCTTTGCATAGGCTGCGTCGGGTCCTGGTTCTGAAGCTGAGTAACCATCAGCTGCAGGAACTGCTGCTCCCCGAGGGCGCCGGAAATGTCGGTCGACGCCGTGCTGCTACTGCTGCTACTGGCCGACTGGGGCTGGGTCAGACCCAGGCTCGCCAGGATGCTGCTGGTTGGATCAACGGTGCTCATCGGCTTTTTTCCTCATTACTCTGCGGCTGCTCACTGGCCCAGTGTCAGGGTCTTGAGCAGCAGCTGCTTGCTGGTATTGATAACGTCGACATTGCTCTGATAGGACTGAGACGCAGAAATCATGTCGGCCATCTGCTCCACCACATTCACGTTCGGCAGATGGATATAGCCGCTTTTGTCGGCGAGTGGATTGCCGGGGGCGTACTCGGACCGCAACGGTGCCTGGCTCTGGACCACACCGAGCACGCTCACCCCCTCGGGGCTACCTTGCGGTGCAAGCGGGTTCGCCATCGTAGCGAATACCGGATAGCGCGCCCGATAGGTCTGTCCGGTGCTGCTGGCGGCACTGTCGGCGTTCGCCAGATTGCTGGCGGTGAGATTGAGCCGCACCGACTCGGCGCTCATACCCGAGCCGGCGATGTTGAAAACATTGAACAGGGACATAGCTTAGTTTCCTGTGATCGCGGTCATGAGGGTCTTGATCCGGTCGGTAAGAAAAGTGAGACCCGCCTCGTACCGCAGGGCGTTGCTACCGAACTCGGCGTATTGCGCCTGCGTGTCGACCGTGTTGCCGTCGACCGAAGGCTGGGTGGGAATGCGGTACAACAATTGGGCGCCGGCCCGAGCGGCCGCCGGCTGCATCTGTCCGGGATCGGTTGTCTCGAGCGCCAGCGTTCCACCCCGGGCGGCCGCAAGCGCCGTGCTGAAGCTGATGTCGCGCGCCTTGTAGTCAGGGGTATCCGCATTGGCAAGATTCGATGCCAGAACCTCCGCCCGCTTGGATCCCAGCGTCAGCGCCTGCGGCAATATTCCCAAAGCTTGGTCGATGCTTATCGGCATGCTCATGCTCCAACTTGAGTCTCTTGAGTGAGCGTTAAGCAATGCGCGTGCCAGCTTCCGCGATAATGGCAGACCCGATGATAAAGAGGCGCCTCACAGCGCCTTAGGGGGAACGATTTGTACCCAAACGGGCGGGATTACCGGCGATGCCGGCCGCTCGACCGGCAAGTACGCACCGCCAAAACGGCAATGTTTGCCGCTTGCAACGCCCTGCCGGCTGGGTGCTGCCCCGTCTGAGTACCGGCGCGCCGTCAAGGAAATGGCCGACGGCGGGAATCAGGCGCGATGATGCTGGGCGTGCACCGGCTTCCTCTTAAGACGGTAGATGATTCCCTCCGGGAAACGCAGCATATCGAAGGCATCGGAATAATTGGCGAGGGACTCCGCTGACCCGAGGATCAGGAAGCCGTCGACAAGGAGCAGTGATGCGATGCGGGCCAGAATGTCACGCTTCAGCTCTGATGAAAAATAGATCAGCACATTGCGGCAGAAGATCAGGTCGAACTTGCCCAGCACCTGGAAATTCTCGCGCAGGTTGAGTTCCCTGAAGCTTACGCGCTGGCGTACCTCCCTGTTGATCTCCCATTGGCTACCGCGCGCGGTAAAAAACCGATTGCGGCGTTCAGGCATCAAACCGCGCGCCATAGTCGTCGCGTCATAGATACCGGTCTCTGCCTGCTTCAGCATTGAGGGAGAAATGTCAGTGGCGACGATCTGGACATCAGGGGCCACCTTGCCGGGATTCTGTTGCACGTGCTCCTGCAGCGCCATACTGATCGAATACGGCTCCTGCCCGGAAGAACATCCGGCGGACCACACTCGCAGCCGCAATGGGCGCGACTTGGCCAGATCGGGAAGAATCACGGTTTTGAGCAGTTCGAACACCGTGCCATCGCGGAACCACGAAGTTTCGTTGGTGGTCATCGCATCAATGACACGACCGCGTAGCGTCGCATCGGCGCCGTTCCTCAGACGCGCAAATAGTTCGCGCAGTGAGAATAGTCCACGCTCGGCCAGCAACGGGCTCAGCCGGCTGCTGACGAGGTAGTGTTTATTGTCACCGAGCACGATGCCGCAGGCCTCCTCCAGAAACACCCGGAAGCCGTCATAATCCTCGGAGGTCATGCCCGCATCGGTCACAGCAACTCGGCAGAAGTCATCATATTAATAAACATGCCGGCCACCCCACGGACGAAAGGCGCCGTGAAATGATTCATCCGGGCCAAGGTAATCTGGATAGGGTCAATCTGCAAGCGGGTGGCCGGACAACCGGCTGCAGTTGTCACGCTTTCCCGGCGTCGGGGGATCGGGAAGCGTCAACCTGATCCAGCACGGCGCGCGCGAGTTCGTCCGGCCGGAACTTGGGCAGGAACTGATCGGCGCCAACGCGCTTGGCCAGTGCGTCGTTGAAATTTCCGCTCACCGATGAATGCAGGATCACATGCAGTGCCTTGAGGCGATCGTCCTTTTTGATCTCACTGGTCAACGTATAGCCGTCCATTTCGGGCATCTCTATATCGGTAACCACCAGCGCCAAACGCTCGCAGATCGGCATGCCTTCACTCGCCCACTGTTTCAGCAGTGTCAGACCCTCTCGCCCGCTGTTGGCCAGGATGCAGCGTATGCCGAGCTGTTCCAGGGTGCGGGCAACCATGCTGCGTGCGACCCCGGAGTCGTCTACGACCAGCACCGGCAGACGCGCGCCGCCGCGCGCGCCGCGGCTCGACAGTTCTCCAGATACTCCGAGACTCATCGGGCAAACTTCAGAGAGCACCTTTTCCACGTCGATGATCTCGACGAGACTGCCGTCGACCTGAGTGATCGCAGTAATGTAGCTGGCCGCGCCGGTGATCGGCGGTGGCTGGACTTCCTCCCAGTTCATGTTGACGATGCGATCGACGCCCGTCACCAGGAAACCCTGCGTTGACCGGTTGAACTCGGTGATCACCACATACAACCCGCGGACATCCTCGGGCAATGGCTGGCCGAGCACTCGGCCCATGTCGATTACCGGCATGGTGCGGCCACGGAGATGGGTAAGCCCACGCACGGCGTGATGGCCATATGGGATTGAGCGCAGCGACGGACACTCAAGGACTTCGCGGACCTTGAACACGTTAATTCCATAGCGCTGCAGGCCGCCGATGCGAAATAGCAGCAATTCCAGACGGTTGCAACCCGCCAATCGCGTGTGTTGATCGACGGAGTCAAGTACGCCCGCCATGAATCCCCCCAGGAGGTCTCTAGGTCAGTATCGGCTGATCGCCGGTGTGCTTTAGTCCAATTTTTCTGCGCCGCAGGCACGCCAATTGCATACCCGGGGGACGGGGCTGCAGGCGTACGACCGTGCCTCGACTGTAACGTCATTTATTTCAAAGTCGCATGCAAACGGAGCAATCCATGGCGCAACCATTACTCCTTACGAAACAGGCCTTGCCTTTGCTGGAATCAGCCCTGGTCTCAAACCACCGACAGCTCAGTCGCTTGGCGCGCCAGCATCGTGGCACCGCCAATTCCTTGACGCCAGTCACTGAGGCTATGATCGCCTACAACAGGAAACTGGTGGAAATCGGGCGCAACGGTGCCGAGGTTCTCGACCAGGCCGTGAGCATACTCTCGAAGAACGGGGCCTTCAGCCGTGAAGTCCATCAAATCATGGACAATGTAACGAGCGTGGCGACAGCGGTGGAGGAAATGGCAGCGACGGCAACCGAGATTTCCCGCACAGCGCAGCAGGCGGCCAAGCGCGCCGAGGAAAGCAATACCAAGGCAGCCACCGGCAACGAAAACATCTCTTCGCTCGTGGGCGACATGGATCAGCTTGAAGTAGCCATCAAATCCATGGCCGATGGAATGCACCAGTTTGTCGGGTTCAGTCGCGAAATCAACAAGCTGACGGCGATCGTGCGCGACATCGCCCATCAGACCAACCTGCTGGCGCTCAACGCAGCGATCGAAGCGGCACGGGCCGGCGAGGCCGGGCGCGGCTTTGCTGTGGTCGCCGATGAAGTAAAAAAGCTCGCCGACAAGACGGCACAAGCAACCGCCGAGATCGAATCGGTAACCAATACGATGAATTCGCTTTCCGAGAAGGTAGGAAGTTCGGTCAACACCAGCCTCGAACGCCTCAGCAAGAGCATCAACGCCCTCGACGCGGTCGCCTCGGTGCTGGCCGAAGGCAACAGCGTGGTGCGTGACGTGAGCGACCGAGTTCACCAGATCGCGGTCGCCGCCGAGGAGCAAAGCGCAGTCTCGGGCGAGATGGCCAATAACCTGGCTGCCGTCACTTCAACACTCAATGGCGAGAGCCATCAAATTACTGCGGTGAGCCAGCATGCCCGCAACCTTACCGACTTCGCCGCACGCCAAGCGGAGCTGCTGGTGGAATTCGGACAGGACGAGGTTCTACTGCAGGCGACAAAGGCCGACCACTTGATTTGGAAAGCGCGCCTGTCCGAAGCTGTACTCAACGGGCACGCCACGACGCAGAATGAAGTCAAGGATCTGGGAACCTGCCGTCTTCAATGCTGGAGTCAGGACAAACAGACACAATACGGCCAGCTTCCGGCGTTTCGTGCTTTGGCCGAGCCGCACAACCGGTTGCACATCATGGGCACGGAGATCTTGCAGCTCTCGTCCGGTGGCAACCTCCAGAAGGCGATGACAAGGCTGAACGAGATGGACGCCGTCATTCGCGAACTGTTCAGCGCGATCGACCAGCTCGCACACGAAATCGGGCAGGGCTAGATCACAATGACCGCTCGCGGAATAGTCGCAATGGCGCTGCTTCTTCTGGGCTCGGCATGCATCACCGCCCACGCCCAGGATGACACCGGACCCCGCCAGAGCCTCGAGTCTATACGTGCCACCGCCCGGAATTTCCTAGCTAACCAGAATGCTACCGGACCGCGGCGCACACGTATCATAGTGGGAAGTCTCGACCCGCGCTTGCGTCTGACGGCCTGCAACCGGCCGCTGCGAGCCTTTCTGCCACCGGGAGCGGGTTCGATAGGTGAGACCACCGTCGGCGTACGCTGCGCCGGAACTCGCCCCTGGTTGCTCTACGTACCGGCGACGGTACAGGTATTTGGCAAGGTGCTGATTGCTGCGCGGACGCTTGTTCGCGGAGCCCTTCTCGTCCCGACGGATTTCATTGTGTCGAAGCGCGATGTGAGCAGCCTTGCAACGGGTTACGTATCTGACCTGCAACGGGTGACCGGGCAAACGTTGCGGCAACCGCTCACCGCGGGCGCAGTGCTCATTCCGAACATGTTGCAAGGGCAGCAGCTGGTGCGCCGCGGCATGCCGGTAACAATTATCGCTCGGATCGGAGGACTGATAGTGCGCGTGCAGGGTCGTGCCCTGGGCAATGGGGCAGTCGGCCAATGGGTACGGGTACGTAACTCTATGTCTAATAAGGTGATTGAGGGTGTCGTGACCCACGATGGCTCGGTACGGGTACCGATGTGACTGGCACATTTTGCTGCTTCCCACTAAAGTTTGAGGGAAAGCTGCCGTTAACTAAGCCAGGATTCAGGAGAAACAGCCATGGCTATTGAAATCAACGGCTTGCCGTCATCCCAGGTCAAGAACCCCGGAGAGGGGTCACAGGCCAAGATGGGACAACAGGAAGCCAGTACGACGCCGCAGGAGCAGCGGAGCACGTCAACTGCGGACACGGTCAGTCTCACGAATACCGCCGCGCACCTCAAGACCCTGGAGACAGCGATATCGTCACTGCCGGTCGTCGACAAACAACGCGTGGAACAGCTGCGCCAGGCCGTCTCGAGTGGCTCATACCATGCTGATAGCCAGCGTGTCGCGAACAAGCTTGCTTCCTTTGAGCAGCAGCTACACGCCAAGGCGAAGGCCTGACCTGCATGACGCAGCCAGGCTTGTCCGAACTGTTCGAGTCAGCGCTCCGGGAAACTGCCGTACTTCTGGCGACACTGCAGGAGGAATTTGAAGCGCTCGCCAAGCCTGATGCGGCCGCGATCGAGGAAGTCGTTGCGCGTAAGCGCGCGCTCGTCGCAACTCTTGACGACAAATCGAAAAGGCATACGGCGGCACTACAGGCCGCTGGCTACGTCGATAGTATGGCCAACATGCCCGAGTGGCTGAGTCATAACGACAACACACCGGACCGCCGGCTTCCGCGGCTGTGGCAGGACTTCACCGCCATGCTACACAATTGCCAGAAACAGAATCAGATCAACGGCCGCGTAATCGACGCGAACCGCCGCCGTACCCGCGATGCGCTGTGTATCCTCCGTGGGGTGGAACCTGAGCCCGTGCTATACGATCCGCATGGGTCAACCCCGGCGGCCGTTACGTCACACCCAATCACGATGGCATGAAAATCGAAGGCAGATTCCGACGACATTAGCATGCATAGCCGGCCGCAAGGCACTGACCTGCGAACGTATTGTGCCCCGGAAGCAAGGACGCTGCTGACCCTGCTGAGAACACCGTGAGCGACGACCTGTCAGACCCGTTACAGGAGTACTCGCCGGAGATCGAAAAGATCTCCCATCCGCCGCAGATCGTGAACCTGCTACGCCGCATCCAGGATACCCGCACACTGCTGAGTGTGACAGTGGCCGGATCTAACGAGCTTTACAACAGCGCGATAGTCGAAGTCGATGCTACGCTCGGCTACGTGCTGCTCGACGAGCTGACGCCGACCGACGGCCATGTGCACCTGCTGCACAGTCGTGCGCTACATGCGCATGCACGCCTGCATGGTGTCGACATCAGCTTTGCCGGTGCGCTCCAGGAAGCCGGTGAACGCGATGGGATTGCCTTTTACAGACTGCCCATTCCGGCGCTGGTCAGTTACCGGCAACGGCGCGCCAACTTTCGTGCCCACGTGGGCATGGGCATGCCGGTGCCGATAGTTCTCGGCAATCGGCATATGCAGGAGCTGGGTGGAACGCTGTGCGATATTTCCATCGGCGGTATTGGTGCCCTTCTGCAAGCCGGCAGCGCGACGGCCCTGCGCCAGGGCGTTATGTTCGACCGCTGCAATATCCGCCTGCCGAGAGGTAGCGAAATCAGCTGCAGGCTGGAGATTCGCTTTATCAGCCAAGACGAGCGCCGCCACGCACTCCGAATCGGCGGACGTTATGTCGACCTTGATCGCAATCAGGAAAAAATCATCGAGCACTTCGTGGCTGCGCTCGAGCGCGAATTGCTGCGCAAGATGCCGAAGGACTGAGACGTGGGCTTTCAACTGGCGCTGACTGGCCGGCCGCGCATGCCGGCAACGGAACAGACCGGCATCGATTGCGTATTGTGCGCATGACCCAGCCGTCCGTAGCGGTCCGCAACGATCACACCGCCCTGGCACCCGGTGACACGTTGCAGCGCTGCGATGGCACGCCGTGCAGCAAACTGCGGACCTGCCTTCCCTTGAAGCAGGTCCACCGCAACCTTGCCCATAACGACCTTGATGATCGCCTCACCCGTACCGGTACACGAAGCGGCGCCGACCGCATCGGCATAGGTCCCGCAGCCGATTAGCGGTGTGTCACCGACGCGCCCTGGCAGCTTGCCGAACGTCCCGCCGGTCGACGACGCCGCCGCAACCCGACCATGAACATCCGCAGCCACCGCTCCCACGGTACCCATGGCCTGCTGCCAGCGACGCTGCTGCTGCGCCACGACCAGTGAGCTTTCACTGCAGCGTCGCATTCCCAGGCGTGTCGCAAAACCGGCAGCGCCATCGCCGACAAGCAACAGATGGCGCCCGTCCTCGAGGATGAGTCGTGCCAGGACCACCGGATTGTGAACACGCCTCACCGCGGCGACCGCCCCGGCACGCATGCTAGCGCCATCCATAATCGCGGCGTCCATCTCCACTCTGCCTTCGGAATTGAGTACCGACCCGGTTCCGGCATTGAACACCGGATTGTCTTCAAGAACGACCACCGCCGCTTCGACCGCATCCAGTGCCGAACCGCCGCCTTGCAGGATCTCCCACGCGGCCATCGCCGCGTCGCGGCAACCTGCGACAGCGCGGGCATTACGACGTGGGCGCCAGCCGGCCCCGCCGTGCACCTGCACAGCGGGGAGCCGGACATTCATGACCGCGATGCCGCGCCCATGACGTTCCAGCAATACAGGCGCCACCGTGCCTGCCAGCAGGCGCATCGGCGAAACTCTCGGACCCCCTGATCGACTACGAACCCTGCGACCATTGGTGATCTCCGGCCTCTGACATATATGGCCCGAGCATAGCGCATGGCACCTGTTGCGCACAGGGGATAAATGCGTGTACTGGTCAGTACCATAATTTGTGCTTTAATTTGAAGATAGGAACACCGTTTTCGACGGACCCCATAGCTAATCGTCCGTAACGGGCGGCGGTGGGCGGATCCATAACGAGTATCCGTATCCGGAGGTTATGCCATGAAAATGTTGCCGCTGCAGATGGTCATTATCGATTTGGAGAACGGTCAACGGGGTGTGTTCATTGGGCGGCCTCTGGTCATCGCGGAATCGGATGACGACGACTGTCACGTGGAAAACGTCTGGTTCACGAACATCCAGGAGATCCCTGATACGGCAACCCTCGAACAGCTGGCTAAGATGACTCTGGAGCAGGTACAGCCCGCAACGAGCAGACTGCTCCAATGACCCCCGGACTGGTGCGGGGAACGCTCAGCTAGACCAAACCGACGTCGGGACAGACGCTGCCGCTTTTTCGAATGCGGGGCGTAAGCAACGACCCGGCTACGGAGCAGAGTTTCCACCAGAACATGTTTTCACAAAAAGCGGCACCGGTCGCGACATACATGCGTTCGCGGCTGGCGCCGCGCCATACAGAAGCCCAGACGATCTGCCGGCATCCCACGACAGTGTTCACGCATCGGGAACGCCCGGAAGCGACTCATAGCACCGTGATTGCAGCGCCTTCTGCCCGCTGCTGCAAACACACCATACCGATCCAATACTCCAGCACAGGAGGCATCACCCGGTAACGACGGCCACTTTCATCCGGCGCGCCGCATGCCGATAGGCCAGGATGCGATACTCAGCAAACCCGGCGACCCCTTCGGGGTCCGCCACGAGTCCACCCCTAACCGGTGCTACAGGCCAACCGGCTATCCGGTACAGGGCAGGACAGGCAGTTCCCGCCCTGTACAACCACACACTTGGGCTTACGGCCTTTTCGACCCGCGCCCGGACTCGCCGCCGCGTCGCGTGCCGCTTGCGAACTTTGTCGGGTCCGCACTGAACGCCTTATGGCAACCCAGCGAACAAAAATAATAGGTCTTGCCTTGATACTCAGCCCTGGCCGCTGCCCTTTTCTCATTAACCACCATGCCGCATACAGGATCCGTTGGCATAATATTCTCCAATTTACAGAATCGTGCGTCAGAAATGGCAGCGATACAGCTCCATTGGCCAATAACCCATGACCAGTCCAGGCACCGCATTATTCGCTGCCATGGTAACTGCGCTACCGGAGGATCCGGCTGAACCCTAAAGGTGCCGGTTACAGGTAGTTCCTAATTACTGACTCTGCCACAACAGCGAATGCCCCTCAATCACAGATATTTCGCGACACTTGTGACCACGAGCCTGCATTACCCATAAGTCAGCAGTACAGGCGCCAATCGGATGCTTGAAGAACCAGCGCAACGGTTCGAGATTATTACCGATTTGAGGAAGCTGCACTGTTACGCACAGCTTTTGCTGTGGCCGGCACGCACTATCTGTGCATCTGGCTTTGCTCCACACCAGCTTTTTGGGGTTCGAATCGGGCAGGTAGCCCGACAGACAGCGCAACGTCAGGCGACCTTCCGTGGCGACTACCTGGTGTTTCCCTCGGTCTTCCTGTGCGCGGGTAGCCATTCAGCAGCAGAGGGGCAGTGGCCTCTTTTGCGGCTGAATCAGCGTCTTAAACAGCGCTACGAACCACTCGCCGCTGAACGCGCCCGAACAGGTAGCGGACACCAGAATACCCCGCAGACACTGATTGCCGATGCCGCACTGATACCTAGCCGCCGCCCCGACACGCACGCCGATGGCGTTTTACTTCTTTTGGCCCAGACATTGCCCTACCGGCTGCCAGCAGGAAACGCTGATTCATTCCGGAATTCCGATTAAACCCCCATTTTTGAATGGAACCCATTTCGGCGGGTTATTGAGTTGCTTGAGGTCCAAGGGTAGATTCCGGTAAGCCAATGTGCGGTTTCCGTACTGGGTCGCTATGGGATTTGAGCGCAGCACACCGACAAGAAGATCGCCGCTGGGGGGGGGTACATGGGTCTCATGAGACGCATGCTCGATCACACCCGATTTGATCGGGCTTTGCCGGAGCGCGACCTGCCGCAACTAAGGAGCAATCGGGTCTATTGTCGCGAGCGGCTCATTTTGCAGTTCATGCACTCTGTCTGGTACAGTGCCAATCGTTTCCAGCACGGAAAAGTCATCCACCATGATCCGGTGCTGAGACGTCTGTTCGGCTTTCAATGTATGGTCAACTTCAAGG